>Ga0123337_10006596_pt1 | contig 11046 bp, 11 predicted proteins | sample frozenSSSSmetaG_FD_89792 | JGI IMG/M metagenome (GOLD analysis project Ga0123337, IMG submission 89792) | Glacier valley bacterial and archeal communities from Borup Fiord, Nunavut, Canada, to study Microbial Dark Matter (Phase II) -... | ecosystem: Environmental > Aquatic > Freshwater > Ice >...
ATCTATTCGAAGCTTAGAAATGTGAGTGTTGCTGCTGGCCAGGAAGTTCAGGCCAGACAATCTATCGGTTCAGTTGCAACAGATCAATCTGAAGGTCTGACAGAAATGCAATTTCAAATTTGGAAAGGCGGCACTCCGGTAAATCCTTCCGGTTGGATTTTATAGCGAGAATAGACTTACTGATTGTATAATTAAAAATCAGAAACAAGACGTTCTTAGCAATCAAATCCTAATTAAATTTCATGAACTACACTATTTATTTTCCTGATAAAAATTAAATCTTGTACCTTTGCTCGCTTTAAAAAAATAATAGATGTCTGAACAAAGAGCTGTTGTCGGAGTATGGAAAAGTAACTGGCAATCTTCTGATTACAGAAAAAAATGTATAACCGGATTAATCCTGATCTCTTTTATTTTATTATCACTGCCATTTTTTTATCAGGCAATAGAACATAGAAATGGCATCAGTTTCAATGATTATTTGCTGGCATGGCTTCCTTCTTATGACCTATCCTTATTTATTTTCATTGTAATCTGGTCTATGACCTTATTAACTTTCAGCAGATTTAAGCAGGATCCCAATATATTTCTGACCTTTCTCTGGGGCTTTATCCTGATTAATCTTTCACGGTTCGTATCTATTGGCCTTATCCCTCTAAACGCTCCAGCTGATTTAATTCCCATACATGATCCAATTAGCAATCATTTCTATGGCCCTAAATTCATAACTAAAGACCTGTTTTTCTCTGGCCATACAGCCGCAATGTTCCTGATGTTCTTATGCCTAAAGAAAAGAACAGATAAAATTCTGGCTTTATTAGCTACTATAATAATAGGAATAGCTGTGCTTCTGCAGCATGTTCATTACACTATGGATGTAGTTATGGCACCTGTTATCACTTATTTTATCTGGGTGGGTTCAAAAAAGATCGTTGCTTCTTAAAACCGCATTTACCTATTCGGGGTAATTTTTATCTATTAAAAGCTGAATTATTCCATCAACAAGGCCAACCCTGGGGACGAATATTTGCTTTACACCACCCCATTTCATAACACTCAGATAAATTTCAGAAGCAGGAATAATTACGTCTGCCCTATCCTGATTAAGCCCCAATACATTGATCCTGTCTTTTAATGAAAACGAATTAAGGTAATCATATAATGATTTTAGCTTCAAAAAAGTAACTGCTGTTCCATCCTTTTGGTCGGCCATTTTAAATAACCTGTTAATATTCCCTCCAGTACCAATACCTGAAAGATTTTTATTTGCCTGAGCCTGATGTTTAACCCATTCCTTCATTTCTGCCCAGGTTTCATCCTTATCCTGATTATCCAGGATCCTGATCCCACCAAGGTTAAATGAACGTGAGGCAATCATTTCTCCCTTACTGAAAACTGAAAGTTCTGTACTTCCTCCACCAACATCAATGTATAAATAGTTCTTTTTGCGATCCAAACTCTCCTCAATATGACTGGCATAAATGATATTGGCTTCCCTTTGTCCTTCAACGATCTCTAAATCGATCCCTGCTTCTGACTTGATCAGAGAAACTATTGAAGAACCATTGCCTGCTTCCCGCATAGCCGAAGTGGCACAAGCCATGTAATCGCTAACCTTATATACATCGATCAAATTTCGAAAAGCGACCATAGTCTTTAACAGCTCCTCGATCTTTTTGGCTGAAATTTCCTGATCGAGAAATGCATCATCCCCTAATCGTAAGGGCACACGGATAAGTGTATTCTTTTTGAATGAAAAAGTTTTACCATTTTGCTTTATATCAGCTATTAACAGTCTGACAGCATTCGATCCTATATCTATTGCGGCGTATCTCAATGTATTATTTCTTATATTTTAAATAGGCATAGATATCTGTCTGGGCCCTGCTTGCAACCTTAGTTCCAGTTTTGCGATAACGATTATTATTAAACTGATTAATTTCTCTGGCCTTTGAGTTATCCTTTAATTGAATATCAATAATTTTAAGGATCTCTGATTTTACTTCCTGATCAAGAATAGGGAAGCCCACCTCAACACGATGATCCAGATTACGGGCCATTAAATCTGCAGAGGTAAGATACACTTTTTCTGTTCCTGAATTTGCGAAAATCCAAACTCTCGCATGTTCAAGAAACCGGTCAATAATACTGAATACTTCTATTTTATCACTGAATCCCTCAACACCTGGAACAAGGCTGCACATACCCCGAATGATCAGTTTAACCTTAACCCCTGCATTATTAGCCTCATAAAGTTTAGTGATCACCTCTTCATCGGTTAAACTGTTCATCTTTAATGTGATATAAGCTATCTTCCCCGCCCTGGAATTTTTGATTTCATGATCGATCAGATTGTTTAACTTTTGCCTGCTCTCAAGCGGAGAAACTATCAGATATTTATATCCCTTGTAAAAGGTCTGTGTTTGTAATCCTTCAAATAATTTTACCAGTTCATCTGTTATCTGTGGCTTAGCAGTAAAAAGACTATGGTCACAATATAATCCAGCTGTCTTTTCATTAAAATTACCGGTAGCAAGGTTTGCATAGTAAACATCCTTACCCCTTTCATGCCTTCTCACAAGACAGATTTTTGAATGAACCTTATAGTCAAGAATTCCATAATTGACACTCACTCCTTCCTCTTCCAGCCGTTTCGTCCAGTAAATATTAGCCTGCTCATCGAATCTTGCTTTAAGTTCCAATAAGCAATATACCTTCTTCCCATTTTTTGCAGCATTGATCAATGCATGTATTACCCTTGAGTTTTCAGCTAAGCGATATAAAGTTATGCTGATCTCTTTTACCTTAGGATCAATGGCAGCTTCCCTTAAAAAATGGATGATATAATCAAATGATTGGTACGGTAAATTAATAAGATAATCCCTCTTAGCAATCTGCGCAAATATGCTGCTCATACTGGAGAGATCCTGAACAGGAAGTGCGGGCATTTTGGGATATTCAAGATCCTGACCGCCTACATTGGGGAAACTTATAAAATCCTTAAAATTATGATATCGGTTTCCCGGAATAAGTCCGTCTGTACTCAGATCAAGTTTATCCACCAAATATTTAAGCATATCCAAAGGCATTTCCTTATCATATAATAAACGCATTGGTCGTCCCTTGCCCCTTTTATTCAGGCTTTTGGTTAATGCTTCAATAAACTTATCACTAACATGCTTATCAAGGTCGAGCTCAGCGTCCCGGGTGAGCTGTATAGAATAAGATTCTATCTGATCGTAATTAAAAATAAAGAATATATCATCCAGACAATATCTGATGATATCATCGATCAATGTAATAAACTTTAAATTATTAGTTTCCGGAAGCACTAAGAACCGGTTTGATCCATCGGTAGGAATTTCGATCAATGCTAATCTCGATTTCTCTATATTCTTATTCTGAACGAGCCTAACAAAAAAATAAATGGCGCGGTCCTTAAGTTCAGGAAATGGTTCATTTTTATCTATCATCACAGGGACCAGTGTTGAAAGCACCTTCTCTCTGAAATATTTCTTGACATATAAACCACGCGAAACATTTAATTGCTTTTCGTTTATTATAAATATTTTTTGCTGCTCAAGCTCTTTGAGAATAACATCCTTATACTGATGATTAAATTTGCGTTCCTGACGGACGACAATATTCTTAATCTCATTTAATGTTTTACGGGGGTTAAAACCCAACAATTCCTTTGACTTAGTATTTAAGCTTGAAAGCCTGTTAAGAGTAGCAACTCTGACACGATAAAATTCATCAAGATTTGATGAAAAAATAGCTAAAAATCGAATGCGTTCAACCAGAGGAACAGATTTATCGGCCGCTTCCTGCAATACCCGGTCGTTAAACGATAACCAGCTAACCTCACGATTTATAAGCGGAATATTTTTAGGCATTTAGTAAAAATAAACAGTCCCGTTTCCTGGAGAACGGGACTGTAAAAATCAAAAATAAATATTAATTAAATATTAAGTTCTCGTTAAGTCTGTCGCCAGATGTTAATGAACTTATTACTTTGAAGTAGTGTCTTCAGCTTTAGTTACATCAGTTGCTACAGAAACAGCTGCCTGAACCTTGCTTATGGCAGGCTTTGCAGTACTTGTCTTTTTTGCAGTAACTGCAGTTGTTTTAACTGCAATGGATTTAGTTGCAGCCACTTTAGAATCAACAGGAGCCTTAGTGGTTTTCTTTACTACCGCAACAGAACTCTTAGTTACTGAAGGCTTTACTACTTCAGGGGTATTCTTTTTAACTGCCTTTGCTTTAGCCGGAACAGCCTTTTTAACAGAAGATACAGAAGACTTGGTTGAAATGGTTATTGGTCTTTTAATCTTTTTAATTTTAATGGATTTGGGTGTACTATCCAGCTTCTCTTCAACTGCAACTTTTACTTCATTATATTTTTTTGCAAGTTTTTTAGCAAGATCTTTACTCGTCTTTTTGATGTCTTTTGAAAACTTATCAGCATCATGACCCAAACTTTTTAATGCTTCTAAAAATTTATTGGTAATAGAAGTTTCCAACTCCTTTTTAACGACCTGTTTAGCTACTTTTTTATCAGCTTTTACGGATGTTTTTGTTTTATTTGCTTTCATGATCTTTCTGTTAATGATTGTATTTTTGCAATTATTTAAATATATTAACTAATCTTTGTTTTACCAATAGAATAATAATTATGCCAACATTTGATATAGTAAGTAAGATTGACGGACAGACCCTCGACAACGCAATAAATACAGCAAAAAAAGAGATCCTTAATCGTTATGACTTCAACGATTCCAAAAGCACAATTGAACTCGATAAAAAATCCAATGAAATTACGATCGTAACTGAAAATGATATGCGCTTAAAGGCTATTCAGGATGCAATCATTTCGCGCATGGTAAAACATAGCCTTGATCCTGGAAGCATGGACCTTGGAAAGGAAGAATATGCCTCCGGAAATATGCTTAGGAAAGAAATTAAGATCAAAGAAGGAATTGATAAAGAAGTAGCAAAAAAAATCGTCAAAAAGATAAAAGACAGTGGTATAAAAGTTCAGGCATCGATTATGGATGACCAATTAAGGGTTCAGGGCAAAAAAATTGACGATCTGCAGGCAGTTATTTCTCTTTGCCGAAGCGAAGATTTCGGGCAACCACTTCAGTATATTAATATGAGGAATTAATAGAATATTGGAAATCAATATTTTTCAGAAATAAGTGATCACCAATAAAAATTAATTTTTACCATCAACATTCAATTCCCCTTATACCGTTTTTACAAATTTGGTATCATATTCATCAATATCCAGGATATAACCATTCTGAATCAGGAATTCAAACAAATGTTTAGCTTCGGTAGAAACCGGCATATTTCGTGTGGTAATGATCTGATTATTCTTCTTATCAAGGTAAGGATAGGCGTAAAGTTTCACATTTTTACTGAACAGGTCGCTGATATAGGCTAAAAGTTCATCCGTATAATTTTCGCTGTAATTTTTAGAATTGAAAATATTCTTCAGGTTGGCAATATTTGTTGAAATACCAACACTTTTAGGGTTACATCTTGAAAGAAACTGAGCAAGCTTGTGATTACGAGTAAAATCCGATACAATTACATAATTACCTGTCGCACATAGTTCTTCTGCCCGTTTTGCAAAATTTTCAAGCTCAACATTTCCAAGTTCAGATTTATCATCAAGAAAATTGGTCATAAGAACCTCGATCATCACGATGATGTTTTTATCGTTAACCTTCTGAGTACGCTTAAATTGTTCAACTGCTCTATTGAAAAGATCAAAATTGGGTGTTGACCTTTGTCCGAACTTCGTACGCAAGATCATAACATCCTTTTTATAAAGCACATCTTTTGATTGACGAGCTTGTCCATCCTTGTCAAAAATAGCTGCTCCTGAAAATCCTTTTGCGATCAGATACAAATTAACAAGCCTGTCGTTAGCATTTTTAAATTGTGGTCCGCTCAAACTAATTAGATCGATTTCAACTGAACCAATAGTTAAATTATCAACCAGCGATTCGATCATGTATTGAATATTATCATGATAATAATACGCAGCATAAACAAGGTTCACACCCAATATCCCCAGCACATTTTGCTGTAAACTAGAATCGCTATCCAATAACCTGACATGAAAAACAATGTCATTTGGCTCACCACCCGGCGTCAGCTGAAACCGTATACCAAGCCATCCATGCGGGTCATTTGTTTTATTGAAATTAAGAGTTGTTACCGTATCAGCAAATGCAAAGAAAGTTTTACCTGAATATTTTGGCCCGTTTAGGCGCTCAGATAAAAGCTCAAATTCATGCTGGATCATTTTATCGAGCCTGGACTCAGACACGTACCTGCCCGACTCCTCAGTTCCGTATATAGAATTACTGAAGACCATATCATACGCCGACATGGTCTTGGCAATGGTACCTGAAGCTGCGCCGGCAGTAAAAAAATTTCTGGCAACCTCCTGCCCCGCTCCTATCTCAGCAAATGTTCCATATATCGCATCATCCAAATTTATCTTAAGGGCTTTCCTCTTATTCTCTAAAATTTCTCTCGGCATGGTGTAAAATTACAATTTTTGTGCTTTATGCTGTAATTTAGAAACAGAAAAGGCAACCAGATCAGTGGTTGCCTTAATTTTGAATTATAATAAACCGATCTTATCCAATAGAGATCTCTCTGGATTGAATTTTTAACTCTTCTTTTTTGGAGATATATATGAATAAAATTCCATCCTTGTATTCTGCCTGTATCTTATTTGTGTCGACAGTTTCAGGTAGAGTGAAATTTCTGGAAAATACTGAATAATTGTATTCCCGTCTGTTATATTTTTTATTCCCGATCACTTCTTGATTCTCCTCCTGTTTACCTGCAGAAACACTTAATTGATCCTTTTCCAGATTTATTTTGAAATCCTCCTTATTTAAACCGGGTGCAGCAATTTCAATTTGAAATTCATTCTCATTTTCTGCTATATTTACTGCAGGAATACGATTGACAGCGCTTTTTGAAAGTAATTGATCGGCATTAAAAAACGATTCGAATACATCATTGTAAGCAGAATTAAATCCTTTATTTGTGTTTCCTTTTGCAAATTTTACGAGTGTCATATTTTATCCTCCTATTTTTAAAATGGTTTTAAATCCATATTATCAATCCCAATACCAGTTGCAAAATCCACAACAAAAAACAATCTAAAAAAAGCCAATTTGGCATATTAAATTAAAAATTAACGACAATTAGTCATATGAATAAAGTCGATGGGTTTCAGTACAAAACATTAATCCCGCTACGGTTTGCAGATATCGATGCATTTGGACATGTAAACAATGCCATTTACCTCACCTATTTTGAGATAGCCCGATCATCTTATTGGGAAGAAGTGATAGAATGGGACTGGGACTCGGTGGGCATAATAATCAGACGATCGATTGTCGATTATTTAAAACCTATAATCTTAACAGATGAAATATATACCTATGTGAGGACATCCAGAATTGGAAAAAGCAGTTTTGATCTTGATTATATTATAGTGAAAATGGTTGATGGAGAGGAAGAGATCTGCACTACCGGGCAGACCCTTTGCGTTACTTTTGATTATAAAACCAATAGATCTGTTCCAATTCCGGACAGTCAGCGCCTCAAAATGGAGGGAAAGTGAAAAACACAAAGAGAATCTAAATTATTATCAGAATATCTTATCTGGATTCAATATTCCATTCGGATCAAAAACTGATTTAATACCGCGCATAATGTCCAAATGTGCTTTGGTAAACTTAATATCCATGTATTCTCTCTGTACAGAACCTATCCCATGCTCACCTGAAATAGTGCCTCCAAGAGCCACGGTAAGTTCAAATATTTCTCTGATGCCCTGCTTTAATTTTGTATTCCAGTCAAAGTCAGACATCGCTCCCTTGATAATATTTACATGCAGATTCCCATCACCGGCATGACCGTAACAAATAGACTCGAATCCAAATCGCTTACCTATATCTTTAATTCCATGAATAAGCTTAGGCAATTCAGAACGGGGGACAACGGTGTCCTCTTCCTTATATATTGAATTTGATTTCACAGAAAGGGGCATTGTTCTCCTCATTCGCCAAATAGACTCTTTTTGAGCTGATGTCTCTGCTAATAATACATCAGAACAGGAATTTTCTTCCAAAACGGCATTTATTTTTTCACATTCGGTAAATAGACCTTCCAGATCATTCCCATCAACCTCGATCATCAGGAAAGCCATAGCATCATCCTTTAGATCGAACTGAAAATGATCATATTCAATTACCCATTCAACAGCGCGCCTTTCCATAAACTCAAGAGTAGAAGGAATTACACCTGTCCGAAAGATTGCCGAAACCGCTGCACATGCCTGTTCATTACCTGGAAAAGAGGCAAGCATTAACAGACTTTGAGAAGGGCCAGGTATCAGCTTTAACACTATTTTAGTTATGATGCCCAGCGTACCTTCTGAACCTATCATTAACTGTGTCAGATTATATCCCGAGGCATTTTTTAGTGTATTAGCCCCTGTCCAGATAATTTCTCCATCCGGCAATACAAGTTCAAGATTTAAAACGTATTCTCTGATCGTTCCATACTTCACTACTCTTGGACCACCGCTTCCATGTGCTACATTTCCTCCAATAAAACAGGAGCCCTTACTGGAAGGGTCAACGGGGTAAAGAAGTCCTTTTTCTGCGACAGCATTCATAAAAACCTCAGTGATAACTCCCGGCTCGACCGTTGCCTGCAAATTACGTTCATCGATATCGATAATGGAATTGAACTTTTCCATTGAAATAACCAATCCACCTTTAACGGGCAATGCCCCTCCGCTTAATCCGGTTCCTCCACCTCTTGGCGTAACAGGTATTTTATACGTGTTACATAATCTCATCAGATCTGATATCTGACCAGAGGTATTCGGCCTGGCTACTGCCTCAGGATAAAATACAAGATCTTCTGTTTCATCATGGGCGTATTGTTCGGTATGTTCTATCTCAGTAAAGACGTTCTCAGACCCTACAATTTCTATGATCTTGGTTAAAACATCGCCGGTGACAGGATTGAACTGCATATTATCTTTTAAATATCAATTCAATAGCTGAATTTCTCACTTCTGCACCCATGGGTGGATGCATTTTGCGGATTGAGACACGAATATATTGAACAGCTAAAAACTCATGTCTTATCCGTTCAAGTATTCCATGTGCCACTGTTTCAATTAATTTTCTTGGGATCTTCATTTCTTCTGATGCAATCTGAAATAAGCGTACATAATTGACTGTATTAGTTAATTCATCGGCTCCATCATCAAATACCTCCAGCATGGTATCAATATCCAGAATAAACTCAGCACCCAAAACCTGCTCTTCCGGATAAAATCCATGGAATGAAAAAAAGCGAACACACTCTAAACTAACTTTTTGACTGATTGTCCCCATAAAAACAAAAATATATTATTTAAGGCACATCTATGATGATTGTGTCATCTGAATAAATAAAATAAGAATTAGACTAGAAAATATTATCTTCATGTCCAATATATCATATTCATATATTCCTGGAAAATTTTAAGCTATGAAACGTATCTTTTTGATCAATGCAATTTTATTTTTTGCAATAAATACTGTTAGTGCCCAGCAAAGCGGGAACCCAAAAGACACAGAAGCATGGTCGCCTGTACCTAAAATGGTGAGTATGCAAAGTACTCCCGCAGATGCAATCATTCTGTTCAATGGTGGAAATCTCGACCAATGGTTATCTGTCAAGGACAAATCAGCAGCAAAATGGACTGTTAAGGATAATATTTTCACAGTAAATAAGGGAACCGGCAACATCGAAACAAAACAATCCTTTTCCAATTACCAGCTGCATATTGAATGGTTGATACCTGCCAATATTACTGGAAGTGGGCAGGCACGGGGAAATAGCGGACTCTTTTTGGCTTCAACCGGAGCTGGAGATAACGGATATGAATTGCAGTTACTAGATTCTTACAATAATTCAACTTATAGCAATGGTCAGGCTGGAAGTATTTATAAACAAGCTATCCCTCTGGTAAACGCGTCCAAAAAACCAGGTGAATGGCAATCATACGATATCGTATGGACCGCACCCGTTTTTAATGATAATGGCAGCTTGAAAACTGCAGCGAGAGTTACAGTAATGCATAACGGAATTCTCATTCAGAACAATGTGGAGCTAAAAGGAGAAACGGTTTATATTGGAGCTCCATTTTATAAAAAACATGGACCATTGCCAATTAAATTACAGGACCATGGTGACCCAAGTGAACCAATAAGTTTTCGTAATATCTGGATTAGAGAACTTTAATACAACAGTATCTTAGTTCAATTATAAGTTTATTTATTCATCTGCCTCGCAGGCAATTAAATAATTGTGTCAGTTCAGACTTATTCTTTAGTTTCAAAATTCTGAAAAGCACCCTATTAAAAAAAGAGTGCTATGACTCAATTAATAGTTCATTGTAAAGTAACTGGTTAAGTCATTCAATTTTGGCTTGAATATTGAATATCTGTATTCAAAAAATGAATATGAAAAGCATTATTTTATTCTGCTGCCTGAGCACCTCATTATTCTTAATGAATGCATGTGCTGTTAATCCTGTTACGGGGAAAAAACAGATCGTTTTAATGTCTGAAGAGCAAGAAATTGCCATGGGAAAAGAGGCTGATCCCCAAATCATAGCTCAATATGGCCTTTATGAAAATAAAGTTCTTCAGGATTTCATCACACAAAAAGGGAAAGCTATGGCGGCTATCTCACATCGACCAAATCTGAATTACGAATTTAAAATAGTTGATTCTGAAGTACTTAATGCCTTCGCAGTACCCGGAGGTTATGTATATTTCACAAGAGGAATTATGGCCCATTTCAATAATGAGGCCGAATTTGCAGGTGTTTTAGGTCACGAAATAGGACACATCACTGCAAGACACTCCGTTTCACAACAAACGAAATCAGTATTAGGACAGGTAGGTTTAATTGGAAGCATGATCTTAGTTCCTCAAGTAG
>Ga0123337_10006600_pt1 | contig 11038 bp, 11 predicted proteins | sample frozenSSSSmetaG_FD_89792 | JGI IMG/M metagenome (GOLD analysis project Ga0123337, IMG submission 89792) | Glacier valley bacterial and archeal communities from Borup Fiord, Nunavut, Canada, to study Microbial Dark Matter (Phase II) -... | ecosystem: Environmental > Aquatic > Freshwater > Ice >...
GGCTTTAGCCCGGCGGGCGGCGCGCAGTTGAGCGAACTTTCAACTCTCAACTTTGCCCTTTGAACTAAGGAAGTCGCTCACATTCACCAGCTGCGCGTCCGGCGCAATCCGCTTGATTAAGCCGGTGAGCACGCTGCCAGGCCCAATCTCGACAAATGTATCGACGCCATCGGCCGTCATACGCCGCACCGAGGCGATCCAGCGCACCGGCGATGTCACCTGCGCGATCAGCTCGCGCCGGATAGCATCGGCCTGCGTCAGCGGCTCAGCGGTGACATTCGAGATCAGCGGCGTTCGCGCATCCACAATCACGGCCTGCGCTACCACCGCCGCCAATCCTTCCGCCGCCGCGCGCATTAGCGGCGAATGGAATGCTGCGCTGACCTTGAGCGGCAGCGCACGCTTCGCGCCGCGCTCCTTCGCCAGCGCGCATGCCCGCTCAACCGCCGCCGCCGCCCCGCTGATCACCAATTGCCCCGGCGAATTGTAGTTCGCAATCACCACCGGCGCATCTTCGGTCGAAACCTCGCAGCAGATCTGCTCCAGCGGCGCTTCATCCAATCCAATAATCGCGGCCATGCCACCCTCACGCGCCTCGGCCATCAGTTCGCCGCGCCGACGCACCAGCCGCAGCGCGGTCGGAAAATCGAGCGCACCAGCCGCAACCAGCGCCGAGTATTCGCCCAGGCTGTGCCCGGCGACGAAAGACAGGGAGACAGGGAGATAAGGAGACAGGGAGCGCGAGGCACTATTCTCTCCTTGTCTCCTTGTCTCCCTGTCTCCCTGCCGCTCACTAAGCATCGCCAGCAACGCCGCGCTCACAGTCAGCAGCGCTGGCTGGGCATTCTCGGTCGCAGTTAGCGCTTCCTCGGGGCCTTCGAAACACAGCCGCGTCACGGCCAAGCCCAGCGTCGCGTCGGCCAGCTCAAAGATCTCACGCGCCACCGCCGAGGATTCATACAGGTCGCGGCCCATACCAACCGATTGCGCGCCCTGACCGGGAAAGACGAATGCCGTTGTCAATTCTACCCCTTCAGATGACAAGATGGCAAGCTGACAAGATGAAACAGGCATCTCATCTTGTCATCTTATCACGGCCTGCCCCAGCGGATCACTGCCGAGGCCCAGGTCAACCCGCCGCCGAAAGCCGTGAGCAGCACGTTGTCGCCATCCTTGATTCGGCCCTGATCGGCGGCTTCGGCCAGCGCGATTGGGATAGTACCAGCGGACGTGTTGCCATAGCGATCAAGGTTGACGAACACGCGATCCATTGACACATTCAGCCGCTTGGCGGTCGCCTCAATGATCCGTAGGTTCGCCTGATGCGGCACAACCAGCGCAATATCGTCGGTGGTCATCCCGGCCTCGGTCAACGCCTGAAGCGACGAATCGCTCATTCCACGCACCGCCAGCTTGAAGATCTCGCGACCATTCATGTAGACGTACTGGCGACCCTGTTCCAGCAACTCGGGCGTAGCAGGCAGCCGCGTCCCGCCAGCATCGACCGCCATCAAATCTTCGTCCTTGCCCGATGCGCCCAGCACGCACGCAAGCTGGCCGTACTGCTCCTCGCTCGGCTGGAGCACCACTGCGCCCGCGCCATCGCCAAACAGCACGCAGGTATTGCGATCATTCCAATTGATGTAATGTGTAAAGACATCGGCGGCGATAAACAGCACATTACGGGCTGCACCGCTGCGAATCATGCTGGTGGCCACGCCCAGGCCGTACACGAAACCGCTGCACGCCGCCGCCAGATCGAACGCCGCCGCGCGCGGGATGCCCAGGTTCGCTTGCACCGTACACGCGGTCGCCGGGAATGGACGATCAGGCGTACATGTGGCAAGAATAATCAGATCGATCTCCGACGCAGCCAGACCAGCGCGCTCAAGCGCCTGCCGCCCTGCAGCGGTCGAAAGCGTCGAGGTGCTTTCGCCAGGGCCGACCACGCGCCGCTCACGAATGCCGGTGCGCGTCTGAATCCATTCATCCGACGTACTGACCATGCGCTCCAACTCGGCGTTGGTCAGCACACGCTCAGGGACTGCCATGCCCCAGCCGGTAATCGCGGCGTACTTGGCCATGATTTCACCTAATTAGAACCTACGCAAACGCTGGATCTCTCACCCGCTGTAGGTCGTTTTTTCGCCCTACAGCGGGTGAGAAAAGTACCATGCTGCCGCAGGCTAAAGCTGCTTTTTGCGCAAGCCCTACTAATAAAAGAAGGATGCGAGATACTGGCTGCACACGCATCCGGTATCTCGCATCCTTCACGAGTCGAGGCACCGCGCCCCAGGCTACTCATTGTCCGACGTACTAGGCTGCTCAATGACCTGACGGCCACGATAGCTGCCACACAGCTTGCAGACACGATGCGCGCGCATCAGCTGATTACAGGTCGAGCACGGAACCAGTGTCGGCGCATCCAGGCGCTGGTGCTGGCGGCGGTTACCACGGCGGTGGCGTGAAACTTTTGTTTTTGGTGCGGCACCCATTGTTGTATTCCAAATCCTTTCTTGGCGCTTGTCGTAGTGGTGGAAGATTAGCGGTGTAACTCGCCGATCACCCGCCTTATATTTTATTTATCCGAGTAAACTCTTCAAAACGTCAAATCGATCATCACCCTCATCGAGCTGGCAGCCGCAATCGCCGATGTTCAGATCAGCGCCGCAGTTCGGGCAAAGCCCCTTACAATCGGGCTGGCAGAACGTCTGCATGGGCAGCGTAAGTACGGAATACTCACGGAGAAGCTCGCCCACATTAAGCAGATGATTATCGTCAATATAGAACGGGTCTTCATCATCGGGCATTGGTAGCGGCGCACCAGTCGTGACCGCAACCTTGGAATGAAACTCATCGCGAAGATGCAGTTCAACTGGTTGCTGCGCGGGATTCAAGCAGCGAATGCATGGCACGATCACGATGCCGTGGGCATCGACATCGACCAGCACGCCAGTAATTGTGCGTGTGAAGCGCAATTTCCCCGCAAGCTGCTGAAGTATCGTTTCATCGTCCAGCGGGAGCGCATCTTCGGCGAACGTATAATCTCGCCGCGCGCCAATATCCTCACGGAGCAATTGCGCGACATTGAACTTCAGGTCTGTCATTGGTTTGTGTATGTACATATGTAAACGCTCCTGCGCGCTCACAGAAGCTCCATTATAGGCGAGCCACGCCGCGCTGTCAAGCCACAAAGGCTTACGCACGCCAAAGCGGGATCACAGAGGTCGAAAGACAATACCTTTCAAATAACATCGGCCAATCTTCCGGGAAGCTTGATCTGGCGCTCTTGAAGCCACCGACCAGCTTCCAGGAAGATCAAGTTGAAAGGTATTGGATCTAAAAAAAGGAAACCTGCTCCGCGTCTCTGTGCCTCCGCGTATAAGACAATCCTCGGGTAAGCTCACCTCAATGCCGCTTCAGCGCGCACTCGTATTTTCCGCCGATTGCAGCTCACGCAAGCCGTTCTGAACACTCGCGGTCAGGCGGGAAAGGCGCTGCTCCAGCTCCTCTAGCACCTGGCGCGCGTACTCATCTGAGCCAGCGCGCACAGCGGCGGCGTCACGCTCGGCCAGCTCAAGCAGTCGCACGCGCTCGGCCTCGACCGCCGCCAGCAAGCCCTGCTCCTCCAGCACATCGCGCACATGCGCCTGCGCCTCGCCAATCAGCCGCTCCTGCTCACCGATTACGCGTCGGGCCTGCTTCAATTCCTCGGGCACCGACACGCGCATCCGGTCGATAATGTCCAGAATACGCTCTTCATCCACCAGCAGCCGACCGCTGAAAAAGACTCGTCGTCCTTCTGCCAGCGCATCTTCAAGCTCATCGATTAACTGATCTAGCTCGATAGCCGATCACCCCCTATCCGAGTGCCGAGTGACGAGTTGCCCGGCCGCACGCATCACTTGTCACTCGGCACTATTCTTCTGGTACGCTCGTTTGAGCGCCGCAACAATATGCGGTGGCACCAGCCAGGACACATCCCCGCCCAGCGCGGCGATCTCGCGCACGGTGCTGGAGCTGAAAAACGTGTATTGGTGGCCGGCCATAAGGAATATAATCTCGATCTGTGCATCCAGCTTCTGATGAATCTGCGCCATCTGGAATTCGTGCTCAAAATCACGCGGATCGCGTAGACCGCGAACGATCATTGATGCGCCAACCGAGCGCACATACTCAACCGTGAGATTCGAATAGGTGTCGATCTTGACACGCGGCAGATCGCGGGTCGCCTCTTCTAGCAACGCAACCCGCTCGGCGGTGTTGAACAACAAATTCTTATTCGGTCGATCAAATACCGCCATAATCACGGTATCAAATAGGCGCGATGCGCGGGTCACAATATCAAGGTGCCCGTTGGTAACCGGATCGAAGCTGCCGGGATACACGGCGATAGTCACAGCGCGCTCCTTTGCCAAGGTGCAGGCGAAGAACGTGCAGGATCATGGGGCAGCCGCGCTACGGCGTCGCCAATTCGGCGCTTACCTCATAGATCGAAAAGCAGGAGTCACCCAGGCGGCGGAACTTACGGCGGTGCAGCGGTTCATACTCATCGGCCAGCGTCACGCGTGGCGAGTGCCCAACGATCAAAAGTCCTTGGTCATCAAGCAACCCCGACGCGATCACAGCGCGGATTGTATCCTCAATCAAGGGGTCGGCATAGGGCGGGTCCATCAGAATTATAGCATATTTTTCTTCGGGATGCGCCGTGCTCAGGTAGCGTCCGACCGGCATCTGGTGAATGCGCGCCTGATCGGTGAGGCGCGTATGCTCCAAATTCTCGGCAATGATTCGGCAGACGTGGCCGCGCTGCTCGACAAAATCGGCCCACGCCGCCCCGCGCGACAGGCACTCGATTCCCAGCGATCCCGTACCGGCATACAAATCCAGCACGCGACCACGAATTGGGCCGTAGCCATCCAGCACTGAGAACAGCGCCTCTTTGAGCCGATCAAGCATTGGGCGCGTGCCCATGCCCTTCGGAGATTTTAGCCGATGGCCCTTGGCAGAGCCGGTGATCACTCTCATTCGTATCCTTAGTTTTGAGTTCTGAGCTCTGAGTTTTGAGTAGCCAACGAGATAACCCAAAACTCAGAACTATTTGAGCGCTGCATCAATCACGGCCAGCGCCGCGCTCACAGTGCGCTCATCGATGTCCTTCTCAGGATTGACGGCGGTGATCGCCAGCGCCGCGATGTTGCCCAGGCCGACCGTATGCTCAACAATATGTGAGAGCGCGGCGAGACTCAGGCCACCAGCAACTGGGTAATCAACGCCGGGGGCCTCGACCGGATCAAGCACATCGATATCCACATGGAGATATAGTTGCGGCAAGTGGCTAAGTGTCTGTAGCGTGCGGTCAAGCGCGGCTGGATCGCGCTCAAGCTCTGAGCCACGCACTAGCGCCACCGATGATGCCAGCAATTGCTGCTCCTCGGCCACATCCAGATCGCGCACACCAAGCATGACCAGATTTCGCTCAGGCACCGGCGTTGTGAGCTTGCACTGCTTGCGCAGATCGCTCAGGCCGCGCCCAACCGCGCACGCCAGCGGCATACCGCCCAGATAGCCACTGATCGTCGTTTCGGGCGTGTTGAAATCGCCATGCGCGTCAACCCAAACCACAGCCGTGTTAAGCGGATCGAGCAACCCCGCCAGCGCGCCAAGCGCGACCAGGCAATCGCCGCCAATGATCAGCGGGAAGAAGCCAGCCGCCCGTGAGCGAGCGACTTCGTAGCCGACCTTGGCCATCAGTTGGCCGATCCGCGTCACGGTCGGCTCGTCCGAATCCGGCAGGTCGATCATCTCGGCCAACACCGTCGTATAGCCCAGCGCACCCAGGCGTTGCACCAGCCCATGATCGAGCAGCGCATCGGGAGCCTTGCCCTTGCCGATATAGGGTTGGTCAAGGTCATACGGCACGCCAATGATCGTGATATTCATACGTCCTCCGGTTTACCACGCTAACGCACTGGTCAAGAATCCGCCGCAATCTCATCCAGCGTCGCAGCAAAAGCCGCAACAGTCGCGGCGATATCTTCTTCGCAATGCGCCACCGAAAGGAAGCCACTGCGACCACGCATCAGATCGACGCCGTGATTGTTCAGGCCCAGCCGTAGCAGACGCAGCAGCTCGGGATCGCCGCCGCTCTTTAGCTCGGCCACCGGCGTATCGGCCGCAAGCTCACCAGGCGCGAAATCGACACTGCTTTGGACAACCAAGTGAAAGATCGACGCCTCACCATAGGCCGCCCAGCCGCGCAGACCGCGCTCGCGCAACAGCCCATTCAGGCCATCGATCAGCTGCCGACTCAGCCTAGCGGCATGCGCACCCGGCACACCAGTCGCCACCTGCGCCAAGGTCGTCACACCGGCAGCGGCCGAGAGCGGGTTGGCGTTGAAGGTGCCGTTGTGGCGAATCTTGTGCTCGCGATTCCAATCGGCATCCTCGAAGGCGATATGGCGCATAATCTCGGCCCGCCCGCCGATTGCGCCGCCGGGTAGCCCACCAGCCAGCACCTTCGCCAGCGCGGTCAAGTCGGCGTGGACACCTGCGAGCTGCTGCGCACCACCCGGCGCAACGCGAAAGCCAGTCACGACCTCATCGCAGATCAGCAGCACATCACGAGCAGCCGTCAGCGCACGCAGCTCGCGCAAAAAGCCCTGCGGCAGCGGCAGCGCACCATACGAAGCACCAGTCGGCTCCAAGATCACCGCCGCAATGTCGGATCGCGCGGCCAGCGTCGCTTCGATGCGCGCAAGGTCGGCTGGCAGCACGATCGTCGCTTCCAGTAAGCCGTCGTAGACGCCGGGCGGGCTGCTATCCGCCGCCGAATCGCGCGCCAGCAGATCGTGCCAGCCGTGATAATGCCCAGCCAAGCGCACCACCACCGGCCTGCCAGTGTAGGCCCGCGCCAGCCGTAGCGCCAGCATGGTCGCCTCGGTGCCAGATGCAGTGAAGCGCAGCCGCTCGATGCTGGGAAACAGCTCCTGGATCAGCGCGGCCCACTGGATTGCCAGCTCGCTTTCTGCGCCATAATGCGTGCCACGCGCCATCTGATTGGACACCGCCGCGACGACCGCTGGGTGTGCGTGGCCCAGCAGCAGCGCGCCGTGGCCGGTCACGTAATCGATCAGCCGGTTGCCATCGGCATCCCACTTATACGCGCCCTGGCTGCGCTCAACATACAGCGGGAAGGGCGTCACATAGCGCCCGTCATGGGTCACGCCATTGGGAAACATCGTGCGCGCCTGCTGATAGCGCGCCGCCGATCCGGCGTGCAGGCGGCGGTAATTCGCTTCAATTGTCATTGGTCACATCTCGCGATATCTCAGGTAGGGTGGCCGCAGCGTTAGAATTTTCGCCATTACCACACCCTGAACGAACACATTTTATGGGCACATCAGGTCGTTCGCGCCGACGACGCGCGGGGCTACCGCCACCGCGCTATTCAGTGACGCGCACTCACGCGGGCTACTCGATGCTGTGCTTACGCTTCATATCGCGATATCTCAGGTGCCTGTCAGCTACTACAAACGAGAATTCGGTACAAAACGGCGTTTAGAACAGCAGCAATGGAGAATTGTCATCCTGAGCGGCAGCGAGGAATCTCTGCTTCGAGAACCGGAGATCCTTCGCTTCAGCTCAGGATGACAAACACGACAGGCATTTCACTTTACAATCTGCAATCGCTCACATGCCATAATCAAGCCGCCGAATCAGCGCGTTTGGCAGCTTGGCATCGCGCATCTGGCGCTGCGTCTGAGCGATATCATACTCGATCCGTTTGAACAATACCGTGCTGGCGTCGGTATCGAGGAGCGCGTAGGCCGAGCGCGGGTCTTGATTACGCGGCTGGCCGACACTGCCAGGGTTCAGGAAATAGCGAAAGCCGGGCTGAAGCTCCAGCAGCAGGTCGGCCTCGGCCAGCACCGGGTCTTCCACGCGGCCATCGGGGTGTTTGCGAATGATCAAGGGAACATGCGAATGACCGACCAAACACACCTGCTGCTCGAACAGCGCGAAGTTATCTTCGGCCTGCGGACGCGAGAGCAAATATTCCCAAACCGGCTCGCGCGGACTGCCATGCGCCAACAGAAAGCGATCATCCACTTCGAGCATGGGCGGCAGCGCGTCGAGCACGGCGCGATTGGCATCTTCGAGCTGCTTGCCGTTCCAAATATTCGCGGTGCGCGCATCCGGGTTGAAGTCGCTCAGATCGATCTTGCCCAAACATGCCAGATCGTGATTCCCGCCGATGATCACATCAGCTCGGGCGCGCATTGCGATCACGCACTCATTCGGTCGCGGGCCATAGCCGATCGTGTCGCCCAGGTTCCAGAGCTGATCGAACGGTTCCGCAACCGCCAGCACCATTTCCAGTGCCGCATAATTGGAATGAATGTCGGAAACGATCAAAACGCGCATGGCTGCAAACTTTCACTGACAGACGCCATTTGGTAATCCGGTAGTAATCCTGTAGTAATGGTTGGGCTTTGCCTTCTGGTTACGCCGACCGTATACTATACATGTACATCGTACCACACATCTATGGAGGCTCGGCGCTCCTATGACCGAACCAAACGGCCACTGCCCATATCTCGGCCTGAAGCAGAATCGCGCGATCCGATTCGCCTCGCCGACACCCGAACATCGCTGCTTTGTGAGCGGCGAGCCGCTTGAGATACCGGTGGATCAATCGAGCTACTGCCTCGCGCAAGGCCACATCCACTGCCCATTATACATGGGTTTAACAGTCCCTACAACGGGCGACGTGCCAATGCTGATTGGCGGCATCGCCACCGCAAGCGCGCTGGTTGCGCCCGCCAGCGGCATGCGCGGCTGGCTCGGCACACTGTCACCGCGCGACCGTGCGATCTACGCGATCATGATCAGCATGCTGGTGATCATCGTGGCGATCTACCTGTTCGTGGGCTTGCAAACACTGTTCCGGCCCAACGGGTCGCTCATCGGCGCGCAGCCGACGAGCGTGCTCGGCACCGACACCGCAAAAACACCTCAGCCCACCACCGGCACGAATTCGACCAGCGCAGCCGCCAGCGGACAGACCGCGACCTCCGCGCCGCCGACGCCGACCAACCTGCCGACCAACGAGCCATCGCCATCGCCCACGGTCGAGCCGACGCGCGCGCCGGTGATCTTCGCACCAACCAGCCAGCCAACACTGCTGCCGACCGCAGTTCCCGCGACTGTTACCGTGGCTACCACCGTCGTTCCGCCAACCGCCACGCCAACGACCGCGAGTGTAGCAGCCACGGCAGCTCCGCCAACCGCCAAGCCGGCCACCAGCGCGCCCAAGCCGACTGCTGCGCTCAAGCCGACTATTGCGCCCAAGCCGCCAACAGCAATTCCCGCGCCGCCGCCCGCAACTCCTACGCCGCCGGTCAGCGCCAGCGTTAAGCCACTGACACTCTACTTCGCAGATACGACCGGGAGCGTGCTGGTTCCAGTGCGCCGCAACGCCAGCGTGGAGAATAATCGCACCGCCGAAGCCGCCATTCGCGAGCTGATCGCCGGGCCGCGCAATGGGCTGCAACGGCTCGTGTCGGCCGATGCTGGGCTGCTCGGCCTCCAAATAAATAATGGCACCGCAACAGTCAATTTCAAACTCGACCCCAGCGACGGCGACGAGCGCGGAATCCACTCGATCGTGCTGACACTCACCGATCTCGGGACAGTCACGCGCGTGCAGATTCAGGTCAACGGCGCGAACGTGGGCGGGCCGCGTGGGCGACCGATTGTGAACCCGGCTAATCCGCTGAATCTAGCGGTCGATTACAGCGCGACCGAATTCCTGCCGCTGTACTTCCCCTCGATCGATGGCGTCCACGATGTGCGAATCATCAGCATGGTGCCAAAAACTAAGCAGATCGGCGAGGCGACGGTGCAAGCGCTACTGGATGGGCCGCCGGCCGAGTACGCCAGTGCTGTCTGGCGTGTCATACCGGCAGACACCCAACTGCGCGGCATCAAGCTCAACAACGGCGTGCTGCTGGTCGATTTCACCCAGCCCTTCGCCAACGCGCCCGACATCAATGCCGCAATGCGCACCGTGATCGAATCGCTGACCTCAATCAAATCCGTGCGCGGCGTGCAATTCCTGGTTGAAGGGCAAGCCTTCGCTGATGGAAAGGTGTTTGGCAAGCCAGTGATCAATCAGGAATGAGGACGTGTGGGTGAAGACGCACGGGCTACCGCCACCGCGCTATACAGCGCCGCCCACACACGCGGGCTACCCGATTCATAATGGAATGGCGTAGCTGCAAATGCTTCGCCCTGCTCCATCAATGATTCATTACGCTGTAATGTCTGCCAATGCCGAAACAGACCGCCGATCTCATTCGTTGTTGGCGAAGGAAGTGCTGCCGTCCTTTATCGCGCTGCGACAGGCGGTGCTCGACGCCAGCGGCCACGATTTCCTGGCGCGTTTAAGCGAGGCAAACCGCGCAATCGGCTTCGGCAGCGACACATTTCACCCGAACGGCAGAATGGGCGCTTGTTCTGGCGGCTGTACCTGCGAGCGATACGGCAGGACGGCAGCACCGGCCAGCCGATCATCCTACCAGTATTCAGCCGCAGCAGCCGCACGCTCGCGCCGCCACCGAAGGGCTATTTCGTAGATTTCACAGCGCTAGCGGCGGCGCACGGCTGGCGGCGAATCGCGGCCCAGGAGCGCGAGAGCTTCAACTGGCGTAGCGAGCTGTTGGCGCAGGAATATTGGCACTTCGAGCGCCGCGACGGCCTAAGCTGGTATGGTGCGGTTCGCCTGATCCACGATGACAAAACCATCGCGCGCCTGTTTAGCGTCGAAGCGCTCAAAGATGCTGGCGCGCGAGCAGTCTATTCCACGGCTAGGGCTGCCGTGGGCACCGCCGCCGATTGTGATGCGTGGGCAATGGGTGCAGCGGCCCCAATAGGGATCGCTAAGGGCATTGATGCTAGGAATTGCTGAGTGATCGGGCTGAACCGCAACCCGAGATGTATGCGTCGCAAGAACAGCATCGGGTAGCCCGCCGCA
>Ga0123337_10006602_pt1 | contig 11036 bp, 10 predicted proteins | sample frozenSSSSmetaG_FD_89792 | JGI IMG/M metagenome (GOLD analysis project Ga0123337, IMG submission 89792) | Glacier valley bacterial and archeal communities from Borup Fiord, Nunavut, Canada, to study Microbial Dark Matter (Phase II) -... | ecosystem: Environmental > Aquatic > Freshwater > Ice >...
AGGGTGGATTGATAAGAGTGGTCAATCCAATGTTGGGCAACAAGCGAAGTGTATATCTTGGATTGGCGCTTTACACCATTGGATTATTTTTATTTGCATTTGCAACACAAAGCTGGATGATGTTTGTTTTTTTATTTCCTTATTGTTTAGGTGGTATTTGCGGTCCGGCATTGCAGTCAATCATTTCCGGGCAGGTGCCAGCCAATGAACAGGGTGAATTACAGGGCGGACTAACCAGTATCATGAGCCTGACCAATATTATTGGCCCGGTATTAATGACCAGCCTTTTTTCTTATTTTACCAAACCGACAGCCCCGGTGCAATTTGCAGGAGCTGCCTTTCTTTTAGGTGGAGTATTTATGGCAATAAGTCTTGTCCTGGCTTACCGAACTTTGCACCACAATACAACGATTAGCTAATTAATTATTTTATTTATGATTGCGGGCATCAATGATTTTAAAACGGTATTTTTTATTGGGGTAGCCGGCACCGGTATGAGTGCGATTGCTCAGTATTTAGCCGGTTCCGGAAAGGCGGTATCAGGAAGCGACCGTTTTTTTGCGCCGGGGGTTTATAATGAAACAAAAGAAAAACTGGAGGCAGCAGGAATACAATGTTTTCTGCAGAATGGAGATGGTATCAACGAACAGACAGAACTTGTGGTAGTGTCGACTGCGGTGGAGGATACCGTTTTTGAGGTACAAAAAGCAAAAGCCTCAGGCATACCCATCGTAAAGCGATCTGAATTACTGGCAATGATTGCCAACAGTAAAAGAACCATTGCAGTTGGTGGCACATCCGGTAAAAGTACTACCAGTGCCATGTTATTTGATATACTGAAGTTTGCTGGTTTGCAACCGAGTATTATCAGCGGGGCAGGATTGGTTAGCATTATTAAAGAAGGTAAAATTGGCAACGCAGAAGTAGGAGCCGGCGATTGGCTTGTGATAGAAGCAGACGAAAGCGATGGTTCTATTGTTCAGTATCATCCTGAAGTGGGACTGTTGCTTAACATTGATAAGGATCACCAGGAGATTGATGAACTAATGAACATCTTCGGACAGTTTAGAAGTAATACAACCGAATTGTTCATTGTGAACCAATCCAATACTTTATCTCAACAGCTATCAGTAAACAGCAATCACGATTTTAGTGCGGATGAAAATAGTGAAGCCGGATACCAGGCCAGAGATTTTCATCAGTCAGGATTTAATATTCAATATACCATCTCGGGAGTGTTGTTTTCCATCAATACAGTTGGCAGGCACAATATGGAGAATGCGTTGGCTGCTACCTGTGTTGCCAACCAGTTGGGGGTTGACCTTCAGGTGTGTGCCGATGCCTTAAAATACTACGAAGGGATTTACAGAAGACACCAGGTATTGGGACAAAAGAAAGGCGTTTGGGTGATTGACGACTATGCACATAACCCTGCCAAATGTGCTGCGTCTATTGCTGCCTGTCAGTACATCGCTCCAAAGGTGATTGCATGGTTTCAGCCCCATGGATATGGACCTACCAGGTTTTTGAGAAATGATTTTGTAAAAGAAATTGCTGCGGTGTTAAGACCCACAGACGAGATATGGATGAGTGAAATATATTATGCAGGAGGTACTGCCGTAAAAGATATTTCTGCCAATGATTTGATTGCTGATTTGAAGCAATTGGGCAGCAATGCTTTCTTTATAGAAAACAGGAATGATCTGGTGGCCGCCATCCAAACTCATTTGCAAGAGGGCTGCGTTTTATTGTTGATGGGGGCAAGAGACCCCGGTTTGGAAAAATTTGGCAATGATGTTTTTGAAAACCTGTAGCCGTTCAAATATCAATGACTTCACTCGTTATAAATATTGCTCAACTAATAGGTGCCAGGGAAAAAACTCATGTGCTCAGGGGAATGGAATTGGCTGAGCTGCCGTTGATTGAGAATGCTTTTTTATTGATTGAAGATGGCGTTGTTGCAGATTATGGCGCAATGTATGAACTTGACTTAAAAGTGCCGCAGGTACCCAGGGTTGTCATTGATGCTGTTGGTCAGTTTGTATTACCAGCCTGGTGCGATAGTCACTCTCACCTTGTATTTGCAGGCTCCCGTGAAAACGAGTTTGTTGATAAAATAAAAGGCTTCACCTATGCTGAAATAGCAGCAAGAGGTGGTGGAATTTTAAACTCTGCCAAAAAAATAGACGATACGTCTGAAGCTACACTTTACGAAGAAGCATGGAAAAGGCTGGAAGAGATTGGTAAACTTGGGACCGGCGCTATCGAAATAAAAAGCGGCTATGGCTTGTCGGTAGCAGGAGAATTGAAAATGCTTCGGGTGATCAAAAAGCTACAGGCAAATTCGCCGTTAACAATCAAATCTACCTTCCTGGGCGCACATACTTTCCCACTCGAATTTAAAGAAAACCACCAGGGCTATATCGATTTAATCATCAACGAAATGCTACCGGTAATAGCTGCCGAAAAACTGGCAGATTATATTGATGTGTTTTGTGAAACAGGATTCTTCTCTCCCGAAGAGACTGAAACCATCTGCAGGGCGGGGATGGCTTATGGGCTAAAGCCAAAGCTGCACGTGAATCAGCTGAATAGTATCGGGGGAATAGAAGCAGGGCAACGCCTGGATGCGGTATCGCTCGATCACCTGGAAACATTGACCAGTGAAGAGATTCAATTGCTATCAAATATCCGATGGGGCGGTATTTGCACTCTACTGCCAACTGCCGCTTTCTTTTTACGAATGCCTTTTCAACCGGCACGTCAGTTGATTGACGCAGGTGCTGCTATTGCTTTAGCATCTGACTACAACCCGGGTTCATCGCCTAGCGGCAATATGAACCTGGTGGTAGCTATGAGCTGTATCCAAATGAAGATGTTACCAGAAGAGGCCATCAATGCAGCTACACTCAATGGGGCTTATGCCATGGAATTGGGGGGGCATTTTGGTAGCATTACAATTGGTAAAAAAGCGAATCTTATTTTTACCAAACCAATCCATTCGCTTGCTTACCTGCCTTATTCGTTTGGCACAAATATGATTGATAAAGTGATGATCAACGGGGTATTTCTTGTGTAACTTGATTGCATTTACAAAGTGTAAATGACGGCTGCACTTTTTTGAATTTTAAAGCTGATATTTTCTGCTGATTGTGTCGCAATGCAACACGGGGGATTTTCGAATTTAAAATGAAGTTCGAATTTATGAGGGGTTTGAAATCGCACTTTGACGGAGAGTTTAAATCCCTTCAAAGATGCCCGGTAATTCATTTTACCTTCTTCTTCCCTTTGAAAGGCGAATCACATTCATCCTGACGGTATCGCCAATTTTTAGCGTATCTACAGGTAGTTGGTACGAGCCGCCAACACCTTTAAATGTAACGATATCACCTGATACACTGGCTATTGTATAGGTTCCAGACTGGTGTAGGCTTTTTGGGGTAGTGCAACCGGCTATCGCCAGCAACATCCAGATTAGTCTTTTCAATGGTTATTATTTCTTATTGTATTTTCCAAACTGGTAAAATACTTTGGCAAATGTAACGCTAATGGATTATCGCACAAACTAAATGGCAGCGTAAATAAATTTATTTTATTATACCATACCCTTTTTTTATTTTTTTGTTTTGCTGGCTTTACTTTAACCTCCAAGTACGAACGTTTTTTTTGTAAATATTGTTAACCTGGTTTAGATGTTTCATTTTAAAGCTTGCTATCTTTTTCATATTAAAAAAAAGCCACTCCTCAACATTAGTTGCGAAGCAGCCTTACTTTGTAACGAATTTATTTTAGCTATTTATTCATCCACTGCATCATACACTACTACCTTCGACCATAAATGAGCACACTCTTCAATAAATTTCAAGTGGATCGGATCGGTCTGGTAAGCTGCCTGGTCTGCATCATTTGCAAAAATCAACATCCACGACACAGCATAGGAGCTATCTATTACTTCCCGATTGGTATTTGCAGGTTTGCCAATATGAAAATCTTTAATTGTTGTAGCTTTCGATAACTTCTTAAGGCCTTCTACTAACTGTAAACGATCGGCATCGTTTCCTGTATTTTTTAACCAAAAATATACATGGTGTATAAAAATATGCTTCATTGATGTTGTTTTTAAATTGCTTCCGGCAAATATAGCAGTTCCTGCCAAAGAAGCTTTGGAACTATTAGCTAAAAAATTACGACGGGATATCTTTTTCATAAATAATATTTTTATAAAGTAAACTTAAAAATAGTAATTCAAGGCACAGGGACAATGATTCAGGGAAAATAAATGTAGAAGCAAAATATTACTGGTACTTTCTTAACCAATTGTGTTGGTTTTTTACTTTTAATGTGTTTACTTTTTTAATAGTAAAAGCTTAATGTTACATTGAATGCATTAAGCGGGCGGGTTTTAATTTGAATTTATCGCATGCGATTGTTAACAGCATTATTTTATAATTTGCAAATATGAATAGCCGTCTTTTTGTTCAAAGGCATTTCCCTGTTTTTGTGGTTGCATTATTTATAGCGGACCTGCTGTTTGCCCAGGATAGTTCCAACGTATTCTACTTATGGAAAAACGGAGCTCCTGGTTTTGAAAATAAAAAGAACGAGCCGGAGCAGGCGAAAGATTGGTGGGTAAACAACATCAACAATCCCTCCGTGACGGTATTTGCTGCACCCAAAGCAATAGCAACCGGCGCTGCTGTTGTTATTTGCCCTGGTGGCGGTTTTCAAAACCTTGTATTCAATTCGGAGGGCCGTGATGCGGCATTGTATTTAAACAGTATTGGGGTAACAGCCTTTGTGTTGAAGTATCGTTTATTTCGTCAGAAAAATTCTCCTTATCTGCAGCAACATCCTACGCAGGATATTTTTCGTGCCATGCGGTTGTTACGGAGCATGGCAAATACGTACGCCGTTGATACTGCCAGAATTGGTGTGATGGGTTTCTCTGCCGGTGGGGAAGTGGCTGGCTGGGTGGCTTATAGATTTCAGGATAAAAATTATAGCCAACCCGATGCCATTGATTTGCTGACTGCACGACCCGCATTCCAGGTGCTGATTTATCCCGGGCCGTTGTGTGTACCGGATTCTGTTTCTTCCATTGCTCCGCCTGCTTTTTTATTGGCAGCCAATGATGATGATTGTTGTTCGGAACCTATTGTGAAACTTTTGCAGTTGCACCGAAAGGCTAAAGTACCTGTTGAAGTTCATTTATTGGCGCAGGGCAATCATGCTTTTAATATGGGGAACCGATCTCAATTGAATAGTATTAAAACATGGCCACAAAGACTGACGGATTGGTTAAATGACAATGGCTGGCTAAAGAAAAAATAACAGGTAATTTTATAAATTTTAATTGGCATATTCCAGAAAAAAATTATTACAAAACCACTTAATACTTTGCAATGAATTCACGGAGAAATTTTTTAATAAACACAGGTAAACTTACCCTTGGTACCGTACTGCTATCATCCTTTGACACTAACATTAAATTGGGAAGCAATCCCGGTATTCAATTGTATACCGTAAGAAAAGAGATGCTGGAGGATGCGACAGGCACTTTAAAAAAACTGGCAGCCATCGGCATAAAGCAAATAGAATCTGCAGGCAGTACTAAAGGGTACTATTACGGTTTAAAGCCAGCTGAAATGAAGGGAATTTGTGCTGATTTAGGCATGAAGCTTCGCAGTGGTCATATAAGATTGGATGATAAATGGCAGCAGACAATGGAGGATGCAGTGGCATCCGGACAGGAGTACCTGATTTGTTCTTCTATGCCCAGTGACGGGCAGACAGTGGACAATTATAAAAATGTTGCTGATCAATTTAACAAGGCTGGTGAAGCCTGTAAAAAATTGAATATTAAATTTGGTTATCATAACCACGATTACGAATTTGAAAAGGAGAATGGTAAAGTGTTATATGATGTGTTAGTTGAAAATACTGACCCTTCATTGGTTTGCATGGAATTGGATCTTGGCTGGGTAGTAGCCACGGGTAGCAATCCACTTGACTATTTCACAAAATATCCAGGGCGTTTTCCGCTATGGCATTTAAAGGATATGAATCTTGCAAAAAAGGAAAGTACTGAGTTTGGTAAAGGTGGACTTGATATCAAAAAGATTCTGAAAAATGGAACCTTGTCTGGTATGAAATATTTTTTTATTGAGCAGGAAGAATACACCAGCACGCCCATGGAAAGCATGCAGCAAAATATGAATTATTTAAAAAAGTTAAAAGGGTAGTCCCCTTATTTTCAAACCATATTTAATTTGCAGAGCGAGCCTTTATCGTTTTGCAATTACAGTCATTATTATTTAAATCTGCAACATGAATAGAAGAGCTGCAATTAACAGCGTTATTATACTTTCTCTCGGAGCCATCGTATTGCCATCCTGCGGGGAAGACAATAAACCGCTGATGAAATTAAAGAACATTGATTTAAGTGCTGATGAAGAAAACATGGTAATGCAATTGTCTGATCTGATCATTCCCAAAAATAATTTTATCGGCGCCAAGGATTTGAAGGCGCATGAGTTTGTATTGAAGATGGTAGATGATTGCTATGATCCTGAAAGGCAATCTAAATTTACTTCGGGACTAAAAGCGTTTCATAAATTGGCAAAAGACAAATACGGCCAGTCATTTAAAGATTGCACTCCGGTTCAGCAAAATGAATGGCTGAGCAATGTAGAAAAGAAAAAGGAATTGTCGGAGGAGTTGGTGTTTTTTTACGACACTACTAAAAGGTACACCGTGCAGGCTTTTACTTCTTCTAAGGAATACATGACAGATGTGATAAAATATAAGATGGTGCCGGGGAGCGATTTTAAAGGATGTGTGGCAGTTTAATGGTGAATCTGAAATCATCTGATTTTTAAATTCTTTTATTGATGAATCACTTTCCTTTTTCATTCTTGCTCATTGCTGAAAATAAAAAGCGGACGATCGCTATCGGAGTATACAGGGGAGGTAAATTGAGCAACTATTGGTTGTGAAAAATATTTTTTAGTAAACTAAATTTCATTTTGAATCGTGGATGCTTAAAACTGATTATTGATCATTCACAATTGATAAATTTTTAAAAAATTATGGGAGACAACAATAATACATTTGATGCCATTGTAATTGGTAGCGGTATGAGCGGAGGATGGGCAGCTAAAGAATTTTGTGAAAATGGATTGAAGACTCTATTGCTGGAACGTGGCCGGGATGTAAAGCATTTAAAAGATTATCCAACTACCAACATGCTGCCCTGGGAGTTTGAACATCGTGGGCAGGTGCCTTATGCCATCGCAAAGGACAACCCGGTTATTTCTAAATGCTATGCTTTCAAAGAAGATGCCATGCATTTTTTTGTGAAGGATAAGGAACATCCATACGTTCAGGAAAAACCGTTTGATTGGATACGGGGCTACCAGGTGGGCGGCAAAAGTATCATGTGGGCCCGGCAAACACAGCGTTGGAGCGACTTTGATTTTGAAGGTCCGGCCCGTGATGGCTTTGCGGTAGACTGGCCGATCCGTTACAAAGATCTTGAATCATGGTATAGCTATGTAGAAAAATTTGCCGGCATAAGTGGCAATAAAGATGGGTTGGACGAGTTGCCGGACGGCGAGTTCTTACCACCCTGGGAGCTTACCTGTGTAGAAAATCATTTTAAGGATAAGATGGGCGAATATTATAAAGACCGGCACGTAATTTTTGCACGCTGCGCTCACCTTACCAAGCCTGCGCCCATTCATATTGAGCAGGGTAGGGGGCAATGCCAGGCAAGAAATTTATGCCAGCGGGGTTGTCCCTTTGGCGGATATTTCAATGCCAATTCTACCACCATTCCATGGGCCGAAAAAACAGGTAACCTAACATTGCGGCCTCATTCGGTAGTGCATTCTATTATTTATGATGAAGTAAAAGGGAAGGCAACCGGTGTAAGAGTAATTGACGCTAATACCAAACAGGTGATTGAATATTTTGCCAAAGTGATTTTTGTAAATGCGGGTAATCTAAACACCAATTTGATATTACTCAACTCTACCTCAAAACGTTTTCCGAATGGGCTTGGTAACGACAATGGCTTGCTTGGAAAGTACGTAGCATTTCATAACTACCGGGCAAGAATAACGGCTAAGTATGACGGACTGTTAGAGTTTAAAACAGAAAACGGCCGGGCTTCCGGTGCTTATATTCCAAGGTTTAGAAATTTGCGTAAACAAGAAACTGATTTTCTTCGTGGTTATGCAACTACTTTTAATGCCAACCGTAATACCAGAGGCAAACAGGAAGGTTTTGGTGAAGGACTGAAAGATGGATTGATGAAACCTGAGTTGGGGGTATGGAATATTGGTTCGCAATGTATGGGCGAAACCATTCCAAAGGAAACAAATTTTGTTACATTGGATAAAGAGAAAAAAGATGAATGGGGAATTCCGTTGTTGAAAATTTCAATTGACTATGACGAGAATGACGAAAAGATGATCCTGGATTTTTTTGAGCAATACACTGAAATGTACACCAGGGCAGGGTTTACTGACATCAAAACATCTGATAGCAAACAGGCGCCCGGACTGGATATCCATGAAATGGGCGGCGTAAGAATGGGTAAGGATCCTAAAACATCTTTGCTAAATGCCTGGAACCAATTGCATGAATGTAAAAATGTATTTGTAACAGATGGCGCATGCATGACTTCTACTTCTACACAAAATCCATCATTGACCTACATGGCTTTAACTGCAAGGGCAGCCAATCATGCGGTGGAGTTGTTGAAGAAAAATGAATTGTAAAATAGTATCAAAATTTTGTTCCTAAAGCCTTATCTGCAAATTGTAATTCGAATTGTTTAAACCCAATGCATTAAAATTAGCTATCATGAAAATTTTATTATTCACAGCCTTTTTATTCACAGCATCATTCACAATGGCACAATCATCACCCGTTGGTGATTTTCAAAATCATCTGGATATTGGTAATCCAAAAATTACCGGTACCGCATCTTTTAATAACAATGCGCAGGTTTACTCAATAAAAGGCGGTGGATATAATATTTGGTTCAACAGGGATGAATTTCATTATGCTTACGATAAACTGCAAGGTGATTTCATTTTAACAGCCAATGTAAAACTGGTGGGTGAAGGCAAAGATCCGCATCGTAAAATTGGTTGGATGATCCGTGAATCTGAACAAGAAGATGCGGCACATATCAGCGCTACCTTACATGGTGATGGATTAACTGTATTGCAATGGCGCAGATTGCGAGGTGCGTATATGAGAGATCCGGAAGATGAAATTTTTCATTTGAAAAAGAATGTAGAGATTATACAACTCGAACGGCTTGGCAAAACCATCATCATGCGTGCAGCCAATACCGGAGAGCCTTTGCAGGAAGTGGGCAGAACTGATATGTCCGATTTACCAGGGGAAGTATTGGCCGGTTTGTTTGTGTGCAGTCACAATGCTGCAGTGCAGGAAGAAGGCATTGCCTGGAATGTGAGAATTGAGAAAACGGTTCCGGATAAGCATGATGGGTATAAAGATGGCATATTATCCAGCCGGTTAGAAATTTTAAATCTGGTTGATGGTAAAAGAAAAATCATTCATGTTGATGAGGGAAGAATAGAGGCGCCAAACTGGATGCCTGATGGAAAAAAAATATTATTCAATAAGGGAGGATCTATTTTTACAATTCCTGTTGAAGGAGGTGTCACAGAAAAACTAAACACCGGAATTGCAAGTAGAAACAACAATGACCACGTAATTTCTTTTGATGGAAAAATGCTGGGTATAAGTCATCACCGGGACGGATTGCCCGGCGGCGGTTCCAGCATTTACGTACTGCGATTATCCGGTGGCGATCCAACCTTAATTACAGATAGTACTCCTTCTTATTTACACGGATGGAGCCCTGACGGCAAGGACCTAATTTATACCGCACAAAGAATCAGCAATAGTCCTGCATATAATTTATACAGAAAGCCTGTTAAAGGGGGGGCAGAAGTTCAACTTACTTTTAACAGAAAGGGATTGGCAGATGGCCCTGAGTATTCGCCTGATGGAAAATATATTTATTACAATAGCGATGAAACCGGTACCATGCAAATATGGCGAATGAAAAAAGATGGCAATGGCAAAGAGCAAATTACATTCGACGAATACCACAATTGGTTTCCACATATTTCGCCCGATGGGAAATGGCTCGTGATGCTTTCGTTTCCACCGATTATATTATCCAATGATCATCCATTTTATAAAAGAGTGATGTTGCGTTTAATGCCTGTGGTCGGCGGTGCACCAAGGGTAATTGCGTATTTGTATGGCGGTCAGGGTACCATCAATACCCCATCCTGGAGCCCGGATAGTAAACAACTTGCGTTTATTAGTAATAGTGGGTCGGTAAAGTAAATTGCAGCGGTTTACTTTATTTATTCATGCACGTGTAGCTACATGCCATTTTATAGTATTGCCATAATCATTATCTTTAGTTTTAATAGAAAAGATCAATGGCCAATCAAACTGCGGAAGAAAAAACAGATTCAACTCCTCATTTAAAAAGAACACTTGGTCCATTGATGCTTTGGGGACTTGGTGTAGGTTATGTAATATCAGGTATGTATTTTGGCTGGAATCTCGGGCTGCCTGTTGGAGGCACTTTAGGACTTGCCATTGCTACTTTTTTTATCATTATCCTGTATATCACGTTTACTTTTTCCTATACCGAACTGGCTTGTGCCATTCCAAAGGCAGGTGGTGTATTTGATTATGCTACCAGGGCCATGGGAAAAGATATTGGCTTTATTGCGGGTATGGCACAAATCATCGAATTTGTGTTTGCGCCGCCCGCCATTGCTGCCGCTATTGGTGCTTACTTTCACATATTCTTTCCGCAGTTTTCTGTCACTTCCATTGCCATAACTGCCTATATTCTTTTTACAGCATTGAATATTTCAGGCGTAAGGGCCGCCGCAACATTTGAACTGATCATCACAGCTTTTGCTGTGTTTGAATTGTTGTTATTTAGTGGTATTACATTGCCTCATTTC
>Ga0123337_10006603_pt1 | contig 11035 bp, 11 predicted proteins | sample frozenSSSSmetaG_FD_89792 | JGI IMG/M metagenome (GOLD analysis project Ga0123337, IMG submission 89792) | Glacier valley bacterial and archeal communities from Borup Fiord, Nunavut, Canada, to study Microbial Dark Matter (Phase II) -... | ecosystem: Environmental > Aquatic > Freshwater > Ice >...
CCCGACCTCCGTCGTCTGGCAGCCCCAGCTCGGCGCCACCCTCAGCACCGACCGCAAGACCCTCACCCTCCCCGGTGAAGGCACCTACGTCATCGACCCCACGACCGCCGTCGTGACCTACACCCCCGCACCCACCTTCCGCGGCGCGGCGACGGCCGTGACCTACCGGGTCGTCGACACCGACGGCGGGACCAGCGACGCGACCCTCACCGTCACCGTCACGGCTGTACAGCCCGTCGCGGTCGACGACACCGCGACCACGGCTCCCCAGACGCCAGTGACGCTCGACGTGCTCGGCAACGACACCGCCGGGGCCGACAACGTCCCCCTCTCGGCGGCGACTCTCCGGCTGCGTGCTCCTGCGGTGCCGGGGGCGGTCCTGTCCACCGACGCCCTCACCCTGACGGTGCCCGGCGAGGGGACCTACGTCGCCGACCCGGGGGCCGGCACGGTGACGTTCACCCCCGCGGACACCTTCGACGGTGCAGCGACGCCGGTCACCTACGAGGTGGCCGACACCAACGGCACCGTCGTCACCGCCGAGATCACCGTCTCGGTGGGGGACTATCGCCCCTGCCCTGACCGTGGTTAAGAGGGGCGAGCTGGTCGACGCCAACGGCAACGGCACGGCCGACGCGGGCGAGACGATCCTGTTCACCTTCCACGTCAGCAACACGGGCAACGTCCCGGTCGCTGGGGTCGCGGTGCAGGACAGCATGCTCACCGGCTTCAACCCGGTCTCGAGCGACCTCTCGGTCGACGAGTCGGTCGACTTCACCGCCTCGCCGTACGTCGTCCTGGAGTCGGACCTCGTCGCCGGGCAGGTTGTCAACCACGCCACGGCCTCCGGCAGCGTCGCCGGTGGGGCGAGAGTCACCTCACCCGAGGCCAGCGTCACCGTACGGGCGACACCGGCCCGAGTCACGGTGGGCTTCGCCAAGGTGGCTGCCCCCTCCACGGCCGTCGCCGCGGGCCAGCACGTCACCTACACCGTCACGGCAACCAACACCGGCAACCTGACCCTCCCCCACGCGACCATCCGCGACGACCTGACCGACGTCGTCGACGACGGCCAGCTCACGGGCGCGGTCACCGCCAGCACGGGCGCTGCCAGCGTGGTCGGCGCGGTCCTGCGGTGGTCGGGCTCCCTCGCTCCGGGCGCCACGGTGACCCTCACCTACGGCGTGGTCACCGGTGGCAACGGCAACCGCAGGCTCGTGAACTCCGCGACCTTTGACGCCGCATTGACGGGTGTGCCCACGGTCCCCCCGGTCCGCGCCAGTGCCGCGACGACGAACGTCGTGCGCGGGCCCGCCGTCCCCCCGCCAAACACGAGCCCGACCCCGTCACCCGCACCCTCCCCCGCACCGGCCGGCCAGCCGCTCCCGAACACGGGCGCCGACCTGGCCCGCGAGGTCGGCCTGGCCGCCTCGCTACTCCTCATGGGGACGCTCACCCTCCTGGTCGTACGGCGCCGCCGCGAGACTGACTGACCCGCTCCCGCGCCCTCCGAACGAGAGGAACCCTTGGTCCTGTACGGCCGGAAAGCCGTGGACCAAGGGTTTCCCTCGATCGGAACGCGAGGGGGGGTCAGCGGGTGTCCGGGCCGCCCAGCTCGGCGTCCTCGGCCCCTTCGTCTTCCCCGACGACCTCGCGGCGGCGTGCGGCCCGTTGCTCCATCTTGGCGGCGAGGCGGTTGCTCATGGCGTCGCGGTCACGCCGCAGGAAGAAGTACGACACGACGAGCGAGGTGAAGGCCGCGAGGACCAGGAGCAGCGGCTGCTGGTCCTGGCTGCGCAGACCGAGCAGCCAGAAGAGGATGAGGCAGCCGAAGAAGATCATCAGCCGCATGACCGAGTAGCGCAGGACGGTGTTCTTCATGAGCAGGTCCCGTCCTACTTGAGGCCGGAGTAGCTGTGCAGCCCGCTCGCGTAGAGGTTGACGACAGTGAAGTTGAGGATGACGCACACGTAGCCGACCAGCGCGATGGACGTCGCACGCTTCGGCTCCCAGCCCGCCGTCGCCCGTGCGTGCATGTAGGCGGCGTAGATCACCCAGATGACGAAGGTCCAGACCTCCTTGGGGTCCCACGTCCAGTAGGCGCTCCAGGCCTTCTGCGCCCAGATCGCGCCCGCGATGAGCGTGAACGTCCACAGGATGAAGCCCACCATGTTGAGCCCGTATGCCGTGCGCTCCAGTCGCGCCGCCGACGGCAGCGACTCCATGAAGGTCGCCCGCGACGGCGGCTGCTCCTCGCGCTTGCGCTTGATGAGGTAAACGATCCCCATCGAGAAGCCGATGGTGAAGACGCCGACCGCGAGGATCGCGACCATGACGTGGATGACGAGCCACACGCTCCTGAGCGCCGGCACGAGCTCGGCGGCCTCGGTGTAGAAGGCGAAGAGGGCCAGGCCGAGGGTCAGCAGGACGGGCCCGACGACGAACAGGCCGAGCCACTCCCACCGGTTGCGCTTCACCAGCACGCTGAAGCCCAGGGCCACGGCAGCGGCACCGGCGACGGCGAACTCGAACATGTTGCCCCACGGCGGGCGCATGACCGCGATCCCGCGCATGACCACCGACGCGATGACGGTGGCGGTACCGAGCCAGGTGACGGCGACGGCCATACCGGCCGTCTTGCGCGCCCGCGGCGACGGCTCGGCCGCGACGGTGCCGGAGCGGTCGCCAACTGCGTCGGCGTCCTCCGCATCGCTCGCACCCCCGCCGTCCGCGCCGGACCCGTCGGACCCCTCGGACCCGCCGGCCTCGACGGCGTCCGCCGCGGCGTCCACCGCGGCGTTGCCATCGGCGTCGGCGTCGACCCCACCCGGGCCACCGGACCCGACCAGCGCCTTGGTGCGCTTCGGGGTCACCGTACGGGTGCGCTCGACCCGCTCGGGCCCGAGCGCCGCGAGGTGGAAGGCGAAGAGCAGCATCGCGATCGTGAACACCGCCATGGCGGAGTAGAGCGCGAGGTTGGAGAGGCTGACGAGCGTCTTAGAGACGTCACCGGTCATGGCGTGTCCGTTCTTCTGTGAGCTCGTCGCGCAGCACGGTGAGCAGCATGGCGAGGCCGGGATCGGCGTTCTTGGCCAGTCCGCCGATAGTGACCACGGTACGTGGTGCGTCAGTCTCAGGTGCATGGGGTGCGGCGCCCGCGGCGACCGGACCGGGGGGAGCAGAGGCCACCCGCACGAAGACCCGCCGACGCCGCACGAGCAGCGAGGCCAGCAGGCCCAGGAGGATGGCGAGGGCGGCTCCGAGGGTGAAGCCCTTGCCCGGGTCGACGCGGGCGGACAGGCCGGCCCACCGCTCGACGCGGTCGAAGCTGACGGTGCCCCGGCCCCCGGGGAGCTCGTAGGACTGCCCCGGCTTGAGGCGAAGCAGCAGCGGCTTGCCCTGCGCGTTGTCGACCTGCTCGAGGCCGGCGGTGCCGAGGCTGTAGACCGACTGCCCTCCCCCACCGGGGAAGAGCTCGCCCTCCCACACCGAGAGGGCGATCTGGGGGTCGAGCAGGTCGGGGAAGGTCGAGACGGGCCCGTTGGCGAACGACGCGGCGGCCGTCGGCATGAAGACCCCGCTGAAGCCGAGCTGCTTCGGGCTCGCTGCGGGCACCTTGACCGCCCCGGTCGAGGTGTAGTTGTTGTCCTGAGCAAGGAACGGCGTGGCCTGGGAGTAGAGCACGGCACCCTTGGCGTCCTTGACGGTGATGACGGGCGAGTAGCCGTTGCCGAGGAGGAAGACGTCTACGCCGTCCAGGGTGATGGGGTTGTTGGGACTGATGGTCTGGGTCTTCGGTCGATCGCCCGGCGCCTCGGTGGTGCGCACGTTGGCAGTGAACTCACGCGGGGCCCCGAGCTGCGAGCCGCCCACCGCCTCCTCGAAGCGCACTTCGAGCTTGGTCAGGTCGATGGTGAAGGGGGGGATGTCGGCCTCGAGGTCGGTCAGGGGGCCGGGGCTCAGCGTGTTGTAGGACGAGACCGTCGAACCGAACGACTCACCCTCGCTGACGATGACGTCACCGCGCCAGCCGACCAGGTGGCTCGCGGCGACCCCGACGATCAGGGCGCACAGGGCGACGTGGAAGACCAGGTTGCCGGTCTCGCGCAGGTAGCCGACCTCGGCACTCACCGACTCCTCGTCGTGGGCACTGACCCGAAAATGCTTGCGACGCAACAGCTTCGCGGCAGCCGCGTGCGCCTCGGCGGGGGTGCCTCCATACGTGAAGGTCAGGTGGTCGGGTAGCCGCTCGAGCCGCCGTGGGGCCCGCGGCGGCTGAGCGCGCATGGCGCGCCAGTGCAGCCGACTTCGCGGCACGATGCACCCGACGAGCGACACGACCAGCAGGAGGTAGATCGAGGCGAACCACGGCGAGGAGTAGACGTCGAAGACGCTCAACCGGTCGAGGATCGGCCCGAGGGTGGAGTGGGCGCCGAGGTAGTCGGTGACCCGCACCGAGTCGATGGAGCGCTGCGGGAAGATCGACCCCGGCACCGCGGCGACCGACAGCAGCAGGAGCAGGAAGAGCGCGGTGCGCATCGAGGTGAGCTGTCGCCAGGCCCACCGGGCCCACCCCAGTGGGCCGAGACGCGGCTGGGTGATGGGCTCACGCGGCGGCGGTACGGAGCCGCCGTCAGGCGCCCTCTGGCCACCCGCCGTCTCGCCTGCCGCAGCCTTGGCCTCGGTGTTCGTTGCCATCTAGAGCACCGTCTCGTAGGAACCGACGAGGTGCACCTGGAGCCACACGGTGACCTCGGTCCACGTCCCTGTGAGCATGAGCACCCCGAGCACGAGCAGCAGCCCGGCGCCGAAGCGATGGATGGCCTTCTGGTGCCGACGGATCCACGTCGTTCGCCCGAAGCGCGAGTAGGCACCGGCGATGACGAGGAACGGCACGCCCAGGCCGAGAGAATAGGCCAGGGCCAACGCCACGCCCCGACCGACGACCCCGCCGTCACCAGACAGGGGGTTGTTGAGCGCGAGGATCGCGCCGAGCGTGGGCCCGGTGCACGGCGCCCAGCCGAGCGCGAAGGCGGCACCCAGCAGCGGTGCCCCGACGAGCCCCGCAGGCGCGCGCCACCGCGGCGCCAGGGTGCGCTGCGACCCGAGGCGCTCCCCCACCCCGAGGAAGACGAGGGCCAGCACTATGACGACGACGCCCCCGACGCGGGTGAGCACGTCGATGTGCTCGCGCAGGGCGAAGCTGGCCGCCGAGACGACGACCCCCAGCGCCATGAACACCACCGAGAAGCCGAGCACGAAGAGCAGCGTGCCGAGCACCAGCCGCGAGCGCCGGCGTTCCTGCAGCGAGACGTCGGAGAGCCCGGTGACGTAGCCGAGGAACCCCGGCACGAGTGGCAGCACGCACGGCGACGCGAACGAGACGAATCCTGCGGCCAGCGCGACGACGAGCGCGACGGGCAGGGCTCCGGTCGCGACCGGAGAGTCGAGGACCAGAGCGGTCGGTGAGAGGGCGTTCATCACGGGCGGCTCACGCGCTCAGGCCTTCTCGGCGAGTACGTCGTCGACGAGGGCCTTGAGGGTCGACTCCGTCGTCCCACCCAGCACCCGGGCGGCGATGCGCCCCTGCCGGTCAAGCACGAGGGTCGACGGCGTCGCCCACGCCTTGCCCTGGAGGGCGAGCATCGGCTGGCCCCCGCTGCCCTGGTCGCTGATCGAGGGGTAGGTGACGTCGTTGGCCGCGAGGAACGCGGCCCCGTTGGCGGGCGACTCAGTCTTGTCGACGCCGATGAAGGCCACCGCGACCTTGGCCTTCTCGTAGGACGTCCAGGCCGACTGCAGGTGGGGCAGCTCCTCGATGCACGGCCCGCACCACGAGCCCCACACGTTGACGACGACGACCTTGCCGGCTGCGTTGGTCGCCATCGACCAGGGACTGCCCGTGACCGTGGTCCCCGACAGCTGGAGGGGCTGCCCCCGCTGGGCCATCGGCAGCTGCTCGACCGACCCGTCACCCGCGACGAACCCCTTGTTGTCTCCCGCCCGAGCCTGGGCCGCAACGGAGTTGGCGTCGTCGGTGCACCCGGCCAGGAACCCACCGGCCCCGAGCAGCAGTGCCGCGAGCAGCGCGCCGCGACGACGCGGCATACGGGCTCTCATGCGCCGACGACCGTGGAGGCGCCGGGCAGCAGGTGGCGGGCGGGCTCGCTGTAGGTGATCGAGTGCAGCTCGTCGTCGGCGTACTCGAGCGAGGTGAGCGACGCGAGGCTGCACTGGCGGCTGCGGGGGTCGTGCCAGAGCCGGCGGCCCTCGAGCTTGCACCGCGTCGTCCAGATCGGCAGCTGGTGGGACACGAGCACGACCTCGTGACCCCGCGCGGCATCGCGCGCGTCTGCGACGGCAGGCAGCATCCGCGCGGCGATCTCGGCGTAGGGCTCGCCCCAGCTGGGACGGAAGGGGTTGACCAGCCGCGGCCATGCGCCCGGCCGCGCCAACGAGCCCAGCCCTGCGCCGAAGACCTTGCCCTCGAACCAGTTGGCGGCCTCGATGACCCGGTCGTCGGTGGCGACCGCCAGCTCGTGGGGTGCGGCGACCGCACCGGCCGTCTCCTGCGCCCGCTCGAGCGAGGAGGCGACGACCCGCACGATGTCGTGAGCAGCGAGGTGCTCGCCGACGACTTGCGCCATCTGCCGACCGAGGTCGCTGAGGTGGTATCCCGGGAGACGACCGTAGAGGACGCCGTCGGGGTTGTGCACCTCACCGTGGCGCATGAGGTGGACCACCGTGCGCGCGCTCATCCGTGGGCCCCCGTCGCAGCGCTAGCGGCCGCTGCAGCCGCCCTCGCCGCACCCGGAAGCGCCCGCAGCACGTGCTCGACCGCCTCGTCGTCGTGAGACGCGCTCACGAACCACGACTCGTAGGCGCTCGGCGGCAGGTGCACCCCCTGGCTCAGCATGGAGTGGAAGAAGTCACGGAAGGCGTCGGTCGACTGGTCGCGCGCCTCGTCGTAGTTGGTCACCTGCCCCTCGCGGAAGAACACGCTGAACATCGAGCCCGCCCACTGCACGCGGTGCGCGACCCCTTCGGCGGTCAGGGCCACGGAGGCGGCATCGGCGATGGTCTGGGCCACGAGACCGATCCGGCTGTAGACCTCGTCGGTGCAGCCGCGCAGCGTGGCGAGGCCGGCGGCGGTCGCCACCGGGTTACCGGACAGCGTGCCCGCCTGGTAGACGGGCCCCGAGGGGCTGAGCATCGCCATGATGTCGCGGCGGCCACCGAAGGCCGCGGCGGGGAAGCCGCCACCCATGACCTTGCCGAAGGTGAAGAGGTCGGGAGGGCCGCCTTCATACGGACCCTCGAGGCCGTACCACCCGCTGCGCGAGCAGCGGAAGCCGGTCATCACCTCGTCGGAGACCAGCAGCGCGCCGTGGGCGGTCGTCACCCGCCGCAGCGCCTGCGTGAAACCGGGCGCGGGGGGCACGACGCCCATGTTGCCGGGCGAGGCCTCGGTGATGAGGCAGGCGATCTCGCTCCCCCGGGCGGCGAACGCCGCTTCGAGCGCGGGAATGTCGTTGTAGGGCAACACGATCGTCTCAGCCGCCGCACTGGCCGGCACCCCAGCTGAGTCGGGCAGGCCGAAGGTTGCGATGCCCGAGCCGGCGGCGGCGAGCAGCGCGTCGACGTGCCCGTGGTAGCAGCCGGCGAACTTCACGACGACCGAGCGGTTGGTGAAGCCGCGCGCCAGCCGGATCGCCGTCATCGTCGCCTCGGTGCCGGAGTTGACGAGTCGCACCTCCTGCACGGGGTCGACCCGCGCGACGATCTCCTCGGCCAGGGCGACCTCGTTCTCGCTCGGCGTGCCGAAGCTGAAACCGCGCGTCGCGGCCTCCTGCACCGCCGCGACGACGTCGGGGTGGGCGTGCCCGAGGATCATTGGGCCCCACGAGCCGATGAGGTCGACGTAGCGCCGGCCGTCGGCATCCGTGAGCCACGGGCCCCGGGCCGAGGAGATGAAGCGCGGGGTGCCCCCGACCGCGCGGAAGGCGCGCACGGGTGAGTTCACCCCGCCCGGGATGACGGCGAGGGCACGCTCGAAGAGCGCCTGGGACGCCGGCGCCTCGAGCGGGTAGGCCGTCACGCCGTGTTTCACGGACGTCTCTGCCGGTGAGGTCATGACCCCATTGTGACAAGCCCACCTGAGAACGGTCGCGCCCGGTGGGGGTGGGGTGACCGACCGCACACCGGCACGCTGCGGGACACCGTACGCAGCTGCGTCACGCACCGTCGCCGGGCCCCGCCTCGCCCCGCCCCCTGAGCAAGGGGTCGGTGTCAGGCGCTCTCGGGGCGGACGACGGAGACGACGGCCGTCGCCTCGGCGCACCGGTCGGTGTCGGGCTGGGCCTCGACCACCCGCGCCAGGGCCGAGCCGAGGATGGCGAACTGCTCCGGCGTGACGAGGTCGAGCAGGTGTCGACGCACGCTCCCGACGTGGGCGACGGCGACGTCGAGCACCCGCTGGGCACCGTCGGGGGTGAGGACGAGCTCGACTCCGCGGCGGTCGTTCTCGCAGGGCTGTCGCACCACCCACCCGCGCCGCTCCAGGCGGGTGGCGGTGTGGGTGAGGCGGCTGCGCGACTGCACCACCAGCTCGGCCAGCTCCGACATCCGCAGCCGGTGGCGGGGCGTCTCGCTGAGCATGGAGATGATCTCGTACTCCGACAGCGCCAGCCCGTGCTGCTGCAGGTCGCGGTCGAGCGCCTCCTCGAGCATCCGCGTCCCCCGCAGATAGGCACGCCAGGACCTTTGCTCGTCGTTGTCGAGCCAGCGGGTCTGGTCGGGCATCTCAAGTCCTCGGATCGGGGTGTGGTGTCGGCAGGCTCAGGGTCTGGAGGTTGGTTGGACGGTTCGCCTTGTCACCGTCGCCAGTTTAGTTTAACATTCAATTTTGTACGGCGGGCAGCTGCCCCGGGGCCACCCGGCACGCCCGAGACCTCCAGATTCTCATGTCCCCACCCAAGGAGCACCCATGGCCAGCATCACCGACCTCACCCCCGGCACCTGGACCGTCGACCCGGCCCACAGCGAGCTGGGCTTCACCGCCCGCCACCTGATGGTCGCCAAGGTCCGCGGCAAGTTCAGCGACTTCAGCGGCACCGTCGAGGTCAAGGAGCCCGTCACCGACACCGTAGTCACCGCGACCGCCAAGCTGGCGTCGGTCGACACCAACAGCGCCGACCGCGACGCCCACCTGCGTGGTGCGGACTTCTTCGACGTGGAGAAGAACCCCGAGATGACCTTCGCCTCCACCTCGGTCTCCGACTCCGAGCTCGCCGGCGACCTGACGATCAACGGCATCACCAAGCCGGTCGTCTTCGACATCGAGTTCAACGGTGTCGCGACCGACCCGTGGGGCAACACCAAGGCCGGGTTCGAGGCGACCACCGAGATCAACCGCAAGGAGTGGGACCTCAACTGGAACGCCGTCATCGAGGGTGGCGGCATGCTCGTCTCCGAGAAGATCAAGATCGCCCTCGACATCGAGCTCCTCAAGGGCTGAGTCCCGCCAGCAGTGATGTGAGGGGTCCCGGGCACTCCCTGGGGCCCCTCACGCGTTCCGACACCCCTGCACTCCATACGTCATCTTGCTCGACCGAATGTGCCCTTAGGCAGATTCGACGCAGCAAGGCGACGTGCTAGGGGGCGGTGAGCCAGGCTGCGGCTTCGAGCGCGTAGTAGGTGAGGATCACCTGGGCGCCGGCCCGCTTGATCGACGTCAGTGCCTCGAGGGCGCACCGCTCACGGTCGATCCAGCCGTGGGCTGCGGCGGCTTCGATCATGGAGTACTCCCCCGAGATCTGGTAGGCCGCGACCGGCACGTCGGCGATCCCCCGCGCCGCCGCGATGACGTCGAGGTAGGGCAGGCCGGGCTTGACCATGACGAGGTCGGCGCCCTCGTCGAGGTCGAGCCGGATCTCGCGCAGCGACTCGGTGAGGTTGGCCGGGTCCTGCTGGTACGTCGCGCGGTCGCCCTCCAGCGACGACCCCACGGCCTCGCGGAACGGCCCGTAGAACCCCGAGGCGTACTTCGCCGCGTAGGCCAGCACGATGACGTCCTCGAAGCCTGAAGCGTCGAGGGCCGCCCGCACCACGGCGACCTGGCCATCCATCATCCCGCTCGGCCCGACCACGTGCGCACCGGCCCGCGCCTGCGCCACGGCCATCTCGGCGTACCGCTCGAGCGTCGCGTCGTTGTCGACCCGTCCGCGCGAGTCGACGACGCCGCAGTGACCGTGGTCGGTGAACTCGTCGAGGCACAGGTCGGCCATGAGCACCAGGTCGTCGCCGCACGCCTCACGCACCCGTCGCAGAGCGAGGTTGAGGATGCCGTCGTCGTCGGTCGCGCCGGAGCCGACCGCGTCCTTGCACGACTCGAGCGGCACGCCGAAGACCATCATCCCGCCGATACCGGCCGCGACGCACTCACGAGCGGTCTCGACCAGCGACTCGAGCGAGTGCTGCACGACGCCAGGCATGCTCGTAATGGCCACGGGCTGCGCCGCCCCCTCCTTGACGAACACCGGCAGCACGAAGTCGCGAGGGTGCAGCCGCGTCTGCGCGACCAGCGCCCGCACCGCCGGCGTCTGGCGCAGCCGTCGGGGCCGGATCACCGGCCCCCGCCCCGGCTCGTACGACGACTCGCCGGCCACCACTACTTGGCCCGTCGCCTCGACGTCGGCTTCCTCTCGCTCGGTCGTCGCACCGGCTCGCCCGCCTCACGGGCGGCGACCGCGAGGCCCAGCCCGTGGGCCGCCAGGGCGTCGACGAGCGAGTCGGACGACGCGTCGGGGGCGAGCACGTCGACCCGCAGGCCGTGCTCCTCGGCCGTCTTCGCCGTGGCCGGGCCGATGGCCGCGACGACGGTCGTCGGGTGGGGCTTGCCGGCGATACCGACGAGGTTGCGCACCGTCGAGCTCGAGGTGAAGACGACGGCGTCGAACTTCCCGGTCTTGATGGCGTCGCGCACCGAGGCGGCCGGCGGCGCGGCGCGGACCGTGCGGTAGGCGGTGACGTCGTC
>Ga0123337_10006605_pt1 | contig 11034 bp, 12 predicted proteins | sample frozenSSSSmetaG_FD_89792 | JGI IMG/M metagenome (GOLD analysis project Ga0123337, IMG submission 89792) | Glacier valley bacterial and archeal communities from Borup Fiord, Nunavut, Canada, to study Microbial Dark Matter (Phase II) -... | ecosystem: Environmental > Aquatic > Freshwater > Ice >...
CGCGCAGAGGCCGGCGAGGTGGGCGTCGTCGAGCACGACGGCGCGCACGCGCGGGTGCCGCGCCAGCAGCCAGCGCTCGCGATTCGCGCGCGTCGACGGGGCGAGTTCGGGCTGGCTGTAGCCGAGCACGACGACCGCGTCGCAGGCCGCCTCGGCGCGGCCGATCAGCAGCTCGTGGCCGAGGTGCAGCGGCGAGAATTTGCCGACGACGAGGCCGCGGCGAAAGCGCGGGGTCGTCATGCCGGCGCGGCCGCTTCGGCGGCTCGGCTCTCGCCGCGCGCCAGGCGTGCCCAGTGCCGCCAAGCGATCACGGCGTTGACCCCGTAGGCGGCGTACAGCACCGCGGTGAGGAGCAGGCCGCGGCTGCCGTAGAGCGGCATGGCGACGAGGTTGACGAGCAGCCAGAACGCCCACGACTCGACTGCCAGCCGTCGCGCGAGAGCGCGTCGTGGCGCGCGTCGTCGAGGCGCACAGTGAGGTGGTCGCCCTGTCGTAGCAGCAGCGTCAGCCGGCCGGCCTTGGAGCGCTTGCCGGGGTCGGTGACGGGGTCCTTGAAGACGTCGCGCCAGACGCCGCCGACGTCGACGGCGCTGCACTTCATCGCGAAGCGCTGGTCGTCGCGGTTGACGACCTGGAGCAGGGCGCCGCCCTGGCCGAAGGCGACGTTGTCGGCGCTGTAGCCGTTCACCTTCAGGGCGGCGAGGATGCTGCGGATCGTGCGCAGGGTGATGCCGTCGCCCTGGATCACGCGCACGTGGTCGAGGACGCGAAAGCCCTTCGCGTTGACGGTCGTGCCGAAGGTCGACGCCAGCGACTGCACGGTCTTCATCACCATCGTCGTCGGGTCGCCGCTGTCGGGCCGAATCAAGACGGTGGCGCCGCTTGCGATCACGGCCTCGCGCAGCTGCTCGCCCCAGAGATGGCGCACGGCGTGCTCGAGGTCGTACGAGTCGGAGACGACGGCGAGCAGCGCGCCCGGCTTCGCGTACTGCTTCAGCATGTTGCGGTAGGCGTCGACTTCACCTTCTCTACCCCAGGCGGTGATCGTGCTGTGCTCGGCGGCGGGGATCGAGAACGCCGCCATCGGCTCGCCGTAGAACACGCGCGCGCCGAGCACGGCGGCGAGGGTGTCGCTGCCCTGGAAATTGACGAGGTGGGCCATGCCGCCCAGCAGCGCCGACTCGAGCGAGCTGACGCCGCGGGCGCCGAAGTCGTGCAGCTTGAAAGGCAGGCCAGCGGGGCGTATCGCGCGCGAAGGGACGCATTTGCGAATGTCGTTGGAGCCCGCCAAGCGTGATGTGCCGAAAGCTCTGGCGCTACACGCCGAATTCGATGCCCTCTTCCGCATGAACTCGAACGGCGACTTTCCGTGGCCTGGAGCCGTCATCGTCATCGACATCGAACATCCGCCCGCAGAGGCAGCGCGGCTCGTGGCCGACCGTTTCGACCTCTTGCCGCCGACGCTCGCCGGCTAGGAAGCCGGGGGCTCGGCCCCTTCGAAGGTCGGCGCAACCGGCGGTCGGCGCGCCGCCACAGCTTCAGGGAGCAGTGCCCAGTCGCTGTCGCGAACGTGGCCGCCACACACGACCAGCACGGACAGGTACTCGGGCGAGAACTCGTCGTCGGGGTGGTGGGCCGGGCTGCGGCGATCGTCGTTCACGGGTATTGCTCGAAAACCAGCTTTGATTGTCGCGAGGTCGTCGCTGCGGCTCTGTAGGAGGACGGCTCGAATCAGGTCGTCGTGTTGCCGCCAGCCGCCTCGAAATGCGAAAGGCTGACCTCGCCGACGCTGAGCTGCTGGCTGGCGCGAAACGCGTTCGCCGTGCCGCGTGCCAGCCGTGCCGACATCGATTCCGGTGCGTTGCGGTAAACCGGCGCAATGCTGTTGGCGGCGATCCAAACCGTCGAGGCGCTGGCGCGGTCGGCCAGGCGCACGGCCATCCGCGAGCGCAGATCGGCGAGGGCCGGCGACGACCAGTTGCGGATCATGGCCTCGAAGTCGGCAAGGGCGCGGCGGAGTTGGTCGATCGGCACCTCGTCGATGACGCGAACGCCCCTCTTGGAGAACTTGCGCTCGAAGCGCGCCAGGTGCATGAAGGCGCGGCCTTCGGCGGCGTTCTTCGCAATCTCCAGCCGGAGCTCGTCGCGCATGGCACGCATCGCGGCACTGGACGGTCCCTGAACCCGAGGCTGCGGTACCGTCGGCTCGACACGGGCCCCGGCGCTGGCTCGTGCGGCGCGGATGCGGGCGCCGCGGTCGCGGGCTTCCTTGATGCGCAGGATCGGCCTGCAGAGGTACAGAGGCACCGCGAGAACGATGCCGAACAGACGGGCGAGCAGATACATCATGTCGAGAGGCGGGGGCACGAGCCCGGCATATCGGCCGGTCACGTGCTGCCCTCGAGCGCCCTTACCCTTCGTTACCCGACGACTCGCTCCGAGGCAAAGACGAGGGGTGTGCTCTCAGGCTGCCAATGCCGAAGCCGCCGCGGCAGCCAGGCACTTGTTGCACTTGCCGAGGCCCGGCAGGCGGGCGTCGGGCTTGCCGTCGCCGGTCTTGAAGTTGGCTTGGCAACGACGGCAGACGTACATCTTCGAGCTCGACATCATCGGCTTGACGCCGGGCTCGCCGCTTGGGCGGGCCGCGACGTACTCGGCCTGGGTCTGGCGCAACTTCAGCGAAGCGCTCGCCGTCGCGGCGACCGGAGTCGTGACGGGCGCGGTGGCTGCAGGCTCTTTGGGCGTGGTAACGGGGCGACGGGTGGCCATGGCGATCCTGAAGAATGAGCAGCGGCGCCAGCACAGCACAGGCACCGCGAGGGCGCACGATTGTCCCAGCAAACGGACCTTCCAGTACGAAGGGTTTGCCTTGACCCTCGGGCGCAGCGATTCGACCCGTGCGCGGGCCGCCTCAACAGCCGGCGGTGTTGGTCGTGATCAGGATGCCGAGCGTCGGGCCACGGTAATAGGCATCTGCATAGGAAACGGAGCAGGTCGCGGGGTCGGGCGCACCATCGAGGGAGAAAAGCGTGTACGAAGTCTGCGGCAGGCTGGCGGTGAATCCGCTGTAGTCGATCCAGCCGTCGATCTCGTTTCCGCCCAGGGTGTCCCCCGAATCCAGCCAGCCGTAGTTCAGGTCGGCTTGCCGCCCGCCCAGGGTCAGCAGCTGATAGTTGAGCGTGTAGTCGCAGGCTGGATTGATCTTGCAGATGGCCCGGACATTCAAGGCGGTCGATTGCAAGGTACCGGCGAGGGCCTTGACCGAGGCGATCCGCGCGTCCGTGCCGAGGGCGACGAACTTCGGCACGGCCAAGGCAGCCAGGACCCCGAGGATGATGATCACGACGACGAGCTCGACGAGCGTGAAGCCGCCTTGCGGCTGGCACCGCCTTGCTTCCCGGCTCGTCAAGACACGACACATCCCGGGCATATCGGCCGGAACGCGTCGAACTGAAGCGCCCTCCGGCACTCGCACGAGCTGGCGAATATGCATGCGACGAATGGTTCGTTGGCCGCCGCGACCGCCTTGCCTAGGATGCCTCGACACCGATGGCGACCCGCCGTCCGAGGCTCCGAGTGCCATGCGCAAGATCCGCTTCCTGTCTGCCCTCGCCTTCGCCGTGCCGTTGCTGTTCGCCACAGCCGCCGACGCGGCCGACGTGACCTTGCTCAACGTCTCCTACGACCCGACGCGCGAGCTGTACCAGCAGTACGACGCTGCCTTCGCGCGCTACTGGAAGGGCAAGACCGGCGACAAGGTCGTCGTCGGGCAATCGCACGGCGGCTCGGGCAAGCAGGCCCGCTCGGTGATCGACGGCATCGAGGCCGATGTCGTCACCCTGGCCCTCGCCTACGACATCGACGAGATCGCGGCGCGCTCGAAGCAGATCGCGCCCGACTGGCAGAAGCGCCTCGGCCACAACAGCTCGCCCTACACCTCGACCATCGTCTTCCTCGTCAGGAAGGGCAACCCGAAGGGCGTTCGCGACTGGGGCGACCTCGTCAAGCCGGGCCTGGCGGTCGTCACCGCCAACCCGAAGACTTCCGGCGGCGCGCGCTGGGCTTATCTCGCCGCCTACGGATTCGCCCTGCGCCAACCCGGCGGCGACGCGTACGCCCGCGAGTTCATGACGCGCCTGTTCCGGCAGGTGCCGATGCTCGATTCAGGCGCCCGCGGCTCGACCGTGACCTTCGCCGAGCGCGGCATCGGCGATGTCCTCCTCGCCTGGGAGAACGAGGCCTATCTGGCGACGAAGGAGTTCGGCGCCGACCGCTTCGACATCGTCTATCCACCGACCAGCATCCTTGCCGAGCCGCCGGTCGCCGTCGTCGACAAGGTCGTCGACCGGCACGGCACGCGCAAGGTGGCGGAGGCCTACCTCGCCTACCTCTATTCGCCCGAGGGCCAGGAGATCGCGGCGAAGAATCGCTACCGCCCGGTCGACAAGGCGATCGCCGCGAAATATGCGAGCCTCTTCCCGGCGGTCCAGCTCTTTACCGTCGACCAGGTGTTCGGCGGCTGGGCCAACGCGCAGAAAACGCACTTCGCCGATGGCGGCGTGTTCGACCAGATCTACGGCGTGAAGTGACGAATGCCGCGGCTGCGGCGTTTGTCAGAGCGACGGTTCGCGAACCAGCAAGGCGCCGCTGGTCCGATTCGTCGCCGGGTCGACGACGAGAAGCGCGCCGGCGACGCGCTGACCGGCGAAGCTCTCCACCGGCACCGGCTGTTGCGTCTCGAAGGTCACGCTGCCGATGTCGTTGACCGCGAGCTCGCCGGCCTCGCGAGGTGCCAGCGTGGCGATGTCGAGGCGACTCTCCACCGAGCCGAGGCGGCCCTGCAGCCAGCGGTTGCCGTGGCGGAGCCAGTACTTGCGGCCGACGATGGCCGGCTCGGTGTCGAGCCAGGCCAGCGTGGCCGAGAAGCGAGACGACGGTGCCAGCGAGCCCGGCGCGGCGAGCCAGTCGCCGCGCGAGACATCGAGCTGGCGGTCGAAGGCGACGCCGGCGGAGCGACCCGCCTCGACGCGCTCGACCCGTCCCGAAGCCGCATGCAGCTCGGCGACCACCGCCGTCTCGCCGCTCGGAAACACCGTGAGCCGGTCGCCAACGGCGATGCTGCCCCGAGTGATCCGGCCCCAGAGCACGCGGGCGCGGTGGCCGCTGCCGTGGCCGCCTTCGCCGGCACCGCCGTTGACGAACTGGACCGGCAGCAGCGCCAAGCCATCGGCCGGCTCGATGTCGTCGGGCAGCTGCTCGAGCAGGGCGAGCAGCGTCGGCCCGTCGTAGCCGGGCAGGGGAGAAGGCGTGATGACGTTGTCGCCGCGCAGTGCCGAGATCGGCACGATGCCGGCCGGCACGATGCCGGCCGCGGCAGCGAATGCCGTGAGCGCTTCGCGCACGCGGGCGAAGGCGTTGGCCGGCTCGGCGACGGCGTCGAGCTTGTTGACGGCGAAGACGATGTGCGGAACGCGCAGCAGTTGTGCGAGGAGGGCGTGGCGCCGCGTCTGCGGCAGCAGCTCGACGAGCGCGCCACGGCCGTCGGCGACCGAGCCGACATCGAGCTTGGTCACGTCGACCAGCACGACCGCTGCGTCGCTGCCCGCGGCCGCCGTGACCATGTTGCGCGTGTACTGCTCGTGGCCCGGCGCGTCGGCGATCACGAATTTGCGTTCGCGGGTGGCGAAGTAGCGAAAGGCGACGTCGATGGTGATGCCCTGCTCGCGCTCGGCCTCGAGTCCGTCGGTGAGGAGCGAGAGATCGATGGCGGCGCCGGCGGCGCGCGTCTCGAGCACGTCGAGCTGGTCGGCGAGGATGGCGCGGCTATCGAGCAGAAGGCGGCCGATGAGCGTGCTCTTGCCGTCGTCGACCGAGCCGGCGGTGAGGAAGCGGAGCGGCTTCTTGCCGGCCATCAGAAGTAGCCCTCTTTCTTGCGCCGTTCCATCGATGCATCCGAGGTGCGGTCGTCCATCCGCGTCGCGCCGCGCTCGCTCACCGTGACGGTCAGCGTTTCGGCGACGATGTCGGCCGTGCTCGCGGCCGTGCTCTCGACCGGGCAGGTGCAGGTGATGTCGCCGACGGTGCGAAAGCGCACCGCCGCGGTCTCGACGACATCGCCCGGGCGAGGCGGCGTGAGCGGCGTGACCGGTACGAGCAGGCCCTTGCGCCGGACGATCTCGCGCCGGTGCGTGAAGTAGAGCGTCGGCAGCGGGATGCGCTCGCGCTGGATGTAGAGCCAGACGTCGAGCTCGGTCCAGTTGCTGATCGGAAAGGCGCGCATGTGCTCGCCGGGCTTCAGGCGCGTGTTGAAGAGCGTCCACAGCTCGGGGCGCTGTTCCTTCGGCTGCCACTGGCCGAAGCTGTCGCGGTGCGACAGGATGCGTTCCTTGGCGCGCGCCTTTTCCTCGTCGCGGCGGGCGCCGCCGATGAGCACGTCGAAGCGGTGCTCGTCGATCGCCTCCATCAGCGTCACGCTCTGGTGCCCGTTGCGCGACTCGTCGGCCAACGCCAGACGGACGCTGCCGCGGGCGATCGAATCGTCGAGGTGAGCGACCAGCAGGCGCTCGCCGAGCTCGGCGACGCGGGCATCGCGGAATTCGATCACCTCCGGAAAGTTGTGGCCGGTGTCGACGTGCAGGAGCGGGAACGGCAGCCGCGTGCGGGCCTGGCCGCTGAGCTTGAACGCCTTCTCGGCGAGGTGGAGCACGACGCAGGAATCCTTGCCGCCGGAAAAGAGCAGCGCCGGCCGCTCGAACGCGGCCACCGTCTCGCGCAGGATGAAGATGGCCTCTTCCTCGAGGGCGTCGAGCTGGCCAGCGTCGAGCTCGGGCGCCGCGGACTCTTCGTCCGCTGCCGCCTCGGCGTGCAGGCCGCACTCCTTCATCCCCTGCTCCCACCACCAGCGGCCGGCGCGGAAGTCTTCACCGACGACCGTGGCGCGCGTGCATGGCGCGCAGCCGATGCTCGGGTAGAACTGGTCGTGGAGGGCGTTGTAGGGGACGTCGAAGGTGCGGATGTAGTGCCAGATGTCGGCCCAGCTCCAGTCGGCAAGCGGGTTCACCTTGGTGCGGCCCTCACCGTCGCGCTCTTCGAACGCGACCTCGCCGCGCTCGCTCGACTGCTCGCGCCGGAGGCCCGTGACCCAGGCGTCGCGACCGTCGAGCATGCGCGACAAAGGCTCGAGCTTGCGGACGCCGCAGCAGGCCTTCCTCAGCTCGACGCTCTGGCGCATCGCGTCGTCACCGTGGCGGCCGACGAAGGCGACGACGGCCTCCTCGTTCGGACGATGCAGCTCGACGGCGATGCCGTAGCGTTGTTCGACGGCGCCGACCAATGTCAGCGTCTCGGCGTGCAGCTTGCCGGTCTCGAGCGTGGCGACGGGAATCGCGAGGTGGTGGCGTGCGATCAGGTCGGTGACGACCTGGTCTTCGGCGCCGAGGCTGGAGGCCTGGACGATGCGACCGCCATGCGCAGCGGCCATCCTCGCGATCACCGAAACGGCGTGGTCCACGCGCCCGGCGAAGCCGACCGTCTCGCGGGCATAGAGGGAAATGGCCGACAGCGCGTACATGCAGTGCACCTGGCGCATGGCGCCAAAGGCTGCAATGTAGAAAGCAGACCGCGCTTCGCGAAGAACAGTTTTCGCGTTTGCTTCTGCGGGCCGCGCATATGACGCGGCGCCAGCGGGCCGACCTCAGGTCGCGGCGAAGTGCTCGACGCTCGGCGGCGACGCGAAGAACGGGCCGACGATGGCGCGCCATTCGGGGAACAGTGGCCCCTGGCGGAAGCCGACCGTGTGGTCTTCGAGCGTGTCCCACCAGATCATCAGCACGTAGCGCTCGGGCGACTCGATGCCCTGGTGCACCTCGTGGCGTCGGTAGCCCGTGGCGCGCGACACGACGGTCTTGGCGCCGTGGCCGACGGCGGCCTCGAAGGCGGCGTTCTGGCCGGCATGGATGCGAATGTCGGCGATCTCGAGAATCATGGTGTGCCTCCTGATCGGCTCACTGTACGCCGAGGTGGCGCGAGAGTGCCGCGTCGTCGGCGGCGATCGCGGCCGATTCGCCGGCGAGAACGACGACGCCCTTTTCAAGCACCACGGCGCGGTCGGTATGCGCGAGCACGGCGCGCGCGTTGCGGTCGACGATGAGCGTGGCGATGCCGGTGGCGCGGATGGCGGCGACGGTGCGCCAGATCTCGGCCACGACCAGCGGTGCCAGCCCTTCGGTCGCCTCGTCGAGCACGAGCAGCAGCGGGTTGGTGAGCAGGGCCCGGCCGATCGCCAGCATCTGCTGTTCGCCGCCCGAGAGTTGCTGGCCGCCGTGGCCGAGCCGCTCGGCGAGGCGCGGGAACGTGGCGAGCACGCGGCCCAGAGTCCAGGCGCGGCCGCCGTCGGTGCCGGCACGCTCGGTCATCACCAGGTTCTCGCGCACCGTCAGGTTCGGGAAGATGCCGCGGCCCTCGGGCACATAGCCGATGCCGAGGCGCGCCATCGTCTCCGGCCGCGCGCCGGTCATCGCCCGGCCCTGCCATGAGACGGTACCGGAAGCGGCACGCACATAGCCCATCGCCGTGCGGATCAGCGTCGTCTTGCCCATGCCGTTGCGGCCGAGCAGGCCGAGCGACGTGCCGGCCGGGATCTCTAGGCTGACGCCGCGCAGCACGTGACTGTCGCCGTAGCGGGCGTGCAGGCCGTCGATGACGAGCAGCGCCGTCATGCGTGCGTGTCGCCCAGGTACGCGACCTGAACCGCCTTGTTGGCGCGGATGCGATCCGGCACGTCGCTGGCGATGACCTGGCCGTTGACCATCACGGTGACGCGATCGGCGATCTTGAACACCGCGTCCATGTCGTGCTCGACGAGCAGGATCGCCTGCGTCGGCTTCAGTGCCGTCAGCAGCGCCAGCATTCGGCCGGTCTCCTCGGCGCCCATGCCGGCGAGCGGCTCGTCGAGGAGCAAAGCGCGCGGCGATGTTGCGAGGCACATCGCGATCTCGAGCTGGCGCTTGCCGCCGTGGCTGAGGGTGCCGGCGACGCGGCCGGCTTCGTCGGAGAGGCCGGTGGCGTCGAGGACCCGATCGGCGACGGCGAGACCGGCACCATCGTTGGCGGCGCGCTCCCAGAAACGCCACGGCCGCGGCGACGCGGCCTGGGCGGCGAGGCGGCAGTTCTCGACGACGCTGAACTCCGGGAAGATCGTCGTGCGTTGATAGCTGCGGCCGAGGCCGGCACGGGCGCGTCGTGGCTGCGGCCAGCGTGTCACGTCGTGGCCCGCGAAGCGGACGCTGCCGGTGCTCGGTGCGAGCTCGCCGGAAAGCATGTTGACGAGCGTCGACTTGCCGGCGCCGTTGGTGCCGATGACGGCGTGGATCTCGCCGACGCGGAGATCGATGGAGACAGAGTCGACGGCAGCGAGACCGCCGAAGCGGCGGCCGAGGTCTACCGCTCGGAGCAGCGGTTCCGTGCCCTCGCGGAGCAGCGGTTCCGCGTCAGCCACGCCCTACCTCTCGCCAGCGCTCGCCGAGTCCGATCAAACCGCGCGGCAGCGCCGCCACGAACGCGATGATGGCCAGGCCGAGCGTGAGCTGCCAGTGCGAGGCCAGCGGCCCGAGCAGCGCTTCCGACTGGAACAGCTCCTTCAACAGCGTGAAGGCGACGGCGCCGACGACCGCGCCGCGCAGGCTGCCGATGCCGCCGAGGATCAGCATCAGCAGCACCGCGCCCGACTCGTGCCACGACAACAGTTCGGGATTGACGCCGCCGTCCTTCACCGCGAGCAGCAACCCCGCGCCACCGGCCAGCGCCCCGGCGATCACGAAGGCGGCGAGCTTGTAGGGCGTGGTCGAGAAGCCGGCTGCGCGCATGCGCTGCTCGTTGACGCGGATGCCGGCGAGCGCGCGGCCGAAGCGCGAGCCGAGCAGCGTCGCGATGAAGGCGTAGGTCGCGACCACGGCGGCCAGTACGGCGTAGTAGAGATGCAGGCGTTGGCCGAGGTCGATCACGGTCGCTCCGGCGATCTGCAGGGTCGGCTTGGCGGCGAGGAAGATGCCGTCGCTGCCGCCGCCGACCTTCGTGTCGTGGAAGACGAAGTAGGCCATCTGCGCGAAGGCCAGCGTGACCATGATGAAGTACACGCCACGCGTGCGCAGGCTGAGCACGCCCACGAAGACCGCATAGGCCGCCGCGGCGCCGATGGCGAGCGGCAGCAGTTTCCAGAGCGGCGCGCCGGCGTCGCCCGAGGCGAGCACAGTCGCATAGGCGCCGATGCCGAGGAAGGCAGCGTGACCGAGGCTGACCAGACCGGTGGCGCCGACCAGCAGCTCGAGGCTGAGCGCGAACACGGCGTAGATGGCGATGCGCACGACGACGTCCTGCGCGTACGGTGAGATCACGAACGGCAGCAAGGCGACGACGAGCGCCGCCGCCGCCGGCACGAGCCAGCCGCCGGCCTCGCGGCGGCCGATGTCAGGCAGCACGCTTCATCAGCCCCTCGGGCCGCCAGACCAGCACGATCGCCATCAACAGGTACACGCCGACGCCGCTCCACTCTGCGAAGAAGACCTTGCCGAAGGTGTCGACGAAGCCGACCAGCAGCGAGGCGACGAGCGCGCCGGTGATCGAGCCGATGCCGCCGATCACGACGACCACGAAGCAGATGATGAGCACGCTGCCGCCCATGCCCGGATACACCGACGACAGCGGCGCCGCGATCATGCCGGCGAGCGCTGCCAGCGCCACGCCGCCGGCGAAGACGATGCGGTAGAGCCGGGTGATGTCGACGCCGAGGCCGCGCACCATGTCGCGGTTGCTGGCGCCGGCGCGGATCATCATGCCCAGGCGCGTCCGGTTGACGACCCAGTACAGCGCCAGCGCGACGACGAGGCACGCCACCGACGCGAAGACGCGGTACCACGGGTACTCCATCAGGGCGCCGAGCGCGAAGCCGCCCGAGAGCCACGGCGGGATCGGCACGCCGTGGACGTCGTTGCCGACGGCGAGGCTTCTCAATTCCTCGAAGACGAGGATGAGCGCGTA
>Ga0123337_10006607_pt1 | contig 11033 bp, 10 predicted proteins | sample frozenSSSSmetaG_FD_89792 | JGI IMG/M metagenome (GOLD analysis project Ga0123337, IMG submission 89792) | Glacier valley bacterial and archeal communities from Borup Fiord, Nunavut, Canada, to study Microbial Dark Matter (Phase II) -... | ecosystem: Environmental > Aquatic > Freshwater > Ice >...
CGAGCGGATGCCGCGCTGGTATAGTTTCTTAGTTGGCTTGCGCCAGCATGCGCCCGTAGCTCAGCGGATAGAGCAATTGACTACGGATCAATAGGCCGGGGGTTCAAATCCCTCCGGGCGCACCAAAAAACACGGACCTGACCAGCATTTTTCCAGATTGCGGGTCGGGCCGTTCGTGTCTCTGCCCACATTTTGCCCACATCTGCCCACACTTCTCGCGGGGACGCGGTCATTCTCGGCGCTGAGTGAGGTGGCCTGTTGACCTTCGGACAATGCGTCGGTTGACGTCGGATCGCGAACGCGATCGAATAGCCGGATCCCTCAGGAGTCCCCTGGGTTGGTCTCCTCGCGTCAGATTTGGTTGTCGCCAAAAGCGGCCGAATCAGGAACCTCAGACCTGTCCTCCTCGTGTTGACAATTGCCACTCTCCCGTAGAGAATCGCAGCATGGATGAATACGCATTCATCATATTGCATTCCCCAATCGCACCTTGCCAACAGTTAAGGATGAGCAAATGAATGAAAGGCTTCGCGCCCGTCGGGTCTACATGGTTGCTATGGCAACAGTGCTAGCGACGGCAACTCTCGCGGGATGTTCCACATCCGGCGCCCCTGGTGCCAGCCCCGCGGCGGCGTGCACGCCCAGCACTGGAAAAGTCGACTTGACCTTCTGGAACTGGGGAGGTGGGATGGACAAAGCTGTCGACGCTTGGAACAAGGAAAATCCCGATATCCATGTCACCCTCAAGACTGTTCCTAATGGAAACGCTGGTACTTACCAGAATTTGTTCAATGGGCTGAAAGCCGGAACAGCTCCTGATCTGGCTCCAATTGAATACGACACGGTATCAAGCTTCCGTCTTGTAAACGGTCTGCAAGACATCTCATCGTGCGCTGGCATTTCCGCAGCCTCCAGCAAGTTCGTCGACTGGACGTGGAGTCAGGTCAGCGACGGCAAGGGCGTATACGGTATCCCCCAAGACATCGGCCCGCTCGGGCTCTACTACCGCAAGGATATCTTCGACAAGAACGGTCTCGCCGCCCCAACAACGTGGAAGGAATACTACGAGGACGCGGTCAAGCTCAAGGCAATCAACCCCGACTACGAAATCACTCACTTCTCACAGACAGATCCGAACTGGTTCACCGGGTTGCTTTGGCAAAACGGTGCGAAACTCTTCAACACGCAGGGCAACAGTTGGCAGGTAAGCATCGATTCTGACAAGTCGAAGCAAGTGGCCGAGTACTGGCAAAAGCTCATCGACGAGAAGCTGGTTGCCACTGACCTTCAGGGTTTCTCTGAGGCGTTGAATAAGGCATGGGACACTGACAAGGTTCTTACTTGGATAAGCGCACCGTGGGGTTGGTCGACAATTCGCGACGGTGCCCCCGACACGGCTGGAAAATGGGCGGTCGCGCCAGTTCCCCAATGGACTGCTGGAGGAACCTCTAACGGAAACTGGGGCGGGTCGTCGACAGCGGTGCTTTCCACAAGCAAGCACCCTTACGAGGCTGCAAAATTTGCATTGTGGCTAAACTCTGATCCCGAGGCGGTGTCCATTCTGATCAAAGAGACCGGAATCTACCCGGCCAGCAAGGCTGGGGCAGACGACCCACTCCTGACCGCAGGTGTCGATTTCTACGGCGGCCAAAAAATATTCGATGTATTCAAGACCGCAGCCTCACAGGTAAATACAGACTTTACCTGGGGTCCGACAATGACAGACACCTATCGCTTTCTCGCCGACGGGATCGCAACGTCGTTGGCGGGCACGAGCACGCTTGATGAAGCGCTAGCTGATGCACAGTCAAAGACTGTGGACTCGATCAAGGCGCAAGGCCTGTCTGTAGCTAAGTAGAAGCACGAATAACGAGAGGGGTCCGCCTGAACCGGGTGGGCCCCTCCCAATTTGAGAGGGACGTCACTTGACTTCGACAATTCACTCGGGGCGCCGTCGACGTCGAATCGGAAACAGAATCGCACCATGGGGATTCCTTCTCCCGTTCTTGGTTCCTTTCTTGCTGATATTCATAGCTCCCATCGGCTACGCGATCATTCAGAGCCTTCAAAAAACCGTGCGCGAGGGAGGACTATTCGGCGCACCAACCACCGTCTGGGCGGGGCTCGATCAATATGTGCGGGCACTCAATGATCAGGATTTCATTAGCAGCATTCTTCGCGTCCTGTTGTTCGGTGTAGTTCAAGTGCCAGTCATGATGGTGCTCGCGCTTGCACTAGCTCTGCTCTTGGACTCACAGTCCGCCCGACTTAAGCGTTTTCACCGCTTAGCAATATTTGCCCCGTACGGCATCCCAGGTGTTGTCGCGGCACTGATGTGGGGATTCCTCTATGACCCACGCCTATCACCAATAACTGACCTGCTCGGAAAAGTGGGAATCGTCCCTGACTTCTTGGGTGCCGGTAACATCCTCTGGTCGATCGCGAACGTTGTCACGTGGACTTATGCCGGCTACAACATGATCATCATTTACGCTGCCTTGCAAGCTCTGCCAGCGGACGTGCTCGAAGCGGCGTCCATTGACGGCGCCGGACCGTGGCGTTTGGCGATGAGGATCAAGGTCCCCCTAGTTGCACCAGCTCTCGTGCTTACTGCCGTCTTTTCCATTATTGGCACACTGCAACTCTTCACCGAACCTCAGGTGCTCAGAACCATCACCACGAATATAACGTCGACCTATACGCCCACAATTGCGTCATACTCTGCCGCTAGCGCGAACGACTATTCCTATGCGGCGGCGCTGTCGGTGCTGATTGCACTCGTGAGCTTCATCCTGTCGTTCGGATTTCTTCGCATCACCTCGAGGTGGAACGGATCATGACGGGTAGAGAACAGATGGACTCCTCGGAGCCCGGCAAGTCGCGGTCGAGTTCATTCCGCGCCGGTGCGCGTTCACGGGGGGCATTCGCACCGATCTCGGTGAACCTCGTGCTGCTCGTCGCTACCGGCTATTTCTTACTCCCGGTGCTCTGGCTCGTTGTCGCCGCGACGAAGAGCCGAGCGGATCTTGTTTCGAGTTTCGGCTTTTGGTTCACGTCCCCGCAGCTTCTGCAAAATCTCTCAGAGTTATTCAACGAGCAAGACCACGTATTCGGACAATGGCTGTTGAACAGCCTCCTCTATTCCGGAGTTGGCGCGCTGGTAGGCACGGCCCTCGCTGCCGCTGCCGGATACTCACTCGCGGTGTACAAATTTAGAGGCAGAGAAGCGATCTTCTCCCTGATCTTGGGAAGTGTTCTCGTGCCGGCAACAGCATTGGCGCTGCCGATGTTTCTCGCCTTCGCAAAAGTCGGCCTGACAGACTCCTACCTGTCCGTACTTTTGCCCAGCATCATTAGCCCGTTTGGCGTCTATTTGAGCCGAATCTACACACAAGCCGCGGTTCCCACAGAACTGCTTGAGGCTGGCCGAGTTGATGGGGCTAGCGAATGGCGAATCTTCAGGGTTGTTGGCCTGCGACTGATCTCCCCGGCACTTGTCACGGTGTTTCTCTTCCAGTTCGTTGGGATTTGGAACAACTTCTTTCTGCCGTTGATCATGCTTCAGAATGACCGGCTATTCCCGGTGACGTTGGGACTCTTCAGTTGGCAATCACAACTCAGCCGTGAGCCTCAGCTGTTGCTTCTAACGGTCGTAGGCTCGTTCGTCTCCGTGGTGCCGTTAGTAATCACCTTCTTGTCGCTGCAGAGGTATTGGAAAGCAGGCTTGGCGACTGGTTCGGTGAAGGGCTAATGCGAGTGGCCTGCCTCCGGTTGGAGTATGCGGTGTGCAATGAGTAACGCAGAACTCGATGCCGCCCCTCTGGACAAGTTCCCTCAAGTACCATTCACCCCCGGGCCGAACTGGTTCAGGTTGGAGCTTCTTGCAAGAAGAAGTTCCGTGCCTCACGGCACGGTGTTGATCGATCACATTGTAAGTGACGCGCTCCAAGGAAATGCGCTGAATGATCCAGTACGGCGTCCCATACTTGTCTATCTTCCTGATCGCTACAGGACTTCACCGAATGAGCGATTCCCCGTCGTCTACCTATTGCATGGAGCGATGACTGATGTGGGCTCTTGGCTGTGGCGAGGCACTCCGCACAGCAGCCTGATCGAGACGATCGACTCTGTGGTCGCAGCGGAAGGTGACGCTATCGTCGTCATGGCTGACGCTTGGACGTCGGTCGGAGGCAGCCAGTATGTCAACTCTCCGCTAATCGGACGCTATCGCGACTACATCGTGGATGATGTCGTGAGATGGGTTGATGAAAGTTTTCGCACTCTGCCAGAACCTGGTGGACGGGCGATTCTCGGACACTCCTCGGGAGGATTCGGAGCTTGGGTTGCCTGTACTCAACGGTCTGGCACCTTCGGGGTATTGGGGATGCTTGCTGCAGACTGCTTGTTTGAGGGGGTCTATCTCACGACGCTCGGACCGGCGGTTCGACGCCTTCGTGAGCACTATCGGGGGTCCATGGAATATTTCTGGTCGACCCATTGGATCGGCGATGGCGCCCGCGAAGCCCGAATCTTCCAGCCTCGAGGAGGTCGCGGGAGGGCTTGGGAGCCTGATGACAGCCCAATATACGACCAAAACATGCTAGCAATGGCATTCGCCAGACCCGATGCCAATACTGCCGAATATCTTTTCAGGAAAGAATCCGGCGAGATAGATGAACGAGTGTGGTCCCGCTGGCTCACGTTTGACCCGGTGCGATCGGCCGACTTGTTCCTGCGCGAACTGAACCAGCTGAGCCTAATCAGTGTCGCCGCTGCCAGCAATGATGAGTACTACGCCGACAACGGCGCCGCGGCCCTTAGCGGGCTACTCGCTGATCATCAGATATCGCACGAAATGATCACGGGATATGGCACGCACCAGCCAGGAGAACTGTTCCAACAACAACTTGGATCGATAGTTCGCGCACTCAGAGGCTGACCTCGTGCGAACCGTCGCGCGTTGGATTCAGCTTGGGCCCTTGCTTGATTCGCGTTCGACGAGTCTCGTCCCGAGAATGCTCTGCAGCGGTGGCTGTTGGGGCTCCATGATTCGATCCAGAAGTAGTCGAACCATCTCCTTGCCCAGTTGCTCGACGCTCTGAAACATACTGGACATCGAAGGTAGGGCCGCCGACGCGGGTTCGGAGTCGTCAAATCCTATGATTCCAACGTCGTCAGGAATGCCACGTCCAGCGTTCGTAATCGCGGTCATGGCACCGAGTCCAAGCACGTCACCCGCGGCGAAAAACGCGTCCGTGACAGGATGTCGATTGAGGATGTAGGCCGCCCCGGCTGCGCCTTCCTGATAGCTGAAGTCCTTCGCCCGCCATACGACAGGCTCAATACCCGCTTCCTTCATCGCGTACATATAGCCGCCCAGTCGGTCTTCCCCCGCCGCGGTGTCAGTCGGCCCTGCAATATGTGCAGGATGCCGATAGCCCTTCTCAATGAGGTGCTTTGTCGCGACCTGTGCCCCACGAAAATTATCGACGTCGACATAGCTGGCGTCGGTCACTCCCAACGGCCGTCCGCCAACGACTACGGGCATGTCATGGTTCAGCAAGTCCAGAAGCAGTGGGTCTCGGCGAGTCGACGTGATGAGTAGTAGCCCATCGACATGTCCCTGCGTCAGATACCGACGCAAACGCTTTGATGTCTGATCGGGCTGACGCATGAAAATTGCAAGCTGAAGCCGGCTCCCCTCGGTCGCCTCAGTAATCCCTTGTAGAAGGCGAGGGAAGTATGTACCTCCCCAGACGTGAGCGGATGGTTCGGCGACCACAAATCCAATCGACTGTGACCTGCTACTCGCAAGAGACCTGGCCGCCAAATTGACCTCGTATCCGAGGGCTTCCGCCGCCTGATTGACAGCGGCTCTCGTTTCTGGAGAAACATTCTTGAAGCCACTGAGCACTCGGCTGGCGGTGGTCTGGGAAACCCCAGCGCGTGCAGCGACGTCGACCATTCTGACGGCTCCGGTCTCAACGGTGCGTTTCCCCCGCATTCGCTACCTCGCAGATATCACGTACGTCCTAATTCCCTGACTGCGATGATAGCGCTTACATCGCTATTCGCCCGAAACGGCGCCATGAGTGAAAGAACATGAATGCGCTACCATTACGGACAAGGGTGATTAGAAGGGTGACGACATGCGCATCGGCGTGCCAAGCGAGATTAAGAACAATGAATTTCGAGTTGCGATAACTCCTGCGGGCGTGTTCGACCTCGTGAGGGAGGGCCATACCGTCATCGTTCAAGAACGGGCGGGGGAAGGGTCAGGGATATCTAACCAACAGTTCGTTGACGCCGGAGCCGCACTTACCCATGAGCCGGACGATGTCTGGGCCAATTCTGACCTGATACTTAAGGTGAAGGAACCAATCCCCTCGGAGTTCAGGCATTTCCGCCCAGGATTAGTGCTCTTCACCTATCTGCATCTTGCGGCAGATCCGACACTGGCGCATGCCCTCATGGCGGCCGGGGTCACAGCAATCGCATATGAGACGATCGAAGGACCGGGGCATTCGCTACCGCTGCTCGCCCCAATGAGTGAGGTTGCGGGCCGCCTAGCGCCCATCGCTGGGGCCCAGTCGATGTTGAAGGGAAACGGCGGATCGGGGATCTTGATCCCGGGAGTTCCAGGCACCCCACGAGCAGAGGTTGTCGTCATCGGTGCCGGAGTCGCAGGAACCGGGGCCGTTGGCGTGTCAGTAGGGCTCGGGGCGTCGGTTACCGTCCTTGATACGAACCTGTCGCGGCTCCGGGAACTTGATGCTATTTACCAAGGAAGGATAAGCACGATTGCGTCTACGAGGCACATGATCGAGCACGCGATCACCACCGCGGATCTCGTCGTCGGGGCAGTCCTCGTACCCGGCGCGAAAGCTCCAAAGCTCGTGACGAACGCGGCGGTCGCGACGATGAAACCCGGATCTGTCCTCGTTGACATCGCCATCGACCAAGGCGGATGTTTGGAAGACAGTCGCCCCACTACTCGTCAGGATCCGACCTTTCTAGTTCACGATTCAATTTTTTACTGTGTTGCCAACATGCCCGGTGCTGTACCCAGGACTTCCACTATCGCCCTAACGAATGCGACCCTGCCCTATATCGCGCGGATCGCGAATGATGGCTGGCGGTCCGCGATCTGGTCAGATCCTCTGAGCCGGCCCGGTATTAATATCCACGATGGGGCAGTCGCGAACGAGGCTGTGTCGAAGGCCCTGGAGCTCAGTAGTGCGGGCTCGCCCAACAGTTAGACCGCAAGCTTTGAAGTCCGGATCGTCTCCATCGAATGCGTATTGAGCGTGACTATGACACCATGCAACACTCGCGAACGGGCCGGCCAGAGGGGCGCACTGTTCTTGATGCAGCATGGAACGTGCCGATGCGCTGATTGTTGTGCTCTGAGACAAATGGAACACGCCAGATCACTGATTGGCTTTGGCGGCGAGCCGCACGATCGACCGAAAAAGGTACGGGCGTCTCGGCGGGATCGGTTCGAAGTTGACGCAAACGCCCTCAGAACGACTCGAACCGGTGGAGCATGCCGTGGGCAACGGAGTTGCAAGTGGACATGACTTGGATTGATACCCAACATCGTGGGCCAGTCAGCGCGGATGCTTGGCAGGCAGACAGCAACGCCCGACTGGGTGGTCGAGTTCAGATTTTCAACGCGAGTCGGCCAGCCGGGTTGGACGGTTGGACTATGAGCGTCGAGCGGTATGAAGTCCTCCGCAACCACGTTCTGGCGTCCATCGACGCTGAGCCCTACACCGAGACGGGTGTTGCGCTCGGCGAGGTGATTCAGTCTGCCAAAGAACGCTACGGCCAACACTCAGTTTTCCTTCATGCCAAAGTTCGCAATCTTGCGATCTATGTTGCTCTCGACCTGCAGGCGCGATGCGAGATAGAGACAATCATCTGCGGCAACTCGGCGCACTTGAGAAGGGTTGCGCTACAAGCCGATCCCGAATTCTCGTTAGGTGTTTCCGACTCGAGCGGGGCTTCCAGCGCCACCTCGCGGAACTTCCGTGTTGCGCCCGACGTTGTTGAACCGGGAGCGTGGCGTGCATAAGGGTTCGTCGCAGTCAAAGATGCGCGTGGCCGTAATCCTGTCCTCCCGCAAAATTCACGGTTGTAGATCAAGTCGCGACCCGCACAATATGCAATCTCAATTACGGAAGGATCCTTGTGATCGACATGCCCTACCTTGATGTGAATCTGCCGATTCAGAGTCGTGTTGGTGATTTGCTCAAGCGGCTGACAATCGACGAGAAGGCGGGTCAGTTGATTCAGTACTTCCACCCGACCATTGCGGCTTCGGTCGCGGACGAGCACGAAGCTTCCGTGCTGTCGCGCAACGGCAGAAATGAGCTCGATGAGTTCGAATCGCGGATCATTTCTGGCCGGGTCGGGTCAGTCTTATTCATTCGAGACGTGTCAGTTGGGAACCGCCTTCAGCGGCTCGCTGTCGAGCAAAGCAGGCTCGGAATTCCACTGCTCTTTGGTTTCGATGTCATTCACGGATTCCGCACAGTCTTTCCCGTGCCGATTGGGATCGCCGCAAGCTGGAGGCCGCAGAACGCTGAGGACGCGCAGGCGATAGCGGCGCGCGAGGCGCGCGCGGTCGGCATTCATTGGACCTTCGCCCCGATGATCGACATAACCCGCGATCCTCGGTGGGGGCGAATCGTTGAAGGGGCGGGCGAGGATCCTGTGCTTGGTGCGGCGTTCGCGTCGGCCCAGGTCCGTGGCTTCCAGGGCGAGCTTGGTCCGGACAGCATTCTTGCTGGCCCCAAGCACTTCATCGGATACGGAGCGTCGCGCGGAGGTCGCGATTATGAGGAGGCGGACATTTCGGACTCCGAACTTTACAACGTCTACCTTCCACCTTTTCGGGCTGCCGTTCAGGCGGGGGCCGTCAATGTTATGAGCGCCTATATGGAGCTCAACGGCGTACCTGCGGCCGCGAACGCCTGGTTGTTGAGAGACCTACTGCGTGGCGAACTCGGATTTCAAGGATTCGTGGTGTCCGACGCGAATGCTGTGAGTTCGCTTGCGGTTCAGCATTTCGTTGAGGATGCTGAGCAAGCGGCAATCCAATCGATCGAAGCTGGGTTGGATATGGAAATGACGTTGGGCGGGGCAGTGTTCTCCCATCTTCCGGCTGCCGTCGCATCGGGCGCGCTCGACGAGTCCCTCGTAGATGCGGCGGTTGCGAGAGTATTGGCGATCAAGTTTCAGCTCGGGCTCTTTGAAACTCCGTACGCCGACGAACACAGGTCGGTCGTTATGCTCGGCGCGGCTGCACATCGGGAGACTGCGAGGCATGTTGCGGAGGAGTCTCTTGTGCTCCTTAAGAACAAGTCGAAGTTGCTTCCACTGAAACCGACCCCGGGACAGCGAATTGCAGTGATCGGTGAACTCGCGGACAGCAAACGGGATTCCTTAGGGCCGTGGACGTTCGCTCATCGAACTGACGAGACAGTGACCGTTCTGGAAGGTTTGCGGGCAAGGATCCCGTCTGACGTCGAGCTATCGTTCGCGCCTGGGGCACGTATACCGCAACGAATCTTCCCGTCGATATTCGAGCGAATCGATCCTCAAGCCACTCCTACGGCGGGGTGGGATGACGATGCAGAGATTTCCCGCGCAATCGAGGTCGCCCGAGGGGCAGACGTTGTCGTCGTTGTAGTTGGTCAGCGACAGGACCAGATCGGAGAGAAGTCTTCGGTGTCGACTCTAAATCTTCCGGGTCGCCAACTTGAGCAGCTTCAACGAATCTCCGAAACGGGCGCCTCGATAGTTCTCCTGGTCATGTCCGGCCGACCACTCGATCTAAGTTGGGCTGACGAGAACGTGCCTGCGATTGCACAGATCTGGTATCCCGGGAGCCGGGGCGGCGACGCAATCGCAGCGGTTCTCTTGGGCGATACTTCTCCGGCCGGTCGGCTCCCATTTACCTGGCCGCGTCACGTTGGTCAGGTACCCATCGTCTACTCGCACTATCGCTCGTTTTCACCCCAGGACGCGAGCGAGCGATACTTCAATGAGGTGAGTAACCCACTATATTGCTTCGGGTACGGCTTGTCATATGCGCGCTTCGAATACTCGAACCTTCGTTTAGCCAACCCGAAAGTCAAGCGCGGAGAAGGCGCTGCTGTGATTGTCGACGTGACAAATGTGTCCGACGTGGATTCGGACGAGGTCGTACAGCTATACGTGCATCAGCGGTTCGGCCGAGCAGTTCGACCAGTGCGCGAGCTCAAAGGTTTCCAGCGAATTTTCATTCAGGCCAACCAGTCGCGCTCCGTCACCTTTCAGCTCGAGTGGGAGCATCTGAGGTATTGGAGCGCTGCGGACCGAGCTTATGTTCAGGACGAGACGGTATTTGATGTGTGGGTCGGCGGACATTCTGGAGCCGATCTCGCGGTTCAGCTGGTTGTTTCGGGCTGACGCTACGGGCCGAGCGCTGCAACATCTTCGCTGACGCTCGCACGCTCTCCCTCGAGTTGCAGAGGCTCGCCACCCCCACGGCCGACCCGGCAGCGCATAGAAAGTCGAAGCAGTCTAAGCAACCCACTAGACACTCCGGCCCGGAGTGCGCCCCACTTTCGCGCCCGCCGGAATGACTGCGGAACGCACGCGAAAGATCGCGATGGTGTTCATTGAGAAGAATCGGGCAAAACTCCACGGCGGCGGGCAACCCAACCCATCAGGGTGCCGGCCGCTGACAGTCCTAGTCGAGCAAATGGACGCATTGTCTTCTAGAGGTGTCCGGCTCCCGTTTTTCTGTCCACATCTTGGGTTGGCACTTTCGGGCTGCTGAGGGTTGGGGTGACAGCGACTAGTCGTGATTTCGCCTCCTGATTCCTTACGGCCTCACCACGAATCGAGGGCTGTTATGACTCAGGACATTGGTGACGGTTCTGCCTCAAGAGATTGGTGACGGTTCTGGTGCTCTTGGTGGTGACACTTCTGCTCGATGTTTGAGGGATGAGCCCACTTGAACCTGTTGATCCTCGTGTCCG
>Ga0123337_10006608_pt1 | contig 11032 bp, 7 predicted proteins | sample frozenSSSSmetaG_FD_89792 | JGI IMG/M metagenome (GOLD analysis project Ga0123337, IMG submission 89792) | Glacier valley bacterial and archeal communities from Borup Fiord, Nunavut, Canada, to study Microbial Dark Matter (Phase II) -... | ecosystem: Environmental > Aquatic > Freshwater > Ice >...
CTCCTCACTAGTAATCTCTCCTGTTATTTCTCCCAGATAATGTAAGCACCTTCTAATATCCAGCGACAGCAGATCCCCGGGAATGCCGGAATCCAACCCCGCAAGGATGTCATTCAACGATACTTGTACCCCCCGCAACGCATCATAATGCCGGGCATTCGTCACAATAGTTTCATCAGCGGAAACGCCACCGGATACTACCCTGTCATACATCGCTTTTTTCAACACGTCCAGGTGCTCGTCCAGCTTCGCAGAAATAAAAATTATATCCAATCCAAAGAACTTAGAGTAGACTTCACCGGTAGTATCGGTTTTATTGCCAACGAGCATCAAGGAAGAAACATCATAAGAAGCAATAGCCAGCGCCAGTTCAGCCGCACTCAATTCCCCCACATCAAATACATACATCACCACATCCGCTTCCTGTATCTTCTCCAGGGTTTTGTCCATGCCCGCCCGCTCGATGGTATCAGAGGTATGGTCGCGCAAGCCGGCAGTGTCTATTAACCGGAATAATATTCCGTTGATGTTCAGCACTTCCTCTATCGTGTCGCGCGTAGTGCCCGCAATATCGCTCACGATCGCGCGGTTTTCATTCAATAGATTGTTCAACAAAGTAGATTTGCCGGCATTGGGCCGGCCTATAATGGCCACACGCACACCATTCTTGATTACATTGCCGTATTTGAAGGAGTCTATAAGTCGCGAGGTGACGGCAACAGCTTCGCGGACCAGCCCATAAAACTGCGTCCTGTCTGCAAACTCCACATCTTCCTGCGAAAAGTCCAGCTCCAGCTCTATCAGCGCGGAGAATTTTATCATCTGTTCCCGGAGACCGCCAAGTATGCTGGAGAACCCACCCCGCATAGCATGCAAAGCCGTGTCTTTAGATGCCTTCGTGCTGCTGGCAATGATGTCCGCAACCGCTTCGGCCTGTGCCAGGTCGAGCTTGCCATTAAGGAACGCCCGCTGCGTGAATTCTCCCGGCCTGGCAAGGCGCGCACCGGCAGTAGTGATGGCTTCGATTGCCTGCTGCTGAACATAAGGGGAGCCATGGCAGGAGATCTCTATCACATCTTCGCCAGTGTACGATTTAGGTCCGCGGAATAAAGAGATGACGACTTCGTCTATCACTTCCACACCGGATTTCAAGAAGCCCACATGGATGGTATGAGTCGGTTGTGCAGAAAGATTTTTGGAAGGAAATAACCGGGAAACAATAGGGAAGGATAAGGGTCCGCTGAGGCGGATTATGCCAATGGCACCGATGCCCGGAGGCGTGGCCGGCGCCACAATGGTATCGTCCCAGCCGGAGAGGTGTGAAAGCATGGGCAAAGATAAGCCGTTGTTTTTCGCTAATGCCACCGGATATCCCACAACAAAAATCCCCATCATTTCTGATGGGGATATACAAATATTATTGATCTTCTACTGGCCCTCTAACCTGAATACGATAGGCTGCTTCTTGTAACTTTTTACCTGGCGGCCATTCTGTACCGCAGGCGTCCATTTACCACTACGCTGAATCACTCTTACCGCTTCTCCTCGCAACTCGTTAGGACCGCTTACCGCTTCCACATCACTCACATTACCATTTTTGTCAACGATAAACTGCACTACAACTGGTCCCTGGATTTCGTTGTCCACGGCCTCCTGTGGATATCTGAGCGTTTTGATCAGATACCGCTGCCAGGCTGCAGGCCCGCCGGGATACGCCGATTCGATTTCCACTTTGGTAAAGGTCTGGTCGTAATCCGTTTCATCCCTTTTAGGAGCTTCCACAACACCTTTGCCGTCATTTATAGGAGGAGCAACAATGTTGTCATCTTTTATACCTTCCTGATTGATCACACCGATCTTCGTGTCTTCCAGCTTCTCAACTTCCGGCGGCTTTTCATCTTCCTTCACTAATTCATCTTTTACGATCTTTGGTGGGGTGAATTTAGCCATTTCCACTTTCGGTGGTTCCGGTGGTTTGGGGGGAGGAGGGGGAGGAGGTTCCTCTTTATCCTGTTGCTTTATTTCTTCCAGCTGCACTTCCTGCACCACAACATTTTTAGCGTTGTCATTGCCGGAAAATTCGTTCGTCAGAAAATACCCTATGCCCAGAAGCAGAAACAACACGCCCAGTGAAATCATGGCGGTGATCAGCCTCTTGCGGTAGCCCCTGCGCAACTCATAAGCGCCGTACTCCTTGTTCCTTCCCTCGAACACGATGTCCAGGATGTCGGCAGTTAGTATTTTGTTAGCTTCCATTTTGAGATGTTTTATATAAGATTCATTTCTACAGTCAATCCATAACCTACTTTACAGCAGGTGCAGGTGCCGCAGCTCCTGCCGCTGGCATTGGTGCGCCCCCTTCAGAGGCATTCATCAGCTGCTGTTCAATGGAGAACTGGTCCACCATCGCATAACGCTTTACCTGGTTGATGAACATCTCGTCCAGCATATCCACCGTATTCTTATACGTAGATTCTACACCCGGCTTAATTACGACAACAAAGTCATCCGGGTTTGTGCTTTTCTTTTTATTGATAATAATATCCCTGATAGCTTTGAAGTTCGTGGATTTAAAATTCGATCCGTCCGGTGCCAGCTCTCCTTCGTAATAATACACGTGGTCATTTTTTCCGAGCATGATGCTCAGCGCGCCGGATGCCTTTACTTTATTCTGCTCTTCGGGCTTGTCCGTGTCCTTGGGCATAAATAATTTCATTGCTGTCGGCTGACTCATCGTGGTCGTAAAAATGAAGAAGGTGATGAGCAAAAAGCCCAGGTCCACCATCGGAGTAAGATCTACGCGCGTGGAAAGCTTCTTGGCCTTTTTTACGCCGGGACCCTGTTTATGTCCCCCGCCACCGCCGGTATTAACTTCTGCCATAAAATGACTTTTAATTTTATTACTAAATCGCTTATTTCGTGCCCTCTGTCTTTTTGTACAGATCTGTTCCTGCGGGTACTCCCTCAGGATCAGTGATCATCTGGAATTTGAAGATCTCGTTCTTCTTGAACGCATCCATTACTCCTTTGAAAGAAGGGTACTTTGCTTCGTTGTCACCCTTTACCAGCAGGTTCATTTTAGAGCCTTGGAAAGCTATATTGGCCGCTGCCATCCAGGTCTGCAGTTCATTATTTAAGGTGTCAGTGACCGGTATGCCTGCCAGCTGAAGCTTGGCCGTTTCATCCGGAGTCTTGCCCAGGTAGGATTTCAACTGGTTGAATGGAACGCCCACATAAAAACCGGAACGCATGAATGACTTTTTTTCTGCGGCCGATAACCCAAGACCTTTTTGTTTGTCTATCTGGTCTATGACCGACTGCTTCTGCTCTTCCGCGTCATCCGACAAAGAGAGATAGATGCTTCCTTTTCTATCCATCGTTACCATTACCACTTTTTTCTGCTCCGCAGGATTGGTGGAAACCGACTTTGGGGTCGTCACCGCCAGCGCCTCTGCAGGCTTGAACTTAGTGGTCAGGATAAAGAAAGACAATAGTAGGAATGCCACATCGCACATCGCCGTCATATCTACGGAAGTGCTCTTCCTTGGTACCTTGAGTCTTGGCATGATTTATAATTTCAGATTCTCTGTTTAGATTACATTTTCCCCGGATTCCACAAAAATCTATGGAATTTTCACTGCTCTATTTGTAAAGAGAAGCGAAACTCTGTGTTAATGTGAATCCTGATTCATCAATACCATAAGTGATCCCGTCGATCTTGGTAGTGAAAACGTTGTACATGATAATAGCGATAGCGGACGTACCGATACCCAGGGCGGTGTTGTACAGTGCTTCAGAGATACCTCTTGATAATTCCGCTGCTGCATTACCACCGCCTTCTGCTCCGAGAGCCGCAAAAGAAGTGATCATCCCGATTACGGTTCCCAACAGCCCCAGCAGGGTGGCCACGGAAGCGATAGTAGACAGGAATACCAGGTTCTTTTCCAGCATTGGCAGTTCAAGCGCCGTAGCTTCTTCTACTTCTTTCTGAATATTCAAAACTTTCTGATCGGTATTAAGTTCACCGACACTTATCATTTCCTTATATTTACGAAGACCTGCTTTCATCACGTTCCCAACGCTTCCTCTCTGTTTGTCGCACTCAGCGATAGCCTGGTCAACATTTTTATTGGCGAGATGATACTGAACCTTGCGGATGAATTCAGCGATATTACCGGAGCCGGCTGCCTTACCGATGGTCAGTATGCGTTCGATACAGAATACGATAACGGTCAGTAAGCTTGCGATAAGGATCGGTACGATAATTCCACCTTCATACATTCTCACTAAACCTGTTTTAGGACCCCTGTGCTTTGGCCAGAAACCGCCGGCAGGATCAGGATTGGTAAAGTTAGATCCGGAGCCTAAAACAAACCGCCAGATAATATAACCCGCAATGATGCATACAACCGGTGCTACCCAGGAAATCGTATTGCTTTTTTTAAGGGGTTGTACTGAAGTGCTACTCTTTGAAACCACTGACGCAGTTGGTCTTGTCTCAGCCATGATTGTTGTTTTTTTAGTTGTTTGAAAATTTTTAAAAAAAGTTTTTCAAGGGGGCACACAATATAATGAATAATCGAATGTGCAACGTTAAAAGTAAGGGTTTTCCCTTTTCATTTTCTTCCTTGTAATATTATCACTTTATTACCACTGTAAATGCCAGTAATATCCATATCCGGATATATATATATTAATCACGCTGGCTGTAGCCACGGCCTAATAATAAAAAAATCGTTCCACATCAGCAGGAAGATACCCTGTATAATACGAAACGGCTATTTTATCCATACCGGTAATTGATCAGGGATAAGATTGCTTGCCTATCATATCGCATTCCTCTATTCGTACCGGAGAGCCTCTATAGGATTTAATCTGGAGGCCTTGAACGCGGGATAGAGACCTGCCAGCAGGCCCACCAGCGAACAAATAAATATTCCCAGGAGTACCCAGTCCCACGGAACAACAAAACCGGTATTGAGCACCAGTGAAAATCCGTTCCCTACGATCACTCCAAGTATCACGCCGAATACCGCACCCATCAGGCTGATGATGATCGCTTCAAATAAAAACTGCTGTCGCACATTTGCCTGCTTACCGCCAATGGCTTTCACCAGGCCGATTTCCTTTGTTCTTTCGGTCACGGCAACGAGCATAATATTCATCAGCCCGATGGCAGCGCCCGACAGGGTGATCAGGCCTATGATCAGTGCTGCGCCGGTCAGGTATTTTAGCTGGTTGAGCAGTAGCTCTACAAAGCTGTCACTTTTATCAATGACAAAATTTTCTGTTTCTGTGGTGGTCAGCCGCCTGATAGGACGTAATGTGGCGATGGCTTCCCCTATGGCGCCATCCATGTTGTTGATCTCCCCCACTTTCACCTGTAGACTGAATGAGGCATTCTGATCATTATTAAAGAACCGCTGCGTGTTTTTGTAAGGGGTAACCACCACATTGTCCCACGAAAACCCAAGAGAAGAACCTTTTTCATTTAATGTGCCGATGATCCGGAAAGGAATATCGTCTATGCGGATTGTTTTTTCAAGCGGGGTCTCCAGGTTATTTCCGAACAACTTTTTAGCAATATCGCTTCCCACCAGGCATACGTTCCTGCCACTGGTCACATCGAGGGTATTAAATCCTCTGCCGTAGGCGACGGTAAAACCGTTCTGCTCCACGTAATTTTCATCGCTTCCGTAAATGCGCACGTTCGGGTTCGTTTTTTTATTCTGATAGGAAACAACACCGTTCCCGGTGCCGAATATATTCACACAGACCTTAGCGGGAAAGTGAAAGTTTTCCTTGAATTTTTCGGCCTGAAAGCGGGTGATGGGTTTACCGTTGTTTGATTTTTTTACTTTTCGCTGGCCCTTGTTTTCTTTTTCCAGTTTGTCGCCGCCGCCAAAATGGATATTGGGTGATTTGTACCGGATCGTAAAACCATTTGCGCCCATGGAGGAAAAGCTTTCCATGAATTTCTGTTGCATGGCAGTGATGGCTGTTTTGATACCCACAAGGGCCATAATGCCGAAGGCAATAATGGCCACGGTTAGGCCGGTGCGCAGTTTATTGCCCGTCACGGTTTTGAACGCCAGGAGCAGATTATCACGGAAATTCATTACTGCAAGATAGGATAATGAGGCGTTCGGTAAGTTTTCATCCGCGCCATCAGCCTTATCTTAATCACATTGCCCCGAAGGATGTTTTCTTTACTAATTAAAGGAAATAATACAACAACCCCGTCAGTGTCTGCGGGAACAATCCAAGATAAACAATGATCCCCGCGGCCAGCACCAGCAACAGCTTAAATCCTTTACCTGCTTCTATCACCTGCTTGGGACCCTCTTTGAAATACATGGCCTGTATCACTCTGAAATAATAATATACACTGATCGCGGCACAAACAATACCCACGATCACCAGCCAGAATAATTTACCTGTGCTGATCGCCGCCGACAACATGTAAAACTTACCTAAAAAACCCGCGGTGGCCGGGATACCGGCAAGCGATAATATAAACACGGTATTGGTTGCCGCCAGCACCGGGTGGTGCTTGCCCATTCCGTTAAACCCCTCGAATGTATAATCCTTCATCCTAATTAAAATAGCGAACACGCCTATCGTAGCAACACAATAGGCCGCCGTATAAAACAACAACCCTTCCATTGCTATATTATTCAGCGACACAATAGCGAACATCATAAATCCCGCCTGCGCGATACTTGAATAAGCCAGCATTCTTTTCACACTCTGCTGAAATACGGCCGTAATATTTCCGATAAATAAGGTTGCCGCAGTAATAATAGCCACCACCAGCTGCCAGTGATCCTGCATTTCCGCAAAGCATCCCTTAAACAACCTGATAAATGCAATGAACCCGGCCGCTTTTACGATCGTTGCCATAAATGAAGTAAACACTCCCGGCGCTCCGTCATATACATCAGGTGTCCAGAAATGGAACGGCGCGGCAGAAACTTTAAAGGACATGGAAAACAACAATAGCAGTAAACCCGCCGACATCATCGGTGTAACAGTAGCATTGCCCGTTCCGATCACTTCCATATTAAAACTACCCTTCGCTCCATACAACAACGCAATGCCCATCAGCATCAGCCCGGTAGAAAAAGCACCCATCAGAAAATATTTCAGCGAAGCTTCATTACTTTTCAAATTCCGTTTATCACTTCCCGTTAATATATACAAGGGTATGGACATGATCTCTATCCCCAGAAACAACATCAGCAGGGTATTATAGGAAGACACAATGGACACACCCGCGAGAACAAAAAATATCAGCGCATAATAATCAGCCACGTCCGCTCCGACTTTCTCAATATCTTTTCCCGACAATAAAAAATAAAGCAGCGCGACTGAAAATATAATAGTATTAAACAGCAGGGAGAAGCTGTCGAAGACCAGCATGTTACGGGTATTGATATGAAAAAAAGGCATGCCCAGCATCTCGGCGATATTCACGCCAAGCAATACCACGATCCCTAATATGCCCACCATACCTACAATTCCCCGGCGCTTTACCAGAATGCCGGTAAACATCATGATCACTCCCCAAATAGCCGATAATATAATTGCGTTCATCCGTTAATATTTTATTTTCTTCATGGTCTGCCGGTCATTCAACAAAACTTTGCAGCTCATAACGAAACTTCTGTGCCTTTTTTATGGATGTTTTAATATCATCCTCGATAATATAGTGTCTACAGTCGATTGTGTCAGTTCAAGCATCGGCCTGGGATAAATACCCACAACAAATATGAGGGCCACCAGCACAACGAGTACCAGTTTCTCATTAAACCGTATATCCCTTGCCCCCGCAGTGATCCTGCTGGTGTCGCCAAACAATACTTTTTGCAGCATATTTAAGGTATACACCGCTGAAAGAATTACCATTAATACCGCAGCGACCGTGAACGGGACATTAAATTTTGTGACTGTTGAATTAAATATGCCGGTAAACATTAGAAATTCTCCCACAAACCCGTTCGTCAGGGGAAGGGCAATATTCGCCAGCGCCACGATCACCAGCAATACCGCCAGCGCCGGAGCTTTCTGCGCAAGACCACCAAGCTCAGACATTTTCCGGGTATTGAACTGCCTTTCTATCAGCTCTACTACTATCCATAAGGCAATGATATTAATACCGTGGTTGAACAGCTGGATCATCACACCCTGCATGCCGTATTGCTGTGTCGCAAATATCGCCAGGCACATTAATCCCATGTGGGCGATACTGGAATAAGCCACCAGTCTTTTCAGATCGTCTTGCCTCATGGCGATCAGCGAAGCGTAGATCATTCCGATAATAGCAAGTGTCGAAACCGTATCTCCCCATATCCAGGAACCCGCGGGCACCACCGGCACCAGCCAGCGCAACACACCAAACACGCCCATCTTAACCATCACCCCGCTGAGTATCATGGTAACAGCGGTCGGAGACTGCTCATAAGTGTCGGGCTGCCAGGTATGAAAAGGAAATACCGGCATCTTCACTGCGAAAGCAATGAACATGATCCAGAAAAGCCATAACTGTTCCCCGTTGGAAAGTGCCGCCTTATAAAATGACTGCAGGGCAAATGACTGATCCGGTGTTTTGGTATAAATATAGATTATGCCTATCAGCATGAATAATGACCCGAGGAAAGTATAAATGAAGAATTTAAAGGTCACCGCAATTCTTTTTTCACCGCCCCAGATAGAACATAAAAAATAAGCGGGTATCAAAGCAAGTTCCCAGAAGAAATAAAACAGTAATGCATCAAAAGCAACGAACACCCCTATCAGGCCGGCCTGTGATAATAACATCAGTGCATAAAAATTATTCGGCTTTGGATATTTACGTCGCCAGGTGGAAGCAAATACCGCCGGAAAAGCTATGGCCGTCAGCAAACAAACTACCTTGCCCATTCCATCGAGGCCCACAGAAAAGCTGCTGCCGAAAGAAGACATCCATTCATAGTTCGCATACAGATCGTTGTTAGTCTTCAGTATCCCCATGCCCAAAAGAAGCACCGCCAGCGTCATGACCGAAGAGCCCAGCGCCCATAATTTCACGCTTTTTTCATTCTTTATAAAGAATGAAAGCATGCCACAGACAAATGGGATCGCTATTAGTAAAACAGGTATCATTAATTATTTTTTAATAAAGAACTGTACAACAAAAAACACCAGCATGCCCAGCACCATCAGCAGCACATAACTTCCCACCTGGCCGCTCTGTATCCACCTCATCTGTCTGCTTCCATACTGGACAAGCCGCCCCGAACCATTGACGATCCAGTCGATCAGACCTTTTTCAACCTGCTGGTTAAAGAAATCACCGATAGCATTCACCGGCTTTATTATTATCCTGTCGTACAATTCATCTACGTACCATTTATTCGCGAGCACTTTTCCTACGCCATGCGCCTCTTCCAGCTCCGGCTTCCTGCTGAATCTCGTCCATGCGGCAATTGCCGCGATCAGAGAACCTGCTACCGACACGGCGATCAGCATCCATTCAGTTGAATGATTTAACTGGTGCGCCTGTTTCAGCTCATTTGATTTCGCAAATATGGGTTCCAGAAAATGTTCCAGCAAATGGGCATTCGGAGCGAATACTTTCGGAATGCCGATCCATCCGCCAGCAATGGCCAGCACTGCCAGTACGATCAAAGGAATAGTGATCGCAGCCGGGCTCTCATGTAAGTGTTCATGCTGCTCCGGTGTTCCCCTGAATCTTCCCAGGAATGTGGTAGCATATAAACGGAACATATACCAGGCGGTCATAAATGCACCGAGCACGCCAACGATATAATATATTTTATTAACCGACCAGGAAGCCGCCAGTATCTCATCCTTGGAAAAGAATCCTGATAAAGGCGGAATGCCTGCGATAGCGATACATCCTATTAAAAAAGTAATATGGGTTACAGGCAAATGCTTCTTCAGTCCACCCATTTTGCGGATATCCTGTTCATGGTGCATGGCGTGAATAACGGACCCTGCGCCGAGGAACAGTAATGCCTTGAAAAAGGCATGCGTCATCACATGAAAAACAGCGCCCGTATAGGCACCTACGCCAAGACCGATAAACATATATCCGAGCTGGCTGACTGTTGAATAAGCCAGCACTTTTTTAATATCATTTTGTTTTAAGGCAATGGTTGCTGCGAATATAGCCGTCACCAGTCCTGTTATCGCCACAACTGTCTGCGTAACCGGTGAAAGCGTGTACATCACGTTACTTCTGGCAACCATGTAAATACCCGCGGTGACCATCGTGGCGGCATGGATCAGCGCAGACACGGGCGTCGGCCCCGCCATCGCGTCGGGCAACCAGGTATATAAAGGGATCTGCGCGGATTTTCCGGTGGCCCCAACAAATAATAATAATGTTATGCCTGTCAGCACCGCCGTGCCCATTGGCAATACGGATGCTTTTGAAAATACTTCTGTGAAATTCACAGTGCCGAACTGCTGGATGATCCAGAAAATGGCTAGTAAAAAGCCGAGGTCACCAATGCGGTTCATGATGAATGCTTTCCTGGCTGCATTATTATAGGAATTATTTTTAAACCAGAATCCGATCAGCAGGTAAGAACAGAGCCCCACGCCTTCCCATCCGATGAACATGATCACAAAATTTGATCCCATAACCAGCAGCAGCATGGAAAAAATGAACAGATTGAGGTATGCGAAATACCGGGCAAAATGTTCTGAGCGCTCACTGCGCATGTAAGCCGTGGAATACACATGGATCAGGAACCCTATTCCCGTAATGATCAATAAAAATATCGACGACAGCTGATCAACCTGGAAAGAGAAGGGGATGGATAATTTGCCTACGGTTATAAAATCAAATAAATTGTTGTTATAGAGGGTACCGTGCATAACCCCGTTGAATAATACTAACGATACGACAAATGATGCCAGTACGGCTCCACTGCCCACCAGGCCAATTACTGTTTTGGAAAACGATTTTCTGAACACGCCGTTCAATATAAAGCCGATAAGGGGAAATAATGGGACCAGGTAA
>Ga0123337_10006610_pt1 | contig 11028 bp, 5 predicted proteins | sample frozenSSSSmetaG_FD_89792 | JGI IMG/M metagenome (GOLD analysis project Ga0123337, IMG submission 89792) | Glacier valley bacterial and archeal communities from Borup Fiord, Nunavut, Canada, to study Microbial Dark Matter (Phase II) -... | ecosystem: Environmental > Aquatic > Freshwater > Ice >...
GTCGGCACGATGGTGATCGCGCACGCTTTTTTGAGCACGGTCGGCTTCGAGTGGCGTCCATGACAGTCTCCTTCGCACCGTTTATGAATACGATTCGGGCAGCAAAAGGAGCAATGACGCTCCTTTTGTTCGTATGTGGAGTCGGCTTTAGTTCCTTTCTGGCATCCGCTCAGGCGTACACAGCAGCGATAGTCAGCCAGCAGAAAACTGGCGAACCGCCCTCGACCCGCACCGGCGCGTTCGCAGATATTCCCGACTTCCCTTCCAAAATCCTCGGTAACTCCCGCAGCATCACCGTCTATCTGCCCCCCTCGTATGCCAGCGAAAAGAGCCGCCGTTACCCTGTGCTTTACGCTCAGGACGGGCAGAACCTGTTCGATCGGCGCACCGCGTTTCTGGGGCGCGAGTGGGAACTGGATGAGACGCTGGAGCGCCGTATCAAAGACGGAATGCTGCCAGAAATCATCGTCGTCGGCGTATGGAATACACCCGCCCGCATGGAAGAATATACTCCCGGAGCTGGTGGCGACCGCTATGTGCGATTCCTGGTGGAGGAACTCAAACCAACAATTGATCGCAGGTTCAGGACGCGCCACGACGCCCGAAACACAGCCATACTCGGCAGCTCTATGGGCGGGCTAATCTCGACATGGGCGGCATTGCGCCGTCCGGACGTCTTCGGGCAGGCTGCCAGCCTCTCCTCTGTTTTTCAATTTATGGGTGAGGCGACGACCAGACTGCTCTCACAAATCTTTGACTCAAAGAAGAAACCGCCCGTGCGTCTCTATTTCGACTTCGGCACGAAAGAGGTCGACGAGAAGCCAGAGCGGTATGTCGCGTACCTGGGTGGTATGGAAGAGCAGTTGGAGAAGGCGGGTTTTCGCTGGGGCACGGACTATGTGACGTATGTCGTTCCGGGCGCGGAACATAACGAAACCTGGTGGGCGAAACGTGTCTGGCGTCCGCTGAGTTTTCTTTTTCCATCGAAATAATCCATCAAAATAATCCATCGAAATAATCCATCGAAATAATCGATCAAATTGATTTACTTAAGCAACACGCGAACAATGGAACCACTCGGGTTTGCCATCTATTAGCCATCTATGCGCTGCCTTGCACAGTCAAGCGTGACAATCGGCGATAACCTTCGGCGAGCAGATCGGACATATTGCGCACATCGTCCCCGTTGTACTCCAACAGCACTTCCAGCGATTTCTCTCTGCCGCGTCGGTATTCGCGCCAGAGACGTACCGCGTCCATTCCTGAGAGACCAGCGGTCGCATTCGAGCGGGAAATGCCCATCTGCTGTTCGATCCTTTTTAACCCGCCTTTGTAGCCGAGCCGCTTGAGCATATAGCACAGATCGACATGCATCTGTGGGAGGGGCAAATTTGGAAAAGCGCGGCGAATGAAGGGCATATCGAACCCGGTTCCGAAGAAGGTCACGATCATCGCGGCGTCCTCCAGCGCTTCAGGGAACTGTTCCAGGTTCTTGCCGCGTACGTACTGACGTAGCGTTCTGCCGTCGTACACGCCCACCACCGTCAGATCGTCGGCATTCATTCCGCCATTGGTTTCGATGTCGAGGAATGCAAGGCGATGCCCAAAGTTCGCGGTCCCACGCCAGTGTTCGCTTGCCGGAAGCTGCTTGGCGAACCAGGCGAAGTCTTCTGCATCGAGACGCGCCACCGATTCTTCGATCAGAGGCGTAACGAGTGTTCGCTGCGTTGTCGTAAGCGGCCACTCGCTGTCGGGAAGTGAAAGATAGGTGTTCCAGTCATGCGCGCCTGCTTCCCATAGCCGCTGTTCGGTCGTCCTGCCGACACCCTGCGCATGCAAAAAAGTCGCTTCCAGCAGCGACGGCGGTATTTTCAAGTAGTTTCCTTTATTTAGTTTCCTTCATTGTCATCTTTGAAGTCGAGCCCTGTCCTGATCCCACTGTGTATGCATCAAAGGCAAGCCTGACATACGCTTCAGTGCAACCAAATTCCATTTTTGCTGTCTCACCGCCTGTGTCGCATTCCGTGTCTATCTCGCTCACGATATCGCTATCTCTATACTGATCGCTCACTACTCACTTGAGATCAATTTACTCAGAAAGAGTCGCCTGATGAAAATCAAAGTATTTCGCCCTGCCGCGCTGACCCTGTCTCTGCTTGGTATCGCGATCGCAAGTCCACTTGTTTTGCCGCTGCAGCGGGCGATTGCCGCGCAGGCGCCTGCCGCGCCGAGTACGAATCTCAACGACTATGTGGCGAATCATCTTGACGATTTTACCACGACGATGAAAGTTCTCGCGCATGACGACAATGCCGGGCGCAAGATCAACAAAGACTTCGGCATGATCTACCAACTCAAAGGGGACGTCACTCTCAATTACAAAGAGGAAAACAAGCTGCGTCTCGATGGACACATCGGCGCATCGAAGGGCACGTTCATTGTCAATAACACCACACAGTATGTCAGGCTTTCAGTGGGGATAAATGACAAACGCGATCTCGGAAAATCCCCTGGCAAGCGCAAGACGCTGCTCGATGTCGGGCTGATTTCGACCGGCTATCTCGCTTATGCCGAAGGGCAAGCGCTCGGTCCGCGCCCGGTAGACGGGGTGATCTGTCAGGTGTTTCGAATCAGCTACAAAGACAAGAGCCTCGATACCTCGCACCGTATCGTCTGGATCGATCCTAAAACAAAGGTCACGCTGAAGCGCGAAGAGTACAGCCAGAAGGGGAAGCTTAACGCTACCTTCTATTATAAAGAGCCCAAAGAGGTTGCGCCCGGTGTCTGGTTTCCCTCCCGCATAGAAGTATATAATAACGAGGGTCAGAAAGCGGGCGAGACGAGCTACAGCAGCACGAAAGTTAACCAAGGGCTGAGCGACAGCCTCTTTCATCTGTGAAGAAAAAGTTCTGGTAAGCTCGTGCTCTGCTCGATGCGTTGTCTGTTTTCTCTGTCCATATCGCCCCGCATTCGATCCGAATGCGGGGCTGATTTGTCAAACGATTTCTGAATGCTCGCTAATCTGCGGAACGTAAACCAACTCGGCATACGTCATTGGATTAGGTACTGACTGCAGGATGAACTCAATTCTGTAATCGAAATGCCTTTACGAGCCTGCGTTTCGCATCGCGTACATTCCCGAACCGGGTATGATTAAGTACGTACGATTTGATAACATGTAAAGCTATGCTGAAGGAGGAGACGAATGCCCGGTCAACTGCCCACAAAACTGCCCGGACCAAAGGGCTTCTGGAATATACTCAAAAGTGTCTCCGCCGCCGAGATCGCGCGTGAGGCGAACCGCCCGTTAAGCATCGCAATCGTCGGTGTGCAGGCGGACCGCGACGAAGCGCTTCGGATGCTTATGCAGAAGGAAGATACTTCGCATTCGAAAGTCTTGGAGACCACGCTTGCGCTGCCGGAAACGCCCTTCATCCAGTTTTTCGATTCGATGACGGAAGAGGCGGGCTTTCCGCGCACCAACGACATCTATGATTTCGTTCTCGATACGGGTATTGGACGAGAGGGTTCGCCCGAAGGAACACTCGTCTATTCGATCGCCGAACTAGGCGGCTGGACATCTACGCTGGAGCGTGTTCTCGACGATAAGCCAGAATTAATGCTCGCACTGGCGCGAAACTTTCCTGTCCTGCGCCGCAAAGTTTCGGAACGTATCATCACGCAGACCGCTTCCGCCAACGCGCAGTTCTCGCTGCTGACTGGCATCGTGGCCGCTTTTCCGCTGACGGAGATAATAGGACTGCCGACCAGTGCAATTTCAGACATAATCGTGCTGACGAAAAATCAGGCAATGATGGTGCTGCGTCTCGCTGCAATCCACGGGCTGGATGTCGATTACAAGAGCCGGTTCAAAGAGTTGGCTCCCGTACTCGGCAACGCATTCGGCTGGCGGGCGATTGCGCGTGAACTCGTCTCTATTATTCCGCTCGGCTTTATATTCAAGGCGACAATCGCCTATGCTGGTACGGTGACTGTTGGGAAAGCCGCACAGTTTTATTACGAGACCGGCAGTCAGATCACGGCGGCACAGGCGCGGAAACTCTATCAGGAAGCCTTCGCCGCCTCACGGAGCAAAGTGCGCTCGCTCGCAGATGCGATGCGTCGCGGGCGTAGGAAAGGCGCTGTCGACAAGGGCGAGGGCACCGGCGGTAAGCGTTCGCGAACCGCGATCGCCTCTCAGCAGGAAGATTTGCACGATGATTTTCTGATAGAACCAACGCCGCAGGAAGAAAATGAACTTCCTGATCGGTATAAGTCGATCTTGATACCAGCGGACAAAAATGTGGCAAAGCCTGACGCTAAAAGTTAAAAATATGGTCCCAATAGATTCGCTGTGACACCACATGCTGAGCGTCTTTGGGGCGAAGACCTCACCTCCTGACCCCTCTCCCTGGGAAAGAGAGCGGGAGCAAATGCCCCGTCCGGTCTCAGTCCGCGCAGGCGGACTTCGCATCTCCAGACCGGAGTTTCAACCCTGTGTTCATAATCAATTCCTTTGAATCGAATGAATCGAATATATCTTCCCAGCCATAAGAATACCCCTGCTCTTGTTTCTCAAACAAATGTTTGAGAAACAAGAGCAGGGGCGGTATTTTGCAATACAGAACCAGTCTGAATATTCGATACTCAGGCGTCGGCTTTGACCTCATCCTCAGCGTCTTCGTCCAGCTTCATCGCGTCTGTCATCGCCTCATCGAAATCGCCGAGGCTGGCGAACACACTCTCCATCAGCTTATCGTCATTAGAGTTTCCGCCATTCGAGGCGATCGCATTGTTCAGATCGACCTCCTCCTGGAAGCCTTCTCTCGGCAGTACATCCAGTCGTTCCGGCGCGCGCTGTATCGGCAGAATGTCGTCGTCCTCGTCAATAATCGGGAGCAGGCGCTCCGAGTCGCGTTTGACCGGCTCGACGATCAGCGGCACACCATCGGGCGTCGCGAGTTCGAGGCTGCGGTAGGCGGGAAGTCCCGTACCCGCCGGAATCAGGCGTCCGATGATCACGTTTTCCTTGAGCCCGACCAGTTCGTCCTTCTTGCCGCGCACTGCCGCTTCGGTCAGCACACGGGTCGTTTTCTGGAACGAGGCGGCGGAGAGGAAACTCTCGGTCGCAAGCGATGCCTCGGTGATGCCGAGCAGCACCCAGTCGGCGGTTGCCTCCTGTCCCGGGATCGGCGTGTTTCGTACACGAGTGTTCTCGTCCTCGAACACGAACTTGTCGACGATCTGACCCGGCAGGAATCGGCTGTCTCCTGGATGGCGCACTTTGCGTTTGCGGAGCATTTGACGGACGATCACCTCGACGTGCTTATCATTGATATCGACACCCTGGCTCTTATAGACGCGCTGGATTTCACGCACAAGATAGTCCTGTACGCCGCGTGTTCCCTGCAGCTCGAGCACCTTCTGCGGATCGAGCGGACCTTCCGTCAGACGGTCACCGGGGTGTAGCTCCTGTCCGAGTTCCACTTCGAGGTCGCCACGATAGGGAACCATGAAGACCTTGCGTAGGAGCAGCGTCTTCATACCCATCTGAACGATCTTACGCAGGTGCTTGTCGGTGATCTGCTCGTTGGCGTTGACCAGAACTTCGCCACTCTCGTCCAGAATGTTCTCGGCGGCGATCGCGTCGGTGCCGAGTCCCTGATGCGACAGCGCGTCATTGAGTTCGACGTGCGTATGGATCACGACATTGCGCAGCCCCTTGCTTTCGATTCCGGCGACGGTTCCCGAAAGTTCGGTGACGATCGCCTGACCCTTCGGCTTGCGTGCCTCGAACAGCTCTACGACGCGCAGCAGACCACCGACCTCGTCTTCGAGCACCTTCAGCACTGCCTGAATCGAACGGTTTTTCTCCCGCTCGGTTCCTTCGGCCTGATCGAGGTTCACGAAACCGCTGCGGATGTCGTTGTGCAGTTCGCGCAGTGTGCTCTGCCGTTTCTGCTTGACGTTCGCGACGCCGGTAAGCGTAACGCCTGCGACGCCACCGGTATGGAAGGTACGCATCGTCAGCTGTGTGCCGGGTTCACCGATCGACTGTGCCGCGATGATGCCCGTGGCGACGCCAATATCAACGAGCCGCCCGTTGGCAAGGTCACGCCCATAGCACTTGGCGCAGACTCCCTGTCGCAGTTCGCAGGTCAGCACCGAGCGCACGTGGAGCGTCATCGAGGTCGTGATGTCGTACAGGCTCTCCGCCGCTTTGTAGCTGCCGTCCGGACGGCGCAGCGCGTTGGCGCGGCGCACGTTTTTGGCGAGCAGCGCAAGCGCATCGGCGCGTGAGAACGCATCGCCTTTCTGCGCCAGCACTTCTCCGTTTTCCGCCGACACGATGTCGTCGAGCGTGATCCGGTAGTCGTCGAGCGAGCGCGCAACGGCATCGGCAATGTCCTCATTCGCCAGCGAAAGGACTTCTCCGGTTAGCGGATTGACGACATCCGCCGTCGGATAGCGTCCCTTGACGCGATCGGACAGCGGCTCAAGCACTTCGCCGCTCTCCAGAATCTCGCGCACCGTGACGCCCTGCGTCGTGCCGCAGTCCGTGTCGCGTACGATCACGTCCTGCGCGACGTCCACGAGGCGGCGAGTCAGATAACCGGCGTCTGCCGTTCGCAGCGCGGTATCCGCCATACCCTTACGGGCTCCGTGCGTCGAGACGAAGAACTCAAGAACGTTCAAGCCTTCATGGAAGTTGGACTTGATCGGCAGTTCCTCGATCAGGTTGCCGAACGGATCGGACATCAGCCCGCGCATACCCGACAACTGCGTCACCTGCCGTTTGGAGCCTCGCGCTCCGGAGTCGGTGATGATATAGATCGGGTTGTACTGGTCGATGCCGTCCATGATTGCGTCCGCGACGCTTTCCGAAGCAGTCAGCCAGGTCGTCAGAACGCGCGATTTGCGCTCCATCGGGGTCAGAACGCCTCGATTGTACTGCTGGTTGGTGCGGCGAACGTCTTCCTCCGCCTTATGGATGATCTGGTCGCGCTTGCCGGGGATCGCCATGTCGGTCATTGCGATCGTGACGCCGCCCTTCATCGCGTACTTGAAGCCGATCGCTTTCAGTTCGTCGAGGAAGTTGATCGTCCACTCTTTGCCATGCGTCTCGTAGACGTCCGACACGACCTCGCCAACGCCCTTTTTGTTGAGCGTCTTGAAGAGGTACTTATCGGTGTAGAGCAGGCGCTCCGGCAGTATCTGGTTGAAGATCAGCCGTCCGACTGTCGTGTACTTTGAGGTATCGACCGCGCCAAGTTTGTTGAGTGGCATTTCGCCGTTTTCGGTCCGCTGCCCGCCGATCACTTCGAGACGGACTTCGGAGTCCGCGTCGAAACTCAGTCGGTGCGGCAGCCGCACACGGATCGGATCGTGAATGTCGATCTCGTCGATATGGTACGCGAGCATCGCCTCTTCGGGGCTGCCGAAGACAACATCACGCGGAAGTTCGCCGACTTTCAGTTCGCGCATCATCGTCAGATAGTAGCAGCCGAGAATGATGTCCTGCACCGGCGCGACAATCGGTCCGCCATTTGCGGGGCTGAACAGGTTGTGCGACGAGAGCATCAGGATACGGGCTTCCGCCTGTGCGTACGACGAAAGCGGCACGTGCACCGCCATCTGGTCGCCGTCGAAGTCGGCGTTGAAGGCGTGGCAAACCAGCGGATGCACCTGAATCGCCTTGCCATCGACGAGAATCGGCTCGAACGCCTGGATTCCGAGACGGTGCAGGGTAGGGGCGCGGTTCAGCAGCACAGGATGCTCCCGAATTACCTCTTCGAGCGCGTCCCATACCTCCGGCTTCATCTTGTCGATCATGCGTTTGGCGGTCTTGATGTTGCTCGTGTAGCCGCGCTCGACGAGCGTTTTCATTACGAACGGCTTGAACAGTTCGAGCGCCATCTCCTTCGGCAGACCGCACTGATGCAGCTTGAGGTGCGGACCGACGACGATTACCGAACGACCGGAATAGTCGACGCGCTTGCCGAGCAGGTTTTTGCGGAAGCGTCCTTCCTTGCCTTTCAGCATATCCGAGAGTGACTTCAGAGCGCGGTTGTTGCTGCCGACGACCGGGCGCGTCCGGCGTCCGTTGTCGATCAGCGCGTCCACCGCTTCCTGCAGCAGTCGCTTTTCGTGGTTGACGATGCTTTCTGGTGCGCGGATTTCAGTGATCTTCTTCAGCCGGTTGTTTCGATTGATGATTCGGCGGTACAGGTCGTTCAGGTCCGACGTTGCGAAGCGCCCGCCGTCGAGCTGCACCATCGGGCGCAGTTCGGGTGAAATGACCGGAACCGCATCGAGGATCATCCACTCAGGGCGCGCTTTCGAGGCAAGGAACGCCTCCGCGATTTCGAGCCGTTTGATCGCGCGAATCCGCTTCGGTCCCTGCGTGTTGGCGACTTCGTTGCGCAGTTCACGCGCCATTTTGTCGAGATCGACTTCCAGCAGAAGTTCCTTGACCGCCGCGCCGCCGAGACCGGCACGAATCACATCGTTGTAGTCGAGACCAAGTCGCCGTGAGATCACCTCGACGAGACGCTCGATCGCGCGGAACTGATCCTCGGTGATCAACTGGCGCTTCTCGATTTTTTCGAGAAGCAGCAGCGACGCTTCGAGTTCGTCCATGCGCTCCTGAGCGTCTTTTTCTTCCTGCTTGATCCGCTCGATCAGATACGCCTGTTTATGAGCGATTGTGTCTTCATCCCAGTGCTCGATTCGGTACTCATCAATAGCCTCTTCGTCGAGTTCCTCTTCGATGGCTTCGACATCGTCGTCTTCGGATTCAACGATTTCCGGTGCGATCGGCGCGTCACGATGCTCTTTGGCTTCCTTATTGAACTCCATCTGGAGGCGCTCGGAAATGCCCGCCTTGCCCAGAATTATCTCCTCCGTCTCTTCGAGAACAGCGGAGCGGATGTCGGAAAGGTCGGCATTGATACGGGCGCGATCGACGGCGGTCACGATATAGGAGGCGAAATAAAGCACTTTCTCGAGCGGGCGCGGGCTCATATCGAGCACGAGCGCGAGCGGGCTTGGAACGCCCTTGAGATACCAGATATGGCAGACGGGCGCGGCGAGCTCGATATGACCCATGCGCTCACGGCGCACTTTACTTCGGGTGACCTCGACGCCGCATCTATCGCACACGATACCCTTGTATTTGACCTTCTTGTAGCGTCCGCAGTGGCATTCCCAGTCCTTCACCGGACCGAAGATTCGCTCGCAGAACAGGCCATCGCGCTCGGGCTTGAACGTGCGATAATTGATCGTTTCCGGCTTCTTGACTTCACCGTACGACCAGGAGCGAATCTCTTCCGGGGAGGCGATGCCGATGCGGATTTTGGAGAACATACTGGCGTCAGTCATTCTTACTATTCCTCTCCAGTAACCCGAAAACAGGGTGTTTGCGGGCTCAATCGACAAATCAAAAATTCGTGGCCACACTAATCAAATTCATGGCAAGATGAAGAGGCAGCCCCCTCTTGAATAGGGTATGGCGGGCTTTGCATCTCCAGACCGGGACCTTAGTCCCGTGGCAATACAGTCTCAGACCGAGGATTCGCCCCGTGTCGAAACTTAAATTATATTTCACGCCCCCAATTTTGTCTCCCCCTCTCCCGAAGTTTCGGGAGAGGGGGGCGGGGGTAAGGGCGGATAGTTACCCGTGTCTCAGGCCTAGACCAGCGGCTCGTCACTCGGAAGACGCAGTGTTTTCTGCTGGCGTCGGGCGGCGGCTTTGACCGGGTCTTCATGCGGGTCGATGTCCTCGTCACGGTCACGCAGGTCGATCTCGCGATCCTGCTCGTCGAGCACGGTGACCTTGAGCGCGAGACTCTGCAGCTCGTTGACCAGAATCTTGAACGATTCCGGCACTCCGGGCTCCATCATCGGCTCGCCCTTGACGATCGCCTCGTACGTTTTGACACGCCCGAGCACGTCGTCCGACTTGACAGTCAGCATCTCCTGCAGCGTGTAGGCTGCGCCATACGCCTGAAGAGCCCAGCACTCCATCTCGCCGAGTCGCTGTCCGCCGAACTGCGCTTTGCCGCCGAGTGGCTGTTGCGTGACCAGCGAGTAGGGACCCGTGGAGCGAGCGTGAATCTTGTCGTCGACGAGGTGCGCGAGTTTCAGCATATAGATCACGCCCACCGTGATCGGCATATTGAACGTTTCGCCCGTCAGACCGTCTCGGAGTATCGATTTACCGGACTTCGGATCGAACCCTGCACGCGCCCAGCAGTTCTTATGGATCAGATTCAGCACATGGTCGATGTCGTAGCCGTCCGGAACCGGAGTTCCGTCAGCGACCGCCACTGCAAGCGAACTCTCGTACGCTTCGTCATGGGACTGCTCAGCGGCGATCATTGCTGTTCCGTTGCCGTTACCCGCTTCCAGTTCGCGCGCAACCGGTGAGACCACAGGCGGCGCGGCGACGATACGGGCGATCCGCTCCAACTGACGCGCATCCAGCCCATTCAGGCTTTCACGCACGACCTCGAGCATCTCTTCAGCAGTCTGCTCCTCGGTGAACTGAAGTCCAAGCCGCAGTTCGCTGTTGACGTAGTTTTCGAGCGTACGGTGGCGGAAATGCGCTCCGAGTCGCTCCATCTGTCCGACGATCTCTTTGTCCGTTGCCGCCTCGAAAGCCGGATTGACGAAGGTGCAGTCCAGATGCCGTCCCACATAACCGAGGTGGGTTTCGAGTATCTGACCGATGTTCATACGCGACGGGACGCCGAGCGGGTTCAGCACGATATCGACGGGCGTTCCATCCGGCAGGAAGGGCATATCCTCGGCGGGCAGAATCTTGGAGATGACACCTTTATTGCCGTGACGCCCCGCCATCTTATCGCCTTCCATGATTTTGCGCTTCTGCGCAACATAGACGCGCACCGACATATTGACGCCCGCGTTCAGTTCGTCGGCAGGAAGGCGCAGCAGTTCGCCGTCCTCCATGTCGCGTACCGAAGGGTAGGGTCGCTTGCAGAAGTTGTAAATCTGCTTATCCCGCGA
>Ga0123337_10006611_pt1 | contig 11026 bp, 9 predicted proteins | sample frozenSSSSmetaG_FD_89792 | JGI IMG/M metagenome (GOLD analysis project Ga0123337, IMG submission 89792) | Glacier valley bacterial and archeal communities from Borup Fiord, Nunavut, Canada, to study Microbial Dark Matter (Phase II) -... | ecosystem: Environmental > Aquatic > Freshwater > Ice >...
ATCGGCGTAGCGTGCACTGCGTGTGTGTCCAAGTTGATGCATAAGTTAACGTGTTGGCCGAACCAATCGGCCGCGTGTTTCGGAAGGGAAAGTGCCGTCCGCAAAAATGGTTTCGCCGCGCCGCATCGTCCGGCGAACCACGCCACGAAAGGACTCTCCCGCATAAGGTGAAATTGCGTGCCGGTGCGCCATGTCAGCGGGCTTCAACGTAAACCGTTTTCCCAGATCCACAAAAGCAAGGTCCGCATCCTTACCGACTTGAATTGAACCCTTATTGGGAAGCCCGAAAAACTCTGCCGGTGTTCCGGCCAGTAAACAGGCGATGTTGAAAAGGCTTAAGCCCTGAGCGAAATAGCCCTGCTCCAGCAGAACCGCCAACGTAGACTGCACACCAGCGATGCCGCCCCATGCACGGGCGAAGTCTCCGCGCTTCATATCCGGCGGCGCAGGTGAATGATCGGATGCAACAATGCCCACAGCCCCGCCCAGCAGTTCCCTCCAGAGGTGGTCGCGGTCAGCACGGCTGCGCAGGGGCGGCGCACATTTTGCCACCGCTCCCAAGCGCTCCAGATCATCTTCGGTGAAGTACAGGTAATGCGGACATGTCTCAATTGAAACGTTTACTCCGCGTGAGCGTGCGGCTTCGGCAACCGCAACGCCCCGTCCGGAACTGATATGGACGATATGCAATTTAACGCCGGTCTCTTCCGCAAAGAAGATTGCGCGCTGGATTGCCTCGATTTCGGCCAACACCGGCCGCGATGCCAAGAAAGCCTCAATCGCGGTTTTTCCCTCGCGCGCAAACCGCGCCGACAGTCCCTTGGTCAGCTCTTCGCTTTCGGCGTGCACGGCGACGGGCAGGTTCAGCCGCGCAGCTTCCGCCATCCCTTCCCACAGCGTCAGGTCATCTGCGCGTGGAAACTCGGGTAAGCCGGAATCGCACAGGAACGCTTTGAATCCCACTACGCCAGATTCCGCCAGCGCTGCCATCTCACTGCGGTTTCCTGGAATCAATCCGCCCCAGATGCCGAAGTCCGCGATGGACGACGCGGCCAGCGCCTCGCGCTTTCGTTCAAACTCGCCTGCATTCACAGTGCACGGTGTCGAGTTTAAAGGCATATCGAAGAACACAGCGCCCCCGCCAGCCGCCAGGGCTCGGCTTCCTGTAGCCGCACCCTCCCACTCGGTTCGCCCAGGCTCATTGAAGTGCAAATGGACATCGATCGTAGCCGGAAAGACATGTAAGCCACTTGCATCGAGGCTGGTATCGCCTGAAAGTTCCTGGCCGATCTCCTCGATGACACCGTCTTCAGTCCGGAGATCCGCCTGAACTACAGCATCAGGTAGTACCAAAGTTCCGCCGCGGATTATCAAGCGAGATTCTCCAGAAAGTTCATGCCCACTGATAAGGCGGATGCTACATCTTCAACCAGAACCGATTCCTCCGGATGATGGCTCAATCCGCCTGGGCTACGCAGAAAAAGCATAGCTGCCGGCATCGCGCGTGCTATCACCATGGCATCATGCCCAGCGCCGCTCATCATACAGTGAACCGCATGTCCCGACCGTTCGACCGCCCGCGCTAGGGCTTGCGCGAGTTGCGCGTCCAGGGGAACAGCAGCTTGATCCAAAGTGATTGCGGAACTCACACTCAGGCCACGCCGGTGCGCAATACGGTGGGCCGCGTCCAGCATAGAAGCTGCCCCGTGCCGGCGTGTGGCATCCATCTGGTGCCTTACGTCGAGAGTAAGTTTCACAGTGCCGGGAATCACATTGGGTGCACCCGGATGGACCTCCAATTTGCCCACGGTCGCCACCATCCCGAACGTTTTGCCCGCATGCTCTTCCACCTCACAGATCCATTCCGCGGCACACGCCAGCGCGTCGTGCCGCAAATTCATGGGGGTGGTTCCCGCATGGCCCGCTTTACCTTCGAAAATAATCTGCATGCGGGTCTGCCCGGCAATTGCTTCCACGATGCCAAGCGGCAGCCCAAGATTTTCCAGCACAGGCCCCTGCTCGATGTGAAATTCAAGATAGCCAAGGGATGCATCGGTCATGGCTACGGGGTCAGTCGGGTTCAAGCCGAAGTCACGAACCGCACCCGCTATAAGCGCGGTCGCTGCCGGATTGAGTTGACCAATCAGCGCAAGGCTGCCTATGAAGGGAAATCCAAACCGAACCCCTTCCTCTTCAGAGAAGCCGACCACTTCAATGGCGAAGGGGAGCGGGTGCCCCGATAGCAATTGAACCAACTTCACCCCAAGCACCACGCCTAGGATGCCGTCGAATGCTCCCGCATGAGGCACGGTATCCAAATGCGATCCGATCCAGAATACCGGTGCGTCCGCGGTTGCTGCTGCATACCGGCCTCGCAGGTTGCCTACGGCATCCACGCTTACCGACATTCCGGAATCTCGCATCCATTGGCTTAAGTCTCCATGCACGGCATGCATCGATGGCGACAGAAACGTACGTGTCGTGAAGCCAGGCTCTTCCGTGTGTAAGGCCAGGGCACGACATCGCGCGATGCAATCTTCGGCATGATTCAGCATCATGAGCCTCGATAGGTGCTGTATCCAAATGGTGAGAGCAGCAAGGGAACGTGGTACTTGCCTTGCGGATCGGCAATGCCGAATCGGATCACGATCTGATCCAGGAAGGGCGGGTCAGGAAGGCCCAATCCAAGCGCCCGAAAATATGCGCCGGCATGAAAAACCAGTTCATAGACGCCGCAACTGACCTGCTCCAAAGCATCGATCCGCCCGTCAGCATTCGTTGTGAATGAACCGATCAACGCGCGGTCGAAGAATAGATCCACACGAAGCGAGGGAGCCGGGGCACCTCGAGAAGTATCGAGAACGTGTGTGGAGAGCCGTGCCATCGAGCTACACCTCGCGCCGCAACCGCAAACCTAAACTTCCGTAAGGCGGCCTCGAATCCGTATAGACCGCCAGATTTTCACCTTGCTCAGCCACGGTATCCCAGGTTCTGTTATTCGCTTCCAGGTGAATCTCTGAAAGCTCAGGTATTTCAGCCAGCATCTTCGTCCCGATCTGATAAATGATCTGCTGAATGCTGCCTGATTCGAAGGCACCGAATGTATCATGAATGGTCTTGCGCACGGCCGCCGCAACGCGCCCCTCCGTCAATGCGCGTTCAGGCGATGTATAAAGCCACTCCAGATCCAGCCACATGTGCAAAGGCCGGTTTCGTATCTCCGGCAATGTGGTGTACCCATCGCGCACGAAACCGAAAAAGGCACTGCCCCCCAGCCGCACCAAGCGGAAGCCGGTGATGCCTGAAGCAATCTCCGCCACGCCTTGCTTGTTGATCTCAATCCGCGCGGTCAAGCGTTCGGGGCCGCCCGGCACAAATGCCGAAGCATGCCCGGAGACCTGCGCGTAAGGAATCTCAGTAGCCGAAACCTGCACGCCTTCCACCTGCGGATAAAGATCAAGAAACTTCGCTGCCAGAAACCGACAGTAAGCCTCCAGATCCGCCCCGCTAAAATTCAGCGTCTCGCGTTGAATGAAATTCTTCATCGAATCCGTAGCCACCAAACCGGTGTTGTCACCCGTGGTGTATGTCGGCCAGAACGCATCGCCATAAATTAGAATCTTGACGGTCGCGCCGAACACAGGGGCTTGCCCATGCGGCGTAATGCCATCCCGATTCAACCGGTAAGCGATTACATCACCCTTGCCGTAATAGCTTCGTTTCCATCCGCTGGCAAACTGTTCCAATCAACGCTCCTTGCTTAGAACATCATGCAACCGAAATGCGGCGATGCGGTACACCTGCCGCAACGCCTCTGCAAATTCCACTTCCTGCGGCGAAGGCAAGCGCTGCTCCAGCTCACGAAGCACATCCTGTTTGGTGCAGTTCTTCACCGCCAGCAGGAATGGAAATCCGAATTTGCTCTTATAGTTTTCGTTCAACCGGGCAAACCGTTCAAACTCCTCCCGCGAGAGTCGATCAAGACCCGCACCGGCCTGCTCGGCGGCGGAAGCATCGCTCAAAGCAGCCCGAGTGCCCAGGTCGGGATGGGCGCGCAACAATGCCAGCTGCTCATCCGGCTTGGCTGCTTCAACTTGGCGCGCCATCGCAAGGTGCAACGAATCGCTATCAGGGAAAGGCCTCTGGGCCCAGGCCCTTTCGGCCACCCACGGCGAATGTTCGAACACCCACCCTACGGTTTGAGTGAAAGCTTCCCTGCTCATTCCGTTCAATTCTTCAACTGTCAATGAAATCACCTCCGACACGGACTTCAGCCACGCTCTCCGAACCGGCAAGCGTGAACAACGCAGCCAGGATGCTGTTGGGGCTTTCCGCTCGCCCCAAAACTGCTTGAAGTACGCTGCCCGAAGGGGGTCTTAAATAAACAAAGTCAGCCGATTTTCCCAAGGTGAAATCGCCAGTCTCGTGTTCCAGTTGCAATGCTTCAGCACCGGCGCGCGTTGCCAGGTACAGCATATGCGCGGGAGTGAGCAGCATTCCGTCAGGCATTATGCGCTGCAGCGAGTACGCCTGCAAAGCTTCTTTCAGCATCCCGAAGCCGGCCCCGCCGCCCACGTCAGAACCGAGTGCGCAGTGCACCCCGGCTTGCATATGGCGGCGCAGCGGAAAAAGCCCACTGCCCAGAATTGCATTACTGCAGGGGCAGTGCGCCACCGAGGTTCCGGTGCCTGCCATACGCTCCAGTTCCGAATCGGAGCCGTGAACATTGTGCGCCATGACTGCGCCAGGCCGCGCCAAGCCAAAACGCTCATACACGGCCAGATAATCAGCAGCCCACGGGAACAGGCGCGCCACCTGTTCAATCTCCTGCGCGTTCTCATTGATATGCGTTTGGAAGCGAAGCCCTTCGTGTTCACGCAGCAGCGTCTGGCAAACTTCCAGCATCGCCTCTGACGTGGAGAGCGCGAACCGCGGGGTGACAGCGAAGTGTAACCGTCCCTTTCCGTGATAGCTGCGGATCAGTTCCGAGCAATCGTGGTGTCCAACTTCGGGCGATTGATGCAGCTCCGGACGAAGTAGCCGGTCGGAGAGCACCATCCCGCTGATCACACGCAATCCGGACGCGTCCGCCGCATCGAACAGCGCCGCGGTCGCGGGCTTGAAGTGCGATCCGAACATCAGCGCGGTGGTGGTTCCGTGTGCGGCCAGCGCGCGCACAGACCGCTTAGCCGTTTCCTGCGCATACGCCGAATCCGCCATCCGCGCCTCTTCGGGAAGGGCCACGCAATCCAGCCAATCCAGCAACTGCCGGTCGAGCCCTCCCAACACGCGAAGCTGCGGGAAGTGAACATGAGTGTCCACCAGACCTGGAATGAGATAGCCGCCGCGCAAGTCGCGTACGGTGGCTTGGGGGTGTGCTGCGTGGATCTCGGCGTAATCACCGCATGCCAGGATTCTTCCACTGCTGACCAGCAGACCGCCATCTGGAAAGGTAACAAGCGCGTGTTCTTCCCGAAATGGATTACGCGGCGTGTGGAACACACCGGCACGCAGCAGTTCATCCGGCTTTGTTTCCGTCACGGTTTCCGTCACGGTTTCCGTCACGGTTTCCGTCACGGTTGCCGTGCCTTCTGAATGGCAAAAAAGATTTTTTCCGGCGTGGCGGGGCAGGGAAGTGCCACCGGTCCACCCGAACCGCAAGAGGCAACCGCGGCCCTTATCGCCTCACGAACCGAAAGCGCGAGCATCAATGGTGGTTCGCCAACGGCCTTACTGCTCAGCACCACGTCAGGGTCTGCCGCGCGTTCTAAGAAATCAACATTGAAAATCTCGGGCAATTCCGACCACGAAGGCAGTTTGTAAGTGGATGCGCTCGAAGTAGCCAAGCGTCCCGAAGCATCCCATAAAAGCTCCTCGATGGTCAGCCAGCCGAGCCCTTGCATGAAGCCGCCTTCAATCTGGCCGCGGTCAATCACGGGCGAAATAGAATCGCCGACATCTTCAAGAATATCCACGCGCAGCACCTTGGCATCGCCGGTAAACAGATCCAGCTCCACCTCAGAAACAGCAGCGCCCCAAGCGAAATAATGGAATGGTTTGCCCTTCAGCTTTTCGTGATCGTATTGCAGCCCCGGTGTTTGATAGAAGCCTTGAGCAAACAGAGGAATGCGCTCACGGTAGGCTGCGGCCACCACCCGGTCAAAAGAAACAGAACTATCCTGGCATTTTGAGCTGAACACTGTTCCATTTCCAAAGCGAATCTGATCTTCGTCGCACTGGATTAAGCCGGCGGCAACGGGCGCAAGCCGACGCTTCAATTGTTCGCAAGCGTCAAGTACAGCGGCGCCGTTCAGATCCGTACTGGCCGAGGCCGCCGTGGCCGACGTGTTCGGAATTTTGTCGGTACGGGTAGGCATCATGCGAACCCGCTCCGTTGAAATGCCAAGCCCCAGCCCGGCGATCTGCTGAATCTTGGTATGCAGCCCCTGGCCCATCTCCGTGCCGCCATGGTTCACCTGGACGCTGCCATCCCGATAGATCATCACCAAAGCTCCCGCCTGGTTCATGTAGGTGGCCGTGAATGAGATGCCAAACTTCATCGGCGTGATCGCGATACCGCGCTTTTGGTGGCGATGAGCATGATTGAAAGCGCCCACCTCAACCTGGCGAGACTCAAACGAGCTTGTCTTTTTCAGTTGCTCCCAGATTGTCCCCATGCGGGCGGGATGTTTCACCAGCTGGCCGTAATGCGTAGTCTCGCCTTCTCGATAAAAGTTGCGTTCCCGTACCAGGTCCGGCGCAAGCTTCAAATGACGAGCCGCATGATCCATGATGTCTTCGATCACGATCATGCCCTGCGGACCACCGAAGCCGCGAAACGCCGTCTGCGAAGTCTTGTGAGTCTGGCAGACATGTCCGGTGATCTCCGCAGCACGCAGCAGGTAAGCGTTATCGCAGTGAAACATCGCGCGGGAGAGCACCGGCATGGAGAGATCAAGACTCCAGCCGCCATCGGAATACAAACTGATGCGCACCCCGGTCAAGCACCCTTCTTTTGTAAACCCGGCGTCATAGCGCGCCAGAAAAGGGTGCCGCTTTCCCGTAAGGGCCATGTCGAGCACACGCGGCAGCCGAACCCGCACCGGCCGGTTCGTCTTCCAAGCTCCCAGTGCGGCAATAGCAGCAAACGGGTTGGCCTGCACTTCCTTACCCCCGAACGCACCGCCCATACGGATGCACTGCACCGTCACCCGATGCCACGGGATGCCGAGTACACGGGCGATCACGTCCTGCGTTTCAGTAGGATGCTGCGTGGAGGAATCAACCACAATGCCACCGGTCTCATCCATTCGGGCGATAGCGCTTTGTGTTTCTAAATAAAAATGTTCCTGCCCGCCGATCTTCAATTCACCGGAAAACCGAAGCGGGCTTTTCTCAATAACGGATGCGTCGCCACGGTCGATATGAAGCGGTCCCGCATGAAAGCTCTCCGCCGCGATCGCATCCTCAATTGTCAAAACCGGAGTAAGGAGTTCGTATTCGGCGCGGACCAAAGCGGCACCGGTATGTGCGGCTTCCAGCGATTCGCCCAACACCCAAGCTACGGGTTGCTGGTGATACATCACCTCAGTCGGAAAGAGCGGTTCATCATGCCGGTTACTGCCCGTCTCATTCTCGCCGGGTACGTCGTCCACGGTTAGAACGGAATGAACGCCGTGCACCTGGTAAGCATCGGAACTATCCAGGTTGAGCAACCGGGCATGTGCGTGAGGAGCAGTGACAGGCCACGCATGCAGCAGGTTTGGGAAGCGGAGACACAAATCATCTGTATAAAGCGCGGTGCCCGAGACATGGCCCGCCGCACTTTCGTGAACGCCGCTCATGGCTTCACCTGTTGCCATTCCCAATAGAATTTTTCAACGAAGCTCTTCGCGACGCCCAAGCGGTACGCGGCAGAACCGCGATGGTCGTCCATGGGCCGTAGGGCGGTATCCAGTTCGCGGCCGATCCGCTGCACCAGGTTTTCATCCCATAGTTCGCCGGTAGCCATTGCTTCCGCGGAATACACGCGTTGCGTTACCGCACTCACGCCCCCGAACACGAAAGCCACGCGCTGAACACGGCCCCCGCCATCGCAATCGAGCGAGAACCCGGCCGACACAATACTGATGTCATCCATGCGGCGCTTGGTTGCTTTGTAAAAGCGAATGAACGCCGGAAACGGTTTTGGTATTTCAATCGCCTGGATGAGCTCGCCCCCCAAGAGGTCCGTCTGGCGGTAGCTTTTAAAGAACGAGGAGAGCGGAACTCTTCGTTCGCCCCTGGTGTTGCGTAATTGCAGCGACGCACTGAGGGCCATCAGGAGAGGAGCCGAATCGCCAATGGGAGACGCGGTCGCGAGATTGCCGCCCAACGTGGCGCGGTTCCTGATCGGCAGGGACGCGAACTGTTCCAACCACTCGTGGATCACTGGCGGCGCACTTGTCCAGCGACGCTCCAGTTCGCTCAGCGGTAAGGCAGCGCCGATACTCACACGCTCTGGGCTCTCTGAAACTTCCTGCAATTGGGCCACACCTTCCAGGCTGATCAGATGCGGCCAGCGGCGAAATCGCAAGTTCGCTTCCACAGCCAGATCCGTAGAACCGGATACGAGCTTCGCTTCCGGAAACCGGGCTGTCAATTCCAGACATTCCGAAAGGCTGGTGGGCCGGTCGAAACGGACGTCATCCGCGATGTACCGAGTGGCGCTAAGAACGGGCGCGGGTTGTGCCAAGCGATCCCGGAACGCTCCTTGAGGCGCCGGTCCCACGGAAAGAACGGCATCGCGAATAGGCCGGTAGCCCGTGCACCGGCAGAGATTGCCGCCGAGCGCGTGTGGGTCGCAGGTGCCTTGACGTCCGGGCCGGTACTGCTCCGCAAACAGGCTCATTACGAAACCCGGAGTGCAATATCCGCACTGCGAGCCGCCTGCTGCCGCCATGGCTTTCTGCACTTCACAGAGTTCGCCTTTTTGCGCCAAAGCTTCTACGGTATAGAACTCACGGTCAATGGCGCTGGGCAAAAACATCAGGCAACTGTTCACCGCTTTATACGCACTTCCGGATTCCTGTTCAGCAACCATCAAGACCGTGCAGGCACCGCACTCGCCTTCCGCACAGCCTTCTTTGGCGCCGGTCAATCCATGCTCACGCAGGAAGTCGAGCAAAGTGGTGTGCACCGGGACGCCGCCCGCGGAAACAGACCCGCCGTTGATCAGAATAGAATGCTGTCCAGTATTCGCCACCACTTCCGTAATTGTTGCAGAACGCCAACACAACGCGCATAATCGGTTGATCGAACTGACAAGACTATGCCGCGAATTGTAAGATGCGCACTGATTCAGGCTTCTAACGTAACCAGCCCAGGCCGCGATCTGGCTGAGATCAAGAAGAGCATGATCGACAAGCACGTGTCGCTGATTGCGCAGGCCGCCCAGGCGGGCGCCCAGATCACATGCCTGCAGGAGATTTTCTACGGCCCGTATTTCTGTGCCGAACAGAATCCGCGCTGGTACAGTTCAACCGAGCGCGTCCCCGATGGGCCAACCATTCAGCTTATGCAGGAAGTGGCGCGGCAGCACCACATGGCGCTCATTGTTCCTGTCTATGAGGTGGAGCAGGAGGGCGTCTATTACAATACAGCCGCCGTGATCCAGAACGATGGTACCTACGTGGGCAAATATCGCAAGACGCATATTCCGCAGGTGGCACCCGGTTTCTGGGAGAAGTTCTATTTCCGCCCTGGCAACTTGGGGTACCCCGTGTTCGATCTCGGTTTCGCAAAAATCGGTCTCTACATTTGTTATGACCGACACTTCCCAGAAGGCGCGCGCGCACTTGGCTTAAACGGTGCCGAAATTGTGTTCAATCCCTCCGCGACAGTTGCCGGCCTGAGCGAACATCTCTGGAAAATTGAACAACCTGCGCATGCGGTAGCGAACGGTTACTTCGTCGGTGCAATCAACCGGGTGGGTACGGAAGAGCCGTGGAATATCGGAGAGTTTTATGGATCAAGCTATTTCTGCGACCCCCGCGGGCAGATCATTGCACAGGCCTCACGCGACCGGGACGAAGTGCTCACCACGGATCTGGATTTAGACATGATTGCCGAAGTTCGCAACACCTGGCAGTTTTATCGCGACCGCCGTCCCGATACGTATCAGGAACTAACAAAGGCCTAAGCACATGACGAAAGAAGAAATTCTGCTGGCGCAGAAAGAGTACCTGTTCCCTTCTGTATTTCATTATTTTGAACAGCCGCTGGTGATCGATCACGCCAAGGACCAGTACGTTTGGGACGCGGACGGCAACCAATATCTGGATTTCTTCGGTGGCATTGTCACCATCAGCGTGGGGCACTGCAATGACAAAGTGAATGCCGCCGTCCATGCGCAAATGGACAAGCTGCAACATGTTTCGACCGTCTTCGTGAATGAGCCGCAGGTGGCTTTGGCGAAGAAACTGGCGTCGATCACTCCTGACGGCGCGCTAACGAAATCGTTCTTTACCAACAGCGGCACGGAAGCGAATGAGACTGCGATTCTGGCGGCCCGCTGCTATACAGGTTCCAGCGAGATCATCGCCCTGCGCCATTCGTATCACGGGCGTTCCGCCATGACCATGACGCTGACCGGGCAGGCAAGTTGGCGCTTAGGCGGTGTTCCGCAGCCGGGTGTGATTCACGCGCACAATGCGTACTGCTATCGCTGTGCATTTGGCAAGACGTATCCCAGCTGTGAAATGCAGTGCGCGAAAGACATGGATGAATTGATTCGCACCTCCTCTTCCGGGCACATTGCGGCTTTAATCGCCGAGCCCATTCAGGGCGTGGGTGGCTTCATCACTCCGCCGAAAGAATATTTTCCGATTGTCCGCGACATCGTGAAGCAGTATGGCGGCATCTTCATCAGCGACGAAGTGCAGACCGCATGGGGTCGCACTGGCAACAAGTGGTTTGGGATTGAGCAGTGGGGCGTGGTTCCCGATATCATCACGAGCGCGAAAGGCTTAGGCAACGGCTCACCCAT
>Ga0123337_10006612_pt1 | contig 11024 bp, 10 predicted proteins | sample frozenSSSSmetaG_FD_89792 | JGI IMG/M metagenome (GOLD analysis project Ga0123337, IMG submission 89792) | Glacier valley bacterial and archeal communities from Borup Fiord, Nunavut, Canada, to study Microbial Dark Matter (Phase II) -... | ecosystem: Environmental > Aquatic > Freshwater > Ice >...
AAAGGACTTAGCCCCTTTCGAAGCTAAGTCCTTGATTCATATGGTCGGTGTGAAAGGATTCGAACCTTCGACCCCTTGCACCCCATGCAAGTGCGCTACCAGGCTGCGCCACACACCGACAAGTTGTACATTATAGCCCGACGCAGCAGCTTACAAACTGGCAAGACTGAGCATATCTCGGATTTCAAGTAACTCTCGGCGCATCAGTTGAAGTCCTTGTTGTGTTGCGCCGTTGACACCCCAATCAATGTTTACAGGCGCCCGGTTTTCAAATTCGGCGGAGTTGTCAGTGCCGCCCGTCATAACCATGTGACGTTCCTGAAATTCCAGCCCATCACCATCAGGTAAGACTTCATCGTCAAGCAGCTTGTATGCGTTGGTTTGCGCAAGCTCGTGCAATTTGTTGCGCGCACCGACGATGGTGAATCCCTGGTCGTATAGCAACTCACGGATTTTTCGAATCATCAGCACTTCATGGCGCTGGTAATAGCGGCGGTTGCCGCGTCTTTTCATCGGGCGCAACTGCGTGAACTCTTGTTCCCAATAGCGGAGAACATGAGGTTTGACGCCGCACAAATTACTTACTTCACCAATCGTGAAATAGCGTTTTGCGGGAATAGGAGGCAGAAATTTCTCCAATTAAATCAATACCCTTGCGAAGAAATTCCTGAATCTACTCCAACTTGAGACTTGGCGCAAAGAATTCAGTTACTGATCATCGTCTTTTAAAAAAGCATTCGATCCACCCGGCACCACCGAAACACGACCTTGAATCTGGTCCTTGAGCTTGTGACTGGCGTGAAAGGTCACCACTCGACGGGCTTCAATGGGAATGGCTTCGCCAGTTCGCGGGTTGCGGCCAGGTCGCGGGGCTTTGGTACGAATCTGGAAATTGCCAAAACCAGAAATTTTCACATCCCTGCCGTCGACCAGGCGATCTGAAATCAGTTCAAAAAACGCGTCGATCATTTCTTTGGATTCGCGTTTGTTGAGCCCGATTTGCGCGAACAACAATTCAGCCAGTTGCGCTTTTGTCAGCGCCGGTGTTTCCAGGCTCTCAACAGAAAATTCCACGGGACGTCCTCCTGGCGATTATTGTTTTTTTCGGTAGTCGGGACGAATACATCAGGCACGCAGTCGTGCCTGCAACCCGTCCTGCAAGCTTGCCAATACCGCCTGGACGGCCGCCTCGATGGCTTCATCGGTCAAGGTGGCGACATCGCTTGACAGCACCAGGCGTACAGCCAGACTTTTCTCGCCCATTTGCATGCTGGCATTGGCTTGCTGTGGACGATAGACATCGAACAGCGCTGCGCCCTTGAGCAGGCCTTGAGTGTTGGCGCCATGGATTGCGGTCATGAGCGCTGCATGGGTCACGCTCTCCTGCACGATCACGGCGATATCACGCTCAACGGGCTGCAGTTTGCTGACCGTCTTGAAAACGGGTACCTGGCGCTCCAGCACTGCATCGAGATCCAGTTCAAATAGCAAGGGGGCCTGGGCCAACTCGTAGCCTTGACGCCATTGCGGATGCAACTCGCCCACGAAACCAATCGATTTCCCGTCCACCGATACGCTGGCGCAACGGCCAGGATGCATGGCGGGATGCGTTGCCGGCGCAAAGACAGCTTGCAGCGGCGCTAACAGGGCTTCGACGTCACCCTTGATGTCAAAAAAGTCTACCGACTTGTCAGACTGACCCCAATGCAATGGCGACCTGGGACCGTAGGCCAGGCCGGCCACGCGCATGGGCTGGTTAAAACCGGCTACCGTGGTGTCGGTATTCTGACTTTGCGCATCCCGCAAAAATACCCGACCCAACTCAAACACATTCACGCGCGGCGCCTTGCGGTCGAGATTGAACTTGAGCACCTGCAACAAGGAACCCAGTAGCGATGAACGCATCACGCTCATCTGGCTGGCAATCGGGTTCAGCAGCTTGATCGGGTTCGGGTTGCCAGCCAGCTCATGCTCCCAGCGTGCTTCAACAAAACTGAAATTGATGGTTTCCTGGTAGCCCAGCGACGCCAGAGTCCGGCGCACGGCAAACGGGCTTCGCTCTGCCTCCGGCCGAATTCTGGCAGTGATGGGGGCGAGAGGCGGCGTTTCCGGTAGATGGTTGTAGCCAACCATGCGCACCACTTCTTCAATGAGGTCTTCCTCGATTTGCAGGTCGAACCGGTAGCTGGGTGGCGTCACGGTCAGCATCCCATCACCCTCAACCACCTCCAGACCGAGACGCCGGAGCACATCCAGGCACTGCGCCTGCGTGAGCGGCATGCCAATGACCTTGTTGGCACGCGCCACACGCATGGTCACGGGCGCAGCTATGGGCATATTGACTTTTAGATCATCGATGGGTCCACACACCGTATCGGATGTGCTGCAGATATCCATAATGAGTTGCGTAATGCGTTCAAGATGTTCCACAGTTTGGCCAGCGTCAACACCCCGCTCAAAGCGGTGACCCGCATCGGTGGAAAAGTTGTAGCGGCGTGAACGTCCCGCAATCGCCTTGGGCCACCAGAACGCGGCTTCAACATAAATGTTTTTCGTGTCGTCCGACACCGCCGTGGCGTCGCCACCCATGATGCCGGCCAGCGATTCAACTTGATTGTCGTCCGCAATGACACCGACTTTTTCATCGACTGCGACGGTGTTTCCATTCAGCAGCTTGAGCGTCTCGCCGGGCTGGCCCCAGCGAACGTCTAGCCCGCCGTGTATCTTGTCAAGGTCGAAAATATGGCTGGGACGCCCCAGCTCGAACATCACGTAATTGGAAATATCCACCAGCGCCGTGACGCTGCGCTGACCGCAGCGGGCCAGCCGATCCACCATCCAGGACGGCGTAGCGGCTTGCGGATTCACGTTGCGCACGATGCGACCGGAAAAACGGCCGCACAGGTCGGGCGCACTGACCTTGACAGCCAGCTTGTCGGCAATGCCGACAGACACTGCGGGAAAAGACGGGGCCTTCAAAGGCGCACCTGTCAGGGCGGCAACTTCGCGCGCCACGCCGTAAACACTCAGACAGTGCGCCAGATTGGGTGTGAGCTTGAGGGTGAACAGCGTGTCATCCAGCTGGAGATGTTCACGGATATCTTGCCCTGGCAGCGCGTCAGCCGCCAGTTCCAGCAGACCGCCATGGTCTTCGGAAAGCTTGAGTTCGCGCGCCGAGCACAGCATGCCTTCGCTTTCGACGCCGCGCAGCTTGCCGACCTTGATTAGGAAGGGTTTGCCGTCGTCACCGGGCGGTAATTCGGCACCCACCAGCGCGCAGGGCACCTTGATGCCAACGCGGGCATTCGGCGCCCCGCACACGATGGTTAGCAGGCTGTCCTGCCCCACATCGACCTGGCACACGCGCAGGCGGTCGGCGTTGGGGTGCTGTTCGGCAGCCTTGATTTCGCCAACCACGATATGGGTAAACGGCGGCGCGACCGGCTTGAGCTCTTCGACTTCAAGTCCGGCCATGGTCAGGATTTCAGCGAGCTGTTCAGTGCTAAGGGGGGGGTTGCAAAATTCGCGTAACCAGGATTCTGGAAATTGCATGGTGTGGCCTTGTTTTTTTGTTTGTTGTTCTTGTCAGGACTGAAATTGGGACAAAAAGCGGATGTCGCCGTCAAAGAACAGGCGCAAATCATTGACCCCGTAGCGCAGCATGGTCAGCCGGTCCGGCCCCATGCCAAAGGCAAAGCCGATGTATTTTTCAGGATCAAGCCCCATGTTACGCACCACGTTGGGGTGCACCTGACCCGAACCCGCCACTTCGAGCCAGCGGCCCGACAGCGGTCCGGCCTGGAACTGGATGTCGATTTCGGCGCTGGGCTCGGTGAACGGGAAAAAGCTGGGGCGAAAGCGCAGAACCAGGTCGTCGCTCTCAAAAAAGGTGCGGCAGAAATCGGTGAACACGAACTTCAGATCCTTGAAGCTCACGTTCTCGCCGATCCACAGGCCTTCGCACTGGTGGAACATCGGCGAATGCGTGGCGTCGCTGTCGACGCGGTAGGTGCGGCCGGGCGCGATCACGCGAATCTCAGACATGCGGCCGCCCGCATCGATCAGCGCACGGTGCTTTTTGACATGCTGAACCGCATAGCGGATCTGCATCGGGCTGGTATGAGTGCGCAGCAAATTAGGAGCGTCTTCTGTTCCGCCCTCGACATAGAAGGTGTCGTGCATGGAGCGCGCCGGGTGGTCTTCAGGCGTATTGAGCGCGGTGAAATTGAACCAGTCGGTTTCAATCTCGGGGCCCTGCGCTACATCAAACCCCATGGAGCCGAAGATGGCTTCGATCCGCTCCAGCGTCAGCGACACAGGATGCAGGCCGCCTTGCCTATGTTGACGGCCGGGCAGGCTCACGTCGAGGGCCTCGGCCTTGAGTTGCTTTTCAAGTTCGGCACGAGCAAGTGCCTGACGACGCTCGTTCAACGCAGCTTCAATGGCCTGCTTGGCCAGATTGATGGCGGCGCCCCGGGATTTTTTCTCGTCCACGGAAAGCTGTGCCATACCCTTCATCAACTCGGTAATGCGGCCTGATTTTCCTAAAAACTGTGCTTTGGCGTTTTCCAGGTCAGCAGGCGTCGGAGCATCCAAAAAACTGGATCTGGCAGCACTTACCAGTTCGTTAAGGGTATCGGCATCGTTCATAAATTCTCTTGTACGTGTGCGGGGAGAAACACAGCAGCACTGCTGTTGGCCACACGACCATCACACCAGAGCTACTCCAAAGGCCATGAAAAAGGGCTAGAGCTTTTTCAAGCTCCAGCCCTTTATTTTCTTGCGCAAGCAGCTATATATTTAATAGCATTTTGTCCTGAAAATCAGGCAGCAAGCTTGGCTTTCGCCTGCTCGACGATAGCGCCGAAAGCAGCGCTGTCGTGAATCGCCATGTCGGACAACACCTTGCGGTCAATCTCGATACCGGCTTTTTTCAGGCCGTTGGCGAACTGGCTGTAGGTCAGGCCAAATGAACGGCTTGCAGCATTGATACGGGCGATCCACAGGCGGCGGAACACACGTTTCTTGTTACGACGGTCACGGTAGGCATATTGCCCAGCCTTCATTACCGCTTCTTTGGCGATACGGAAGACGTTACCGCGGCGACCGCGAAAACCTTTTGCAAGGACGAGAATTTTTTTGTGGCGGGCGCGAGCCGTTACACCACGTTTGACGCGAGGCATGTATTACTCCTTGTTCGTCGTTAATTAAATGCCACGGCCTGGCAGCATCTGTGCCATGTGACCCATATTGGTCTCATGAACAGCTGTGGAGCCACGCAGTTGGCGTTTGTTCTTGGTGGTCTTCTTGGTCAGGATGTGACGTTTGAAGGCTTGACCGCGTTTGACGGTACCACCTGGACGAACTCGGAAACGCTTTTTAGCGCCGCTCTTGGTCTTCATTTTGGGCATATATATGCTCCTTTTCATTTGTGCTCGTGAGGCGCTGCGAAACTTTCGCAAACTTGATGGCCCCGAGCCACTTGTAACGACAAGTTTTAACACTTGCCGTTGGCGCAACGGTTTTTAGGACCGTCACTTTCGGAAGTCAAGCTTATTGCCTGACCTCTCAGGATCGCTGTTAGGCGCCCCTTTAACGATCTGCCAGTAAAAACCAGCAAGTCCTTGCTTATGACGACGACCTCAAGTCGAAGTTTCTGCCGCCGCTTTTGGAGCGACCTTCTTGCGACCAGGTGCAATCATCATGACCATCTGCCGACCTTCGAGCTTGGGAAACTGCTCCACCAGGATCAGGTCGGCCAACTCGTCGCGAATACGTGCCAGCAATGCCAAACCCAGTTCCTGGTGGGTGATTTCCCGGCCGCGAAAACGCAAAGTGATCTTGCACTTGTCGCCGTCTTCCAGGAAACGCTTGATGTTGCGCACTTTGATGTTGTAGTCGCCATCGTCGGTGCCAGGGCGGAATTTAACTTCCTTGACTTCGATGACTTTTTGCTTGGACTTGGCCTCCGCTGCCTTTTTCTGCTCGGCATACTTGAACTTGCCGTAGTCCATCAGCCGGCATACCGGCGGCACAGCAGTGGGGGAGATTTCAACCAGATCAACGTCCGCTTCACCGGCCAAACGAAGTGCCTCCATGAGACTGACAATGCCCAGTGGCTCGTTGTCAGGCCCACTCAGGCGCACTTCAGGGGCCATGATTTCACGGTTCAAGCGATGCTTGCGTTCTTCACGGTGACGGCGGTCACGAAATTCTGTAGCGATGGTGCGAATCCTTCAATGTTTGCTATAAAAGCTATAGCAGCTTGCGCCCGACCACAAAAGACATAGAGCCGATTTCATCAAAATTTTGTGAAAAATCAGACTTTTTGTGCAATATCGGAAGCTATTTGCTTGGCAAACGCTTCAACGGACATCACGCCAAGGTCTTTATTACCCCGGGCACGTACTGAAACTGCTTCGGCTGCCATTTCTTTATCACCTACAACCAAGATAAAAGGAAGCTTTTGCAGCGAGTGTTCGCGTATTTTATACGTAATTTTCTCATTGCGCAGATCAAGGTTGACCCTAAGCCCTTGATTCTGCAGCGTTTTAGCAACTCTTCTGGCGTAATCGGCCTGAGAATCGGTGATTGTGAGTACAGAAACCTGCTCTGGCGCGAGCCAGGTGGGCAATGCGCCGGCATGTTCTTCGATCAAAATTCCGATGAATCGCTCCAGACTGCCCACAATGGCCCGGTGTAGCATGACAGGCCGATGGCGCGCGCCATCCTCGCCTACGTATTCCGCATCCAGTCGCTCGGGCATCGAAAAATCGACCTGAATGGTGCCGCATTGCCACTGTCGGCCAATCGCATCTTTGAGCGTGTATTCGATTTTTGGGCCGTAGAAAGCGCCCTCGCCCGGGGAAATCTCAAACTCGCAGCCCGGTGCGCGCAGGCTTTCGATCAGGGCGTGCTCGGCCTTGTCCCAGCTTTCGTCCGAGCCAATGCGGGCTTCGGGCCGCGTGGCGACCTTGTAGATGATGTTTTTGAAGCCGAAGTCGGTATAGACCTTTTGCAGCAGCGTCGTGTAGTCAACGCACTCTTTCAAAATCTGCTCTTCGGTACAGAAAATGTGGCCGTCGTCCTGGGTGAATCCGCGCACGCGCATGATGCCATGCAGGCCGCCCGTCGGCTCGTTGCGGTGGCACTGGCCGAATTCGCCGTAACGCAGCGGCAGATCGCGGTAGCTCTTGATGCCCTGCTTGAAAATCAGGATATGACCAGGGCAGTTCATCGGCTTGAGGGCGAAGTCTCGCTTTTCGCTCTCGGTCGTGAACATGTTGTCGCGGTACTTGTCCCAGTGACCGGTCTTTTCCCACAGCGTCTTGTCCAGCAACTGCGGCCCCTTGACTTCCAGGTAACCATTGTCCTGATATACCTTGCGCATGTACTGCTCAACGCCCTGCCAGACGGTCCAGCCTTTGGGATGCCAGAACACCAGGCCGGGTGCATGGTCGTCGATATGGAACAGGTCCAGTTCCTTGCCGAGTTTGCGGTGGTCGCGCTTGTCGGCTTCTTCGAGCATCTTCAAATACTGCTGCAGCTCGTCTTTGGTAGCCCAAGCCGTGCCGTAGATGCGTTGCAGCATCTCGTTGTGATGGTCGCCGCGCCAGTAAGCGCCGGCCACTTTCATGAGTTTGAAGAACTTCAGTTTGCCAGTGCTGGGCACGTGGGGGCCACGGCACAAGTCTTCAAACGCGCCTTCGCGATACAAAGACACATCCTGATCAGCCGGGATGCTGGCAATGATTTCAGCCTTGTAATGCTCGCCCAGACTCTTGAAATAGGCGACGGCCTCGTCGCGCGGCAGGACGCGGCGCGTGATGGGTTCGTCCTTGGCAGCGAGTTCGGTCATGCGCTTTTCGATAGCCACCAGGTCTTCCGGCGTGAACGGGCGCTTGTAGGAAAAGTCGTAGAAAAATCCGTTTTCAATCACTGGCCCGATGGTGACCTGCACTTCCGGAAATAGCTCCTTGACCGCATAAGCCAGCAAGTGAGCGGCGCTGTGGCGAATCAGTTCCAGGCCGTCCGTATCCTTGGCAGTGATGATGGCCACCGCACTGTCCTGACCGATGAGATAGCTGGTATCGACCAGATTGCCATCGACCTTGCCCCCCAAGGCGGCCTTGGCCAGGCCGGTGCCAATGGAAGCAGCAACTTCGGCCACTGTGACTGGCTCGGGATAGTCGCGTTTGGAGTTGTCGGGAAGAGTGATTTGAATCATGGTTTCGAAAACAAAATTAAAAAAGCGCGGACGAGCCGCGCTTAAAAACAAGAAGCCGGGAATGGCGCGATTTTACGCCGCCCGGCTTGCACTTCAGATCAGTGGAACTGCTCTTCTTCGGTAGAGCCTGTCAGCGCGGTCACGCTGGACTTGCCGCCCTGGATCACCGTGGTCACTTCGTCGAAGTAACCGGTGCCCACTTCCTGCTGGTGCGACACAAAGGTGTAGCCACGGTCGCGGGCTGCGAATTCAGGCTCTTGCACCTTCTCGATGTATGCCGTCATGCCGCGCGCCACGTAGTCTTGCGCCAAGTCGAACATGTTGTACCACATGGAGTGGATACCGGCCAGCGTGATGAACTGGTACTTGTAGCCCATGGCGCCGAGTTCTTTCTGGAACTTGGCGATGGTGGCGTCGTCCAGGTTTTTCTTCCAGTTGAACGATGGCGAGCAGTTGTAGGCCAGCATCTTGCCGGGATGGACTGCATGCACGGCGTCGGCGAATTTCTTGGCAAATTCGAGGTCAGGCGTACCGGTTTCGCACCATACCAAGTCAGCGTAATGGGCATAGGCAACAGCGCGCGAGATCGCCTGGTCCATGCCTTTTTTCGTCTTGTAGAAACCTTCAGCAGTGCGTTCGCCAGTGATGAAAGGCTTGTCGTTCTCGTCGTAGTCGCTGGTCAGCAAGTCGGCGGCTTCGGCATCGGTACGGGCAATCACCAGGGTAGGCACGCCGCAAACGTCGGCTGCCATGCGGGCAGCGATGAGTTTTTGGCAGGCTTCAGCGGTAGGCACCAGGACTTTGCCGCCCATGTGGCCGCATTTCTTGACGGAAGCGAGTTGGTCTTCAAAGTGAACGCCGGCCGCGCCGGAAGCGATCATGGCCTTCATCAGTTCAAACGCGTTCAGCACGCCGCCGAAGCCGGCTTCGGCATCGGCCACGATGGGTGCGAAGTTGTCGATGTAATTGGCGTCGCCAGCGTCGATACCCTTGGAGTGCTGGATTTCATCGGCGCGGCGGAAGGTGTTGTTGATGCGCTCGACGACTTTTGGCACCGAGTCAACCGGGTACAAAGACTGGTCGGGGTACATCGCGGCGTAACCGTTGTTGTCGGCGGCGACTTGCCAGCCTGACAGGTAAATCGCCTTGACGCCGGCTTTCACCTGCTGCATGGCCTGGCCGCCGGTCAGGGCGCCGAGGCAGTTGACGTAAGGCTCGTTGTTGACCAGGCCCCAGAGCTTTTCAGCGCCGCGACGAGCCAGGGTGTGCTCGATAGGGAACGAGCCGCGCAGGCGAACGACGTCAGCTGCGCTGTAGCCGCGCTTGATGCCTTTCCAGCGTGGGTTGGTGGCCCAGTCTTTTTCGAGGGCGGCAATTTGCTGTTCGCGGCTGAGTTGTTCGGTAAGGCTTTGGGGCATGGTGAACTCCGTAAGTTAAAAGAAGGAAAGTGCTTTTATTTTAAGTCTTGTACAAGAGTATGTTTAGCTCTTATGTCTTATAGAAGACAAAAATAAAATTCAATAAAATCAAAGGCTTTCAAAAAAAATATCGCAATGCAAAATTTACTTTCTCATATTGAGAGATTATTTTGCAGTGCAGCAATTTTAAATCTCACATCATGAAAAGCTATGACTGAATTATGAAATTTCTGCTTTCCAAGCGGTTTCAGATTTGGGATCAAGCCTCCAGGCGGTTCCGCACCCAGTCGCCGCAAGAAATGAGGGGCATGCCCTGGATGCGGTCCGGGGCCGCCTCATACACAAGGCAAAGAACTTCTTGCGCCGGTTCTTCAAGCCGCACCAGTGCTTCACGCTTGCGGTACTCGCCGCTTTGCCGGGGCCACACTTCCTCGATTTCGTCGAGCTGGCTTTCGAGTTCAGCGCTGATCGCATAGACCTCGCCACGAACCCGGCCCGGCGCACCCAGCACCAGGCCCGGATACGCGCCCAGGTGGTACAGCACGCCCGGCACACAGGCAAACCCGACCCAGCGCGGCGCAGGCAGCAGGCAGTTGATATCCCTTTCTTCACCCTGGCGCAGGGTGCCATAGACAAAAACATGACGGACAGGCGCTTGCGACATCTTGAAGAGCTCCACAGGGAATGACCAAAAGTAAGGCATGATTTCTCCCGGCGCTTGGCAGTCGAAGTCAGGCCGGTCAACCGCCCCGCCGCAAGCCGGTACAACAGGAACCCAGTTTAATGAATCGCTTTGTCGCTTACGCCTGTCTCGCGCTCAGCATGTCCCTGGTCGGCAGCTACGTCGCGCTGTCCAAACCGCTGGTGGCGGCGCTACCGGTATTTTTGCTGGCCTGGCTGCGCTTTGGAATCGGTGGGCTGGCGATGCTGAACTGGCTGAAAAAGCCTGCCGACGAAATCCCGATGAGCGGGCAGACCCAACGACTGGTGTTCCTGGAGTCGTTTCTGGGCAACTTCCTGTTTTCGATCTGCATGCTGTTTGGCGTCAGCATGAGCAGCGCGGTTGCGGCCGGTGTCATCATGGCGGCGATTCCGGCGGCAGTGGCGGTGATGAGCTGGCTGTTTCTGCGCGAGCGCATCGGCCTACGGGTGTGGGGCGCGGTAGCCTTCGCCGTCATTGGAATCGGACTGGTTTCACTATCAAAAAATGAGCTGACTACGCCCATCCACAGTGCGCTAGAGGCTGATTTGATCACTAAAAAATTCTGGATGGGTAATCTTTTGCTGATTGGCGCCGTGCTGTGCGAAGCCGCTTATGCGGTGATCGGCAAGAAGCTGACCGGCGTGCTCGGGCCCAAGCGCATCACGGCGCTGATCAA
>Ga0123337_10006613_pt1 | contig 11024 bp, 8 predicted proteins | sample frozenSSSSmetaG_FD_89792 | JGI IMG/M metagenome (GOLD analysis project Ga0123337, IMG submission 89792) | Glacier valley bacterial and archeal communities from Borup Fiord, Nunavut, Canada, to study Microbial Dark Matter (Phase II) -... | ecosystem: Environmental > Aquatic > Freshwater > Ice >...
AGCTGATAGCTGATAGCAAATACATCAATGGTAACCAAACATCATTTTCAATACCCTGGGTTTTGAACCAGGTTCTTATTAAGTTTTAATTCCGTGGAAGGGATAGGATACAATCTTCTTGTAATATCTGTATTCATTTTTAACACATCATTTGGCAAAGGATATTCTTTTTCAAACTGGCCAAAGCGGATGAGATCGTTTCTGCGCCAGGCTTCCCAGGAAAATTCACGGGCACGTTCATCAAGCAGTCCTGCTAAATTTACTCCTGAAGCTAAAGGCGCTCCTGCTCTGGCGCGTATCCTGTTGATAAGAATATCCGGCGATTGTGCTTCTCCGTTAATAATAGTCGGAGCTGCCCCGCGAAGGATCGCTTCCGCCTTCATAAGCATAACATCAGCCAGCCGAAAAACCGGCACATCATTGCCATTTAACCGGGTGGCCTGGATGATATTGATATCAGGATAATATTTCATCGAACGCACACCCTCTGATTGCGAAGCGATCGTGTTTCCAAGATCCATTGGCTTCGGTGGCACCAGTACCAGGTTAGGTGTAATTTCAACCTGCGTTGTAGTGCCCGGATAAAAAACAGGCTTGGTGCTATCAGGCATCTTATTGGCATCGGGTGCAAATTGTTTACCGGAAAGCCAGGTAGTGTTGCGGATATCACCCTTCAGGTTAAAGCGGTTATAAAATTCAGGTGTTGTACTCATGGCTATGCTCAGTCCTACGTTGAAACCATAAGCCTGCACCAGGTAATAAAAGAAACCAAACCGTGTAAACTGGTTACCGGGTATCTGCTGATCATAAGGTATGGCAAATATTGTTTCATTAATTTGCGGACCATTGTTCGGGGCAAAAATATCCGTGTATTTTGCATCGAGGCTATAATTATTTTTAGATAAAATACTGTCCGCCATAGTAACAACTTCATTGAAGCGCGGCTTGCCAAAGTATATATCCGAGTTGAGGTACATTTTTTCGAGCAGTGCGAAAACCATTGCTTTTGTAGGCCTGCCATAGTACAAAGGATTGTTAGGAGTAAGCTTAACCGGCAGTTGTTGTACGATGGCTTTAAGCTCATTTTCAATGAAGTCAAACACTTTTGCCCGGGGTTGAGTAGCGGGCAATACTGCCACAGGAAAGGTATCTATGATAGGAACGTTTCCATAAAGATCCATCATAAAAAAATAATACAATGCGCGCATTGCCCTGATCTCGGCAATGGTTGAAATCTTGCCTGCCGCGCTTGCTGCTGATGCGTTTGTAAGATTGATCAGGCGGTTACAATTATTTATACCGCCAAATCCCCATTGCCATATACCGATTACATTAGGATGGTCGAAAGTCCAGGTATGATAATGCAGCTGCCTGTATTGACCGCCATCGTCAAAGTTGCCATCTCTTGCAGGTAATATAGCTTCATCAGTTGACAGTTCCTGCATACGCCAGTAAGGCACAGCATAGTTTGACGAGAGGTTTGAATACATTGTTCCCAGCAGCGCCGAGTAATCCGCATCTGTAACGGGAAAGTTGGTAGCAACATATTGCGAATCAACTTTTACATCCAGCTTTGTGCAGGAAGCAGCCACTATCATCGTTGTTATCAAACACAGTAATAAGATTTTATTTTTCATGTCAGTGATCTTTATAAATTAAAAGGATGCATTTACACCAAGGATGAAGGTGCGTGTTTTAGGATAAAAATTATTATTATCTATTCCCGGTGTTAACCCGCCAATATTAATTTCAGGGTCAATGCCTTTGTATTTTGTTATTACAAAAACATTGCTTGCGGTGAGGTATAACCGGATCGTTTTAACAGACTTCGTAACAGCTTTAAGGGTATAACCTAACGTAGCATTATCCAGCCTGAGATATGAGCCGCTTTCAAGGAAACGGTCCGATACCAGGTAACCGTTTATGTCTTTAAAAGATTCTCCCAATGTATACCTCGGTATATTTTGAATTTTTGAATCTGTAGGATTGTTTAGAGATGCTAAGGTAACATTCAAAATCTTATTACCCGTTACACCGCGGAATAAAAAATTTAGGTTGAAACTTTTATAACTTAAACTGTTGTTCCAGCCATACACCAGGCTTGGCTGAGCATTGCCATAAATGCGCGCATCCGTAGTAAGCGGTTGTGTTGCGGTAGTTGATCCGTCTGCTTTTTGATAAGTACTTACACCGTTAGCATCTTTTCCTAAATAATGCCACAAGTAAAAAGTACCTAACGGATCACCGGGCTGTACTACCTGGCTATAGTTGCCTGACTGTCCTTTACCACCCACCTGTGCGGTAGGTATAGAAGGTAAAGTAAACTGGTCGTTTGATAAAGTTTCCACAACATTTTTGTTATGAGCGATATTGACGGAAGAGTTCCAGGTAAAGTTTTTAGTTTTAACAGGTACCGCGTTTAAAACAAATTCAACACCTGTATTTTTTATCCTTCCAACATTAGCTGTGTAGATGGGTAAAAAATATTGCGTAGTAGAAACAGGGTATTGATCATAGATAAGATCGGAAGTTTTTTTGATATAGTAATCGACAGAGCCACTTAACCTGTCTTTAAATAAACCAAAATCCAAACCAATATTAACGGTAGAGGTACTCTCCCATTTTAGATCCGGGTTATTACTTCTTACTGGTCCGATAGCATTGGTGATATTACCATTGAACAAAAATTTATTATTTCCCTGGGGCGTGCCATATACTAACAGGGACGAGAAAGCATCAAAGCCTAAACTGTTACCCGATACACCATAACCGGCTCTTAATTTCAGATCACTAAAAGCCGTTGCATGCTGCATAAATTTTTCGCTGGTAATTTTCCACCCTGCCGACACAGCAGGAAAATAACCCCAGCGATTGTTTACACCGAATGCCGATGAACCATCATTTCGTAAGGACGCTTGTAATAAATATTTCGAATTGTACTGGTATTGAACACGGCCGTAATAAGATATTAATCTTAACGTGGAGATTGGATTGTTATCGAAAGCTATCTGGGCTACTGATGATGGATTGGATAAGAATAGATTGTTATACGTTAGGTTATCATTAGAGAAACGCTGACTCTGCACACCGAAGCCGTCGTTGTTACGATTTTGCTGGTATGAGTAACCAGCTAACAATTTTATGCTATGATCACCAAACAACCGGTCATAATTAAAATAGGATTCTATTACATCATTTTTATTTAAGAAGGAACTTCTGTGTGCTACACCGCCCAGGTTAACAGCGAGGCCTGATGCGCTGTTCAGGTAACTGTTATATTCGTTCTGATCTTTTTGCAGGGAGGCGGAGAAAGTATATTTCAATCCTTTAAAAATATCAACCTGGGCGATACCGTTAATGAGGATGATATTATCTGCAATCTTTATGGAGTTGTTATCTATTAAAGAAAGCGGATTCAGTGGCCCGCTACCGGTTCTGGTAAAATTTTCTTTATAGGTACCATCTGTATTAAACGGACTAACCGTTGGAAGATAGAAGAGCATTCCTGGCAATATAGTTGACTGGAATACATCTGAAATAGTTGAATTGCTGTTAGTAATCGACAATCCTAATTTCAACCTGTCATCAAAGAAGCGTTGATTGATATATCCCTTAAAAATGGTTCGTTGCAACTCGCTGTTCTTTAAAATACCTTCCGATTTAAGGTAGTTGAAACTTACGCCATAATCTGAAGTTGCCGTTGCGCCACCGTACGAAATGTTATGATTCTGAGATGTGCCTTTTCTTTCAACCAGGTTCTGCCAGTCGGTATTTGAACCGTCGTCATTAGCCGGACTTATCAGGGTCTGTCCATTGTCTTTAAGGTATTTGCGAAGTTCATCACCACTAAGCATATCAATCTTTTTTGATACGGTTTCTATTCCTGCATAACCGCTGTAAGACAACCTGGTCTGACCGATTTTTGCTTTTCTTGTAGTAATGATGATGACCCCGTTTGCAGCCCTTGAACCATATATAGCAGTGGAAGCGGCATCTTTCAACACGTCGATGCTTTCAATATCTGCAGGAGCGAGCAGATCGATAGAAGCGCCTGGCACACCATCTATTACATAAAAAGGTTGCTGCGCGCCACCAACCCTTAATGTAGACGGGCCTCTTAAAATTACTGCCGGTTGCTGATTCGGATCGCCGCTTTTTGTAACATTTAAACCGGCTACCTTGCCTTGTAAAAGTTCCGCCGGTGTAGTGATAACACCCTGGTTGAAATCTTCTGACTTGATAGAAGTGATGGAACCCGTTACATCGCGTTTACTGGAAGTGCCATAACCGATTACTACAATATCTTTCAACTGCCTTGCCTCGGTAGACAGTGTGATATTTAGGGTAGCACTTTTACCAGCAGTAATCTCCCTGGCACTATAGCCAACGGAACTGAAACTAATCAGGTCATTAGCACCGCTAACCTCGATGGAAAAATTACCTTCCGCATTTGTCAGGGTATTTTTGCCGGAGCTTTTAGCACTAACAGATACACCCTGAAGCGGTGATTTATTTTCATCAGTAACTTTACCCCTGACTGTTTTCACCTCCTGTTGAAATGCAAACGAAGTGGCTGAACAGAATAAGATAATACTGCATATTATTATCAACCTGAAATAGAAATGCCTGTAGCCGCACAACCTTAAACCGACTTTGTAAATACGCTCCATAAAATAGTTTTATTTAATCGTGAATTATTGAACAAGTGATGCTGATATTGCCAGGACTGAATTTTCCGCAAAGAAAATGTATTAATGAAATTCAAATAAATATCTGCTGATTAGTAATAATTAGTTAATGTTCGTGTATGTGGTGTTGTGTCAACGATGAAATGATTTTAGATTGCTATCAGCTATCAGCCATCAGCTATCAACCATCAGCTATCAGAAGACTACGTGAAGCAGGCTCCCCTTCATTTTTCCAAGAGGGGATGTTGCGGAAAGGTGCGAAACACCTGACGCAACGACGGTGCCTGCCACACTATTACTAGTCACTAACTTGCATACCATGCACTGCTACACAACCAGGGTAATCAGTCACAGCGTATAACCATCCCCCGTTCATAAACGTGCTTCGCATCGTTTTCGAACGCCCCCTCCCAAAAAAAGACGGGAACATATTTCACGCATTCCAATATCTCAATTAAGGTTGATGTAAAAACGAAAGGAGTCAGCATTCACCAATTAAGTTAATTCTTTTAGTCTGTTAATTATAATTCGGGCAACATTATTATATTAATTGAACAATTTAATATTGAATGTAATTCATTTTATAATGTCACAATTAAATACTGATAGTTACCAGAATCAGTTTGCATTAAGAAGCTCTAACCCTGCGGACTTTAACCCGATGTTTACCTTACTGATCTCTGTGTTTCTTATTTTTATCCAGGAGTTCCAGGTCTTGGTAAAAGCTTGCTGTGCTTCATTAAAAGCGCTTAAAACCTGGGTGGTTGGTGGCATGTCTGTCTCTTCCAGGATGTCGAACAAACCTGAGAAGCTTTGTTCGAGTCTCTTAAAGCCGGCTTGCGGGTTGCCATCACTTGTGTTTTCGAGGGCTGCCAGCTTTTGATCGAGTGCTTTAAGAGGGGCTGCAACAGTATCCTTAGTGGTAGCCGTTAGTGTTTTTATTTGCAGTCTCAATCTGTTAGTTTCCAGCAAAGCCTGCATAATCTGGCGGCGGTTGTTGTAACAGCGTAAGGAAATATCATGTTGTTGTTGAAGAGACAGCAGCGACGTTTTTATGCGCGGATCCATTTTAACCGTAATCGTTTGCGTGTAGGTCTCTCCGTTAGCCTTTAATTTTACCTGGTAGATTCCTGGTGCTGCCCATGGGGAAGTGGACTTGGGAGCGGTGTTCGCGTATGTTGCAGCAATAGGATATGAAGGAGGAAGGTTCAGCGGCTGGTGGTGAAGATCCCATATGAACCTGTGTGCCCCCTGTTCACCGGAAAGTACCTGTTGAGGACGGACCCAGTATAAGGGAATATTTACATCCGGAATGATGTACAGCGTATCGTTGCTGCTAAAGTGACGCACAACATTTCCTTTCGAATCGAAAATATCAATTGTTGCTTCACCGGAAATTTTTTTGGCAAGATAGTAATCCAGTATCGCGCCATCAGGAGGATTTTCTCCACCGGGTTCTTCAGGTGGCATCGGGGTATCAGTGTTCATATTCCACCTCACCCTATAAGTTAAAGGCGGTGCAAATAAAACGACAGGTTTTAAAATTACAGCGGCAGACAACTGTCGCAACGTTTTAATATTGTCAAGTATCCAGAACGAACGTCCATGAGTAGCCGCTATAAGGTCGTCGTCTTTGATTACAATATCGCGGATAGAAGTAGCGGGCATGTTTAAGCGCAGTGCCTGCCAGTGATCTCCATCATCGAAGGATACATACACAGCTGTTTCAGAGCCGGCGAATAACAAGCCCTTTTTAAACGGGTCTTCCCTGACGGCGTTTACCGGGTCATTGGGTAAGCCTGTTACAATTTCTTTCCAGCTGGTACCGCCGTCATGGGTACGGTAGATATGCGGATGCATATCATCAAGCCTTATCCTGTTTACGGCCGCATAAGCGGTGAGGTCATCAAAATGTCCCGCTTCAAGCAGCGAGATTTTACTCCAGGCAGTGATAGCCGCAGGAGTTATATTTTTCCAGGATTTTCCGCTATTTCTTGTCAGCTGAATCAGGCCGTCATCTGTGCCTGCCCATATTGTGCCAGTGTCTTTAAAAGAAGGGGCGATGGTATAGATAACGCCACGGCGCGGCATGTTCTTCATCTCTTCCGTCCGGAATATACCTACGTTTCCAGGGACTTCCCACGATGGCCTGGAAAGATCAGGACTGATAGTACGCCAGGAATTGCCGCCATCGCGGGTTTTAAATAATATATTGCCCGCAAAATAAAGCGCCTTGGGATCTACTGGTGAAAACAATACAGGCGCTGTCCGCAAAAAACGAACTTTACCGGAACGCAAGGCTTCCGGCGCAACATTCTGAACCTGCCCGGTGCGCTTATCGAATTTTGTAATCTTACCACCGTAAATAATATTCGCATCAAGTGGGTCAGCGGCTATATAACCATATTCTTCCGCTCCCACCGGGTGCCAGTCGCGCAATGTGATTTCCCCATCATTCCCCCTGCTGGAGATGCCTACCGAACCACTCTCCTGCTGCCCGCCATAAACGTTGTAAGGAAATGCATTGTCAGTGCTTACATGATAAAATTGCGCCGTAGGCTGGTTGTACCAGGAACTCCAGGTAACCCCACCGTTGACAGTGATGATAGCGCCCTGGTCACTTGCGAGCAGAATAATGTTACGATCGTTGGGGTTGATCCACAGCCGGTGATAATCATCTCCACCCGGCGCTCCTTTGAATGCCTGCCAGGTTACACCACCATCCACCGATTTCCAGGTAACTACATTGGCGCTGTACACTATGTCCGCGTTTACTGGATCTGATTTCACTTCCGCAAAATCGCTGCCTCTTCCCCAGGGTCGTTTGTCGTTACTCATCAGTTTCCATGATTCGCCTGCATCATCGCTTCTGTACATCCCGCCGCCTTTTGTGGCATCAACGGTCGCGTATAAACGCTGTGGATTGGAAGGGGCGATACAGAAACCAATTCTTCCCAGTTCATCGTCAACAGATGGCAATCCCCTGGTAAGTTTTTTCCAGGTAGATCCACCATCGGTTGATTTAAATAAGCCGCTCTCAGGTCCCTGCCAGGCGCCGTTTTCCCACGGACCCTGTCTGCTTGCCCATAGATCAGCATAGACATTATTTGTATTCACCGGATCTATGGCAACCTGGATGGCTCCGGTGTTTTCATCTTTATACAAAACCTTTTCCCATGTTTTACCGCCATCAGTAGTACGGTAAATACCACGCTCGGTATTCGGTCCGTAAGGATGCCCCAGCACTGCGGCGAAGACACGGTTCTCATCCTTCGGATCGATAGCAAGGCTACCGATCTGCAGACCGTTTTCCAGTCCCTGGTGCTGCCAGCTTTTTCCACCGTCGGAAGATTTATACATCCCGTTACCGACCGACAGATCAGGACGCTGAAGCCCTTCACCACTGGCAACATAAAGCACTTGTGGATTGGAAGGAGCCACTACTACATCACCTATGGAACCTGTAGGCTGGTCATCGAAAATTGGTAACCAGGTTCTGCCATAATCAGTGGTCTTCCAAACGCCACCATTGTTTACGCCAATATAAAAAACATTGGGTTGCTGCGGAACGCCCACCGCACCAACAGTTCTGCCGCCACGGTGCGGACCTATCATCCGCCATTTCATTCCCCCGGTATATGCAGGATCAAATGGTTGTGCCGAAACCACTATAATATTGCAACAACAGACAAGGCAGATTATAATACGGAAGGTAAAAGGAAGGGTTTTTAACATGCATCAATATTTAGATAAGTATTACAATACAGAAGAGATTTGAAATTAATACAATATTAAATGCATCGCGCGGGAATGAGGAAATGATTTTTAAGACTCGCCGTTTGTAGAAATGTGCTGGCAGAAATAAGCCTTAAAGAAAAAATAACAACACGTTTTGCCATCTGCTGTTAGATAAAAACGATGGGTTTAAAATTTGAAAAGCTTGGCGAAACAAGCGCTGCTGACAGCTGATCGCCATAATGTTCAGGCAGATTCATAACTCTTTACCCGTTATAATAAAATGTCGCAGGTATTTAAAAGATAAAACAAATCCTGCAGAAGAAGCGAATGAGATTAGCATGTCCATAAACAGAAGGTCGATGCCTTCTTTACTTAACGAATTTGTTATTACTCCCGACATGACTGCCAATACAATGAACAAAGTTTTTCTGATATAACGGGCTTTTTTGAAGTAGTATATGCAGGCTATAAAAAAGCCTGATACTATCGGAAGTAATTCAATAATGGCGTGCATAAAAATTCCTTTAAAATATTATTATATAATTATAACCCGGCACAAAAGCATTGTGCATAAGTTTTCGTGTTAGCAGTTAGTAAGAGACTTCAATTAAATTTTTCTTTGCCATGGTCTTTAAATTCTCCGGCAGAAATGGCCCTGCTCCCATCAGTAACACTGTCAGGTTTATTTGTTAAGGATATAACATTTTGGATAAAATTGTCTCCTTGAAACTTCGCCGTACCGGCATCGATGGCTTCCATAGCAACCGTGACCGGAGACGAATTATTCCGGGAAGATGACAAGCTATTACCATCAGGCCTGGAAAAATTGTCATTGAACGCTCCGGCACTAATGCCATTTGTCCCGCTGCTATTTTCAGCCAAGGAAACTTCCTGATCCGGATTTTTGTTTGGTGCAATCTGCAATTCAGGCAAACGCGCACTTCCTGCATCAAAGAAACGGTTAAGGCATTTGTCCTGCCGCAAACGAGAGAGAACTTTCCGTCAGCATCAGTGGTAGTGCCTTTCCTTCCATAAGTAATGGTAGCACCGGAGAGCGGCTTGTAACCGATAACGTCGGTAACGATACCTTTTAATATTTTTTGTGCGTAAACACCTGGTGATGATAACAGTATTATCAGCAATATAAAATATTTATACTTCATTTTAATTTTGTAATTGGTTTAAATTTAGAGTCTATACAACAGGCATGTACATGCTATATTAATGTTTGTGTCAAACATGTATGCATGCAAAAGGAGCCACTGGTAATCATGTCACTTCGTTATAGACATGTGATTAGAAATCAGATAAAATTATTTGGTTATTGGAAGGGAATTATTACAACACCTTTTATAAAAGTCAGTAATTAATTAAATCATGCTGCGGCATTCCATGGCGGGGGGATAATAATTTCCATGTAATTCGATACAAGTGCCGCCTGATAATATAAAAAAATACCGTACTAATATTGGCAGGCAGCATTGAGATAGAAGGAATAATATATTGATCTGTAACATGAAATTTATAAGAAAAGCTATTACTGTTTCTCGAATCGTTGTCTGTAGCGGACTTGACTGTTTTAGAATAATTTTTAACTAGTCGTTCTTCTTTTTTATCATTCAGACAATAGAGGAATATTTTGCCATGAAGTTTTTTTATTTTAACAACATCATAAAATTTTCCATTCAGGGTAAATTCTTTCCCTTCTTCCTGCCAGACGATGATGCTCTTCAATTCAATGATATCCAGATAATGTTCATCCAGGGTTGTTAGCAATGCTTCTCTCACTGTATAATGAATTTGCCATTTTTGAATTTGATAAATTACAAAATGGCCGGTTTGACTCAAAGTAAAGCAGCATAAAAAAAATATAGTAACACTCTTTTTCAATTAGTATGGTTATGGTGGTATGACTATCTCTTAAAATTACTTAACGTTTGTTGTTACACCTGTAAACTTCTTGTTTGCAAGATAGTACCGATAGCGAATAATTGTTGCGGTGATAATTAGTAAAAGGCATCCTTCAGACACTATTTTTTCGGCATCAATTAAATCCATAGGCCTGTCTTTTAACTGCGGATCTATTATCATCCCATGAATAAGAAACAACAGTGCTGTCCCATAAGATAACAGGTGAATATTTTTCCAGCTGCGAGAACCCATTAACCTTTTGACAATCTTCTCCTGGGTGTTAGGATTGTTATTTTCGGTAATATTGCGGACACTTCCGGCAACAATGATTTTGCCATCAGGTTGTTTGGCAAGGATCCTGAAAATTTTATTAGCACTGGTTACCTGGCCGCCATTGCCAAAAACAGGGACAGGGCCGCCAGGACTTGCACTAGCAGTTGTAAAAAACAAAAAGGCAACAATAATAAAGACCAGAATAAAAGGTGAATAATACCTTTTTGAAACACAGATTTGCATTGCATTCTCTTTAGCAGTAAAAAATAAATTGATATACATAAAATAATAGTTGACTGGATAAAAATTATTATGCTAACATTTATATTCAAAGCAATTGCTGCCAGGTAGCTATGCCAAAACCTAATAGTTATTTTTTATAATAATTATAATTATGGCAGACTAAGCTACAAT
>Ga0123337_10006615_pt1 | contig 11022 bp, 6 predicted proteins | sample frozenSSSSmetaG_FD_89792 | JGI IMG/M metagenome (GOLD analysis project Ga0123337, IMG submission 89792) | Glacier valley bacterial and archeal communities from Borup Fiord, Nunavut, Canada, to study Microbial Dark Matter (Phase II) -... | ecosystem: Environmental > Aquatic > Freshwater > Ice >...
CTGGGCGAGGCGGTGGCCAAGATCAATCACGACCTGCGCAACATGCTGACCAGCGCCCAGATGGCGTCGGACCGCCTGGCCGCCCTGGGCGACCCCAAGGTGGCCCAGGCCCTGCCGCGCCTCGAGCGCGCCCTCGACCGGGCCATCACCCTGGCCACCGACGTCATGGCCTATGGCAAGTCCAAGGAACCGTCGCCGGTGATCCGCACGGTGGCCCTGCGCCTGGCCCTGGACATCGCCGCCGAGGATTCGGGCCTGCATCCGGGCGGCGTCGCCCTGGAAACCGTGATCGCGCCGGGCGAACAGGTGCTGGCCGACCCCGACCAGCTGCACCGCATCCTGACCAACCTGTTGCGCAACGCCCGCGAGGCCATCGAGGGCGCGCCCGACCGGGGCGGCAAGGGCAAGGTCTTCGTCGAACTGCGCCGCCTGGACGGCCACAGCGTGCTGCGGCTCACCGACGACGGACCAGGCGTGCCCGAGAAGGCCCAGAACAAGCTCTTCCAGCCCTTTGTCGGCTCGGTGCGGCGCGGCGGCACCGGCCTGGGCCTGGCCATCGCCCGTGAGCTGGCCCAGGGCCATGGCGGCGACCTGGCCCTGGTCGAGACCGGCCCGGGCGGCTCGGTCTTCGACCTGACCCTGTCCGGCGCGCCCGCCCCGGCGACCCCGCCGGCCCCTGACCAGGGCGAAGTCGCCTCGACCTAGGGCGCGGGCGGAGGGTTTCTAGAGCCCCTTGGCCACGCCCTCGCGGCGCGGATCGGCGCCGCCTTCCAGCACGCCGCCCGGCCGCATGATGACGCCATGCAGGCCCGAGCCTTCATACTGGCCGGTCTTGACCATCACGCCGCGGGCATTGAGCGCCGCGACCATTTCGGGGCCGAACATTTCGGCGTCGCCCGAGAAGTTGTCGCCGCGGGCGACGATATTGGGCAGGGCGATGGCCTCCTGCATCGGCAGGTTCCAGTAGAACAGCCCGACCATGGCCTTGAGATTATAGGACAGGATGGCGTTGCCGCCCGGCGAGCCGACGGCCGCCAGGAACTTGCCCTTGTCGTCCAGCACGATCAGCGGGGCCATCGACGAGCGCGGACGCTTGCCCCCAGCCACGGCGTTGGCGGCCGGCGCGCCGTCCTTCTCCGTGGGCGAGAACGAGAAGTCGGTCAGCTGGTTGTTGAGGAAGAAACCCCCGACCATGTGGCCCGAGCCGAAAATGCTCTCGACCGTGGTGGTCATCGACACCACGTCGCCGGCGGCGTCGCGGACGACGAAATGGGTGGTGCCGCCCGGTTCGCTCGTGGCGTCGACCCCGACCTTGGGCGCGCCCTTGGGGTGGCCAAAGGCGGGGGCCGGGCCGGCGGTGTCATGGATCAGCTCGGCGCGCTGGGCGACATAGGCCGGGTCCAGCAGGCCGGCGACCGGCACGGTGACGAAGGACGGGTCGCCGACATAGCGGTCGCGGTCGGCGTACATCACCCGCTCGGCCTCGGCCAGCAGGGTCCAGGCGACCGGATCCTTGGGCCCGCGCGCGCCGATATCGGTATGCTCCAGCATCATCAGGGCCTGGATCACCGCCAGGCCGCTCGACGAGGGGTTGGGCACGCAGACCGTATAGACCTTCCAGGGCCGGCACAGGGCGTCGGCCGAGCGCGGGCGATAGGTCTTCAGGTCGCTGAGCGCCATGCTGCTGGAGAGGGGCGCGGCGTGCAGCTTGTCGACGATGGCCTGGGCGATCGGGCCCTCATAGAGGGCGCTGGGGCCCTCGGCGGCGAGGCGCTTGAGGGTGGCGGCATAGGCCGGGTTCTTAAGGGTGTCGCCGGCCTGGTAGAGCTGGCCGTCGGGCTTGGTGAAATAGGTCTTCACGTCCGGGGCCACGTTCTGCGGCACGCGGGGGCTGTTGATCATCCCGGCCAGGCGCGGACTGACGGCGAAGCCGTCGGTGGCCAGGGTCTCTCCGTCGCTGAACAGGGTGCTCCAGGCGGCTGTCCCGTGCTCCTTCTGGGCCTGGGCCAGCATGGCCACCGCGCCGGGCACGCCGGTCGAGCGGCCCGACAGCAGGGCGGTGACGAAGGGCAGGGGCTTGCCGGCGGCGTCCAGGAACAGGTCGGGCCCGGCCCCGGCCGGGGCCTTCTCGCGGCCGTCATAGGCCGTCACCTTGCCGGTCTTGGCGTCGTAATAGGTCAGGAAGGCGCCGCCGCCCAGGCCCGAGCTCTGCGGCTCGACCAGGCTCAGCACCGCCTGGATCGCCACCGCAGCGTCGACCGCGCCGCCGCCGTCGCGCAGCACCCGCAGGCCGGCCTCGACCGCCAGCGGATTGGCGGCCGCCACGAAGCCGCCGGAACGTGGCGCGGCGGGCGTTTCGGCCACGGCTGCGGGGGGCTTCGGTCCGGTCATGACCGCCGCGTCGGGGCCGGTCGGGGCCAGCTGGGCGCAGGCCGAGAGGGCGAGCAGGGAGATCAGGGCAAAGCGGCGCATGCGTGCGGGTTCCGTCAGGAAGGACTGGGGCGGCCGCGCCGCCCACGACGAGGAAACCATGGACAACAAACCCGCGAGCCTGTCACGTCCCGAGCGTGTCTGGACCGCGCGAAATCGGCCTCCCGCCACGATCCGCGCGACCGGCGCCCTTCGCGCGGCGCCCAGCGGGCAAATCTTTTCCGCCGCCCGGTCAAACGGCGCTTGCGCCCCGCAATCTAACGGGCTATTTCCCCCGCCTCGCCGAAAGGCAATGCGCGCCCGTAGCTCAGCTGGATAGAGCATCAGACTACGAATCTGAGGGTCGGACGTTCGAATCGTTCCGGGCGCGCCATTTTCTTCCAGGAAAATCAGAGAGTTATGGATTTTCGCTTGGCGGGAGTTCGTCTGTGCACGGCTGTAACAGCTGTAAACCGCGCTGTAAAAAAATTCAGCCAGTTTTGTTTCCCTTCGAATAATTCCGAGAAAAAACAAGCTTCTACCTGCCTTTGGGTGGTCTTAGGCTCTTTCGTTCGCCGCAGTATGCGCTGGAGGCGTACGTTCTGAAGTGAAGGCCCTGTCAGATTGCCGACCTTGAGCTCGCTTAGCCAGGGGTCTTTGGGCGTGTATCCATTGCAAACTCTATGGCAGGCTGTAATTTGCCGAGGTGGCCATTGCACTCGACAAAGCACAAGACACGCGCAGGGCGCTTCGAGCGCTTGCCCGCTATGACTACCTCACGGCCCGCTCCGTCTTCATTCAGCTATCCCGATATCCCGTAACGATGCTGCTCGGCGTGCTGATCGCCGGAACACTCATCCTGCTAGGGAGAGGCAAGCTTGCGGACCTGTTCCCGCCGGATTTCCGCACGACTGCTTCGATCGCGCTGGGTGCAGCGTTTGGCATTCTGTTCACCCGACGCGCAGTGGCGGTATGGTGGCCGCGTCTGGCTGACGGGCCACTCCATCTTGCCGCGACCTCACGTGTCGCTTCCGGCACCTGGAGCGCTGCACGGATCGTTCTTCAGCTTTCGCTGATATTCGTCTTGGCCGAGATCGTGACCGCTCCGCGATGGGTACATGTCGCGAGCGACGCTTGTGCTTTCTTCTCCGCAGCCGCCGTAGGCTCCGCCGGGACGGCCCTTCTCAGCGCAGCGCTCGCGGCCGGTCTGCGCGATTCTGGACGCTTCCGTGTCGCGGTCCCGCCGCGCCCGCCTTGGAGTCCCGCGAGAGAGTCACCCAAGTGCCCGGTGTGGCTCTCGCTGGTCGCAGCTAAGCTCCGACAGCCCGCCCGCTCGTGGGGCACGCTCTGGACCTTTGCAGCCCTCATGGCGGGCGCGCCCGTCCTCGGAAGACTAGCCGAGCAAAACGGCTCGCCCTACGGCCCGGTCATCCAGGGAGCGCTGGTGTTGATCGCCGGCCTCGTCATCAGTGGGAGCGATCAATCTTTGATCAGCTTCCTCGCGAAACAGCCGCTATCGATCGCGCAGCTATGGGCCATAACCGTAGGCCCGAGGCTTGGCCTGTATGTGAGCGCGGTCGTAGTGACCGCGCTCTTCGGCCACAGCAGCGGGCAGCCGTATGAGGAACTCCTGATGGTGGGAGCGGTGATCGTCACCGCGCTCTTCGCAACCGACCATTTCCTCCATTGCATGACACGGGGCCGAAATGCGGCAGACGTACATGCCTCGCTTGATATAGCCCTTTTCGTGGTGTTCGCAGGATCCACGGGACCGTTCGCTATCGTGATTGTGATGCTGCGATACTACTTCCTTGTTCGCCATGTCCGCCGCCAACGCTGGAATGAAACATGACTCTGATACGCATCCGGGACCTCGGCTACGGCGTCGGCGGCGTTCGCATTCTCGATGCGGTGAGCCTGGAGGTCCCTCAAGCCTGCTGGTTTGGGCTCGTGGGCGCCAATGGCAGCGGAAAGACGACGCTCCTGCGGTGCCTCGCTGGCCGCCTTCCCGTTGTGCGAGGAGCGATCTGCCTCGGGGGCCAAGATTGCTCGCAGGACCCCGCCGCACGCGCGGGTTTCTTCGGGGTTGCCCCGGATGTGAATCGTCTGCCTCTCGATTTGCAGGCAAGCGAGCTGATCGAGGTCGTGAGCATCGCGCGGGGTGGCGAAAGGCCGATACTCCGAGACCTCCACGACCTTCTGGAGATCGGTCGACTCTGGAGTATGCCGTTGCGGCGAATGTCTTCTGGAATGCGCCAACGCATAGCGATCTACCTAGCCTTTCTTGGACAACCGCAGGCCGTAATCCTCGATGAGCCCTTCAATTGGCTCGATCCTGTGGCTGCGTATGAGTTCAAGCAGATGATGCGGCTCTGGACAAAAGACGGAGGAACGCTCATTTCCGCGATACACGATATCGCCAGTTTCGCTGAGTATTGCAGCCAAGGGATCGTGCTCAGCGGCGGCGCGGTGGTTCGCGCTTATGACTTTGAGAACAAGGATAGCGATTGCGACGTCCGGGCGTTAGAGCGCGAAGTCTACGAACTGCTTGGCGGCACGCAGGGATGGGAAGGCAGTAGCAAGAACCGGATCATGCCTGAAGCTGTCCGAGCCTAGGAAGGGCCTTCAGCTTCGAGGATGGCCGGCCCCGCAAGGAAGGCGTGAGGGCCAAGGTGGCGATCGCGGCGGTCATCGAAGAAGTTCGACCAGCTGTCGCAGGCTGGCCGAGGTTCGCGGCGGACGCAGGTGTCGGCGCTGAATCTTCTGGTGAGATCGCCAGCGCTCACGCGCGCGTCTGGAGACAATTCGGGGAGAGATGGCTGGCGCGGCTCGACTCGGACGCGACATTTTGCAAGCCTGATCGAAGCGGTTCCGGCCTAAACGCCCGCCCGACTTCGGTCCCGCTGGCCGCCTGATCGGGCTCAAACCATCTCCAATCCTCAGTTACCCAACCCGTTGAATCTCCGGCTCTATTCCGGTGGCTACGAATTCTGAGGGTCGGACGTTCGTCTCGTTCCGGATGCGCCATTCTTTCCTACTAAAAACAATGACTCCCTGACGTCGCCTGCCGGGCGGCGGGGTTGATGGTCGTGGTTGCGCGCCGCGGCGTGTGGGCGCGCGCCGGGGGTGGCCCGACGCGCGGGCCGCTGGCGGCTGGTGCGGGTCCTGGCAGGCCCAAATGCCGAAGGTTGTCCGGATTCTGACGGTCGCGGATACCGTGCGTCGGCAAGTGGCGGGCGCCCGGTCGGTGTTCAGCGCGGCGCCTAATTGTCAATTCTGGCGCCATCCAAAGCGGCGCCTGAGCGGTTCTACGGGATCTCAAGCGCGAATCCGGGGCGAGAAGCTTGCGGCGAGCGCGTCTCTGATCAACGTTTAGAAACCGCCAGATTCAATGAAATCGTGGCGTGGTAGCGTCAAATAAAAATATTGGGGAAGGGGGCGCCGAGTAGGCGAGTAACCGCATGCGCTAAACACAACAAAATGGGGGCTATCTACATGCGAATCCGTGTCAGTAACACACTGTTCTCAACTGTATCGGCAGTTGTGCTTTCTCTTTCGGCCGTGACGGCGGTTTATGCTCGGGAAGCGCCCGACGCGGCGCCGGAGCAGGTCTCCGAACTCGACACCCTGATCGTCACCGCGCGCGGCAAGCCGCGGACCGTGCTGGACTCAGCCGTCCCCGTGGACGCCTTCAGCGCCGATGACCTCAAGGCCGCGGCCTTCACCGACACCAACGACATTCTCAAGACCCTGGTGCCGTCCTACACCCTGGCCCGAGAGCCGATCTCGGACGGCGCCACCTTCATTCGCCCGGCCAGCTTGCGCGGCCTGCCCACCGACAAGACCCTGTTCATGGTCAATGGCAAGCGCCGCCATCGCTCGGCCCTGGTCAGCATCGGCGGCACCGGCTCGCAGGCCCCTGACGCGGCCACCATCCCGGCCTCGGCCCTCAAGAACGTGGTCGTCACCCGTGACGGCGCCGGCGCCCAGTACGGCTCGGACGCCATCGCCGGGGTTATCGACTTCCAGCTCAAGGACAGCCCCAGCGGCGGTTCGCTGACCGCGCAATATGGCCAGTTCTATCTGGGCGACGGCGAGGATGTGCTGGTCACCGGCAACCTCGGCCTGCCCCTGGGCGACAGCGGCTTCATCAACGGCACGTTTGAATATACCAGCCAGAACCAGGTTCACCGCGGCAAGCAATATTGCAATGTCGGCATTCCGAACCAGTCGGCCGGCTTCTGCGTCGCCACCTATGGTGCCAGCAATCCCGCCTACAAGGCCCTGATCACCGACTATGTGCAGAAGTGGGGTCAGCCTGACGCCGAAGCCCTGCGCGGCGTGGTCAACGCCGGCTACGACATCACCGACAGCCTGTCGATCTACGCCTTCGCCAACTATTCGAAGAGCAGCGCCGTCGAGTACTTCAACTATCGTCCGCCGGTCAGCAACGCCGTCAACGCCACGCCGATCCGCCAGCAGGACGGCTCGATCTTCCTGTTCAGCTCGATCTTCCCCGCCGGCTTCACCCCGATGTTCGGGGGCGACATCACCGACTACAGCCTCGCGGGCGGCGTGAAGGGCAAGACCACCGGCGGGCTGGAATATGATTTCAGCGCCCGCTACGGCAACGACAAGCTGGTCTACACCCTGTGGGACACGGTCAACCCGTCGATGGGCCCGGCCTCGCCGAAGTGGTTCAATGTCGGCTCCTTGATCTCGACGGAGTCGGCCCTGAACGCCGACTTCGCCTATGACTATACCGTGGCTGGTCTGGCGACGCCGGTCACCTTCAACTTCGGCGGGGAATATCGCAAGGAAGGCTATGAGATCGGCGCGGGCGACGTGCCGTCCTATGTGGCCGGAACCTATGCCGTCCCCAACCCCTATGGCTTCTGCAACACTACCACCCACCTGCCCACGGCCGCGGGCCTGGCCCTGCCCTCGACGGCGGGTCTGAACTGCGCCAACTATACCTCGGCCCTCATTGCAGCGGGCCTGCCCAACGCCGGTCAACCTGTCGACGGCTTCGCGGGCATTGAACCGACCTACAACGCCCTGGCGGTCGGTTCGAACGGCGCCCCGGGTTCACCCCCGGCCTATGCCGGCGAGCTGTCCCGCGACTCCTACGCCCTCTATGTCGAGGCCTCGGCCAATGTCACCGAGGCCTGGTTCCTGGACGGCGCCTTCCGGGCCGAGAAGTTCTCGGACTTCGGTGAAAGCTACAACGGCAAGCTGGCCACCCAGTACCAGATTTCCGACGCGTTCGGGGTTCGCGGTTCGGTCGGCTCCGGCTTCCGGGCCCCGACGCCCGGCCAGTTGTTCACCACCAACGTCTCGACCCGCGTCGAGAACGGCGCGATCATCGCCTCGGGCCTGTTCCCGGCCACCAACCCGGTGGCCCAGTTCATGGGCGCCAAGGAACTGAAGCCCGAAAAGGCGTTCAACATCGCGGCCGGCTTCACCGCGACGCTGTTTGACGGGCTCAGCCTGACGGTCGACGCCTACAGCATCAAGATCGAGGACCAGTTCTACGCGACCTCGGCCATCGCCGTGGACGCCACCATCCGCGCTGGTTTGATCGCGGCCAAGGTGCCTGGAGCCGACACCATCGGTCAGGTGCAGTTCTTCCAGAACGCCTTCGACTCCACCACCACCGGCGTCGACATCGTCGCCACCTACAAGGCCAACTGGGCCAACGGCCAGACCACCAGCTTCACGGCCAGCGGCAACCTCAACAAGTTCAAGATCGACAAGGTCAACACCCCCGCCGCCACGGCGGCGGTGAAATACACCTTCTTCGACTCCGAAGGCGTCCACGACTTCGAAAACGCATCGCCGCGCTGGCGTTCGGTGCTGTCGGCCACCCACGAGATCGGCAAGTTCAAGGCCCTGGGCCGCGCCAATATCTGGGGCTCCTATACCAACCAGTTCAGCGTGGCCAACCCGGTCAAGCAGACCTGGGATCCGGAAGTCTTCGTGGACGTCGAGTTCAGCTATCAGGCGACCGAGACCTATTCGGTGGCCGTCGGGGCCCGCAACCTGTTCGCCAACTATCCTGATCCGGACAAGACCGGCGAATCGGCGACCAACGGCCGCGTCTATCGTTCCGACAGCGTCGTCGATTGGCAGGGTGGGTTCTGGTACGCCAAGGTCTCGGCGAACTTCTAGGTCTGGCTGGAGCCAGGCTTGAGCCTGGCTCCAGACCGGCTCAATATTCGCCCGTTCTTCGTACAGGCGTCCTTCCAGGCGCCCACGCCCTTGGCAGCCGCCGGGTTCGTGGGAGCCGCCTTCGGATTGGCGTCGCCGCGCGGTCGGGTGGTCGCGAACTATAACAGGGTGTGGTGGGCACGACCGCGTCGTGGGCGCCCGGGGTGAGTGAAACATGCGTGATCAATCAGCGACGGCGTCCGGCGGCGTTTTGACCCGGCGGCGGTTCTTCGAAGGCCTGGCGGCCTATGGCGGCATTTCGCTGGCCATGGCCGGCATGGACGCCCTGGGCTTCGGCTTCGGCTCCGCCCAGGCCGCGCCGCCCAAGCTTGAAGGCGGCGGCAAGGGGACCAAGGTCATTATCCTGGGCGCCGGCTTGGCCGGCATGACGGCGGCCTACGAGCTCAGCAAGAACGGCTATGAGGTCCAGGTTCTCGAGGCGCGCGGCTTTGCGGGCGGACGCTGCCAGACCGCCCGCAAGGGCTTTCAGCACACGGACCTGAACGAAAACGCCCAGACCTGCGACTTCGACGAGGGGCTCTATATCAACCACGGTCCGTGGCGGATCCCCTATCACCACCGCTCGACCCTGCACTACACCAAGCTGTTCGGGGTGCTGCTGGAGAGCTTCGTCAACGACAATGACGCGGCCTATGTCTATTTCGAAAAGGGCAAGGGGCCCCTGGCCGGCAAGCCGATCCGCAAGGGCGAGATCGCGGCCGACGCGCGCGGCTACGCCGCCGAACTGATCGCCAAGGCGGCCAGCAAGGGCGATCTCGACGCCGCCCTGTCGCCCGCCGACCGCGAGATCTTCATCGCCTACATGATCAATGAAGGGCGCCTGTCGCCCAAGGACCTGGCCTATACCGGCACGGAAGGGCGCGGCTTTTCGGTGCATCCGGGGGCCGGCGTCGATCCGGGCCCCGGCAAGGAGCTGCCGCCCTTCGCCTTCAAGGACGTGCTGGATTCCAAGGCCTGGCGGGTTCTGAGTTCGGTCGCCGGCTACGAGCAGCAGCGCACCATGCTGCAGCCGATCGGCGGCATGGACCAGATCGCCAAGGGCTTTGAAAAGCGCGTCGGCCGCATGATCCGCTATTCCTGCGTGGTCGAGAAGATCAAGCAGAGCGGCAAGGGCGTGAAGGTTTCCTACCGCGACGCCTTCGGCGAACTCGACACCATCGAGGCGGATTACTGCATCTGCACCATTCCGCTCAGCGTGCTGCGCGGCATCGACCTGGACGCCTCCAAGCCGTTCAAGGCGGCTATGGCCAACGTGGCCTATGCGCCGGTCAACAAGATCGGCCTGCAGATGAAGGCGCGGTTCTGGGAAGAGAACCACCACATCTATGGCGGCCACATCTACAACGACATGCCCGGCATCGGCACGATCACCCTGCCGTCGACCGGCTGGCAGAGCCAGAAGGGCGTCCTGCTGGGCTACTACGCCTTTGGTGGCGAGGCGGCGCGCATCAGCGCCAAGAGCCCGGCCGACCGAGCCGCCTTCGCCGTGGCCGCCGGCCAGAAGGTGTTCCCCGAATATGCCGAAAACTTCGAGACCGCCTTTTCCTTCTCCTGGCACCTGGCCGAGTTCAATCTCGGCGGCTGGGCCGAATGGAGCGAGGACGGCCGCAAGAACGCCTATCCCGTGCTCTGCGAGCCGGACGGCCGACTGTACCTGGCTGGTGAGCATCTGAGCTATCTGGGCGGCTGGCAGGCGGGGGCCATCGAGTCGGCCTGGCAGCAGATCGGCAAGCTGCATGCGCGCGTGACGCAGGCGTGAAACCCCGCGATAGTGTTCAAGCTTTTCAGGATATTCGCATGTTTCGTTATTTGATGACGGGCGGCGCCCTCGCCGTTGTTCTCGCCTCGGCCGCCAGCGACGCCGAGCCGCCGCAAGGTCTGTTCGCCGATAACTGCTCGGCCTGCCACCAGGTCACCGGCAAGGGGATCAAGGGAGTCTTTCCCGCCCTGGCGGGCTCGGCCCTGGTCAAGGGCGACAAGAGCGTGCTGGCGAGCACGGTCCTGACCGGACGCGCCGGCATGCCGGCCTTCAAGGACGAACTGGGCGACGCCGAACTGGCGGGGATCCTGAGCTATATCCGCGCCTCATGGGGCAACGCCGCCTCGCCGGTCGCCCCGGCCGATATCGCCGCCGCCCGCGTCAAATCCAAGGCCGCCCGCACCGCGCGTGGCCTGCAGGCCCACTGACGACCTTCCTCAAGGAGATGACCATGAAGCGTTCGCGTACAGCCCTCACCCTCGCCCCCCTGGCCCTGGCCCTTTCGCTGGCCGGCGTCGCCCAGGCCCAGGACATCGTCCGCGGCGGCGATCCCAAGTCGGCCATTGCGTCGGTCGTCACCGTGCCGGCCGGTTTTGACACGATCTATGTCAGCGGCATGACCC
>Ga0123337_10006616_pt1 | contig 11021 bp, 13 predicted proteins | sample frozenSSSSmetaG_FD_89792 | JGI IMG/M metagenome (GOLD analysis project Ga0123337, IMG submission 89792) | Glacier valley bacterial and archeal communities from Borup Fiord, Nunavut, Canada, to study Microbial Dark Matter (Phase II) -... | ecosystem: Environmental > Aquatic > Freshwater > Ice >...
CGATCCCTGTCAGAAAAGATAACATTACCACTCTGCAAATATGTTATCACATCAGAAAATCCAAGATTTTGATAGGACTTACAAAGCGCTTTCATTGTTATCAGATTGTGACCGCTTACATTGATTCCTCTCAATAATGAAATATAGGTAGTCATAGGTTGTCATTAAACATCAAAGCTGCGGCAAGATTTATATCGCTAATGACCAAATCTTTAGGCTCCCATAATTAAATTTTATTGCCCTGAAGATCTAAAATACGAACAAATTTGCTGTAATCATTATCTTGAATATAATCTAGAATTTTTACACCTTCATTTTTAAGCCTTATTACGACGTCTTCCATATTTCAACCCTATAATTTATCACAAAATCTTTTGATGAGGGCTCAAAATCTGTTGTTTCAAATCAAAGGATTGCACTGGGTAAGGCCTTTTTTTGCGCTGTCGTCAATCTACCTCCATTCAAAACTTGTTCCATATGGGCCTGTGTCAAAACCAAGATGTGTTTTATACCATTGGTTAAAGGCTTTGGGATTTTCACATTTAAAGAAAACACCTCCTATTCCTGTTAATATTTAATTTTTATCCAATTCAGCGTTAAAAGACAAATTCTGGAGGCTTATGCATTTTAATCAAAAATCAAACGTTGCAACTTTAAAAGACGTTTAAAACCAAGCTATTAATTTAATTCATATGCTGTTTATCGATAAATAGAATCGGTAATCTACAAACCATTTGATGTTTCATCTAGTATTGCAGTCTCAACAGATTACCAATATAGCCCAGCGTTCTGATAGCAATATCAGGAGGACTTTTTGCAATAATCTCATTTCGATAGTTGTTCATCAGTACACCCATATAAAGCATCGTTTTCAAACTCATTTTAAATTCAATTTCCCCATTGAGTGTTAGTTTATTTAAGATTTTACAGACATCTTCAAAATAATTCTCCATTCTTAAGGCAGGTTGATGCGTGTTGAAGACCGAAACCATATACGGGGATGAATTTCGAAAAGCATGCTTAACCCCTACAGGAATAGAGAGCTTATCTCCTTCTTTTGCTGTTAACCATTCATCACCAATTAAAATTTCCATTTCCCCTTCCAAAATCTCATACGTTTCAATAGCATTTGGATGAATATGCACCAATGGATCACTCATATTGCAACCAGGTAATAAATCCCAGTGTAGGTCAAGTGACTTGCCACAGGTGTCAATGTTGGTTTGTAGAATTGTAAACTTCATTCCTAAAGGCGTCAGATCTAGTACTTGATTTTTTATAGCCATACTTAAGGTACTGTAAAATTAAGATGTAGGGAAGCTACAATTACTTGCCAATATCCTTGGCCCGCTGGCACCTCCATAAACAATGATATCTTTTCCTTTTTGATTTTTTAAGTTGTTAATTTCTTCTGTAAGATTTCCTGTTGCCAATATAGTGTTGGTCCATATTGATTTCTCAAGGGTTCTGCTAAAAACGATTTTTGGAGTATTAACCATTTTTTTTGCAAATGGAATGTCAGGATCCTTGCTTAATACGCGCTCCCAATACTTTACAAAGTCATCTGTCATTTTCCTGCCAAGTAAAATAGTATCCGATGAATCAATAAGAGAGTTACAAAACCTTATAAACCCTTCCTCTGGTGTGAAGGTCATCCACAGTCAGTATCTCCGTTTAATCGTGCGACATAACCGTCAATGGTCGTTTGTATTTGTAGTTTCAATTTTCTCATTACCAAAGAATTTTTCCTGATCAGGTTACCTAGCAGTTGTTGTTAATTAGTACATTAAAATAGGAATTGGAAATTAAGGATTTACAATCTTAGATAATTCATAGCCTGTATCAGCGTATTATAATAAACGTGAACGGTTTTAATTACTAAACCCTATTTTTATTAGGGTATATGAAATGCCTGGGGGGTGCACCAATGAGTACTGGTAATGAGGGCAGTGACAACATACTTACGTACAAATTTTATCACCCAAATTTTTTCTTCAGATTAGTGATCAGCGTTTTTGCTTTGATCAAAATAAAAAGTAAGACTAATGATAAGAAAATTAAACCTCCGATCACAAACCAGATACGGTAGTCATTGGGCAAAATAGGCAAATGCTGACCAGGCAGATCAACGTAAATTAGCTGCCGTATAATTTCTGGTTTCCCTATGTATAGATCATTATCGTCTGATGCAACTGTTGGCGGTAACTGTTCGGTTGCAACTGTTGGCGGTAACTGTGTGACAACATTTACGCTTTCAGTTTTGATATAGGAAATGATATTTTTAATGTCCTGGTCACTCAGATTCGGATGATCGGGCATTATAATTTGGTTAAATTGGGTGAACAGGTTAACCGCGGCAACATCTCCGCTTTTTATTAACGTTTGTGATGAATGAACGAATTTAATGATCCATGCTTCACTACGGCGGTCAGAAACATTGTGAAGGGCCGGCCCGAGTACACGGATTTGTAAGGCATGACAGGAAACACAATTTTGCTGAAACACTGCTTTCCCTGCTGAAGGATCATTACCGCTAGCATATCCTTGCCCTGACATAAACAACAAAACGAAAAGGACTAATATTCTTCTATTCATCACGGTGTTTTTTAAATCTTATTTATTGTCAGGATTTGATTTCAAACGCCCGATATCCTTAATCAGTTTAAGTATTTCATCCTTATCAGTGCCATCATAATACCCGCGTATATGATTTTCACGGTCAATGAGTACGATCTTATCGCTATGTATAAAATCGTTTACACCACCATCTCCATCATCGGCAGTGATAAACAACCCCTTTCGAGCAAAGCGGTAAAGGTCGACCTGGTTGCCTGTACCTAACTGCCATTGATTTAAATTGATATTTTTCTTTTGAGCATACCTTTTAAGCCTGACAGGGGTGTCATGACCAGGATCTACGGTTAACGAGACTATCCGTATTTGCCCGTCATTTGGGAATGCTTGTTGAACAAGCTTTAAACCCGCCATCATTTTAGGACAGATAGTTGGGCAAGAGGTGAAAAAATAATTAATAACCCATACTTTTTCTTTTACAAATTTATTTGTCAACTCCTTACCATCCTGATTAACAAAAATAAATTGAGGTACGCTAAAATGCTCGATACTGGCACTTTCGGTAGCTGTTCCATTATGATAATAAGGCAAGGCCTCAACATTATTTTCATACCAGCTAAAAAGAGTAAAAGCCAGTAATGGCATTATTAAAATGAAGAGAAAGAATAATAAGATCGGCCTATTTGTAAATGGTTTCATTGGCTACAGATCATGGTACATAAATTACTATTACGTTTCTATTTCTGCAGGTTCTGAGGGTTGTCAGGCTGGTATTTATTAGGTACCGACTTCGAATATTTATAGATATTAATCAGAGCGGGTACATAGGTAGTCATAACCAATACAATACTTAATATTAACCACGGCTTCATGGTAAGTAAAATCGGTATATCTTTTTCTTCGTATAATTCTTCAGATTCAGGCAATATTATTTGAGGTTCATTAGTACGTTTACTCAAAGCAGTAGCAAAAAATACAGTAAAGTAAATAATCGCAGCAATACCCATTATAATACCTCCAACTAAAGTAGTACTGGTGGTAGGAACAAAATGGGGATTAAATAGCGGACTTTCAGGATTAGTATAAGATAAACCCAGGTTTGTTCTTCTGGGCTCTCCCATTAAGCCCCCCGACATTAAACCGTGTGATAGTAATGCAACACCTACTAACCACACATAAGGAACCATCACAGCGAAAGTCTTAAACTTAAGTTCCTTACCCGAAACCGAGCTATACATATAAAGACTCATTCCCAAAATCACCAGAATAACCGGGCCTGCAACGGTCATATGAAAATGACCAGGTAACCAATCTGTGTTATGAACCAGTTGATTTAAAGTATATGAGGCATTAACAATTCCCGTCAAACCTCCAAAAATGAACAGGATCAAACCACAGATAAAATAACCAAACAGGTATTTATCAACCTCGAAATAAGGTAATTTCCACATCCAGCTAAAAACACCTTTAGCTCCTCTTTTCTTTGCGGCATATTCTAAAGAGGCCCCAACGGTAAAGGCCGTCATAAAGCTTGGTATTGCCACCGCGTAAGTTAAAAGGCTAGCCCATAGTTTGGTGCCTGGTGTAAAAACAGGCTCGCTAAATTGATGATGCACACCTACTGGCATTGATAATATAAGAAACAGTAAAAAAGCAAGGCGGGCGGCATTCCCAGAATATAATTTACCTCCTACCACATTTGGCAGTATGGTATAATAAGCCACATAAGCTGGTAATAACCAGAAATAAACCAGTGGATGACCAAACATCCAGAATAGCATTCGGGTAAGTGGCACGTTAATACTATCTGTCCAACCCAGTGACCATGGAGTTAATATAATCAGCGTTTCATACGCGACGGGTAATGTACAGATCAGCCAGATTGAAAAATTAACAAACGTGCCTAAAATAGCCAGAGGCATTTTCTTGTCTGGATTTTCTCCTTTCCAATCATACCATATTTTAATCCACCCAAAAAAGGCTATCCAACTACCTATAATTAATAAAGCAGTACCAATATAAAAAAACGGAGAGTCTTTAAGTGGTGCATAAAAAGTATATAACGCCTGTGCTTTCCCAGTTACCATGGCTACAGTATCCATCAAGGTACCTATAACCATCAGAACCATGGAAATTTGGTAAGTAAGTTTGGGTGGTTCTCTTTTTAAATACCAGGCTACCGTAACGTGCCCAAAAACAACTGCAAAAAAGGTGGTCAAAACTATGGCATTTATGACACCATGCATGGTTAGCCCCTGGTAATAGTTGATACCAGCAACAGAGGCTTTATGAATAACACCTGCCCGGTAAATAGTTTGCATGACACCATTATAACAGCCCAGTATAAAAAGCGTCATAGGCATGAGCAAACCGGTTAGTATAACTGTTTTATAGGTTTTACTGATAGTCATTAATAATATTTTTTAGGTGTTATAGTAATTTTACTCATCATATATTGATGACCGGCGCCGCAGTATTCATGGCAAAGTATATTGTAAACGCCAGGGTTTTGAAATGTGACGGTAACTTTGCTTACTCCACCAGGAACAGCCATTAAATTAACTCCCTTTTTGACAATATTAAAGCCATGTACGACATCAATTGAAGTTAGATAAAGATCGACTGTACTACCTTCTGGAAAGGTTAAGTCTTCAGGCAAAAAGCCCCACATTTTTGCTACACCATATACCTCGTATGTTAAATTATCCAGTTTTTTTATGTGTGGTATTTTATACGTACCAGAGTAAGGCACACACGAAGGCATATCTATATTGCGGCTGAAATCGTTGTAAAGAATAGCGAAGAAAAAAACTGATAATAAAAGGCCCGCGAGCACAATTACCCTGATCTCGTATTTATTCATAACTGAAATTAATAATGCCTGTCTAATTGGAGATTATAAAGGCTCAACCATATAAATGCAGTAAGGGCCAATAAAAGCGTAATAAAAACAATTGTACCAACAGGCACGAAATGTTCTTCTTCTTTTTTGAGTGGTTCGTCTACCATATAGTTTATGAAAAAGTCAACAAGAGTAAGCCTAAATAACAGGGCTTGTTGATTCATAACAAAGCTATTTAGATCTAAAAATTAAAATATGATATAGATCACTATTTAAGATGATGTAGTTCAAAAATCAGCTTAATTAGTGGCAGAAAGGATGTAAAACTTGATAATTAGGGCAGTAATTCAGATATGGGAGTTGAATTTTCAGATAGAATAATTTTATAATCAAACGGAGATTCTAAAATCACTGAACATAAATCATATTATACTTTTTTTGCAATATGAAAAAAGAGTATTATGTAGTCAATCAAAAAACTGCATTTAAAGTGCTTCCAAGCTCAATAATATAAAACTTGACACCTATTTTTGAGTATAGTATCAAGTACACAAATCGCATTAGAAACTATTTTATTGAAGACTAACTGTTAACTACTGCTGAAGGGTCTTGTCCAAATAACTGAGTAAGCCGATGATATAGATCTGGATGCTTATGCTTTAATTCTTCAGGCTTTTCGAAAAAGTATTCACCTGCTACCGCTAGAAATTCTGCTTCATTTGTTAATGCATACAAATTGATATCTGATTTCCCGATTTCAATGCGATGCATTTCCTGGTGCATCATTTTAAACCATGGTATCGTGTATTCATGTCTGATCAATATTTCAAGAGCACCATCTGTGATGCCATCGGCTTTATCAAGCAGGTGAACAAACTCATGAATCGCTACGTTTTCACGACCGTGCAGTTTTGAAAAGCCTTTTACGAGCGCAGCCCGTGAGAGAAGCATTTGTCCGTTCATATAACCACTTCCGACCATACCAAGAATATTGCGGTCTTTTCCTTCAAACTGAAACTCATGATCAAAGGTGTCAGGATAGAGGATGATATTGGTAAGGTTTTTATACTGCCAGTCAGGAAAGCCAAAAACAGGGATAACGGCGCTTGATGCTATCATCACTCGATCAGTATCAGTAATGTCTATACCTACTCCTTCAATTTTTACATTTTGAAGGAAATCGGCAATTAGGTTTTCAAACCTGATTTTACTTACCTCGCTCAATTTTTGATAATATGCTATGTGGTCATTTAATAAAGTACTGTAGTCTATAGTTTGATCTTTAGGTGTTTTTACAGACTTTTTCGTCTTAAATATTAAATAGGTGATAAATACAACTAATAAAGCGACAATTATAAATGGCAGCATGAATAATTATTTATAAGAGCAATATATCATTTACAGTGCGAGAAAACAGATAGTTTTTTTTGCAATATTTTTCCGTATTCAAGGTAATACTTTGTCAATAATTATTTGTTGGAATAAATCTGGTTCAGTAAGAATCACATCATGTGCAGATTTCTTAAATCAATAAAAATGTTTGTTTTTATCCTTAATCTGCTGGTAAAAGCTATATGTCAGGTCGTGATTGGTTATAAAGTCATTTCGGCCAGCAAAGAAATAGATCGGGCATTGAAGTGACCGAACAATTTTTGTAAAGTCGATTTTGGCTGCCTGAATGAACAACAGGAACATTGAATTAGAAAATTCATTCAATGATTTTCTTAAAGCTGTATCAGAAACTTTGGAGTTGTCGAAATAAAGCATCCATTTTATTTCATAAAACAAGTGATCTCTGTTTTCAATTGGGATTTTGATGAATGATAATTCGGTAAGAGCTGTTTGATTTTTCTTTCCTATTGCCTGTGTTTTTAATCTTTGCAATAGAATCTGTTCACTTCTTTTTTGATCTACTAACTGACTTATAGCAACATAAGCATACAAAAGCGATGGGTTTTGCTGCGCTATTTTTATTCCTAAGACAGTACCCCATGAAAAACCTCCTAAATATAGCTTGGGGCAATTAAACCGTTTCAGTAAGTATTTAATTATCTCATGCGTATCCTTCACATCTAGGTCAACCGTCAGTGGCAAAGGAAATGCATTTAATAGAAGTATTTCCCTGATTCCCGCTGGTCCCAAATAACAACCACGAATTTATCCTGTAATTATTTTGTAAAAAAATCTATATTATTCATGTTAGAATTACCTAGACCTCCACTCAAAAAAAGCAGCAACGGTTTTGAGGTATCTTTCCCAGAGATGTTTATCCATTGCTTGATTCCACCAATATTAATACCCATCGAGGTATCAATAGCCGTTTTGGCAGATACAATTCCTGAATAAAATACAAGCAGTAATAAAAAAAATTTTATAAGACGCATTTACTAGGTTTTGTAGTTTTTGTTCGGTACGAATTGCATTCTGCTTGGCGCTATCTTAGTATTTCAAATTGTATACATTTTGCAAATAAATCAGGCTGCGGTTTTTGATGATATAAACATATAACGGATTTGATTTCTAACTACAAATAAAGCTAGTGAGCCCACAATAGCAGGAACAGATTATCTGCCCTACTTTTGTTAAGTCATCACATATTTTTTTTCTATTTCTTCGGTTCAATGCCCATATTATAAAACATGAATGAAAAAATATCCGTCATACTTTCAATATTTTTTGTGAGTGATGAACCAGATGCGCCATGTCCCTGATTGGTCGTAATTCTAATTAGCACGGGGTTAGTACCGGTTTGCTTTTCTTGTAATGTCGCCGCAAATTTGAATGAGTGCATAGGCACCACCCTGTCATCATGGTCTGCTGTAATAACCAAAGTCGCTGGATAACTTACATTACTTTTTATATTGTGCAATGGAGAATAATTGTACAACGTTTGAAATTGTTTTACACTATCGCTGCTCCCATATTCAGATGTCCAGTATACACCGCTTGTGAATTTTTGAAAACGCAGCATGTCCATTACACCTACTTCAGGAAAAGCAACCTTGCAGATATCCGGGCGCTGTGTAATGACAGCACCAACTAGCAAACCGCCATTAGAACCACCCATAATAGCCAGTTTATTTCTAGAAGTATATTTGTTTGCTACCAGATAATCGGCAGCAGCCATAAAGTCGTCAAATACATTTTGTTTTTTTTCAAGCATTCCACCTTTATGCCATGCTTCACCAAATTCACCACCACCTCTTATATTTGATACGACCAGCACTCCGTCATTGTCTAGTAGTTCATACATATAAGACCAGAAAAAAGGTGTTGAGCTGATATCGAAACCCCCATATGCATATAATAATGCAGGATGGTTACCATTGTTAATTAACCCCTTTTTACTAACTATAAACATAGGCACCTTTGTACCGTCTTTACTCGGATAAAAGACTTGTTTAGTTTCGTAATTATTCAAATCTCTGGAAAAAAAAGATTGTTTAAATATTTCAGATTTTCCAGAGGCAAGATTGTAAGTATAAAGGCAGGGAGGAGCAGTAAACGAAGTATAATCATACAACACAAACTCATCAGATTTAAACCCTCCAAAGCCAGCAGTTGAGCCTAAACCAGGTAATTTAGGTTCAAACTCAAGATGCCCACTGGTGTTATATTGATACACTTTTGAGGTTGCATTAATTAAATAGCCAGTGACGATTTTCTTATCGATCATTGAAGCATAGTCGAGTTTCTGCTCTTTTTCCGGCACTACTACCTGCCAGTTTTCTTTAGATGTATTATTGAAGTTTGTTTTTATAATTTTGAAATTCCCTGCTCCATCATTTGTATTCACAAAAAGTGTATCTCCAATATTCCCCAGGATGGTATACTGATAATCATATCCTTTAAAAAGTGTTTTAAAGGTTGAAGTCTCTTCATCCAATTTTTTTCCTGTAACCTCCCAACCAAGGGATCCTGGAACTCTGAGAATAAAGAGCATTTTTTCATCTTCGCTGGTACTGACGTACAAACCCATATTTGGATTAGCTGTATCGGCATAAACAAATTTATCCTGAGACTGACTATCACCCCATTTATGAAAATAAACGGTAGCATTTTTTGCGACCGCAGTTAGTTCCTTACCTTTTTCTGGTGTTGGATAACCAGTATAATAAAACCCATTTTTAGCCCAACCAATGCCACCATCGCGGCGCCAGATAATTTTGTCATTTAGCTTTACATTGGTAGCTATATCTATAAAATAACTTGTACTCCAATCACTTCCATTTTCATTAATATGATATGCCATATATTTTTTATCGTATGATGGCCCGTCTAAAACAACAGATACACTGCCATCAGAAGATAAAGTATTGGGATCAATAAAAACTTTAGATTGACCTTTTAATCCTTTTTGATAATAGTAAACTGATTGATTTTGAAGCCCATTATTTTTCGAAAAGAAAATATATTCCCCTGCTTTGAACCCTGAATAATATCTTGGATAATTAACCAATTTTTCGATTTGTTTTTTTATCAAGGGCCTGAATGGAATTTTAGATAAATAGTTTTCTGTAAAGCTTTGCTGGGTATTTACCCACTGCTTAGTCTCAGATGACAGATCATTTTCAAGCCATCTGTAAGGATCACTGACTTTTGTACCAAAATAATCATCGACCTGATTTATTTTTTTGCTAACCGGATAACTTAATTGTCCAAATACATTCGGTATTGAGTTACAAAGCAGGTACAAGGTGATAATCGCACAAATATTTTTCTTATACATAGCCATATCTTAAATTGAAAATTAATTCTCTGACGAGTTTAATGAATTATAATTAAGAATGGTGGTTTGTCAAAAGAATGGGACATAACTGCTGGGTCTGATAGTAGATAGTCAAAATAATAACGCACTACTTCGGAGCTAGATAGTAGATTCTCAAAAAAATGGTATACAACTGCAGATCCGGATAGTAAAATATCAAAAGAATAGCATACGACTTCGGAACTAGATAGTAGATTCTCAAAATAAGCGGACACAATTACTTGGCCTTGGAGCTAAAGAGGCCATATTTAAACCTGAGAATTTAACCAGGTGCGAAAGTTGATGACGAGAATCAAAGTAAGCGTTCGGCCAAGGCATATTGATTATGATTTCTCGACAGTATATGTTTGCTAGATAAATAGCAACCTAACGATGGAACCAAGTATTCATAATTTTATAGCTGAGTATATTGTCAGCGGCCGATCAAACCGAATGGAATTTTGCAGAGAAAAGGGCATTCCTTATCATCATTTCAAGTACCACTTTACGCGCCGGCATAAAACGACTACAACTGTGAAACCTACCGGATTTATTGGCATAAAAGTACAGCAGTCGAGCCCCGCTACTTTTCCTGTAAAGCAAGTAAAAGAAATTCTCACGGCCAGGCTTTTTGCTGACGGCAAACTTAAGCTGGAAGTCCAGGGTGAATTCAGTGCTCATTTTCTACGTGAGCTTGCCGGATGCTAGCCTATCATACCGGTCTTCAGTATTACCTGTATGCTGGTTCTGTAGATATGCGAAAGGGATCTTATTCTTTAGCCGGGCTGGTATCCCGGGAGCTAGGCAAAGATCCGCTAAAAGGTGAAGTATTCATCTTTCTAAGCTCATCAGCCCGGC
>Ga0123337_10006617_pt1 | contig 11021 bp, 11 predicted proteins | sample frozenSSSSmetaG_FD_89792 | JGI IMG/M metagenome (GOLD analysis project Ga0123337, IMG submission 89792) | Glacier valley bacterial and archeal communities from Borup Fiord, Nunavut, Canada, to study Microbial Dark Matter (Phase II) -... | ecosystem: Environmental > Aquatic > Freshwater > Ice >...
GCGCTCAAGTCGCGCCACGCCGCTCACCTCTCATGGCCTGCGATTTTCGAACTCTCATCCATGAAAACCACCATCCCTTACAACATGGTCTGCAACAATGCCTTCAAATGAAAAAGCCGTGAGAGGAGCTCCATGACCGGTCCGGTCTTCGTTGACACGAACGTCCTGGTCTATGCCCGCGACGCAGGAGAACCGGTGAAACAACCACTTGCTGCCGAAGTGCTGCGCCTGCTCTGGGAATCGCGACGGGGGCGTATCAGCCCGCAGGTGCTTCAGGAATACTACGTCACCGTCACCCGCAAATTGAACCCCGGACTGCCGAAGGAAGCGGCACGGGATGACATTACCGCCCTGCTTGCGTGGCAGCCGCTCGCGCCGTCCGGCACCACATTTTCAAAGGCTTGGGAAATCGAAGACCGTCTCGGATTCTCGTGGTGGGACAGCCTGATCGTCGCCTCTGCATTGGAATCCCGCTGCACGATCCTGCTCAGCGAGGATCTGCAGGACGGTCAGGAAATCGAAGGATTGCAGATCCGCAATCCTTTCGGCCCGGACTTCGATCCCGCTCTTAAATGACGGAGAAAACCGCGTGCATCAGTCCCGCCCATCCGTTACCCATCCGGCGTGGACGACGAAGGACCGATCATCGATTTGCACAGCGACAGTTATTTCATGGGCCAGGCGCTGCGTGAGGCGCGCAAGGCGTATGCCGCCGGGGAAGTCCCGGTCGGTGCGGTGATGGTGCGCGAGGGGCGGATCATTTCCCGCGCCTGGAACCAAGTGGAGACCTTGAAAGACGCCACCGCTCACGCGGAAATGCTCGCTCTCACGGCAGCACAGGTGTCCGTCGGCGATTGGCGGCTGGAAAAATGCACGCTCTACGTCACCAAGGAACCCTGCCCGATGTGCGCCGGAGCCATCGTCCACTGCCGGCCGGAGCGCGTCGTTTTCGGCTGCCCGGACCCGAAAGCCGGAGCTGCCGGCGGCTGGATCAACCTGCTCGAGGCGAATCCTCCGCTCAACCACCGCTGCGACGTCACCTCCGGCGTGCTCGGCGAGGAATGCCTGTTCATGATCCAGAGTTTCTTCCGCGAGGCGAGGGAGCGGAAAAAGTTCGAACGCAGCGCCGATCCGGAGGCGTAGGCCGGAAAGCGCGATTTTAAGTTGGCGGGAAAGGCCGCTTGCACTAGGGTGCCGCCCCCCAAGGGGAATTTATGGCGATACAAGGAGAAGAACTGGCGCTAGCTTGCGCGAAGGCGGCAGACGATATCAAGGCGGAGAACATCCGCGTCTGGGACATGCGCGGGGTCTCGAACCTGACGGACTACATGGTGGTCTGCTCGGGCACATCGATGCCGCAACTGCGCGCGATCCTGCGTGACGTGGCCGGCAATGTGGACGAAATCCACGGCGTGAAACCCGTAAATAGCGAGGGCAAGGCGGACACCCGCTGGGTCGTGCTCGACTACATCGACGTGATGGTCCACGTGATGGATCAGGAGCTCCGCGACTACTACGGTCTCGAAGAGCTCTGGAAAGACGCCAAGGAAGTGACCTGGCAGCAGGCGGTCTGAAACTTTTCGGGAATAAGCACCGCCGCTCTCGCTCCAATGTGTGCCCATGAGTGAGTTCGCGGAATTAGTCGATGCCCATTACCAAGCGTTGTTTCGCTTCGGGATGTCGTTGACGCGCGATGTCGACCGGGCGTCCGATCTGGTCCAGGAAACGTTCTGCATCTGGGCCGCCAAGGGCAGCCAGCTGCGCGACCGCTCGAAGGCGAAAACCTGGCTCTTCACCACACTCCATCGCGAGTTTCTCAACCAGCGCCGCCGCGCGTCGAAATTTTCCGACGAGCCGATCGACGAAGAGGCCGCGGGTGCCGTGGAGGACTCGCACGACGGCGCGGAACGCCAGATGGACGGCCAGCGGGCGATGGAGCTGCTAGGCATGCTGGAGGAAACCTACCGGGCGCCGCTCGCGTTGTTTTATCTCCAACAGCACAGCTACAAGGAAATCGCCGAGATCCTCGATGTGCCGATCGGCACCGTGATGTCGCGTCTATCAAGAGGCAAGGAGATGCTCAGGAAACGGATGACCTCCGAGCCGTCGAGCGCGCCGAAGAACATCCTGCAAATCGAACAAGGAGAGCAGCACCGCCATGGATAAGGAACAGGCACGCTTCGTTTTGCGCAGCTTCCGCCCCGATGGAGCGGATGTGAACGACACCGACTTCGCCGAAGCGCTCGCTCTGGCGACGGAAAACCGCGAGCTCGGCGAGTGGCTGGCGAAGGAGCGCGCGTTCGACGCCGCGTTCGCGAAAGCGCTCGGCTCGGTCGATCTGCCGGAAAACCTGCGCGAGGACATCATCGCCTGCCTGGCCGGCGAGCGCGGAGATTTCCCGCAGGCGGAGGACGCCAGCGACTCAATTCTGATAGGTGCCTTCGCTTCCATCCAGCCGCCACCGCTTCTGCGTGACGAGCTGATCGCCGCGATGGACCGCACCGCCGGCGGCGTTACTACCGGCGGCAGCCCGTGGTGGCGGCGCATGAGCATTCCGCTGGCCGCGGCGGCGGGCATCGCCCTGGCGTTTGTTTTCACCCGCTCGGCCGAGGTCACGCGGCTGCCGCAGCCCGGGCACGTGAGTGCGGATGTCGTGCGGGCGGGTTTCATCAAGACCTACGAGTCACTCACCTTCCATCTGGACAAGAAGCAGGCGGACCATGGAGTGCTCGTGCAGCACCTGAGGAAACGCAAGCTGCCTTGCCCGTCGTGCCTGCCTCCCGGACTCATCAATGTGGAGGCCATCGGCTGTCGCGAGCTGGTGATCGACGGAAAGCGCGGCTCGGTTATCTGCTTCAATGTCAGCGAGACCGGCGTGACCCATCTGGTGGTTTTCCGGCGCGAGGACATCGAGGGCGATTTCCCGCAACGGGTGAGGGCGCTGATGAATCAAAGCGGCAGCTGGGCCTCGGCGCAGTGGCAGGACGGCGGCAAGATCTACTTCATGATGGGCAACACGGACGTGAAGAAACTCGCGAAGCTGCTCTGAGATCTAGCGGTTTTCCGCGCGGCCCACTTCCTCCAGCGTGGCGAGTAGCGCTTCGAACACTTCCGGCTCCAGCGCGCGGTTCGGCGAGCCCTTGAGGCACGAGGCGAACCACCTGGCTAACAAAGCACGCCGCTCGCTGGGAAACGACCGCGTGAAGCCGCTTTCGCCGCCTTCCAGCAGCTCCTCGTCGCGCCGTCCGTGGGCGCGGGCGAGGATCCGCTGGTAGCGCGTGATCGCGCCATCCAACAGGATCCACGGGAAATTCGGATTCTTCGGCGGGCCCATCGCCAGCGCCCGGCCCTCGCCGGTGCCGACCTTCACACCACCGGTTAGGCTGATGCGCAGGTCCGGCAGGCTGCCACCCTTGAACCACGCCGCGCCGCCGCCGATCAACGCGCCGAGCGCGGTGCCCGCACCGTGGGAGAAAAAGGCCGTGCCCGCGTCGACCACCATGCCCGCCGATGCTCCGAGCGCGGCGGATACCGCGACGAGCTGGGTCCGGCTGAGGCCGAATTTGCTCCACGTTTCCTGGCTTTCCAGATCGATGCCCCGAAACGCGTCCGGCTGGCTGTCCGCCTTGAGCAGGTGGTGGCGGTGGATCTTGAGCAGCCCGCTGAAACAGGCGCGCTCGGCGTCGGCGAGTTTGAGGAAATAGCGTTTCGAGAGCTCCTCCGCCTTTTTCTCACGGCGCGTTGGGACTAACAAATCCCGCTCCTCCAGCGTCGCGCTCACCCGCAGGATGAGGGCGTTTTCGAGAAATCCGATCATCACCTCCACCGCTTCCTCGCGCCGCCGCTGCCACTCGTTCTCCACCAGATGGATCGTCTCCTCCAGCCGCGCGCGGTGGGTTTCCTCGATCTCCAACAGCGCCTTGAGCAGCCGCAGCCGTTCGTCGTAGCGGGCGTGGTGCGCATCGAAGGTGCGGACGAGATTGAATGCGCCGCCGAGCCGGGTTTTCCAGGTCTCCTCGTCGGGCCCGGTGACGTTCTCACGGCGGTTCAGCAGGGCGAGCCGCGGCCTGCCGGTCCAGCGCAGGATCTCCATTTCTGCTAGGAAATCATCGCGCAGCGGCTTCGCGGGATCGACGACATATAGCACGCCCGCGCCCTGGATCAACGGCTCTAGCAGACGTTTCTCGTCGCCGAATTCCTCGCCGGCCTCCACCACGAATTTTTTCAACGCATCCAGTCCCGGCGTGCCTTCGCCGTGGATCCGTTGGATCGCCCGCATCGCTTCGACGGGGCGCGAGAAGCCGGGCGTGTCGATGAAGCGCAGGCACTCGCGGTCGCTGAAAACCACGCGGTGGGTCTGGCAGCGCGTGGTTTCCCCCGGCGTCGGGCTGACGCGGACGACCTCGTTGTCGTCGATCTCCAACAGAGTCGCGATCACGGCGGATTTCCCCATGTTCACGCGTCCGACGACGGCGAAGGTCGGGACATCCGGCAGCACCCAATCGTTCATGGGATCACCTCGATGGCCGCGCGGTTGGCGAGGCCGACTTCCGGCCGGTGGTTGGTGAACACTTTCTGCAACTCGAGTCGCCCTGAAAGCCTCACCTTTTTCCCGACCAGCGGTGTGAGTGCCGCTTCGTTCAGATCCGGACCGGCCTTGCTGATCAGGATGGCACCGCGTGCTTCCTCGACTTTCGGTTTGTCAGAAAAGAGCAGATAGAGGGTTTTTCCCGACTTCGAATAGTCCAGTTTCGCCACCACGCCTTCGACGATGACGTCCTGACCTTCCTGTTGGAGAATCCGCGGATCGTTGGGTGAGAAAACGCCGCCGCTGCTGCTGGCGGGAGATGGCGCGGGTTCGGCGGCCGCCACTTCCTCCTTTTTCCCGGGCTCGTCGTCCTTCTCGCTCTCCCTCATCGCCGCGGCCACCTCACGCAGCTCTGGGGACAATCCGGAACCCACAGCCGAAGCCGCGCTTTCGGATAACTTTCTGGTATCCTCCTTGGCCATCTGCGCGGCGAGTTCCGCCAAGCCTCCGCTGGTTTTCGGTTCGTGAGGATCCTTTCGATAGATCGCCCAGCCGACGAGCCCTCCCGCGACCAAAAAGAGCAGGATGATGGTCACCAGCATGCCGTTGATCGATTTTTTCTTGCGGGCTTTGATGGCCTTGATCGGGACGCTGGGCCGGGCGGCTGCTTGGCGGACGAGTTGTTTGCTAGGGGTGGGTGGTTCCATGCCGGTGGATGCGGCGAGCATTTCGCGTGCTTCGCCTAGGGTTGTGGTTTTTGATGCCTGTCGAAGCCATTTCAGCCAGTCGCCGAGCCTGCGGCCCGCGTTGTCGCCCACGGTCTGGCCTTTCCAGCCCATGATTTCCTCAGTGAGGGTGATGATGGAGTCCATGCTGCCCGGCTCATCGCTCCGGCTCATCCATTTCAAAGGGGCAATCCAGAACGTCACCCCGCGGCCGGTCCCCTCGTCGCCGACGACGATGGTTTGCACGTCCGTTTCCACCCAGATCCCCTCCTCGGCGAGCACACGGGAGAGCAGTTCGGAGACTTCCAGCGCTTGGGTAAGGACGTTGATCGCCTCAGCGGGCTTGAGCGGCTGGTTTTTGATGAAGGTCGCCAGGGTTTTCCCCGGAATCCACTCGGTAGCGATGTAGGGCATGCCGTCGATGGCATCGCAGCCGCCGCAGATGACGGAGCGCATGCTCGGATGGTCCAGCCCGGCCAATCGGCCGACCGCGATGTTGTAGGCCGTCTGCTGTTCCTCGTTCAGCCCGTCTCCGTCCGCGCCGAATGGAAAAAACCGGCGCACGGCCACCACAACGTCCGTTGTCATGTCGAGGGCCCGGAAAACCACTCCGGACGCGTCTTGCGCGATGAGATCCTCGATTTGAAAACGTTGAGTCACTGGGTTTCCATTAGCACACGGAATTGGATCGGCCAAGCTGGGATGCGATCAGCGGAAAAATCGCCGCTCATTCCGGAATCGCCGCGAAGCTGACTTTGGAAAACGCCTGCGGTTGGTGGAAATCCGGCTCCGCGCCGCCGAGTTTCGTCGCGCTGAGGAATTTCTGATCGGGAGTTCCCAGAATCATCGTCACGTTCGCCATCGTTTCCGGGCCGAAATCCAGCCGCGCCTTGAGCAAATCGAGCGGGATCGCCATCGCCGCCAACCACGAGCCGTCCGGGGCCAGCTCGGCGAAGGTCGCAATCTCCGGCATCGCGATGTCCACCTCCTCCGCCCGCATCCGGGGAGCGGTGAATTCGCAGGTCCACCACGCGCCGTTCGGTGCCAGATTGAATTCGAAATAGCGCCCGCTCTTCGGCTCCGCGAGGAAAAGCTCCGCCACATCGTAGCGCCACAGCTCGGCTTGGAACGCTCCGGGCCGTGATTTCGGATGCAGTTCGGCGGGTTTCCGGTGATTCGCGAGAAACCACAACCGCTGGCGGTCCATCACCAGTGAAAATCCCGCAGGAGGTTCGAAATCGCCGCCATCCCAGTCACTCCCCAGCCCGAAAAGCGGCACATCCAGCTCACCCCATTGCAACGGAACGGCGCTCGTGAAAATCGTCATGGCGGGATTCTTTCCGCCCCATCCATTCGGTGTCGAGGATGGAGATCAGATGTGGAATTTACACATTTGTGAAAAATTTTTAAAAATCATCGCCAGTTGGCCCGCGATCTGGTAATCAATCGTTAAGGACCTACCATTCATGCCTCGCTCTCGCTCAGGATTCTATAGCACGATTGAATACATCGGCCCTCGCCCGCAAAAGCCAAAGCGCCCCAACTTCTTTGGCGGCTGGGTGATTGTGGCGATCGCCGTCGGGATGGGTTTCTGGTTCGGAAAACCGCTCATTCCCTTCCTCAAGGCAGCCCAAGTCGGCGCCTCCACCGAGCAGGCGGTGATCCAGATCGCCTCCCTCGAGCAGTCCAAGGACTTCGGCAGCAAGCTCGCCGCCGTCGCGCTTTTCCACTCCGGCGATACCGTCTCCAACGACCTCGCCTACTACAAGATCGCCTATCCGAATGGCGACATCCCGGCCAACAAGGGCGTCGCAGCCGACGTGATCATCCGCTGCTACCGCAAGCTGGGCATCGATCTCCAGGTCGAGGTCCACGAAGACATGGCGGAACACTTCCGCCTCTATCCGCAGCTCTGGGGCCTTTCCGGACCGGACACCAACATCGACCACCGCCGCGTCGCCAATCTCCAACGGTTTTTCGAACGCAAGGGACAAACCATCAGCCCGTCCCGCAATCCGATGGAATACCGCCCCGGTGACATCGTCGTCTGGACCCTCGCCAACGCCGAAAAACACATCGGCATCATCGTCCCCGGCCCCGGCGACCGAGCGCACGAACCGTGGGTCGTCGACAATATGGGTGCGGGCGTGAAATGGGAGAACATCCTGTTCGACTTCAACATCGAGCGGCATTTCAGATATCCTGCCCAGGACGGGCAGTAAGAGGTTGCGGGCGTTTCCACCCCATCGCAGTTCCTGCCGCTCCATACCTAACGTGCACCTGCGGATGGGAGTCGGAGCGATGTCGTCCGCACCGGATGAATTTCACGCCTCTCTTTCCACCCGCCCTATCGAAGGCCTAGCAGCCTTTTGATCGCGTTGATGATGACTTCAAGATCCGAGGTCTTGCTGACGAAGGGCAGGCCACCTTTCATCTGGAGCTCGCCGGGCTCTTCGGTGCTTTCCTCGACCAGGGCGGTGAGCATGAGCACCGGGGTGGCGGAGAGCACGAGATCGGATCTCAGGGCGTTCACCACGTCGCCGCCGTCCATGCGCGGCATGACCAGATCGATGATGCAGATGTCAGGGTGGAATAACCGGGCCTCGTTGAGGGCCTGCACCGGATCATTGACCTGACGGACCTCGAATCCGGAGTCCTCCAGGTTCGCCGCCAGCAGTTCGGTGAAATCCACCTCGTCGTCGATCAAAAGAATTTTCGCGGTCATGGTTGTCTGCCATCGTTTCCATTTGTCGGAATCAATCAAGACAGAAGCTCAGTCTTTATCCACCTTGAGCAGGAGGGTGGCGACCGCGCCGCTGCGGTCGCTGCGGTTGGCGATCGTGAGTTCACCACCATGAAGCTCGGCGATCTTGCGCGAGACAGTAAGTCCGAGGCCGGTGCCCTTGCCAGTGGACTTGGTGGTGAAAAACGGATCGAACAGTTTTCCCAGCGCCTCGTCCGGAATGCCCCTGCCGGTATCGGCGACGGTGATCCTGACCATCCGGTCTCCCTCCCGCAGCCGCTCGCGCAGGCGGGAGCCTTCGTCGCGGGCGACGTTCTCCAAACTGACGAGCGCCGTGCCGATTTCCAGGTCGCCCTTCCCTTCCATCGAGTGCATCGCATTGATGAAAAGATTCAGCAGCACCTGCTCGATCTTCGTTTGGTCCGCCTCCACGGCAGGCAGATCGGAACCCGGTGAAAAGACCACGGTGACCCCCGCCTGCGTCAGCTCGTACTCGACGAGGTCCAGCGCGCCGCGCACCAGCTTGTTAGGATCGAGGGAATCAAACTCCAGACGCCGGTCCGACGAGTAGTCCACCAGCCCGCGGACGATTTTTTTCGCCCGATCGATGCCTCGCTTCATGCGCTCGATGGTCTCCGCCGCCTTGAGGTCGTCGGTGGGGAGATGGCGAGCTAACAGCTCAAGCCCCATGCTGATCATCGCCAGCGGGTTCTTCACCTCGTGCGCCACGCCGGCGGCGAGCCTTCCGACGGATTCCATCTTCGCTGCCTGGATGAGCTGCTCGTGGGCGCTTGTTAGGTTTTCGTGGGCCTGCATGAGCTCCTGGTTCAGGGCCTGTAGCTCCTGCTCGGCCTTTTTCCGCAGGGTGATGTCGGTGGAAATCCCGCCGACGGCATAGATCCCGCCGTCGAGGTCGCGCATGGGAAATTTAACAGAAACGTAGTCCCGCTCTCCATCAGTAAATTTCAGCGTCTCGTCCACCTGGATCGGCTCGCCGCGCTCGAAGACGAGCCTGTCGTTCTTCTGGATGCGCCGCACCACTTCCGGGTCGCCGAGGACTTCCAGATCCGTCTTTCCGATCACGTCCGCGGATTTCACCTGGAACAGCTCCTCGTAGCGGCGGTTGATCATGAGGTAGTGTCCCGTCACCGATTTCGCATACATCGGCGAGGGGCTGTTATCGACGATCTCCTGCATCCGGTGCTCGGTCTGGCGCAGTTCCATCCGCGCGTTTTCCTGCTCGGTCACATCGCGGTTGATGCCGACGATGCCGAACACTTTTCCCCCGCTGTCCCGCACCGGCACCTTGGTGGTGAGCAAATGGCGTGGCGAGCCACTGGAATCCTGCAAGCTGCTGTGGCGGTTGATCAGGGGTTTGCCGCCGTCCATCACGTTCTGATCCTCTTCCAGGAAACGTCGAGCCCGGTCCTCGGGAAAAAAATCGAACGGCGTTTTTCCGGTCACCTGCTCCGGATCATCACAGCCGACCAGCTCCGCCAACGCGCGGTTGACCACGATGTAATGGCCGTCGAAATCGCGGATGTAGATGCTGTCCGGAATGCTGTCCAACAGAGTGCGCAGGGTGTTCCGTTCCCGTTCGAGGGTCAGCTGGGTTTTCATCATCTCCGTTACGTCGCTGGAAATCCCAAAGGTCCCCACGATGCGGCCCTCCTTGTCGCGAAACGGCAGCTTCGAGGTCATCACCCAGCCCACGCTACCGTTAGGAAAGGTTTCCTTCTCGATGAATTCCTCGATGCCTTTGCCGCTGGCGATGATTTTCAGCTCGTCCGCCCTTGCCTGCGCGGCGTGCTCTTCCTTGAAATAGTCCGTGTCGTTTTTACCTAACATCGCCTCGGGAGACTCGGCGCCCAACGCCTCCGCCATCGCCTGGTTCACCTGCAGGAACCGCGATTCCAGATCCTTGAAATAGATCGACGCCGGCACCGAATCCATCAGCGAGCAGAAGTACCGCTCCAGCACGTCGCGCTCGTTGCGTAGTTTCCTGATCCTCGCCGATCCGGCACCGCGGGTGATCACCACCACCAGCCCCAGTCCGGCTGCCAGACACGCCCAGCGCAGCCACTCCGCCATGCCGTGCCCGAGTGCCAGCGCCACCAGGAGCAGCGACAGCACTCCGGCCATCAACAACACCAGCCGTTCGATTTCGAGTTTCACCCTACCATTCAACCAGCGCGGCGGTTTCTGGCCAGATCTTTCGGAAAGCGGTTGCGATTCAGCTCAGATTCTCGATGCGGAAGACGACAGGCGCGCTGTTGATGCAGTCGAGCGCCTCGATTTCCGTTAGGGCGTCCTGGAGTTTTCCGAAGGGGCAGGTGTGGAGCAGGAAAACCATGTCCACGAATTCGGCATCGGGGTTGGAAGGATTCACCGGCGAGTGCGTGCCGGAAATGCCGATGCGGTGATCCGCGAGAACCTTGGCGATTTCCGCGATCACGCCGGGGCGGTCGGTGACGTCGAAGCGCACGTAGTAAGCCGTCGAGGTTTCTCCCACGGGCAGAACTTTACCGCTGTCGCGATACGGCAGGAACCCGCGGTGGCCGCTGGCTTGGCGGAGGCCGCGGGCGGCTTCGACGAGGTCGGCGACGACGGAGGAGGCGGTCGGGTCCTGTCCGGCACCGCGGCCGTAGAAAAGGGATTCACCGGCGGCGTCGCCATGGACGGCGACGGCGTTGAAGACACCGTGGACGGAGGCGAGGATGTTGGTTTTCGCGATGAAAGACGGCTGGATGCGCAGCTCGACGGAGCCGTCCGCATGCTCACGGATGACGGCGAGCAGCTTGACGATGTAGCCGAGGCTTTTCGCAAAATTGATGTCGGCCGGGCGGACTTGCTCGATGCCGGAGACGTGGATGGACGCGGGATCGATGGGAAATCCGTAGGCCAGCGTCGCTAACAAAATCGCCTTGTGGGCGGCATCCCAGCCGTTGACGTCGAGCGCCGGATCGGCCTCGGCGTAACCGAGTTTCTGAGCCTCACCGAGGGCATCCTCGAAAGTGAGCCCAGC
>Ga0123337_10006618_pt1 | contig 11020 bp, 8 predicted proteins | sample frozenSSSSmetaG_FD_89792 | JGI IMG/M metagenome (GOLD analysis project Ga0123337, IMG submission 89792) | Glacier valley bacterial and archeal communities from Borup Fiord, Nunavut, Canada, to study Microbial Dark Matter (Phase II) -... | ecosystem: Environmental > Aquatic > Freshwater > Ice >...
CATACGGCGGAATCCAGCCCTCGAGAATCTTCGAGCCGGCAGTCGACGGCATCCCGATGGTGCACAGCACGTCTTTGATCGCGATCGGCACCCCCGCGAGTTCGTGAAGCGTCTCGCCCGCGGCGCGACGCGCGTCGATGGCCGCGGCATCCGCGAGCGCGGTGGATGAGACGTGCAGGAACGCGTGCACGTCACCATCGACGGCGGCGATGCGGTCTAGGTGTGCCTGGGTCGCTTCGACCGACGAGACCTCGCCCGAGGTCAATCGCGCGGCGAGGTCGGCTGCCGTTAGTCGAGTGAGGTCGGTCATGCGCGGGCCTCCCGGCCGTTCGTGGGAGCGGACGTCGTGCGGGCAAGCTCGCTCACTGCTCCTCCCCCAGAATCGCCGATACCTTGAAGCGGCTTCCGTCGTGCTCGGGTGCGCCGGCAAGCGCCTCGGCGGTCGTGAGGGTGGGGCCGGGGACATCCGCTCTAAAGACGTTGACGAGTGGGATCGGGTGGCTCGTCGCCGGCACGTCTGGCGTCGCGACTTCGCTGACTTTCGCGACAGATTCCACGATCGCGCCGAGTTCGCCCGTGAGCGTTTCGATCTCGTCGGGGGTCAGCGCTATCCGCGCGAGGTTCGCGAGGTGCGCGACGACGTCGGTGGTGATCTGATCGTGTGCGGCGGGAGACGACGGGCTGGACGAGGACATGCGGCTCCGGGTGACGGGTGCGGGCGTGCGGACATGCGGGCGTGAACGCCTCAAGTCTAAGCCGGGCGTCTAGTCCGGGCGGCACTCGCTCTCGCCCTGCAGGGTCATGGCCTTATCGCTCACACGGAAGATCAGAATCTCGTCGAAGGCGCGTTTACCCTGTAGCTCGATGACCGGCCCGGTGACCGAGCGCTCGACTTTATAGCCCCAACTCGTCCACGAGGCGTAGACCTGATTGACGATTGCTCGGGGGTTGCGCGGGACTGGTCCGATTCGAAGACCGGGAAATTGTCTGCCTTCGATCAGTAAGGGGATGACGCAGCCCCGCGCCGTGGGATCGTCCAGATTTGCCCACGTTTCTGTGCCGACCGCGTGTTGTGTGTCGTCCAGCACCGAGTAGAACTGCACTCGCGCTTGACTGGCGGTCAGCCCGCTGCCCGGATGGATCGCGCAGCCGCACAGGATCAGCAGTGGAGCAGTTACTAGGCACACCACTCCCATCCCCCGTGACGGCATCTCGAGCCCTCCGCTTCAGCGTCGTCGATACCAGCTAACACCGGCGGAGGAAAGGGCGCCTCACCCAGCACGGGGGCCACCTGTCCGGGGCGGAGTGTCAGCGCGGAGACCTGCTCAGCGAGCGCCCGACACGTATTGCCCTTGGTTGATCGCGATGAGGGCGAAGTTGCGCATCGATTCGCTGCCCGCGCTGAAGTACTCGTTGTGGCCGATCGAGCCCGACAGAATGCTGCCCGTCAGGCTGTCGATCCCGCCGCCCACGCCGAGTGATTTGGCTCCATAGTTCTTCGTGCTCGGGTCACTGCCGAAATAGGAACTGTGCGGAATCGGGTCCCACGCTGCCTGGCCGACCCAGACGTGTCCGGGCTGCACGTGGAGGCTCGCCACCGACTTCGCCGGGCTCCCGGGCGAGCCGACGAGGGCGAGAGCGTCGACGCTGAACCCGTATTCGGTGAGCGCCATGAGCGCGGCCGTCGATCCGTAGGAGTGCGCAATCACGGCCGTGTACGGTTCGTGAGCTGAGCGCAGCGCTTGGAGTCCCTCGATCGCGTGGGCGAGTGAATCACGACCCTCTTGCGCGTTCTGGATCCCTCCCACGTTCGTGAGGTTGGGGGTGTGATACCCAATCCACGCCACGGTCGCGACGGTCTTGGTCTGATCGGGCCCATTCAGCAGCGCGAGCCAACTGCGCTGTTCGTCATACAGGCTCGACGCGGCATCCGCCCAGTCACCCATCTGATTCTCAATGGTGAAAAACATGCCGGGAACGAGATAGCTCACGTAGTCGGCCGTGCGGACATCGCCGATGATGATCGCGGCCTTGCCCTGACCGTTCACATCGAGGGACATCAGCGAGCGACGGGGATTCGCCGAGGTGCTGCCGAGCGCCGTAGCGATGGACTGCAGCATCCGCAACTGCACTTTTGCGTTCTCGACGATCGTGCGGCCCGAATTGGTTGTGATCGTGTGTTCAAGGCCCGCCATCGTTGATCGCAGCTCGCTGCGATTGGCCGTATCGCGGATGTCGAACGGGACACCGTCGAGGTTTCCGACCAGCCCCGGGTTCGCGTCGCCCAGGGCGGCTCGGGTGTCGGACGGGAGCGCGCGCCACCACGACATCACGTCGGTGGCGGCAGGCGGCTTAACAAGGAGATCGGCAACCGCGACGGGATGCGCGTCGAGGTAGCTCGCGATATCCGAAGCCGGCTGAAGCGCGAGTTGCTGCAGGAATCGTGCCCCGTGCACGAGTTGATTGGGATCGGCAACCGGACCGATGAACGGCACGGGCGGGGCGTCGGGCACCGACAGTTGGATAGTGATCGGCCGGCTCAAATCGAGCTCGCCTGGAATTGTTGCGAGCGCGGTGTGTGAGATCGCAGGGGCGAAGATTTCGCGCAGCACAAAAGCCTCGGAGACAGGTCCCAGTGTCACCGAGGTGGAAAAAGCTGCGACGTCTAACAGCAATTCGGGTATTTCCCCTCACATGCGTGGCGCTGCACCGCCGTACCGGGCCACCGCCTCGCACCCCCCATCGTAGGGGATAGAACGCCTCGTTTGGGGGGTCAATTCTGATTCGGCGTTGGATGTTCACCAAGACCGCGAATTCCGTACGAAAACCGCGGAAATACGGGCCAAAACGGGGCGTTCTGCCCCCGTGAGCGACAGAATTCTACCCGAGTAGATAGGGGGACAACAGATCTGTCTGCCCGGGTCCCGTGCGGAACGGTTTATCGAGTACCTCGCAACCTCGCCGTATTGGGGCTTGCTTTGTGCTCGCTGGGTTTCTGCTGAACCGCCCTGCGGGCGGGGATCGGTCGCGGGTCGGAAGGGGGCCGTGTCGGGTTCCAGCCGGGCCCTGTCGGGTCCAGAGCGCAGGAGGCTGCACACGGCTCAGTCGAAGGCGGCCGGGCCGTCTCTCAACAAGATCGCGAACTGCGCAGCGTCAATGATCCGCACACCCAGCTCTTCGGCCTTCGTCAGTTTTGAGCCCGCACCGGGCCCGGCCGCGACGAAGTCGGTCTTCTTCGACACGCTCGACGCAGCCTTGCCTCCCGCGGCAATGATCGCCTCGACGGCGCCCTCGCGAGTGAAGCCCTCGAGGCTGCCGGTGGCGACGACCGTGAGTCCCGCGAGCGGCCCATCCGCGGTGCCGGCAGCACCCGGACCCGGGTGACCGGGAGTGAAGAACTGCACACCAGCCGCGCCCCAGCGCCGGATGATCTCCTGATGCCAGTCGACCTCGAACCAGTCGATGAGCGCGTCGGCGATGATCGTGCCGACACCGTCGACCGCCGCGAGTTCGTCGCCACGTGCGGCACGGATCGCGTCTAGCGAGCCGAAGTAGCTCGCGAGTGCTCGCGCCGCGACCGGGCCGACGTGCCGGATGCTCAGGGAGACCAGAATGCGCCAGAGTTCCTTGGTCTTGGCAATCTCGATATTCGCGATGAGGGCGATCGCTTGACTCGACGGCACGGATTCTGCATCGCCCTCGAAGGTCGGCGCGGGGACAGTGCCAGCGGCGACGGACGCGACCTCGGAGGCCGGCGCCGGATCGAACTCGCCGTCACGCTTCTGACGATTGCGGCGGAAGGGCGTCTCAACCTTGGGTGAGCCGTCTTCGAGCAGTTTGGGCAAGCCGGTCTCGGAGTCGCGCACGACGACCTCGATGGGGAACAAATCGGCCAAGGTCAGGTCGAAGAGTCCGGCCTCGGTCGTGAGCGGCGGCCTTTCGGGGACGAGCGGCTGCGTGAGCGCTGCGGCGCTCACCTCGCCGAGTCCCTCGATGTCGAGCGCGCCGCGGCTGCCGACGTGTTCGACCCGACCGCGAACCTGCGCGGGGCAACTGCGCGCGTTGGGGCAGCGCAAGTCGACGTCGCCCTCCTTCGCGCGCGCGAGTGGCGTGCCGCACTCCGGGCAGGTCGTGGGCATGACGAACTCGCGCTCCGTGCCATCCCGAAGCTCGATCACCGGGCCGAGCACTTCGGGTATTACGTCACCGGCCTTGCGTAGCACGACGGTGTCGCCGATGAGCACACCCTTGGCCTTGACCACGTCCTGGTTGTGCAGAGTGGCTTGGCGCACAACCGAACCGGCAACGCGTGCGGGTTCCATGATCGCGAAGGGCGTCGCGCGGCCGGTTCGACCAACCGAGACGACGATGTCGAGCAGCTTCGTGTTGACCTGCTCGGGTGGGTATTTGTAAGCGATCGCCCAGCGGGGGGCGCGGCTCGTGGCGCCCAACTCCCCGTGGAGCGCGAGTTCGTCGACCTTGATCACGATCCCGTCGATCTCGTGCTCGACGCTGTCTCGGTGCTCTCCGTAGAACTCGATGAATTCGACGGCAACGGCTGAGGTGTGCGCGACGCGAAAGTGCGTGCTTGTCGGGAGCCCCCACGATTTCAGGACGCCGTAAATCTCGCTCTGGGTGGTGACGGGTGGCGCCTCCCACGCACCGAGGCCGTGCACGAGCATCCGAAGCCGGGACAGCCTGCGGTGCATGAGGTCGAGCCCGGCCTCGTTCTTGCCTTCCGCTTTCTGGCGCAGCGAACCGGACGCCGCGTTGCGAGGGTTCGCAAAGACCCGCTCCCCCGCAGCCGCTTGCTCGGCGTTGAGTGCCCGAAAAGATTCGACCGGGAAGAAGATCTCACCGCGCACCTCGACGAGTTGCGGATGACCGGTGCCGTCAAGTCGTGCGGGAATCCCCTCGATATACCGCACGTTCTCGGTGACGTCTTCCCCGGTGACGCCGTCACCGCGGGTCGCGGCGCTCACGAGCCGACCGCTCTCGTAGCGCAAGTTGATCGCGAGACCGTCGATCTTGAGCTCGCACAAATAGTCGACGCTCCGGCCCGAGTCGCGCTCAACCTTCGCCGCCCACGCGGAGAAGTCGTCGAGCGAGAAGACGTTGTCGAGCGAGAGCATGCGTTCGGCATGGCGCACGGGATCGAACAGCGTTGCGGCCCGGCCGCCAACCGTCAGCGTCGGGCTGTCTTGACTCAGAAGTTCGGGGAAGCGCGCCTCGAGTTCCTCTAGCCGATTCATCATGACGTCGTAGTCGGCGTCGCTGACGAGCACTTCGTCGCGCTCGTAGTACGCGTCGCGCAGTTCGAGAATGTGAGCCGTCAGCTCGTCGACTTCGGCTTTTGCGCTCGCGAGCGCGGGGTCTGCGTGCTGGGGAACAAGCTCATCGGCCACGACGAACAGCCTAGGACGGGCCGGCGACAGCGGTAAGTGCGCGCACAGCGCTGGGCCGGGGCCGGGCGTGGGAGGCGGGTGTGCCGCGCCCCGCCCGCCGCGAGCTCAGGCCGAGACGGGATCGGCGACCGCGCTCACGGTGCGGTCGATCGTGCACTGGCCGAGCACCCGTGTGCCGATGTAGAGCACCGCCGTTTGCCCGGTAGAGACACCGGTGATCGGCTCGTTCGGCACGATCACGAGTTCCTCGCGCGAGGGCGCGTCGCAATCGACTGCGTCCGGATCGAGCGGCGCGGCCACAAGCCAGGCGAGCGCCGGGACGGGCTCGGAGTGCGCTCGCACCTGCACGTGGCAGTCAAAGGGGGTCCTGGCATCCTCGGGCGGGAGCCCGGCCCAGCTGAACGATGTTCCCGCGAGCTCGGCAAGGGCGAGCGCTTCCCGCGGACCGACCACGACTTCGTTGCTCTTGGGACGGATCTCGAGCACGAATCTTGGCTTGCCGTCATCCGTCGGGTAACCGACGTTGATGCCCTTGCGCTGACCGACCGTGAACGCGAGCGCGCCCTCGTGCCTGCCAAGCACTGCACCCGAGCGGTCGAGGATGTCGCCACGCTCGGCACCCACCTTGTCGGCGAGCCAGCCACGCGTGTCACCGTCGGGGATGAAGCAGATGTCGTGCGAGTCGGGCTTCGCCGCGAGGCTGAACCCGCGCGCGGCCGCTTCGGCACGCACTTCGGCTTTGGATGGCGTCGTACCGAGCGGGAACATGGCGTGCGCGAGCTGCTCGGTCGTGAGCACGCCGAGCACGTACGACTGGTCTTTCGCCCACGCGGCGGCTCGGTGCAGCTCGCGGTTGCCGTCGGCATCCGTGACGATCGTCGCGTAGTGACCCGTCGCCACGGCGTCGAATCCGAGGGCGAGCGCCTTCTCGAGAAGAGCGGTGAACTTAATGCGCTCGTTGCACCGCATGCACGGGTTGGGCGTGCGGCCGGCGGAATACTCGGCGATGAAGTCGTCGACGACCTCGGCCTGGAAGCGCTCGGAGAAGTCCCACACGTAGTACGGGATGCCGATGATGTTGGCCGCGCGCTGGGCATCCATCGAGTCTTCGATCGTGCAACAGCCGCGGGCTCCGGTGCGGAGCGTGCCCGGGTTGCGGCTCAGTGCGAGGTGGACTGCCACCACGTCGTGACCCGCGTCGACGGCGCGAGCCGCGGCGACGGCGGAGTCGACTCCGCCACTCATCGCCGCCAAGACCTTCACCCGTCGAGTTTAGCCGCGACCGCACGCACGGCGACGCGGTCGCCCCTAGGCGAGACCTGCGGCCCGCGCGCGGTCGACAGCGGCGGGCAGCGCGGCGAGGAAGGCGTCCACCTCGGCTTCGGTCGTGGAGTGGCCGAGAGTCATCCGTATGGCGCCGCGAGCGTCGGGCTCGGAGAGTCCCATCGCGAGTAAGACGTGGGATGCTTCGGGCACTCCGGCCTGGCAGGCGGAGCCCGTCGAGACGCTGAAGCCGACAGCGTCCAGCAAGAACAGTAGCGAGTCGCCCTCACAGCCGGCAAAGGTGAAGTGCGCGTTTCCCGGAAGGCGACCCCCGGGCTCGGAATCTCCGCGAAGCACTGCGGACGGCACCGCGGCCACGACTCCGGTGACGAGGCGGTCACGCAGCGCCCCGAGTCTAGCCGCGTGGTCTGCCACGTCGTGGGATGCACGTGCCGCGACGACACCGAATGCGCTGGCTCCCGCGGCATCCTGAGTCCCCGACCGGAAGCGCTGCTGGTTGCCGCCGTGCGCGAGGGGCTCGAGGGTTGACAGCCGGGACACGACGATTGCGCCCACCCCGACGGGCCCGCCAATCTTGTGCGCGGAAAGACTGAGCGCGGCGAGTCCCGAGGCATGGAAGTCGATCGGCAGGTATCCGAAGGTAGAAACGGCATCGGCGTGGACCGGAACCCCATGCGCAGACGCGAGGGCGACGATCTCGGAGATCGGTTGGATCGTGCCGACCTCATTGTTCGCCCACAGGGTCGTGACGAGGGCAACCTCGTCTGAGAGTGCGGCGGCTAGGTACTCGATGTCGATCCTGCCGAGCGCGTCGACGGGAATCCAGTCGATCACCGCCCCCTCGTGGGCTTCGAGCCACTCCAGGCTGTCGATCGTGGCGTGATGCTCGGCGCGCGTCGCCAGAATGCGGGCGCGCGGAAGCTGAGGGCGACGACCATTTCTGGCCGTCGCCCCGACGCCAGCGCCGACGGCCGTCTCGGTCGACCGATTTGACGCACGGTTCCAGTACAACCCCTTGATCGCGAGGTTGATCGCTTCGGTGCCGCCCGAGGTGAAGGTGACCTCGACCGCGTCGGCGCCCACAGAACCCGCGAGCTGCTCCCGCGCCTCCTCGAGGATGCGTTTGGCGTTTTGGCCTTGGGAGTGAATCGACGCGGGGTTTCCGACCACCGTCAGCGCAGCAGTGTACGCGGCGATGGCAGCGGGAGTCATGGGCGTGGTCGCGGCATGGTCAAGGTAGATCGCCACAGTGATTACTCTAGAACCCGTGCCCGATGCCCTAGACGATCTCGGCGTGACGCTGAGCACCAAGGGCGGACAGCTGAAGGTGTGGTCGGCGAGCGCAACGAGCATGGAGCTGTGCCTGTTCGATGCGAAAGACCCGACCTGGGTCGCGAAAACCCTCCCGATGGCCCGCGGCGACGAGGGTGTCTGGGCGGTGACATCCAAACTTCTCAAGCCGGGGATGCGCTACTCGGTCCGCGCCAATGGCCCCAAGGCGCCCGGCAATGTCTTCGACCCCGCTCTTCACCTGATCGACCCGTACGCTCGCGGACTCATGCGTGCGGCGAATGGTGACTGGCGCGGGTATGTCCAAGAGACGGACACCTTCGACTGGGGCACATCGAAGAAGCCGCGGATCGGGCTCGACCACACCGTCTTCTATGAGGCGCACCCCAAGGGTATTTCAAAGCTCAACCCCGATGTTCCCGACAAGTTGCGCGGAACCTACGCGGGCCTCGCGCACGAGTCGACAATCGCCTACTTGCTCGATCTTGGCGTGACGAGCATTGAGCTCTTGCCGGTGCACCAGTTCGTGAGCGAGCAGCGACTCGTCAAGCAGGGCCTGACCAACTACTGGGGTTACAACACCCTCAACTTCTTCACGCCGCACGCCGCATACGCCAGCCGTGAGGCCCAATTCGGTGGCACCGGAGCCGTGCTGCGCGAGTTCAAGGGCATGGTCAAGCTCCTGCACGAGGCGGGGCTCGAGGTCATTCTCGACGTTGTCTACAACCACACCGCCGAGGAGGGCCTCGGCGGGCCGACCACGAGCTTGCGTGGGCTCGACAACCGCAACTACTACCGGCAGACCCCCGAGGGCGCATACATCGATGTCACGGGATGCGGCAACTCCGTCAATACCGCGACGCGCGCCGCCCAGCGGCTGATCCTCGACAGCCTGCGGTACTGGGCGAATGACATTCAGGTCGACGGCTTCCGCTTCGATCTCGCCGCGACCCTCGGCCGCGATGAACACCACGAGTTCCGCCCCGAGCACCCGCTGCTCCTGGCGATCAAGGATGACCCGCAGCTCGAGGGCGTCAAGATCATCGCCGAGCCCTGGGACGTCGGCATGGGCGGCTGGCAGGTCGGCAACTTCCCCGGCCCCGACGAGACGCGCGGCTGGAGCGAATGGAATGATGGCTACCGCGACCGCATGCGCGACTTCTGGCTCACCGACATCGGCGCGGCCCGCGCGAACGGGTCCGCGCCCAACGGCATCGGGTCGCTCGCGCGCCGACTCGCGGGGTCGGCACACGTGTTCTCGCAAGAGCGCGGGCCCACGGCATCCGTCAATTTCATTACCGCGCACGACGGCTTCACCATGGCAGACCTGACCGCGTACAACGCCAAGCACAACCTCGGCAACGGCGAAAACAACCGCGACGGCACCGACAGCAACCACTCGTTCAACCACGGCGTCGAGGGTGCGACCGATGATTCGACGATTATCGAGGCGCGACACAAGGCCATGCGCAACCTGCTCGGCACGCTCCTGCTGTCAGCCGGGATGCCCATGCTCACGGCGGGCGACGAATTTGGTCGCACGCAGCAAGGCAACAACAACGCGTACAACCAGGACGGCCAACTCACCTGGTTGGAATGGGAGCGCGATGACGCTCAAGAGGACTTGCTGCAAGTGACGCGCCACTTGCTTGATTTGCGGCGCGAGAACCCGGCCCTGCGGCCCGTACGCTACGGTCTCGCGGGAGAAACGGTGCCGTCGGCAACGCAAATGGATTGGTACAACAAACAGGGGCTTTCGATGTCTGAGGAAGACTGGGACTCCCCAGCCGAGCGGACGCTGCAATACCTGGCGGCCTCGACTCCCGAGTTCGAGGAGTTCAACCGGATCCTGCTCATCGTGCACGGGCTGGAAGAGGACGTCACGGTGACACTGCCCCAGCACGAGGGCGTGACCTCGTACGCGCTGTTGTGGGACTCCGCCGATGAAGACGGCAGCGAGGCGATCGCCGAGCACGAGCCCGGCGCGGAGCTCACCGTTGCCGGCACCTCGATGCAGCTGTTCTGGGCGCACTAAGGGCTGAGCGGCGGGAATTGGGCATGGGAGGCACACCGGCGACCGTCGCGCTCGCGAGCGCGGGCATCACGTTCGTTGAGCACAGCTACGAGCACGACCCGGCAAACACCAACTTCGGGCTCGAGGCGGCACACGTGCTCGGGGTCGATCCCGATCGCGTATTCAAGACCCTTGTGGCCGACGTTGATGGCGCGCTCGTCGTCGCGATCGTGCCCGTGGTCGGCAAGCTTGACCTCAAGGCCCTGGCGGTCGCGATGGGCGGCAAGAAGGCGGAAATGGCCGACCCAAAGATCGCTGAGCGTCGCACCGGCTACGTTGTGGGCGGCATTAGCCCGATCGGCCAGAAGATTGCTCACCCCACGGTGGTCGACGAATCAATCGAGCTGTACGACACGGTTTTCGTGTCCGGCGGTCGGCGCGGCTTCGATCTCGAGCTCGCACCGGGCGATCTGGTTCGGGCTACCGGTGCGACCGTCGCGGCAATCGCGAAAGACGCCTAGCCGAGCGTGAGCGCGCCGTTCCCGGTCGTGATCACGGGCGAGCCTCCGCTGGCCGTGATGAGCTGAGTCCCGCTGATGACGACCAACCAGGTCCACCGGGATGTCACGGGCGCGCTGATCGAGACGGGGATTGTCACGACGGCAATCGTGTCATCACTGACGAGCGTGGACGCGAGAGCCAAGTGGCCCGTCGCGCCCAGCACCGGGGCGCCCGTCTCATCGAAGAGTTCGACGGTCGCGTCTTGCCCATCGAGCTGATCGAGGGCTTTCCCGGTAACCGTCAATGTCAGGCTCGAAACCGTTGCGCCGTCGGTCGTGGCGCGCAGCGCCGCGATGAAGCGACTTCCCGGGGCCCACGTCACCGGGGATGCCCCGGAAAACAGGCCGCTTGAGAGTGTGCCGACGTCTGCCGCCGAGGCCGCCACCGGTGATCCAGCGGTCAGTCCGATCGCGATGATCCCGGATGCCGCACCGCCCGCGATGAGCGTCGCGACACCTATGGCGGC
>Ga0123337_10006619_pt1 | contig 11019 bp, 10 predicted proteins | sample frozenSSSSmetaG_FD_89792 | JGI IMG/M metagenome (GOLD analysis project Ga0123337, IMG submission 89792) | Glacier valley bacterial and archeal communities from Borup Fiord, Nunavut, Canada, to study Microbial Dark Matter (Phase II) -... | ecosystem: Environmental > Aquatic > Freshwater > Ice >...
CCCGTGCCCTTGCCGTTTTCGTATCGCAGCGAAGCGCGATTTGCCGGTCCGCAAGTCGCGTGCCACATCGTCGAGACGAACGAACGAACGCACGCGCTCGTGCGCGACAACTTGCATCGTTCACCGCTTTACGGGCTCGACCTCATTCGCGGAATCGGTCCGCGTTATTGTCCATCGATCGAAGACAAAGTCGTGAAGTTCGCGCATAACCCGACGCATCAACTCTTCATCGAGCCCGAAGGCTGGGAGGAACCGACGCTCTACGTCGGCGGCTTCTCTACCTCGCTACCGGCCGATGTGCAACTACAAATGTTACAGACGTTGCCGGGCTTCGAAGACGTCGAGATGGTGCGCGCCGGCTATGCCGTCGAGTACGACTTCGTCACGCCGATCGAACTTGCGCCCTCGCTCGAAACGCGGCGCGTCTCGGGGCTCTTCCACTGCGGTCAACTCAACGGGACATCGGGCTACGAAGAAGCCGCCGCGCAAGGATTGATCGCGGGCATCAACGCGGCCAAGCGCGCGCGCGGCGAGTCCGCGCTGCAACTCGCGCGCGATGAAGCGTATATCGGCGTGCTCATCGACGACTTGGTCACCAAAGGCGTCGACGAACCGTATCGCATGATGACCTCGCGGGCCGAGCATCGCGTCGTGCTGCGCAACGACAATGCCGACATGCGATTGATGCCGATCGGTCATGCGCTCGGCTTGATTTCCGATCGGACGTTCGCGCAATTCGAAGAACGCCGGGACGCGATCGCAAGCGGTATGGCTCTAGCGGAACGCACGCGTCTCAAAGCAACCACCGTCGCGGGCGTCGACCTGCCGGCGGGCACCTCACTTGCCGATGCATTGCGACGTCCGACGCTCGAAGCGTCTGACATCGCGCCGCTGTTCCCCGATCCGCCGCCGGTCGCGATCGCGCAGCGGATCGCAATCGAAATCAAACTTGCCGGTTATGTGAAGCGCCAAGACGTCGCGATCGAATCGGCGCGTCGCGACGAACGGCGACGCGTGCCCGCCGCACTCGACTATCGGGCCGTGCGCGGTCTCTCGGCCGAGGCCCGTGAGAAGTTCGCTTGTCGTCGCCCCACGACGCTTGCAGCCGCGGCGCGCATCCCTGGCATTACGCCCGCAGACGTCGCCGTGCTGCGGATCTATCTGCACGCGAATCCGACTGACGATGCGGATCGTGGCGAGCTTGCCGCCGTCCAACCGGTCGGTCGGGCGTGACCGATGAGCTGATCCTTCTGCTCGAGCATGCGGGCGTGGACGCGCCGTTAGCGCGCCGACTCGCCGTCTATGGCGTGCTTCTGCTCGACGCGAATCGCGATGTCAATTTGACGGGTGTGAAAACGCCGGCCGCCCTCGTCGAGCATCTGCTCGATGCCTTGAGTCTCGTGCCGGAGGTTCGCGGCCCGCTGATCGACATCGGTTCCGGGGGCGGTTTGCCGGGAATTCCGTTGGCGCTCGCCACGGGCGTGCGCGTGACGCTGGTTGACGCGGTGAAGAAAAAAGTTACTTTTCTGAAGCGTGCCCTCGAAGAACTCGGCCTTGAGGGCGAGGCGATCGACGCTCGAGCCGAGGTGCTCGGGCACGATCCTGCGTACCGTGGTTCGTTCCTTACGGCAACCGCCCGCGCCGTCGCCAGCGCCCCGACCGTCGCCGAATTGACCCTTCCGTTTCTCGCGGTCGGCGGGCGCGCACTGCTTCAGCGCGGCGCGCTCGAGGATCGTGAACGCGACGCGACGCGCGATGCGGCGCTGGTCCTCGGCGCGACGCTCGTCGACGAGCGGCTGGTGAGCGGAGAGCGCCGTATTCTCGTGCTCGAAAAGACCGCTGCTACGCAAGTCCGCTTTCCGCGCCGAAACGGTATTCCGGACAAGCGCCCCCTCTGTTTCACGTGAAACATCCGCTCGATGTGCGACTCGAAACGGTGTTTGCCGCCGATGCGCTCTTTGCGGTGGGCGGTCGCGTTCGCGATGACTTGCGCTTGGCGGGCGGTCAAACGGAGCGTCCGCCAAAGGATCATGACTATGTCGTCGTGGGGCTGGAACTCGAGGATGTCGTACAACGCCTCCGCACGGTCGGGCGGGTCGATCTCGTCGGGGCGTCCTTTGCGGTCCTGAAATTCCGCTCGGCGGATGGCGATGCGGACGTTGCGCTCCCGCGGCGGGAGCAGTCGACGGGTGTCGGGCACCGCGATTTTCTCGTTGAGAGCGGCCCGAGCGTGTCGCTGGCCGATGATTTGGGCCGCCGCGATTTCCGCATGAATATGATCGCGCGCCGCGTGAGCGACGGGATCTTGGTCGATCCCTATGGGGGCGTCGCCGACGTCGCCGCCCGGCGGATCGACGTGGTGCGCGCGGAGGCGTTTGAGGAAGACCCGCTGCGAATGCTGCGTGCCGCTCAGTTCGCCGCGCGTTTCGACTATCGACTGAGCGACGCGGCGAGCACCGCGATGCGAGCCTCGGCGGGGCGAATTGCGACGGTTTCACCGGAACGTATCGGTGATGAGGTCGGCAAACTCCTCACGTTGGCGGACAGGCCTTCGGTCGGGCTCGAGATTCTGCGCGAACACGGCCTCCTCGCGCTGATCTGGCCGGAGCTCCTCGAAGGCGTCGGCGTCGATCAGAACGAGTGGCATGCCTACGATGTGTATCGCCACAATCTGGTGACGGTGGATGCTTCCCCGCCTGGCGACCTTACCTTGCGGTTGGCGGCCTTACTTCATGACGTCGGAAAGCCGCGAACGAAGGACGGCCCCCACTTCTACCGTCACGAGCATGTCGGGGCCGACATGGTGCCGAGTATGCTCGAGCGCATCCGGTTGCCGCACGACACGATCGAAACCGTAACGCATCTCGTCCGTCAGCACATGTATAACAACGACCCCGCGGCGCAGCCGAAGACGATCCGTCGTTTCGTTCAGCGGATCGGTGTCGCGCAACTCGGCCGATTGTTCGGTTTGCGCTCGGCGGATATTGCCGGCAGCGGCCTGCCAAAGCGCGACGATACGAACGAACGGTTTCAAGCGCGGGTGGCAGAAATCGTTGCCGAAGCGCCGGCATTCTCGGTCAGAGACCTAGCGGTCGGCGGTGCCGAGGTGATTGCGGCGTTGCAGCGTCGCGGCGCGGTGGCGAGCGACTACCGGGGCGACGAGCGGGTGGGTCGTACCTTGCGCTGGCTTTTCGAGCAGGTCACCGACGAGCCGAGTCGTAATCAGCCCGACCTGCTGGCCGCCCTCATCGAGCGCTATCTCGACGCTGAAGCGACGCGCGCGGCCGCGCATCCGAAGTAGAGGCCACCACGACTGTTTCACGTGGAACACGCGTCATCGCGATCGTCAACCAGAAAGGCGGCGTCGGCAAGAGCACGACCGCGGTCAATCTGGGTGCATCACTCGCCTTGAGTGGCGAGCGTGTTCTTATCATCGACGTCGACCCACAGGGCAACACGACCACCGGCGTCGGCATCAATAAACGCGAACTCGAGAAAGACGTGTATTCGATCTTGCTCGAGGGCGCATCGGTCGCCGACGTCGTGCGGCCGACCGACATCGCGGGGCTTTCGATCGTCCCCGCAACGCTGAATCTTGCTGGCGCCGAGATCGAGCTTGTCTCGGCTTTGCAACGCGAAGGCCGACTCAAAAATGCGCTGCGCGCGGCCGCCGCCGATTACGACTATATGCTGATCGACTGCCCGCCCTCGCTTGGGCTGCTTACGATCAACGCATTGACGGCAGCAACCGACGTGATCATCCCCGTCCAAGCCGAATTCTACGCGCTCGAAGGCCTCTCGCAGCTCACCTCGATCGTGCGCCGGATTCGCGAGGCACTCAATCCCGAGCTGACGATCCTCGGCGTTCTCATCACGATGTACGATGGGCGCACGAAGCTGGCAGCCGAGGTCATCGACGAATTGCACCGCTATTTCCCCGACCAGTTGTTCAAAACGCAAATCCCGCGGAACATCCGCCTTTCGGAGGCGCCCTCGTTCGGACAGCCGGGGGTGGTTTTCGATGTGAAGAGCCGCGGGGCGCAAGCCTACATCCAATTCGCCCGCGAAGTGACCGAAGCGATCGGGGCGACACGATGAGCGCTTCCAAGCCGCGACTCGGCAGCGGACTCGGCGCGTTGCTCGGCGACGATCGGCAAGGCGGCGGCTCGCGCGGCATGCAGACGATCGCGATCACCCGGATCGTGCCCAATCCCAATCAGCCGCGCACCCTATTCGACCCGGCTGCGCTCGATGCGTTGCGCGCCTCGATCGCGGCGTTCGGCGTGTTGGTGCCGATCCTCGTTCGACCACGGGGCACCGATTACGAACTGATCGCGGGCGAACGCCGCTTGCGCGCGGCGACGGCTGCCGGGTTGGCGATGATTCCGGCCATCGTTCGTGAGGCCGACGATCGCGAGAGCCTCGAAGTGGCGATCATCGAAAATCTTCAGCGTGAGAATCTCGACCCGCTCGAAGAGGCCATGGGCTTCGCCCATTTGATGGAAGCGTATGCGTTCACGCAAGAGATGGTGGCCGAGCGGGTCGGGCGGAGTCGCCCGGCGATCGCGAATGCCTTGCGTCTCCTCGGCCTCTCCGATGCCATCAAGGCGCTCGTGCGCGGCGGCCAGCTGAGTGTCGGCCATGCACGCGCGTTGCTCGCCTATCCCGAGGCGGGACGCGACGGATTTGCCGCGCGAATCGCGCGTGAGGGACTGACCGTCCGCTCCGTCGAGGCTGCGGCGGCCGCTGCTGCGCCGAAAACACCGAAACGAACCACGCGCGCGGAATCGTCGCGCGACGCCGACCTCGACGATGTCGCCTCGCGCCTGCGCTACCGGTTTGGTACGCACGTGGCGATCGCCAGCACCGACAAGGGAGGAAGCGTGAATTTTCGCTACGCCGACGCAGCCGATCTCATGCGTCTCGTCGATCTTTTCCTCGGAGAGCACGCGTGAACGCCCGCATCCTCGGCCTCGCGTCGCTCGCGCTGAGCGTCGCTCTCCTCGGTGCCGCGCCGCAGCCAAACCGCGCGCCGGTCCCGGCGGGACCGCAAACCCAAGCCGTCACCGCATACCTGAATGCGCTCAAACGCGACGATTACGCTTCCGCTTTCGCTTTGCTCGCGGCAAAAGACCGCGCCTATTTTCGCAATGTGCAAAACTACGCGTCAACGTATACGGCGGACGCGCTTCATCTCCGATCCTTTACGCTCGTCGGCGCGCGCGGCGACGAGCGCGGCCGGGTCTTCTTCGCGCGCGAATCGCTCGGCTTTTACAATCACCTCAAGAACGAGCGCTTCAAAGGGGACCTCGTCGTGCCGCTGGGCGCAATCGACGAGCGCGGCTGGAAGGTTCGCGATCTCGGACACCCGTGGAAAGCCTATCCGGCGGATGTCACCCAGAACGTCGACGACCTGCGCGTGCAGATTCGCAAAGTGAGCTACTTCGAACGACGGATCGAAGTGATCGTCAATTTTGCCAACCTCGGCTCCTCGTTCGTCTCCGTTTTGCCGTACGGCAAGTCGGTTTTGCGCGATGACAGGGGCGGTATCTATCGGATTCTGGCGACCAAAGATCCGGTTTTGACCGATCGTCCGCTCTTCATCGGCTTGCGGCTTGCGCCCAGCGCCCAATACACCGGCGCGCTGCAATTCGAAACGCCGGTCCTCGCCGATGGACCGCGCTCGTTCAGCCTTACGGTGGCGCCGTTTTTGCGCGATGGTTCCGATGCGCCGGGCGAAGTTTTGTTTCGGGCAATTCCGCCCTCGACGATCCCGCGCTAGACAAGGAACCCCAGGCGAGGGTGCCAAAAGGACGACGGCCCGACGGTGAAACTTTTCAGAAGGCCGTCGAGCCTTTTCTCGTGCCTACGGGAGTTTTCCATGCGTCGTCTCGTCCTTAGTCTCGCTGCCGTTTGCGCCAGTGCCATGCTTTCAGCGTGTGCCGGTTCCGGTGGCTACGTTTTCAATAATACCAACGGCGGAAAGATCGACCGCGTCATCTTTAGCGCGGGTAACGCTGCGCCGGGTATCTTCAAACTCGCCCCCAACGCCGGCGCATTTCTGCCGATCGTCGCGGTCGGCGGTAAAGGCTCGCAAAACAGCATCGTTCCCGATCAGACCTTCGTTTGGAGCGCGTCGATCGCGCCCGCAGGTCTGACGTATGGAAACGCCGTCAACGGCGCGACCGGTACGTGCCCGGCGCCCGTCGCCGGTACGATCATCTCGCAGGGCGCGGTCACCTCGCCGCTCGCATTGCGCTTCCCCGCCGCAAACGGTGCCTACACGGGATCGACGGCCACCGGCGGTGTGAACCCGACGACGAACTTCGATCCCTACGATCCGGCTCGCCAGTCGGATACGGTCATCGTCGTGCCCGTTGCCGGACAACTGCCGCCGTACTGCTTGGTCGTTCAGGCCACGCACTCGGGCGATGGCGTCTTCGGTACCCAAGTCGTCTTCGTCAGCAATTAGTTCGATCGTCGCGATCGACGATGACGGAGAGCGCATGCGCTCTCCGTTTTTGTTTTCCGGCATCTACGCGATCGTCGAACCGCAGCGGCGCGATCCGCTCGCGTTCGCGCACGCGCTCTTCGAGGGTGGCGTTCGCGTCGTTCAAGTACGTGCGAAGAATGGGCTCGATCCGCTACTCGTGCGTTCGCTTGTGCGGCTCGCACGCGGGTACAAGGGCATCGTGATCGTAAACGATGACCTCGATGTTGCACTCGAAGCGGATGGCGTGCATCTCGGACAAGAGGATGCCGCGGCGCTCGATCTTGTGGCGATTCGCACGCGACTCGGTCGGCGCACGATCGGACTTTCGTGCGGCACGCCCGCGCAAGCGCGTGCGGTCGATACGCGTATCGTCGATTATCTCGGCGTCGGTCCGCTCTTCGCCACGCGCTCCAAGTCCGATGCGGGCGGAGCGATCGGCGTGAGCGGCGCGCATGCCGTCATCGCCGCAACGATGCTGCCCTGCGTTGCCATCGGCGGGATCGATCGCAGCAATCTCGTGCGCGCACGCGAGAGCGGCGCGCGAATGGCCGCGATGATTTCGGCCCTTGCCGACGTTGCCGAGCCGCGCGCGATCGCAAGCGAGCTCACCGATCTTTGGGGTGCGTGATGGATGTGATCGCATCGATCGGCACGACGCATCCCTTCGGCGTTGCGGGCCTCACGCTCGCGCAGTCGCTGGTGCGCGAACTGGGCGCGCGTTCCGTCTGCGTCGTCGCGGGTGTCACGGCGCAAGATGCGGAGCGCGTCTATGCGCGGCATCCGATCGATGCGGCGACGATTCGCTCGCAGTTCTCCGCTCTGCGAACCGCCGGCATCACGGCGGCGCACGTCGGCGCTCTGCTCGATACCACTAGCGTCAATGCGGTCAGCAATGCGCTCGATGATTGGGGCGAAATTCCGCTCGTGTGCGATCCCGTGATCGCAGCGACCGGCGGCGATTCGCTGGCCGATTCGCGCACGCAACATGCCATTCGCGATCGTCTGTTCAAACGCGCGACGCTCGTTACGCCCAATCTCGATGAAGCGCGGATGTATCTTGGGACCACGATCGATTCGCTCGAAGGAATGCAGATCGCCGCGCGTGAGTTCGCGCGTTTCGGCGCGCAGGCGGTCTTACTGAAGGGCGGTCACTTAGCGGAGCGTGCGATCGACGTCCTCTGGTGTGAGGGCACGATTGCGATCTTCGATGACGAACGGTTGCCCTACGAAGTACGTGGCACGGGCGACATGCTCGCGGCTGCAATTACCGTCGCCCTCGCGCGCGGTCATGCCGTTCCCGCTGCCGTCCTCTGGGCGCGCGGTATCGTGCGTGCCAAAATTGCAGGCGGTGTCGATTTCGCCGGTATGCGCGTCGCGGAATGATTTTCCGCCGTAGTCGTTATCGCTTGCGCGAACGACAATCGTTGCAGTACGCGGGTTTGTCGCCGCGCAGCTGAAACGGAATTTCCAGCGGCTCTCCGCATCCGCTACACGTAACGGTGTAGTATTCACGAACGCGCACCGCAGCACCACGCTTCGTTCCGTTGCTGAACATGTCTCCCGCGCCGAGCACGAAACCGGTGTCGCACTCCGTGCAGGTTAGCGCCTCACGAGTCGTCAAAGGGCCTCCCCGCTCACCGCCCCCGGCGGTAGTACCCGCGATTATACCAAATCCGTAGCAGAAAAGGAATTACGTTTTGCCGACTCGCGTCATGTCAGGGATGCGGCCGACCGGTCGCCTGCATATCGGACACCTCGTCGGCGCGCTCACGCAATGGGTCGCGTTTATGAAATCGGCCGATGCGTTTTTCGAAGTTGCCGACGTGCATGCGTACACGACGGCCTTTACCGAGCCGCAACGCATCCGCGATTCGCGCGTCGAACTGGTGCGCGATTGGCTCGCGGCCGGTGTCGATCCCAACGCGTCGACCATTTTTCTGCAGAGCGCGGTGCCGGAAATCTTCGAACTGCATACATTGCTCTCGATGATCACGCCCGTGTCGTGGCTCGAGCGCGTGCCGAGTTACAAGGGACAGATCGACGAACTCGGCGGCGAGATCGCGACGTATGGATTTCTCGGCTACCCGCTCTTACAGCTGTGCGACATCGCGGTGTTCGGCGCGAATACGGTGCCCGTCGGGCGCGATCAAGTCGCGCACTTGGAATTCGGTCGCGAGGTCGTGCGCCGCTTCAATTCGCTCTACGGAGAGACGCTGGTCGAACCGGCGGCGACGCTCTCCGAGTTCCCGGCCATTCCCGGCACCGATGGACGCAAGATGTCGAAGTCGTACAACAACGCAATCGAGATCGCCGATACGGCCGACGAGACGACGAGAAAAGTGCGCTCGATGGTGACCGATCCGCTCAAGGTGCGACGCAACGATCCCGGTCGGCCGGAGATCTGTCCCGTCTTCGCGCTGCATCACCTCAGCACGTCCTCGACCCGGATCGCTGAGATCGATCGCGACTGTCGCAGTGGCGCGCTCGGCTGCGTAGCGTGTAAGACGGAACTTGCCGATACGCTCAACGCGAAACTCGCCCCGGTACGTGAGCGGCGCGCGCATTTCGACCCGTCGTCGGTTGAAACGATTCTCGCGGAGGGCAGCGCGAAAGCGCGCGATATCGCAAGCGACACGATGCGCGCGGTGCGCTCGGCGATGAAGCTGACGTAAAATGAAAAAGCGCGGAGATGGTCTCCGCGCTTTGTTCTCGAAACCGATACGCGCTATTTTCTATATGTCGTGAGTGCGGTCCGGACGCGCTCGAGCGCGAGGTCGATGTTCTCAAACGAAGCGGCATAGCTGAAGCGCAGATAGCCGACGCCCGCTTTGCCGAAGCACGAGCCGCCGAGTGCCGCAACGCCGCCGTCTTCGAGCAAGAAGTTGGCGAGATGCATGTCGTCCGTCGTGATCTTCGAGAAGTTCGGAAACGCGTAGAACGCGCCGGCCGGCGTCGTACACGACACGTTGGGTATCGCGTTGAGGCCGGCAACGATGCGGTCGCGGCGCTTGTGAAAGATCTCGTTCATCTCTTGAATTGGCGTATCGTCGCCGGTAAGTGCCGCGATCCCCGCGCGCTGCACGAACGTTGCCACGCACGAATACGTGTTGTTCGCGAAGAGCGTGACGGTCTTTGCCAATCGCGCGGGCATGATCGCGTAGCCGAGCCGCCAGCCCGTCATCGCATACGCCTTGGAAAATCCGTCGACGATGATCGTGCGTTCGCGCATTCCCGGCAACGTCGCGATCGAGACGAACTCGCCGTCGTAGAGGTTGCGGCTGTAGATCTCATCGGAGATGACCAAGATGTCATGCTTGATCGCAAGATCCGCGATCACGCGCAAATCCTCGATCGAGAGGACGCCGCCGGTCGGATTGTGCGGCGAGTTGATGACCAGCACTTTCGTCTTGCTGCTGAGGGTCTTCGCGAGCACGTCGAGATCGAGTTGAAAGTTGCGCGACTCGAGCAGCGGCACCGGCACGGCCTTTGCCTGCAGGTAGCTCGCGCACGACGCGTAGGCCGGATAGGCGGGATCGGCGTAGACCATCTCGTCGCCCGGATCGAGCAGCGCCGAGAGTATGTTCCAGATCACGGGTTTGGCGCCGGGGGAGACCACGACCTCATCACGGTGGAACGGTGCGATTCCCCGAAAGGTGCCGGCGTAGTCAGCAATCACATCGCGTAGCTCGACGATTCCGGCAGAAGGCGTGTAATGCGAGAAATTATGCTCGATCGCTTCGATCCCGGCGCGTTTGATATGGGCGGGAGTATCGAAATCCGGTTCGCCGACCTCCAGGTGCACGATCGTGCGGCCTTCGGCTTCGAGCTGCCGAGCGCGCGCGAGAACTTCGAATGCCTTTTCGCTACCGAGGCGCGAGACGGCCTCGCAGAGCAGGTCGGCGTGGTGCGTTGCGATCATAAAACGGGCCCCTTTTTAGTCAAGGTCGGGCGCTCGGCTGCGTGGAACGAAGCGAGGCTGTTATGCGGACCCTGACGGAAGTATTCGCGCCGGGCGAACCACCATTACCTGAGGGCCTTCGAACGCTCGTCGTTTCTCCGGATCGCATAGTCGAACCTGGAGTCACGGTGCGCGCCACGTTTGCGTTTTACAACATGGGCGGCGCTGCCGCGACCGGTTTGCGCGTGCGCTTCACGCACCCGGACGGTCTGCGGTATATCGTCGGATCGGCGAAGATCGACGACCAGCCGCTCGATGAACCGCGCGGCGAGGCGACGTTGCTTTCGGCCAACGGCGCCGACATCGGCGACGTGCCCCCCGGGGTCGAACGCCGCATCTCCGTTTCGTTTGTGGTCGCACCGACGATCGAAAACGGCCGAACGATCGCGCTGCAAGCGGCGCTGGCATCGTACGAAACCGACGTCATCGGGTCGAACGTCGTCACGCTCACCGCGCGCAGCCGACCGGATCTCGGAAATCCCGCGACGGTCGCATCCATCGAGGCGGTTCGCGTCGCCGAGCCGGGTGAAGACGTGCGGATCGCCGCGCGCATCTATAATGCCGGCCA
>Ga0123337_10006621_pt1 | contig 11019 bp, 7 predicted proteins | sample frozenSSSSmetaG_FD_89792 | JGI IMG/M metagenome (GOLD analysis project Ga0123337, IMG submission 89792) | Glacier valley bacterial and archeal communities from Borup Fiord, Nunavut, Canada, to study Microbial Dark Matter (Phase II) -... | ecosystem: Environmental > Aquatic > Freshwater > Ice >...
GAGGTAGGAGAGCTTGTCGGTGATGAACTTTTCGAGGCCCTTGGGGTTTAGGAGGGCTTTCGTTTCCTGAAAGAGGAACGTCTTGTTGGCGGAGCCGCCGCCCTTGGCGACGAAGAGGAATTTATACTCGGAGCCCTCGGTGGCGTAGAGGTCGATCTGCGCGGGCAGGTTGGTGCCGGTGTTGACCTCGTTGAACATGTCGAGCGGGGCGGTCTGCGAGTAGCGGAGGTTTTCCTTGGTGTAGGTCTCGTAGATGCCCTTCGAGATAAACTCGGCGTCGTTGGCGCCGGTCCAGACCTGCTGGCCTTTTTTGGCGACGACGGTGGCGGTGCCGGTGTCCTGGCAGAAGGGGAGGATGCCTTCGGCGGAGATCTCGGCGTTCTTGAGGAGGGTGGTGGCGACGTAGCGGTCGTTGGCGGAGGCTTCGGGGTCGTCGAGGATGGCGGCGACTTGGGCGAGATGCTTGGGACGAAGGAGGAACGACGTGTCGCGCATGGCCTGCTGGGCGACGAAGGCGAGGACCTCGGGGTCGACCTTGAGGATTTCGCGGCCTTCGAAGGTCGCGGTCGAGATGCCTTCCGTGGAAAGGAGGCGATACTCGGTGTCATCGGGTCCGAGCGGGAAGGTATCCTGATAGGAAAACGGGGGCGTAGCCATGCTGACAACTTAGCCACAATTCCCATCCGACGGACGACGAAAAACGCCGGTGTGCGTAAGAATTAGCAGGATTTGCGCGGGCGAGTAGCGGGGCTGCATGAGGCAAAGGTGGGAGCGAGCTTGCTCGCGAGGATCGGGAAATCGCGAGCAAGCTCGCTCCCACGTCAGACCTTTGGAATCAGACGATCTTCAGTTTGGGAAGATCCTGGCCGTCCACGAGGCCCACGGGCTTGCCCTTGGCGTCGACCACGATGAGGTCGTCGATCTTGTGCGCTTCGAAGAGGTTCAGGGCGTCCACGCCCAGCGCGTCCTCGGCGACAACCTTCGGCGAGCGGGTCATGTAGGTGGCCACGGGTTTCTCTAGGAAGCCCGCGCCGGTGAGCGCGCTGCGACGGAAATCGCCGTCGGTGAAGATGCCGGTGAGCTTGCCCGATTTCGGATGCACGATGGCGATGCTGCCGCTGCGGGCCTTGGTCATGGCGAGGATGGCCGCCTGCGTGGTGGCGGTCTCGGGGGCGATGGGCAGGCGGTTGCCGCTGCGCATGATGTCTTTCACCTTGAGCAGGAGAACGCGGCCCAGGTTGCCGCCGGGGTGATACTGGGCGAAGTCGTTGCGGGTGAGGCCACGTGCGGCGAGGAGGACCATCGCGAGGGCGTCGCCGAGGGCGAGGGCGGCGGTGGTGCTGGCGGTCGGGGCGAGCTTGAGCGGGCAGGCTTCGCGGGGAACGCGGTAGATGAGCTTCAAGTCGGCGTTTTTGGCCAGATCGGACGCCGGGTTGCTCGTGAAGGCCACGATGCCGACGCCGAAGCGCTTCAGGACGGGGATGAGACGGAGCACTTCCTCTGTCTGGCCGCTGTTGCTGAGGAGGAACGCTAGGTCGCCCTTGCCCACGAGGCCGAAATCGCCGTGCAGCGCCTGGGTGGCGTCGAGGAAACAGGCGGACAGGCCGATGCTGTTGAAGGTGCCGACGAGTTTTTGCGCGATGTGGGCGGATTTGCCTACGCCGCTGAAGATGATTTTGCCGCCGGTGCCGGCGACTGCCTCGACCCCCCGGGCGACGTCGACGAAGCCCTTGTCGAGGCCCTTGGCGGTGGCGGCGAGCGCCTCCTCTTCGATTTTGATGCAGGCACGGGCGCGGCTGAGGGCTGTTTTAGGGTCTAGGGACATTTAGAGTTTGAGTCGAAAGTCTGTCTGCGAGACTTAGGAGCAACTTTTTTTCATTCAATCCCATTTCCCGCCGTCGATGAGGCTTCGTTTTCCCATCCTTTGTTTTTTTGCGTTCGCCACGCTGTTCTTTGTCGCGGGCTGCGAGCGCTCCGCCGACTCGCCGTTTACGGCCGAGATTGACGACTCCGACTACCGTCGCGGCAAGGAACTCCAGCGCCAGGGCCGCAACCAGGAGGCGCTCGTGGCTTTCCAGAAAGTGCTCGAGCGGCGCGGCGACGACGCGCCCGAGTCGCATCTCGAACTCGGCATCCTCTACCAGCAGCACATCAAGGACCCGATCGCGGCGATCTACCACTACCGGAAGTTTCGCGAGCTGAAGCCAAACTCTCCCCAGGCAGATCTCGTGCGCCAGCGCATCGACGCGGCGACGCGTGAGTTTGCCCGCACGCTGCCCGCCCAGCCACTCGACAACCAGATGGAGCGCCTCGATCTGCTTGAGAAACTCGACCAGCTCCAGCGTGAGAACACCCAGCTTAAGGACCAGTTGATCGGCGTGCGCACACAGGCCATCAACACGCCGCGCCCGTCCCTTGCGGTGTCGCCTGTTTCGCCCGATACCTCGGCCCCGCTGGCGGTGGATCCCAATGATTCGCCCATCGTGCGTGGACCCGATCCGGTGCCGGATCCCACGCCGCAACCGCAGCCGATACCCCAACCTTCGGTGCCGACGGTTTCGCTCAACCGCCCAAGCGGGCAGACGCCGACACCCACTCCGCGTCCCACTGCCCCCGTGTCCGTCGCTGGTGGACGCAAACACACGGTCTCGAAGGGCGACACGCTCTTCAGCCTCGCGCAGCGTTACTACAACAACAAGTCGCGCTGGAAGGACATCTACGCCGCAAACCGCGACGTGATGAAAAGCCAGAACGACCTGAAGATAGGCATGGAGTTGAGGATTCCGCAGTAAGCCGCCACTTCTTTTGCCATGCCGCGCACCTCCCGCCGCACGTCGGTCTTCACCGAGTCACTCATCCGCGAGATGTCGCGCGTCGCCGCGCAGCATGGAGCGATCAATCTCTCGCAGGGTTTTCCTGACGGCGATCCGCCCGCGGCACTCGTGCAGGCGGCGAAGGATGCGATGGACGCGGGCCGCCACCAATACGCGGTGACGTGGGGTTCGCCCGAGCTGCGCGATGCGCTGGCGGCCAAGCTTACGCGTTTCACCGGCCTGCCGGTCGATCCGCTGCGCGAACTCGTAGTGACCTGCGGCGCGACCGAGGCGATGCTCGCGGCCGTGATGACCGTGTGCGATCCCGGCGACCGCATCGGGATGTTTGCGCCATTCTACGAAAACTATAACGCCGACGCGATTCTGAGCGGAGCGGTGGCCGTGCATGTGCCGCTGCATCCGCCGCGCTACGGATTCGATCCGGCGGAGCTGCGTGCGGCGTTTGCAACGGGCGGCGGGTTGAAGGCATTTATTCTTTGCAATCCGTCGAACCCGTGCGGGCGTGTATTCACGCGCGAGGAGTTGATGCAGATCGCGGCGCTCGCCGAAGAGTTTGATGTGTTTGTCATCACGGACGAAGTCTATGAGCACCTCGTGTTCGACGGACGGAAGCATGTGTATTTCGCCACGCTGCCGCGGATGGCGAAGCGCACATTGAGCGTGTCGTCGCTGTCGAAGACATTTTCCATCACCGGCTGGCGTCTGGGCTACCTGCATGCGGCTCCGGAGATCATCGCGCAGGCGCGGAAGGTGCACGATTTTCTCACGGTGGGCGCGGCGGCGCCGTTGCAGCACGCGGTGGTCACGGCGTTGGGGTGGGGGCCGGAGTATTACGCGGGGCTTTGCGCCGAGTATCAGGCGCAGCGCGACGTGCTGCTCGGCTATCTCGACCAGACGGGGCTCGCCTACACGCGGCCCGAGGGCGCGTATTTTGTGATGCTGGACATCTCGCCTTTTGGTTTTGTGAGCGACGTGGAGTTCGCGCACTGGATGGCGAAGGAGATCGGCGTCGCGCCGGTGCCGGGATCGAGCTTCTTCGCCAATGGCGAGAACCGCTATGTGCGGCTCAACTTCGCGAAAAAGCCGGCGACTCTGCATGCGGCGGGCGAGCGGCTGCTGAAGTTGAAGCGCGGCTAAGGACGGCGCCGATCCGGATTTGATTTATCGCGGAAGCACGGAAACGCGAAAGAAGAGGCCGTATTTTTCAGTGCTTCGGTGTTTCCGTGATCAATCGGGTTTGGTTTAATCAAACCAGCACCAGTTCGATGCCGAGCGCCTCGATCTGCGAGCGCGCCTCAGAGGGCAGATCGGAGTCGGTGATGATCGTGTCGATTTCCGCGAGCGGGCAGACCTTGGTCAGGCTGGACGTGCCCCATTTGCTGGAGTCGGTCACGAGGATGACCTGGCGCGCGGAGCGGATCATGGCGCGTTTGGCCTGCGCTATTTCCATGGTCGAGTCGCTGAGGCCGTCGACGTCCATCGCCTGCGTGCCGAGGAAAAGTTTCTGCACCGAGAGTTCGGCGAGGCATTGCTCGGTGAGCGCGCCCACGGTGCTGGCCGATTCGCGGTTGAACGTGCCGCCGAGCAGGATCAGGCGCTGGCCGGGGGCGGCGCCGAGTTCGAGGGCGACGTTGAGGGCGTTGGTGACGACGGTGAGAGGAGTGGTGTTCACGAGCAGCCGGGCGATTTCGACCGCCGTCGTGCCCGCGTCGAGGATGATGGCGTCGCCGGGAAAAACGCGTTGCGCCGCCGCCGCGCCGATACGGCGTTTCTTGTCGAGGTGGAGTGATGCGCGCTGGTCCACGCCGAGCAGCGACGTGACGAAGTGGTGGTTGCCCTTGGTGATTGCGCCGCCCCGGTCGCGCAGCAGGCGGCCTTCGCGTTCGAGGATCACCAAGTCGCTGCGAATGGTGACTTCGGATACGTCGAAACGCACCGCCAGATCGCCCACGCGGACCGAGCCTTCGCGCTGCACCTGCTCGACGATGCGTTCGCGGCGATGGCGCGTCATGAGGGTCTTGTCGTCGGGAGTGTCAGTTAGGGTAGGGGAAGGCATGGGCGAAGGGAATCGAAAGCGATGTGACCTAACATCATCAAAGTGAAAGCTTATGAAAGCATGATATTGTTATTTCGGGCTTATTTTTCGAGAAAAAATAAAAATATGAAACCTTTCGTTTGACATTTTGAAAAATAAACGAAGGATATCGAAAGTTAACGAAACCCCTTTACCCCATGAAACAGATAGTCGCTCTTACGGCGTCCCCTGCTGGAACCGCCCATGCCCGTCTCGCCGCCGAAGCCCTTCGCGCGGTCGCCACCCAAGCAGGACACGGCTTCAAAGTTGAAGTCGCTGATCCTGCCGGCCCGATCGGCGCGTTGACCGCCGCCGATATCGCCGCCGCCGATGTGATCCTGCTCGCGGTTGATGCCGCCGTGAACACGGCGCGTTTCAACGGGAAGACGGTTTACGAAACCCGCACCAGCGCGGCGATCCGTCATCCGCAGGCAATCCTCGATGCCGCGCTCGCCCGCGTTTCACCGGCTGTCGCTATCGCTCCGGCTGCGCCCGCAGCTTCTACGCTCCCGGCCGCCGCCAAAGCGGTCGTGGCCCGCAAGCGCCTTGTCGGCATCACCTCGTGTCCCACGGGCATCGCCCACACGTTCATGGCGGCCGAGGCCTTGAAAAAAGCCGCCGCCGCGCTCGGCCATGATATCCGCGTCGAAACGCAAGGTTCGGTCGGTGCGAAGAGCCAGCTCACTCCCGAGGAAATCGCCGCGGCCGACGCCGTCGTGATCGCGGCCGACACCAACGTCGATCTCGCCCGCTTCGGCGGCAAGGCCCTTGCCCGGGTCTCCACCAAGGAGGCGATGCACCACGGCCAGAAAGTCATCACCGACGCCCTTGCGTTGCCCGTGCCCGCCGCCGGTTCCGCCGGCCTTGCGCAAAGCGTCGAGCAACTCAAAGCGAGTCGCGGCAGCGCGCGCAGCGGTCCTTACAAGCACCTCATGACGGGTGTGTCGCACATGTTGCCCATCGTGATCGCGGGCGGCCTGGCCATCGCGCTGGCCTTCGCCATCGGTGGCATCTACGCGGGCAACGAAAAAGGCACCCTCGCCGCCGCGCTCAGCCAGATTGGCGGCGGCGCGGCCTTCCAGCTCATGGTCGCGGTGCTCTCCGGCTACATTGCATTTTCCATCGCGGATCGTCCCGGCCTCGCGCCCGGCCTCGTCGGTGGCCTGCTTGCGCAACAGCTAGGCGCCGGTTTCCTCGGCGGCATCGTCTCGGGCTTTCTCGCCGGTTATCTGACGCTGTTTCTCGCCAAGAAAATCAAGCTTCCCGACAACCTCGAAGGCCTGAAGCCTGTCCTCATCCTGCCGTTTCTTTCAACGCTCACGGTGGGCTTGGCGATGATCTTCGTGATCGCGCCGCCAGTGCACGCGATCCTGACGACCATGACCGACTGGCTCAACTCCATGCAGAGCGCCAACGCCGTCCTGCTCGGTGTGATCCTCGGCTCGATGATGGCCTTCGACATGGGCGGCCCCGTCAACAAAGCCGCCTACACCTTCGGCGTCGGCCTGCTCGGCAGCCACGTCTATACGCCGATGGCCGCGATCATGGCCGCCGGCATGACGCCTCCGCTCGGCATCGCCCTCGCCGTGTGGCTCGCGAAAAACCGCTTCGATGCCGACGAACGCAAGACCGGTGGCGCCGCCGCCGTGCTCGGGCTCGCCTTCATCACCGAGGGCGCGATTCCCTTCGCCGCCAAGAATCCGCTGCGCGTCATCCCTGCGCTCATGCTCGGCTCGGCCGTCACCGGTGCGCTCAGCATGGTCTCCGGCGTGCAGCTCCTCGTGCCGCACGGCGGCGTTTTCGCCCTCCTGATTCCCGGTGCGGTCACGCATCTCATTCCCTATCTGCTCGCGATCATCGCCGGCACGGTGGTCACCACGGGCGCCTTGTTACTGACGCTCCCTAAAGACAACGCACCGGTTGCCGCCACCGCCTGATCGGCCAAAATTACCCCGCCATGACGACCGTCGAATCACGCCCTTCCGATCTTCCGCTCACGCTGCGAACCATCCGGCTCGGTGCGACCGCCTCTGATAAAGCCGCCGCCATTCGTCTCGCCGGTGAGCTCCTCGTCGAGGCCGGCTACATTGAACCGGGTTACATCGCCAGCATGCTCGCCCGCGAAGGTCAGGCCAACACCTGCCTCGGCCACGGCATCGCCATCCCGCATGGCCAACAGAAGGATCGCGCGCTCATCAAAAAAACCGGCCTCGCCGTCGTGCAAATTCCCGCCGGCGTTCGCTGGAACGACGAGCAGGTCGTCCACGTTGTCGTCGGCATCGCCGCGCGCGGTGACGAACATCTTGAAATCCTCGCCGCGCTCACCGACGTGCTTGACGACGACGCGGCCGCCCAGCGTCTCGCGACCACGACCGACGCCAGCGACATTCTCGCCGCCCTCCGTCGCCGCACGCCCGATGAAAAATCCGCGTCTGCGCCTATCGAGCCTTGGGCCGGTTCAGTTTCCAGCGAAGTCGTCTTGAGTGGACACGCCGGCCTGCACGCGCGTCCTGCGACAAAATTTGCCGAGATCGCCGCCGATTTTTCGTCCGAGATTCGTATCGTCCACGGCGACCGCGCCGCCAATGGGAAAGCCATGGCCTCGCTCCTGCGCCTCGGCGTGGAGAGCGGTGTGACCTTGCGCATCGAAGCACGCGGCAGCGATGCCGATGCCGCGCTTGCCGTTCTCCGTGAAGCCGTGGAAAGCGGACTCGGCGACGTCGACGAACCGTCCGATCTTCACGCAACCGCCGCCCAAGCCTGGACGCCTCCCGAGACCGTCACTGCGGTCATCGTCGGCACCTCTGCGTCGCCCGGCATAGCCATCGCGCCGATTTTCCGTTTCCGCGCCGAGATGCTCGCCGTCGAGGATACCCGTGGCGAACCGTCCTCCGAGCGCCGCCGCCTCGATAAAATTCTCGCCGAAGCCGGCGCCGATTTGAAACGTCTCGAAAACGATGCCGAAGCTTGCCCGCTTCCCGCCGAAGTGGAGATTTTTAAAGCCCATCAAGCCCTCATCGCCGACCTCGAGTTGCATGCCGACGTGGTCGCCATCATAGAGGAGGGCCACAGCGCCCCATGGTCCTGGCAGCAAGTGATCGAACGCCGCGTCGCCGAAGTAAGCCGCCTCAAGAATGAGCGTCTCGCTGGTCGCGCCGCCGATCTGCGCGACATCGGCCAGCGCGTGCTGCGTCTGTTCTCCGGCGTGGTGAGCCGCGAGCCGGTTTTGCCCTCAGGCAAATGCATCCTCGTGGCCGACGATCTCACGCCGTCCGACACCGCGCGCCTCGACCCGAAAAAGATCCTCGGCCTCTGCACCGCGTCCGGCGGCCCAACTTCGCACACTGCGATTATCGCGCGCGCCCGCGGCTTGCCCGCTGTCGTCGGTGCGGGGAGCGAAGTCCTGTCGTTGCCCGATGGTTCAATGGCGATTCTCGATGGTGGTGGCGGCCGCCTCTACCCGCATCCTGAAGAGTTCGCCCTCGCATCGGCCAAAGAATTTCAGGCCCACCTCGCTCATCACCAAGCGGCGGCGGATGCGGACCGCTTCCGTCCTGCGCTTACGACCGACGGCCACCGTGTCGAGATCGTCGCCAACATCGGCCACGCCGAGGAGGCCGCCCTCGCGGTCGAGGCGGGCGCCGAGGGCGTCGGCCTGCTGCGCACGGAGTTTCTTTTTCTCGGTCGAGAGACCGCGCCGACCGAAGAGGAGCAATTTCTAGCCTACACCACGATGATCGGCGCGCTCAACGGCCTCCCCATCATCATCCGCACACTCGACATCGGCGGCGACAAGATCGTGCCCTACCTCGGTCTGGCCCATGAGGAAAACCCGTTCCTCGGCGTGCGCGGGATCCGCCTGTGCCTGCGCCGTCCTGACGTCTTCAAGACCCAGCTTCGCGCGATTTACCGCGCCGCCGCGACTGCCGAGGCCGGCGTGGTGAAAATCATGTTCCCGATGGTGACCACACTCGAAGATCTGCGTGCCGTCAAAAAACTTTGCGAAGCCGTCCGCGCCGAACTCGGTGCGCCGGTGTGCGAGCTCGGCATCATGGTCGAAGTCCCCTCTGTCGTGCTGATGGCCCGCGAGTTTGCCCGCGAGGCCGATTTCTTTTCGGTCGGGACCAACGACCTCACGCAATACGCGCTCGCCATCGACCGTCAGCATCCCGAACTCGGAAAGGAAGCCGACGCGCTGCATCCCGCCGTGCTCCGCTTGATCGACCTCACCGTGAAAGCCGCTACGGCCGAAGGAAAGTGGGTCGGCGTGTGCGGTGGTGCGGCCGGAGAGACGCTCGGTGCATCCATTCTCACGGGGCTCGGGGTTACCGAACTCAGCATGAGCGCCCCGTCGCTTGCCGCCGTGAAGGCCCACTTGCGCCGCACATCGCTCAAATCCCTCCGCGCCCTCGCGCAGCGAGCACTTGCCTGCTCGACCGCCGCCGAGGTCCGCGCACTCTCCAAATAAGCCATGTCCACCCCCGCCATCACAACCCTCACGCTCAACCCCGCGATTGACCGCACGGTGACGATCCCCGGATTCACGGCCGGCGCGGTCAACCGTGTCGAATGCACCAGCGACCGCGCAGGCGGCAAAGGAATCAACGTGGCCGCCGCGCTCGCCGAACACGGCCACGCCGTCGCCGCGCTGGGATTCCTCGGGCGCAACAACGAGGCGGTCTTCACCACATTTTTTTCCGGGCATGGCATCGAGGACGGCTTCGTGCGACTGCCGGGATCGACCCGCGTGGGCATCAAGATCACCGACCCGGTCCGTCACGAGACGACCGACATCAATTTTCCCGGGCTCATGCCGACGGTCACCGACATGGCCGCGCTCCGCTCCCAACTCACCGCGCTCTCCGGTGGCTGGTGCGTGCTCGCGGGCAGTCTGCCGCCCGGTGTTCCTGCGGGCATCTACCGCGAGTTCATCACCACGCTCAAGGCCCGCGGCGTCCGCACTGTGCTCGACTCAAGCGGCGTGGCGTTGCGCGAGGCTCTGCAGGCCGCGCCCGACATCATCAAACCCAACGTCCACGAGCTTGAGGCGCATCTCGGTCGCACGCTTTCGACCGAGGCGGACGTCATCGCCGCTGCTCGCGAACTCGTTGCTGGTGGCGTAAATCTCGTGGTCGTTTCGCGAGGCGCCGACGGCGCGTGCTTCGTCACGGCTGACGAGGTGGTCGTGGCCCGTCCGCCGTCTGTCGCCGTGCGCAGCACGGTGGGCGCGGGCGATGCGATGGTCGCCGGCATCATCGCCGCGCAGCTCCGCAATCTGCCGCTCGTCGACTGTGCGCGGCTGGCGACCGCCTTTTCCCTTTCCGCGCTCACCCGTTCCGATGACGGCTCCGATTTGCGAGCCAGCGTCGAGGTGTTCACGAGTCGCGTGCAGATCACCGTTCCGAAGTCCTAAAACCCTCCTTGCCCGCGCAGATGAACCTGCGCCGCAGCTACTGCTTTGCCCTTTTCCTTAACCCAACCCCGATCATGAAAACCAAGTTCCTGTCCATTCTCCTCGCAAGTTCCGCCGCCCTCGTGGGCGCCGAGCAGGCCGTCAATACACCCGCGCCTTTCTCTGACCGTCTTACCGGCGACTGGGGCGGCGCGCGCACCAAACTCGTCGACCAAGGCGTCGATGTCTTCGCCTACTACAATGCAATCGTCGCCTCCAACGTCTCCGGCGGCATCCGCAGCGAGACCAACTACGCGAGCGATGTTTTCTTCGGCGCGAAGTTTGACCTGCAAAAACTCCTCGGTTGGGAGAACACCACGTTCACCCTCTCCGGCATCAATCGCGCCGGCAGCGACATCACGCCTTCGGTCGGCAGCCAATACAGCGTCATGCAGCTCGTGGGCGGACAAACCACGTTCCTCTACAACGTGACCTTGGAGAAAACCTTCAACGACGGGAACCTCTCGGTGAAATTCGGGCGCATGACCGCGACCGACGACTTCGTGGGCTCGCCGCTCTACGGCTACTCGCTTAACAACGCGGTGGACGGCCAGATCCGCGCCGTGCTCTTCGACGGCGTCATGACATCCTATCCGTTCGCGGTGTGGGGTGGTCGCGTGAAGGCGAAGACGAGCGACGACAGCTTTTTTCAGCTCGGC
>Ga0123337_10006622_pt1 | contig 11019 bp, 5 predicted proteins | sample frozenSSSSmetaG_FD_89792 | JGI IMG/M metagenome (GOLD analysis project Ga0123337, IMG submission 89792) | Glacier valley bacterial and archeal communities from Borup Fiord, Nunavut, Canada, to study Microbial Dark Matter (Phase II) -... | ecosystem: Environmental > Aquatic > Freshwater > Ice >...
TAAGCTGAGTAAAAGTATCAGGATGAATATCTCCGATACCTTTAGAATATCTAAAGATGCTATTGATGCTATCATTGATTATAAGGCAGAGGATTCAAGTTATACAGATATCGCAACACGCAAGGCGTATCTTTGGGGAAATGCACAGGTGAAATATGATGGTTTAGATCTTAAAGCAGATATTATTATTATAGATTTTGAAAAAAGGCAACTTTATGCAAGGGGACGAATAGATAGCTCCGGTAAATATGTAGGAAAACCTGTTTTTAAAGATGGTGAAAGGGAAACAGAAGCGGATACTATGATTTACAATTTTGAAACAAAGCGTGGAAGAACATATGGAATTGCCTTAAAAGAAGATGATGGTTATATATACTGTAACAAGGTTTTCAGAGATGACGATAAAAGCATCTACAGCGACAGAGGCAGATATACTACTTGTAATAACCGTGAACACCCACATTTTTATCTGGAAGCCAGAAATCTAAAGATAATACCTGAGAAAAAAATTATTTTTGGTCCGTCTAACCTTGTGATTGAAGATATCCCGACCCCATTATTTATCCCATTTGGTATGTTTCCAACCAAGAAGGAAAAAAAATCCGGTCTGGTTCCCTTTGAATATGGAATGAGCGGCAATTATGGCCCTTTTCTTAGAAATGTAGGGTATCATTTTGCCATTAACGATTATGTGGACGCAAGTTTAACCGGAGATATCTATTTTAGGGGTAGTTGGCGGGTTGCCAATAATACAAGATACATCAAACGTTATAAGTACAATGGAAATTTTAATATTGAATTTTCTAAATACCTAAATGGAGAAAGAGAAGATCCGGATTTTAGAACCAATAATACCCGTTCATTTGCTTTAAAATGGAATCATAATCAAGATGGCAAAGCCAAACCCGGTTCCATGTTTAGTGCAAGTGTCAATGTTCAGAAAAATAATTTTGCCCGCTTAAACTCACGCAATCCAACGGCCATAGTGAGTAATGAGTTTGGTTCTTCTGTTTCATATTCTAAAACCTTATTTAAAAACAAAGCGAACCTAACAACCAGTGCTTTACACAGGCAGAATACACAAACAAAATCTTTTTCACTTTCATTGCCGAATTTAACACTGGGCGTACAAAGGATAACTCCATTTTCGCAGCCAAATTCAGCTGGTAAATATAAATGGTATAAAGATTTTGGTATCAGTTACCAACTTGAATTTGAGAATAGAATTGACACGAAGGATAGCATTTTTTTCTCAGGCAAACCCATAGAGGGCGTGCTAGAGAGTATCGTTCCAGGGATTAAAATTAACTCACCTATAACATTGAGTTCTGCCGACCAGTTTAAGCAAGGGATTATACATAGCATACCCATTACGCTCGGATCTTACAAGTTTTTAAAACAGCATTTTTCATTCACTCCTACTGTTAGTTATAAAGAATACTGGTACTTTAAGACAATAGAAAAAAAATGGAATGAAGTCACCGATACGATTGATGTCATCAACCATTATAACTTTAGCCGGGCAAGTGATTATAGTGCTTCGGGAAATATTATCACGAATATTTTTGGCACTTATATGTTTAAAAGCAAAAAGGTAAGTGCATTGCGTCATACAATTTCACCCAATGTGGGTTTTAGTTACCGACCGGATTATAGCAATGCGAGGTACGGTTATTATAAAGATATTCAGATCGATACAACAGGAAAAAAATTCTCTAAATACAGTATTTATGAAGGTGGAATAAAAGGCAAACCGGCGGAAGGTTCCAGCGGTCTTATTACGTTTTCATTGGTAAATAATATAAAAGCCAAAGTGCTGAAAGTAACAGATACTTCTTCGGTATATGAAAATAAAACCTGGCTAGAAAATCTAAGTATAAATGGAAATTTTAATATGTTAGCAGACACACAAAAATTGTCAAATATCACTATTAACGGATTTACCAAACTGTTTAATCATGTAAACATGAATGCCAATGCAACTTTAAACCCATATGCGAAGACAAGTAGAAAAAATACTTTTGGAACCGGCTACAATGAGTTTTACCTGAACACCTACGAATGGACTAATAGCAGGCGCATCGGTACATGGACAAATGCCTCAGTTATGATGAATACGGAAATCAATGCAGACATGTTCCGTAAAAAGAAAAGTCTGGATACCAGTGGTGTTATCAGATCTCAGGAGGATCAGGATGAATATGAAAGTATGTTGTTTAATCCAAGCGGGTATGTTAATTTTGATATGCCATGGAGCCTGAAGGTTAATTATTCAATGAACTATTCACGTCAGAATTTTAAGACATTATATGCTCATACCTTTAGTTTTGGTGGAGATTTTAATCTTACACCTAAATGGAAAATAGCCTGCAATTCTGGATATGATTTTAATCAAAAGAAAATTTCATATACCCAATTTGAAATTAGTCGTTTATTACATTGCTGGGCATTGAATTTTTCTTGGATACCTGACGGTGTGCGTAAAAGTTTTACTTTTTCTTTAAAGGCTAATAGCAGTTTATTGCAAAGTTTAAAGGTGGATAAAAAAAGATATTGGTTTGACCAATAATATTTTAACTATGGAGTGTTAACTAAAAGGTTTATTTATAATCCAAATTATCGTATAAGATGTATGACGCCATCTATAATCTCATTTGATGTGTTTGAAGGGTTCTTGCTTTTTAACTTGAGGATATAATAATAGATACCACTCGCCAATGCACCATTGGCGTTTTTTAATGTTCCATTCCAACAATTATCCGGTAATATCCCATTAAAGACCAAAATTCCCCAACGGTCGTATATCCATATTTCCGCTTCATCACAATTAGGTGTTATACCTCCTATGGTATAACAGTCATTTTGATTATCTGCATTGGGTGTAAAAACATTAGGCACCTTAATAGAACGAAGTGGATTTCCATACATTTTTATAATGACTGTTTGTGTATCAATACACCCACTTACAGGGTGTTTTACTTGTAATATGGTCAGGAAATCACCATCCTTATTAAATGTATGTTTTGGGTTTTCTTCGTTTTTGTTACCTGTACTATCACCAAAATCCCATACTGGGTCAATATAGTTCGATGATTTATTGGTAAATTTAAACTCCCTGCTGCATTCTTCACTGGCAAATTCAAAATCTGCTTTTGGCATTTCCTTTACTTCTATTTCTGTAGAATCTATTTCTGATATATTACAGGAGAATGAATCTATCGAGGTAAGGAATACTTTGTATTTACCGGGATTTTGATAAATATGCACCGGATTTTTGGCCGTATCGATTGCAGATCCATCTCCAAAATTCCAGAAGTATTGTCTTGCTTTTTTACTTTGATTGGTAAAAACAACTCTTAAAGCCTGGCAACCAACTGTAGGGTCTGCAATAAACTTAGCATCTACCTCATAATTGATTTGAAAATCTATTTTGAAGGTAGCATTACTGCATCTTGGGCTTGCATTGAGTTTGAACGGGACATTTGCACTGACTGGGAAATCGTCAAAATGTTGAGATGGACCGGGGCAGCTGGCGCAAACAGATTGGTATACAACTCCTTTTTTGTCAAACCTTGATGTTCCGCCGTCCACGTGATCTTCTGTTTGATTACCGCCATAGTATGTAGCAAATAAGAGGTTCCTGGCATCTTTACTCAACACAAGTAAATAAAAGTCCTGCTCATCTGTTGTTTTCTGGATGGCATCTGAAGTCACCTGCAGATTTTTTGTACTGAGTGGATGTAGCGAGCCATCTGTTATCGGACTTCCCCATCCTGAAAAGTATATATTATCGCACTTGTCTACCAGAAAAGCAGAGGGAGATATTTCCGGATTAAAAGTTCTGTTTCCAAATGTGGTAGATAAATTAAGCACGGCAATATTGGGTGAAAACCTTGTAATAAATTGGCTGCTGCGGTCTTTTCCATAGGTTCCTGAGCTCCTTATTATAGTTCCATCCGTTTGTCCTGCTGCATATACCTGCCCATTGGCATCGATATCGAGAAAATAAATCTGGTCGTAATTGACCGTGCCAAAATAGGTGCTATTTAGTAATTGACCGCTCGTATTCAGTTTTGCTATAAAACCATCAGACCTTCCACCTGTAAAAGTATTCTTATTGCCGTTGACAGAAAATGCCATAGCATTGCTGGCTGTTCCTCCACCAACGTACAAAAAAGTATCATATAATCTTACCGAATACATAGCATCATCCCCATTTCCGCCTAAGTACGTACTGAATCTTAAGTTTTTAAGTTGAGCATCCAGACTAAAAACACATCCATCCTGTATAGACGACCTACTCGCCTGAAATGGAGTTTTTAAAGGAAAATTTGTGCTCTGTGTAGTAGAAGCTATGTATACATTATTGGCCGTATCCACCACAATATCTCCCCTGAAATCATCTGCATAATTATATCTCAAGGTTCTGGTATTTAACCCGTCAAAATCTGCTCCACCGATGAAAGTTCCTGCCAGCATTTCACTACCATCTTCTTTGAGCTTTACAACAAAAATATCTGTTTTACCATTAAAACTTGTGTCGTATCCTAAAGAATCGATAGGAAAATCAGGGGAATAAGAAGTACCCATTACCAACAAATTGTCAAGGTGATCAACCACAAGGCTATGAGGATATTCATCTCTGCTGCCGCCAAGATATGTGCTGTATAGCAGGATATTGCCGGCACTGTCAAATTTGTTAATTCCGATGTCGCACGGTAGGTTAGCCGGTGGCTGTCCGATACCACCTGCGTATACTGTTTGGAATGCACCCGCTGTTACAGGAAATGGCCCACCATTCGTACCTGTTCCGCCATCTACAATACCTCCGGCATATAAATGTGATTTCGAATCGTAAGTAGAGGTAAAACCAAAATTATCTCCCTGACTGCCACTATAGGTTGAAAAGACTAAAATGGGATCAATAATTAAAGGATATTCCACATCATACTTTTGAATTTTAAAGGAAACTAGATAAGAGCCATTTTTTGATTTATTAAGTTGATAAGAACAAGGTACAATCATACTGTCTCCATGAATAATTTGAAATGCAAATGGTTTTTGTTCTACAATGATTCCCGTGGATGTGGAGATCATTAGTTTTTCATTTTCAACACGTACACCCTCTGTAAAATTATACTTCATCTGAATGGCTTTGTAATCAGCGCCTTTACTCAGTATAAAATTATGTTTGACTGATTCTCCACCATTTTGTATTTGCCAATCTATTCCTCTATAAATATTCTTATAAGTAATTTGATGGTATGACCTCAGATTTGTATGCCATTTTGAGGGGTCTTTTCCGTGGTAAAAATGATATTTACTAGGAGAGATATACTCTGGAATAATATCGCATGGTAAAGCACCAAGAAATTCCACATCAAAACGGTGATACCGAATAGAGAAATCATGTTGTAGCATTTTATACCGATGAAAATGATGCCAGAAGCTGTCATTATCCTCTTTGTTTTTCAATAAAATGCTAAACCCGTTTTTTGTGTAGTAGGTCATGCCATTGTTGAATTGTTTCGTAAATGTCACAAAATCAGGCATTCTGCCTTTATTTTCTAAGAGAAGAGATTGACCTGAAAGTTTTGAAAAATTGAGAAAAAAAGCAAAAAACAGGTAAAAACAAATGAATTTGAATCGATATGGATAAATGGTATACAATACGTAATAGGTTGCTTTTCTTTACAAAGATACAAAAATTAATATTTTAGTTGCCTAAACCTATTAAAAAGTGCATAATTGAGAGTATTTTCGCAGATTCAAAAAATTTACAAACGAATCCATGTCAGAATTAAACGATCTTCAACTGCAACGTAGGCATAAACTTGAAAAAATAAGAAATTTAGGGATAGATCCATACCCGGCAGAAATGTGGGATGTCAATGCTTATTCAGATGATATTTTGAAGAATTTTAATGTTGAGGAAAATAATCTTCAGGAAGTAAGTCTGGCCGGTAGAATTATGAGTATACAACCGAGAGGCAAGGTTTGTTTTATGAAAATCAAAGATGAACAAGGTCGCATTCAGCTTTATGTTGGTCGTGATGGTATTTGTCCAGGAGAAGATAAAACTATTTTTGATACATTGGTTTTACACTTGTTGGATATTGGAGATTTTATTGGTGTTAAGGGAGAAGTTTTTATTACCAAGACTGGAGAAACAACCGTTAGAGTGAAAGAAATTAAACTTTTATGCAAGGCATTAAATCCATTGCCTGTCGTGAAAGAAAAAGATGGCGAAATATTTGACGCTTTTACAGATCCTGAGTTGCGTTATCGCATGCGTTATGTCGATTTGATTGTTAACCCACATGTGAAAGAAACATTTATTAAAAGGACCAAGATAGTACAATCACTGAGGAATACATTTAATCATAACGGATATATTGAAGTGGAAACTCCTGTTTTGCAGGCGATTCACGGTGGTGCTGCTGCCAGGCCATTTATGACGCATCATAATGCACTCGACATGCCACTATTTCTGAGAATTGCTAATGAATTGTACCTTAAACGTCTTATTGTTGGTGGTTTTGATGGTGTATACGAGTTTTCTAAAAATTTCAGAAATGAAGGAATTGACAGGACGCATAATCCTGAATTTACCGGTCTTGAAATATATGTGGCGTATAAAGACTATAACTGGATGATGGATTATACTGAAATTATGCTGGAAAACGTAGCGAAGGATGTTAATGGTCATACGGATGTAACGGTTGGCGAACAAACTATCAGTTTTGCCAGACCATATAAAAGACTTACCATGTTTGAAGCTATCCTTGAGCATACAGGTATTGATGTGTCAGCAATGTCTGAAGAAGAACTCAGGAATACTTGTAAAACGCTTAATATACACATAGATGCTACAATGGGTAAAGGCAAGTTAGTAGATGAAATATTCAGTGAAAAATGTGAAAAACATTGTATTCAGCCAACATTTATTATCGATTATCCAATAGAAATGAGCCCTCTTACTAAGAAACATCGCAGTAAGGAAGGTTTGGTAGAGCGTTTCGAACTATACATAAATGGCAAGGAAATTGCGAATGCTTACACCGAATTGAACGACCCCATCGATCAGAGAGAACGTTTCGAGGAACAGTTAACTTTAGCAGGTCGTGGAGATGATGAAGCAATGCCTCTGGATGAAGATTTTTTAAGAGCTTTAGAATACGGCATGCCTCCAACAGCCGGGCTTGGTGTAGGTATTGACAGATTAACAATGTTAATTACCAATCAGCCAAGTATTCAGGAAGTTTTGTTCTTTCCTCAAATGCGCCCTGAAGTGATTCAGGTCAAAGGCACACATCAGCAGGACTAGTGAAATTGAGATATTTTTTGCGGGCGTAAAAGATTGAATAAGCCATACAAACGATTACTCTCCATATTCCATCAGCGCAATGGTGGCTGCCTCATACTTTTCTAATTCCAGTTTTTTAAGGTCCTCATAACCCATGATATTTCCTGACTTTATTCTCACAATGGCGCGGTTCATTAAAATGTCTTTTCTTTCAGGGTTTAACCTTAAGGCTTGATCGAAATAAGCAAGTGACTTTTTAAAATCCGGTGCCGCAATGGCATGCAATGAATACCAAACGCCGAGATTATTGAGGGCATTCTCGTTGGTTTCCTGATAGACTATTGAAATTGTAAAATCTGTAAGAGCATTTATTACTGCGCGGACAGCAATATAAGCCTCTCCGCGAATATTGTGAATTTCTGATAGCAGGTATGTATCGGGATATATTTGTTCATTTTCCCGGGAAATAGCCATGCTGAGTTTTTCAACCGCATTTTTAGCATCACCGTATTGGTATGCTGTTTGGCCTTCCATCAATAATTTACGGGCTGATAAATCAGCAATTGCATTTAAAAACATGATAAAACTGAAAACGAATGATATAGTTGTACAGAGTATGACAAATATCTGCTACTTCATGAAGTTTTCAATATATAGATATACAGAGTTATTGTAGAAGTTTATTTTATTGGACATTCATTATTAAAAGAAGTTGATTATAATGGTAATAGATAATTAAGGGTTATTTGATTTCTATTGGATGTTTCGGATGCACGTGCATAGAAATCTATTGAAAAGCGTTTATAGACTTTTAACTCAATTGAAAACTCCAAGGTGAGGCAATCTGCAAGTCCATACGTTTTTGACCTATGATTACCTGTATTAAATTTTGTATCTTCTTCAACACAGTAGGGAATAATGAAGAGGAAAATATCTTGTTTGGTGCAATGCGTTTGTATTTCTGCATAATTCTTATAGTTGCCAATATTAGCTTCATATCCAGCTCCAGCCTTTACACTGATAAATTTTCTTCGAAAAAATTCATACCGGAAGTTAATTGGAAATGAAATATGGCTATAGGTTCCCTTTTGTTTGATGGCATTGGTATCCCAGTCTTGTCTGAATTTCCATTTTTTAAAACCGATTTCAACAGAAAAACGTTTGTGAAAGTTGTATTCCAATCCTAGACCTAATCTATATAGAAGACGATTTTCCTGATGGAAATAGAAATTGCTATCTAAATGACCGGTTTCATGAATGCCGAGTTGGTAATAAGTTTCGGAACTCTTCTTATATGTACCTAAAGTATTGTCCATATTGAATTCAAAATTGGGATTTCCTTTTAATGCAAAAGGATAAATGGATTTTATCCTTAAATCGCATTTGTTATGAATGCCCTCACGCACACGTGATTGGCCGGCAATTTTTCCCCATAAAAAAAGGATTATTAGAAGAGTTGTTGTAATTTTTTTATTCATGATTTGTTTGATTTACGGATCAAAAATACTCATGTAGTACAGTCTTTAGAAAATGGATTTCATGACATAAATATAAGAAAATTATGCTTAACACAAGGTTTAATTTAAAACAAGCGTAAACTTTAAAATAATTGCATAAAATAATTGCAGAAGTGCTTAAAAAACGTATTTTCGCATATAAATTATCCTCATTTAAGGATAATTGCAAAATAAAATGAACGTAGCGGGACAAGAATATCAGGCTTTTTTTATCGAGGTGCTTAGGAAAGCAATAGCTCCTAATCTGAATCTGGCAGACGAGGTTGGGCATTTGTTAAATATAAGTTCTGATAGTTCATACCGTCGCTTAAGAGGAGAAACGGAGTTCACCCTTAGTGAAACAATTCGCTTATGTAATCATTTTGATATTCCCTTAGAGATATTAAATGCAAAAACTACTGAGGCTGTTACCTTCAAGACTAATAGACTTAATACAGACAAAGATAGTTTTACGGATTATTTGGAAGGTTTATACAAGGAATTAAACTGGTTAAGTAAATATGAACAGGCAGAGATTATCTATGCAGCAGAGGATTTGCCGGTTTTTTATAGCTTGTTTTTCCCGGTATTGGCGCGTTTTAAAATGTGTTACTGGACAAAATCTATTTTGAATGTGCCTGAAATGCAGAGAATGAAAATTGAAGATGTGCAACTACCTGATACCTGGCAAGATGTAGCCTCAAGAATTTCAGAACTTTTTCTTAAGATCAAATCTATAGAGGTTTGGAATACCGATACGTTTAAAAGCACTTTTGAACAGATAAGATTTTATTGGGAAGCTGGTTTTTTCAGAGAGAAAAAAACCGCATTTGAGGTGATTGACTCATTTAAACATGTCATTAATATGATAGAGATGCAATCTGAAATGGGGAAAAAGATGAACTTTAGCAAAGGTCAATTCAGTAAGGCAGATTATGTGTTGTATACCAGCGAACTGATGATTGGGAATAACTGCGTCTTGATAAGGGCTGATGATAAAGGAGCCTGTTATATTGGTTATAATTCATTTAATTATATGCGAACCAATAATAGGTTTTTTAATGAGCAGGCAGAGGCCTGGATGAGGAATCTTATCAGCAAATCTACTTTGGTAAGTATGGTCAGTGAAAAACAAAGAAATCAGTTTTTTAAAACAACACTCAATAAAATTGAAGCCTTGAGACTACAAATTGAAGCAGAATAAATACTATTTCATCCGGAGCTTTTAATTTCTCCGGATGAATAGCTTGTATTATTTGCTCAGTTCATACCTTTCCCGGCCATTCCAGCCAAATGAAAGTCCAAAACGCAATCCGTTTTTACCAGGAATAATGAACATATTAAGAGGAATATTCATACGTCCGCTTTTAAATGTTTTTCCAAAAGCAAATAAAAATCCTGCAGTAGCCATATAACTGCCTCTGCTATCGGGCCTTTTTTCAATGTTTATAGCCTGATTTTGCGCCACAGATATGTCCTGTTCTAAATACCATTCGTTTTTTCCATCACGGTTTTCGTCATAATAAAATCCGGAGGCCATTTTTGTGATATTAAATGTTGGTCCAAAAGCAAACTCCCATCCCGTTCTGTTATTTCTAAGGCCATTCAGGAATGAAAAACTAGGAATTATTCTGCCTTGATCCATGCCGCTAATCATTGGTATGATTTCCACCAAAGCCTGAAAATTACCTTCATTGAGATATTGTTTTTCATATTGGTATCCAAACTGAAACATAAATGGATAACTATCATATCCTCCTTTATTCACCGGATTTTGAATGACTGAGGCAGAAACTCCTGAGAAGCCTACAATGCCCATTCTTGGTCCATCTGCTCGTAGTTTGAGTTGATACGGATTGTTAACGGCATTGTCATATTCGGCTTTAACGGTTAGTTTTCTGATGATATTTTCGTCATTTGCCAATCCGTACATTTCGTTGATAGTCACTCTTAGCATCATCAACTCATTACCCGGTATGTTTAGAAATTCTTTAACGATTGTTTTTTCAAATGTCTTAGTCTTGACATCCAGTAAGCGCAAGGTGATGTTGACTTTGTCACCCAATAATTGAATACTGCCGCTAAACATTTTTTCAATTCCAAGGTGTCTTCCAAATTCAGCGAGACAGATTTTTGAAAAACACCCTAAAGAGCTGAGGGTATCCTTTTTAGCCGCATATTCCACTTCATACTTATCCATCACTTCATAAGACCCGA
>Ga0123337_10006623_pt1 | contig 11018 bp, 11 predicted proteins | sample frozenSSSSmetaG_FD_89792 | JGI IMG/M metagenome (GOLD analysis project Ga0123337, IMG submission 89792) | Glacier valley bacterial and archeal communities from Borup Fiord, Nunavut, Canada, to study Microbial Dark Matter (Phase II) -... | ecosystem: Environmental > Aquatic > Freshwater > Ice >...
TCCATTTTCATCAAGACGCATTAAATCGTCAATTTCAAAAGACATTTCGCCAAAAAACAGATCGGCCCCTTGTTGTTCAAGTTCTATTATTTTTCTTAAAATAGTTCCCGTAGTAGAAGTAGATATTTTACCGTAACTTTCTTCAATTTCGTCTTTTCCTTCGTCTGTTATATAATTAATAGCTTTTTTTATGTCTTTTAAGTCAAGTAAAGGCATTTTGTTGTCATCACAATATTTAAAAATTACAGATATAACACCCGCCTGGGTATCATTCAAATCCAAAATTCTAGAAAACAAAACAGGTCCAAATTCTGATACTGTTGAACGTAAACGAACACCATCTTGTTTAGACAGAGTCATTAATTCTACAGGAAAACTAGATACAGAATAGGGAATATTCAATTTGGCATGACGCTCTTTTATAAAATCTTTTTCTTCTCCTTCTTTGGCAACACCACTAAAATCTCCTTTAATATCCATCATCAAAACGGGGATTCCAAATGACGAAAGTTGTTCAGACAGAACTTGAATAGTTTTTGTTTTTCCAGTTCCAGTGGCTCCAGCGATTAGGCCATGTCGATTTAGAGTTTTTAATGGAATCTTAACATAAGTATTTGGCAAGGCTTCTCCATCCAGAATGGCGCCTCCTAATGTTATACTCTCGCCTTTGGACAAATATCCGCTATTTATATGCTCTAAAAATGCTTCTTTTTTGCTCATTTTAATTGGATTTTAAATCAATTGCAAGTTATATATTTTTTTTCAATTCTTAGAATTAAGGATTTACTGCAAAAAATAGTCTTAATTCATTGCATATAATGTGATTCTAATTTTTTTTAATTTCATATCTTTTTTTAATTATAATATTCGGAATACTTAAAATGGCTTTTTTTTTTACAAAATTGTGTGATATTGTTGAATAAAATGATGAATAATTCTTAAAAAACGTTGTAGTCAGATAATGAGAATAAAATAATATGTAAGATTAGTTAAAAAAAAGTTTTTTTATTTCAACTAAAAAATTAAATTTGCTCCTATACAAGTTTATTAGAACTAAAAATAAATATTTAAAATTAAAAAAAATGGCAAACGTTAAAGTTAAAAAGGAAAGCACTTCAAACGGAGGAGGAATGATTTCAGGAATTATTATTGCAGCATGTATCTTTGTTGGTTGGTTGATATGGTCTCAAGTAATGGGAGATCCGTCAAATTTTGCAGGAGGAGATATTGAAAAAGGGCATCCATTGAATACATTAGGTCAAGTATATAAAGGAGGATTTATTGTGCCAGTATTATTAGGTATGTTATTAATGGTTATTGTATTTTCTATCGAGAGATATTTTGTTATAGCAAAAGCTGCTGGAAAAGGAAATTTAGATAAATTTATGAAAGCAGTACAAACTAGTATCAAAACAGGTGATATTGATGGAGCTATTGTTTCTTGTGACAAACAGCAAGGTTCTGTTGCAAATGCAATTAAATCTGCTTTAGTTAAATATCAAGATGTTAAAAAAGAAGGTTTCAATAGTGAAGAAGCTTCAGAAACTATACACAAAGAAATCGAAGAGGTTACTGCTCTTGAATTGCCAATGTTGGAAAAAAATATGACTATTATTTCTTCTTTAGTTTCTTTAGGAACACTTGGAGGATTATTAGGAACAGTATCGGGGATGATTAAAGCGTTTGGTGCTTTGGCTTCTGCTGGAACTCCAGATCAAGCTGCACTTGCAGTTGGTATTTCTGAAGCTTTGATTAATACAGCTACAGGTATCTCTACTTCTATTACAGCTATTGTTGCTTACAACTTCTTTACTTCAAAAATTGATGATTTAACTTACTCTATCGATGAGGCGGGTACTACAATCGTTAATACTTACAGACATTTTAGAGGTAGTTTAAAACAATAATTAATTTTTGATAATTTTATCAAAATAATAGATATAAAATAATGGCTAAAATAAAAATGACTAAAAAGTCCACGTCTACCGATATGACGGCGATGTGTGATGTTGCGTTTCTATTGCTTACGTTCTTTATTTTGACTGCCACTGCTAAAACACCTGAAGTATTACCAGTTGATACTCCACAGTCTGTTGTGCAAACAAAATTGCCTTCTGATAATTTGTCAACTTTGACAATTGGAAAAGTAAACGGGAAAACTGCAGTATTCTTTGATTTAAAAGGAAAAGATGTTCGTAAAAAAGCGCTTGAATTAATGGGTCAAAAATACAATATTGCTTTTTCTGAAGCTGATGGCGAAAAATTTGCATTAATGGAAAGTTTTGGTGTACCTGTTCAAAATTTAAAACAAATTTTGGATATGAAAGCTGCAGATAGAAGTAAAGCTGGACAGGCTGGAATACCTAAAGATTCTTTAGACAATCAGTTGAAAGATTGGATTTTGTATTCTCGTAAAGCAAATATAGAAATCAATGACAAAGAATTGCAATTTGCAATTAAAGGAGATGCAAAGGAGCAATATCCAGCAATCAAACAAGTAATGGATATTTTGCAAGATCAAAAAATCAATAGCTTTAACTTGGTTACAGGATTAAGAGGAAAGAATTTTTAATTAAAAAAGACACACTAAAATGGCTGAATTAAATACCGACGGCGGTGGAGGCAAAAAAGGTGGCAAAGTAAGAAGTAAAAAACAGAACTCTAAGGTAGATTTAACTGCCATGGTGGATTTGGCCTTCTTGCTAATCACATTCTTTATGCTTACCACTACGTTGTCTAAACCTCAATCCATGGATTTGACGTTGCCAGATAAAGAAAAAGATCCAACTGCAAAAAATGATATAAAAGTAGATGAAAATCGTACTATGACTGTTTTGCTTGGTGAAAATGGAAAACTGGTTCGTTACGTTGGAATGTTGGAAAAACCACTTGCAGCACCAAAAGATTTTTCTTATGGTAAAGATGGAATTAGAAAAGAACTAGTTGCTAGAATGGAATTGGTAAAACAATATTCTACAGCTAAAGGAAAACCAAAAGACGGGATGATTGTAATTATCAAACCAAGTAAAAAGTCAACCTATCGTAATTTGGTTGATATTTTGGATGAAATGGGAATTGTTGGCGTAAATGCTACAGGATCTTATGCTATTGTACCTGAGTTTTCACCAGAAGAACAAAAATTGTTAGAAGTAAAAAAATAATATTTTTTACTAATAACCTAATAATTATAAAAAATGAAATTAGATTTAATAAAAAATCAATGGATTGAGATCGTTTTCGAAGGTCGTAATAAGCTATATGGCGCTTACGAACTTAGAAAATCGAATCGTAAAACTTCTTTGAGAGCTCTTATTATTGGTAGTATTCTTTTTAGTTTAGCTATAAGTGCACCGCTTATTGCTAGTTTCTTGCCAGAAAGTGGTGATGAAGCTAATAACGATATTAAGATTACTGCTGTAAAATTAGCGCCAAAGAAGAAAGTAGAAGATGTAAAAGATCTTGCGCCACCTCCACCACCTCCACCAAAACAAGACATGGTTAAATTCGTTAAACCTGTTGTTGCAAAGGCTGAGGATGTTACTGAGGATCCACCAAAAATGGATGATATCAAAGACAAAAAAACTGGTGCAGAAACTATTAAAGGAGATCCAGATGCTCCACTTACTGTAGAAGAAGTTGGAAATGGACCTGTAGTAGAAGTTATTGAAGAAGACACTAGTGTACACTCTTTAGCTGGAATTGAACAAAAACCAGAATACCCAGGTGGTATCGAAAAGTTTTATTCTTTTGTTGGTAAAAATTACCAAGCTCCAGAAGAAGAAGGTCTTAAAGGTAAAGTATATGTGACTTTTGTAGTAGAAAAAGATGGTTCGTTAACTGATATCAAAGTAATTAGAGATATTGGATATGGAACAGGTAAAGAAGCTATTAGAGTTTTAAGTAAATGTCCTAAATGGCTTCCTGGAGAACAAAATGGTAAAAAAGTAAGGGTGTTATATTCTCTTCCAATTACTATTCAATCTGCAGAATAATGTTGAATGATTTATTTAATAATATCAAGAAGAAATCGCTTATTGAGCGATTTCTTCTCATTATAACCGTTTTGGTTTTTTTATGTTATTTCTTTTTAGGTGTAATGGTTATCTTTTGGAATAAGTTTCCATTTGATATAGCTATGAATTTTAGAATTGCTTTAGGGGTAGTTTTAATAGTCTATTCGATTATCCGATTTTTCCGTTTTTATAATGCTAACAATAATGAATGATTATGTTTAGAAATAAAAAATACATAGTATTGATTTTTATTTGTCTTTTATTTGCTTATTGTAATCAAAAAGACAAAGTTGTTAAAAACCAAGAAACGATTATAAAAGGTACTGCTACAATTTTTGCTGATGAAACTATAACTCCAATTGTAGAAGATGAGATTATGATTTTTGAAAGTAAGTATGAAGCTAAATTCACTCTTGTTTCAAAATCAGAATCTGAAATTTTAAATTCTTTATTTAATAAAAAAGCTACAATTGCAGTTTTGTCAAGAGATTTAACTAAAAAAGAGTTAAATATTTTCGAACAAAGACAAATAGTTCCTAAAATAACTAAATTTGCTACAGATGGAATTGCATTTGTTTCTAATAAAAGTAGCAAAGATACGTTAATAGCTTTAGTAGATGTTGTTGGATTTATGAAAGGAGATAGGACTTCAAAGATTAAAGGTTTGGTATTTGATAATCCTAATTCTAGTACTGTAAGATATATTAATGCATTAGCTGGTTTAAGTCAAATTCCTGACAAAGATGTATACTCTTTTAAAACTAATAATGAAGTTTTGAAATATGTAGCCGAAAATGATGGTATGGTAGGAATTGTAGGTGTGAATTGGTTGTCTCAACCTAATGCATCAATGCAGAATGTTATTGCTGAAATTAATGTTTTAAATGTTAAAGGAATTGGCGGTAAAGGGTATTATGCACCCTCCCAAAATAATTTTGCAGAGGGAACATATCCTTTAATGAGAGATTTATTTGTTGTAAATTGCCAAGGGACTTCTGGTTTAGGTATGGGATTTGCTTCCTTTGTTGCAGGAGATATAGGTCAAAGAATAGTTTTAAAATCTGGTTTATTGCCTGTTGTTATTCCTTCGAGAAAGCTAAATATTGTTCGAGAGAAAAATAATAATGAAAAGAAATAAAATTAATTAATTAAATGAAGATGAATAAAGTTAAAATATTAAGTATTGCTTTATTGGCTATTGTTACAACTAGTCAGGCGCAAGATATTAATCAAGCAAAAAAAGCAATTGATGCTGAACAATTTGAAAGTGCAAAAACGATATTAAAATCAATAATTAATGCTAAACCATCAAATGGAACAGCATCTTTTTATTTGGGAAATGTTTATATGCTTCAAAATAATATTGATTCTGCAAAAATTTATTATCAAAAAGGGCTTACAGGTTCTGAAGGAGCTAGATTAAATAATATTGGATTTGGTTTAATTGATTTAGATAATGGAAATGCAGAAGCAGCTGAACAAAAATTTGCTCTAGCTACTAAAGATCTAAAAAAGAAAGATATCGAAGAATATATTTTTATCGGCCGTGCTTACACTTTCTCTTTAAAACCTGATTATAAGAAAGCAATTGAGTATTTAACTAAAGCCAAATTAATAAATTCACAAGATCCTCAATTAAATTTAGCACTTGGAAATGCTTATTTTGGTGATAAAAATCAAAATGATGCTTATTCTTCTTATAGAAATGCTTATTCTTTGGATAATACATTAATAAGAGCAAAAATGCAATTAGGAGTTTTGTTAAAAGGTGCTAAAGCATATACTGAAGCTATAAAAGCTTTTGATGAGGTAATTGCAATTAACCCTAATTATGGGCCTGTTTATCGTGAATTAGCAGAGACATACTATTTATGGGGAAGAAATGAACCTTCAAAGTATAGAATTTATGTTGATAAGGCATTGGTTAATTATGAAAAATATTTATCATTGACTGATTATTCTCTTAATTCTAGAATGCGACATGCTGATTTCTTAGTACTTGCAGGTGAATACAAAGCTTTAGAAGTAGAAGCAAATAAGATGGTTGAATTGGATAAAGTAAATCCAAGAATTTTACGTTATTTAGGATTTTCTGCTTTTCAAAATGGGAATTATGATGTTGCTATAAAATCTTTAGAGAGTTTTATTGGAAATGCAACTAATAAAGTGATTGCATTGGATTATCAAACTTTAGGATTTGCTAAAATAAAAAAATCAGTTAGCGAAGATGGAAAAACCGTTGATACTGCTTTATTTGACAATGGAATTTTAGACGTAAAAAAAGCTGCTGAAATGGATCCGAATAGTTTGTCTATAAATTTAAGTGATTTAGGAAAAAGATTATATGAGCAGAAATTATACAAGCAAGCCGCTTCTATTTATGATATAGCTGTTGCAAATAAAGAGTCTAAAAACTATGTTTTAGATAATTTTTATTTAGGTAATTGCTTGTATTTTGACAATACTAGAAAAGACATTGTAAAGCCGGATCCTATTGCTTTGCAAAGAGCAGATCTTGCTTATGCAACTGTAATTGAAGCATCACCAAAAACTCAAGATGCTTATATTTATAGAGCTAGAACTAATAGTTTATTGGAAAATGATGAAATGACTATTAAATACTATAATGATTATGTTACTGTAGTTACTGAAAAAGGGCCTGAAGAATTGGCAAAACCAGCAGTAGTAAAGAAAATAATAGAAAGTTATAATACTGCCGCAGCTAGTTATGCTAATACTGACAAAACTAAAGCAATTGAATATTTTAATAAAACATTGGTTCTGGATCCTGCTAATCAATATGCACTAGATTCTTTGAAATCATTAAAATAAATTAAGTTTTAATTCTAAAATTGTAACCGATAGTTTTTCAAAAACTGTCGGTTTTTTTATTTGGGATAATCTGTTTTTCTCCAATCTAAAAACTACTTACTAAAATCATAAATTGCCTATCTTTGCACCTTAAATAAATAATGGATGTTATCAAAAGAAGTTCAGTTGGAAGTTAATAAGGGAACTATGCTTCCTCTAATGGAAGAGTTTTATACAATACAAGGAGAGGGTTTCCATACAGGTACAGCTGCTTATTTTATTAGAATTGGTGGTTGTGATGTTGGATGTCATTGGTGTGATGTTAAGGAGAGTTGGAATGCAGAACTGCATCCTCCAACAAATATTGATTTGATTGTTGACAATGCTTCAAAATACGCGGATACTATTGTGATTACAGGAGGAGAACCACTAATGTGGGATATGGCTCCGCTAACTCAAATGTTGAAATCAAAACATTTAAAAGTTCATATTGAAACGTCAGGGGCTTATCCTTTAAGTGGTTTTTGGGATTGGATTTGTCTTTCTCCTAAAAAAAATAAATTGCCTACACAAACTGTTTATGACAATGCACATGAGCTAAAAGTTATTATTTACAATAAGCATGATTTTATTTTTGCTGAAGAACAGGCTGATAAAGTAAATGAAAATGCAATTCTTTTTCTTCAACCTGAATGGAGTAAAAAAGAAGAAATGACTCCGCTAATTGTTGATTATGTAATGAAAAATCCTAAATGGAGAGTGTCCTTGCAAACTCATAAATATTTGAATATTCCTTAATCTTGGTTGATTACAAGTGGTTTTGAATTTTCTTTGTACATAATTACTTATTGTCTGATTTGTAGTGAGTTATATTTATAGCGTTTTTTCTTGTTAATTAACTAAAACGTTTTCGTTATGATTTTATTAACAAAATGTAAATCAGGTTATTGTGATATTTTTTTGTGAATTTCTTATTTAGAATGTATTTTTTTATACTTATCGTTTTTTTTATTTCATTTTTTTATATATTTACTATAACCTACTATGAGATGTCACCGAGTTTTGGCAATCATAAATTAAATTATAAGATTATGAGAACAATTTTACTTTCAGTAATTACTCTTTTTATTGTTAGTTTTGCTTCGGCACAAGCTAATACTACTATGATTGATGATGCACCTTTTAATTATGAAGATGTAGAAATCAGACCTGAGTTTCCAGGCGGGTTCAATGAGTTAATGAGTTTTGTTGGTAAAAATTTTAAAATCAATGAATACGAGGGAAGTGGGGGTACTTTGAAAGTAGCTTTTGTTATAGAAATTGATGGTACTATTTCTAATATAAAGGTTGTTAAAGATCTTGGCGAGGGCACTGGTGCCGAAGCAAAAAGAGTTATTTCGATGTCTCCTCGTTGGTCTTCAGGCGAATTTAGAGGAAAAAAAGTAAGAGTCCTATATGAATTGCCAATAAAGATTGCTGGTCAAGGCTGATATAATTATCTGTTAATCAAAAAAAAAACTCAACCAAAAATTATTTTTGGTTGAGTTTTTTTTTTGATTAATATATTCATTATTTAACATGGGAATAACATGTTTTTATAAAGCCTATAGGTACATAGTTTTTCACTTTTTAAAATTTAAATAAATAGCCTAGCTAAGTAATCATAGTGCTCGCCTTCTAGAATTAATTCACATTGTAATCCATTAGCGAAAGCCGCATTTTGCAAAGTATTATAATCAAGAAATAACCAATTTAATGGCGCTTCTTTTTCTCCTTTATAAGTTATTGTAAAAATTGTTTCTCCGTAGTATTCGTTTTGAGAAGGAATCCATTTCCCTCCGTCTTCATCTTCGTCGAACATATAAATTATATCAGAACTGTCTAGTAAAATTTGACCATTTGTATTTAATAGAGATTTTAATTTTAATAGAAATTTTGGAATATTTGCAAGAGTACCGCAAATTCCAGGACCATTCATTAGAATAATAATGGTGTCAAATTTCTCGTTTTCTAAAGCCATTAAATCCTGAACTCTTGCTTTTTTCAAACCACGAAGCGTACAGGCTTGAATTGCATTTTCAGAAATATCAATAGAAGTCACCTCAAGATTTCTGTTATTTTGTAAGGTCAAACTATGACTTCCTGCTCCACAACCTACATCCAAAATCTTTCCTTTGGCAAGTTGTAATGCTTTTTGTTCGATTTTAGGCATTTCATCATAAGTGCGAAAAAGGTAAGCTACACTCATTTCGTCCTCTTCAGAGATGGAAGTTTCGGTGATTAAATCCTCTGGTTGATTGTTAGTTTGATAATCAAGTATGGCTTTGCCGAAAAGATCTTTCATAAATTTAGTTTCAAGTTTAATTCTCCGAGTTTAAAGTTTAGTACTTTTGTGGAAATAAAAATAAATCTCACTATTGAAACCAGCTTTAAACGAACTCGAAAAACTAGCCAAAGATAAGCATATCGAAAACAAAAAGTATTTTGATAAGCTAAAAAAGAAAACGCCTAAGAATCTGGATTATATAATGCAGGATATTCATGATACAGAATTTAAAAAAACAGATTGTTTAAAATGTGCTAATTGCTGTAAAACTACTGGTCCTTTATTTACTCTTGCCGATATTGAGCGAATTTCAAAACATTTAAGACAAAAACCACAGCAGTTTATCGAACAGTATTTGCGTGTAGATGAAGATCAAGATTATGTTTTGCAAAGTGTGCCTTGTACTTTTTTAGATAATGAGAATGCTTGTTTTATTTACGATGTGCGCCCAAAAGCCTGTCGAGAATTTCCTCATACCGATAGAAAGAAGTTTCAGCAAATTACCGATTTAACGCTAAAGAATCTTTCAATATGTCCAGCTACTTTTAATATAATTGAAGAAATGAAGAAGAAACTACCTCTTTAATTTTTCTAGGGACTTTAATTTGTTAAGCAAAGTCGTCAGTAGATACATTATGTATATTTGTTTAGATCCTCAAAAAAAATAAATTTGAAATTAGAATATTTTATAGCCAAAAGATTGATAACTGCCAGAGATTACAAAAGCAGTATATCGGCACCAATAATAAATATTGCTATATCGGCCATTGCTATCGGAATGATTATGATGATTATTTCTGTTGCAACTGGAATTGGTTTACAAAATAAAATTCGTGAAAAAATATCCGCTTTCAATGGTCAAATCATAATATCAAATTATGACAATAACCAGTCAGAGATTACTTTGTCTCCAATCTCAAAGAATCAAGATTTTTATCCAAAGTTTATTTCAGTTCCAGGAGTAAGTCACATTCAAGCCATAGCTAGCAAAGCTGGAATAATAAGAACAGAAAATGCGTTCGAAGGAATTATTTTTAAAGGAGTAGGGAGTGATTACCAATGGGATAATATAAAAGAGTATCTGGTTTCTGGAAAATTACCCGATTTTTCCAAAAATGTCAACCAAGAAGTAGTTATTTCTCAATTCCTAGCCAATAGATTAAATCTGAAAGTAGGGGATTCTTTCAATACTTTTTTCATAAAAGAAGATCAAAATCAATTGCCCAACGTGCGTAGGTTCAAAATTACGGGAATATTCAATTCTGGTTTTCAACAATTCGACGCTACCTATATAATTGGTGACTTGCGACATATTCAGCGTATCAATAAATGGACACCAAATCAAGTAGGCGCATTCGAGGTTTTTGTAAAAGACTTTAGTAAAATTAAAGAAACGGGCGAGCAAGTGTATAAAAAAACATCATCAACCCTAGATACCAAAACAATTACTGAGAAATACAGTTATATTTTCGAGTGGTTACAACTATTCGATTTCAATATAATCGTAATTCTAGTCGTAATGATTCTTGTAGCCACCATTAATATGGTTGTAGCGTTATTGGTTCTTATTCTAGAACGTACCCAAATGATAGGAATTCTAAAAGCATTAGGAGCTAATAATTGGTCAGTTAGAAAGATATTTCTCTATAATGCATTCTATCTTATAGTAAGAGGGCTCTTTTGGGGAAATACTATCGGAATTTCACTACTGTTACTCCAACAACAATTTGGTATAATAAAACTCAATCCCGAAAATTACTACGTCAACCAAGCGCCAGTCGATATAAATCTAGTCTATATATTGGTGTTAAATCTACTTACAGTAACAGTTTGCTTTTTGGTATTATTAATTCCTTCCTATATAATCA
>Ga0123337_10006624_pt1 | contig 11016 bp, 5 predicted proteins | sample frozenSSSSmetaG_FD_89792 | JGI IMG/M metagenome (GOLD analysis project Ga0123337, IMG submission 89792) | Glacier valley bacterial and archeal communities from Borup Fiord, Nunavut, Canada, to study Microbial Dark Matter (Phase II) -... | ecosystem: Environmental > Aquatic > Freshwater > Ice >...
CAGTATCCTGCTGACCAACGCGCCTGCATCTCAGGCTGGCCCCGCTGCCGTAGCGATGCCGCCACAGCAGATCGATGTAGTGGCTCGGCCACAGCAGCACCAGCCCATCAGCTACTCTGGTCCCCACGTGGAGTCGGTACGTGAGCAACTCGACCCTCATGCCTCTGATCGCTACCTGGTGTGGACGGAACGAGAGCGGTCGCTCAAGCCGGAAGTCAACGATCTGCGTGACACAACTACTCTAACCGCCTATGACTTGTGGATGAACAAGCAAGTAGCACTTCCAGCTGCTAGACGCACCCAGGCTGAACCAGCAATCTCTGGCTCAATGGTAGCCTGGATGGATGCACAATGTGCTACGTGTGAAGCAAACATCATGGCCGAGGATTTGGCGACTGGTAAACGTTTTGCCGTCGCCGCCACCCCTCAAGACGAGTCACATCCTGCCGTTGGTGGTCACAACGTAGCCTGGCTACAGCCAGACGGTCAGCATATTGTCTTGGTAGTTAGAAACCTGGATAATGGCCCTGTGGTTAAGATAGCTAGCCTAGCTTCGACCTCTAATCTCACCTTCAACAACCCAGTAGCAAGTGAGGAGTACCTGGTCTGGTCAGAGATCAGTCTCAGTGGCGGACAGCCAACTACTGCTGTTCTACGCGCATATAGCTTTGCAACAGGTAAACTCATAGTTGTTGCCAGTGGAATTGAGGCCACTACCCGCTACGTTGTTACTGACCATCAGGTACTGTGGAGCAATAACAACATCTACTTGACTGACTTGGTTAGTAGCAAAACGGAGGTTCTAGCTACCCGTGAGGCATTGTCCTTGTCGGCCCAGGATGGGACGGTGGTGTGGAGTGAGCTTAACGCCGTAACTGGCAAAACCGACATCTGGGGCTTGAACCTGACCAATCGCAAGATCTTGCCACTGGTGAGCGATAGTGATAGCAAGAGCAATCCAGTAGTTGCTGGCGACCGCTTGGTGTGGAGCTACCAAGGCGGGCAGCATGGCAGTACCGTAGCTAGCACCTCGTTGAGCCAGGCAGTAGCAACTGCTTCGGTACGGCAAAAAGCGATGGATCCTCAGGCTCAACAAAGCAGCGTACTTAGTGCCGCAACATGGGTATCCACTAGAACAACAAATGGCTACCCGTGGTACAAGGGCATCTTTGCCCCTCTAAGTGGGCCTGACAACCATCGTAACATAATGCCTACTGAGACAGTACCTTCTTGGAAGGAGTGGGGTAGTGCGGGAGACAATGCAGTTGCACAGTCACTATTTAATGATAGTACTAACAACAAGCCAATGTTCGGTACGATTGAGATACTCTCTGATGTACTTAATTACACAACCCAGTATCCAAGTCTTCCCACTGTGAAGGATGTAGCTATGAAGTACCAGGATGAACACGCCAAGGTTATCATCAGACTACCCACCCACAAACCTGGTAAGGCTCATTTTCTAAGCAGCAGCGTAGGCCCACTGCCCTATGAGGATACCATCATTGGTGATGGTAGCAGCCCCTTTGATGTTGTAGTCGACATTAAGAACCTGCTTCATCAGCATGGCTGGATCAGGGACCTTATAATTGACAATGAACCTTCGGATGAGTGGCCTTCAAACTGTAATGCAGACAATGGCTGTGCCTGGTGCGGAGCACATAAAACCTACTATTGGACTGGGTTTACAGATTATAGAATGTATTATGCCATCAATGACTTTTACACAGAGGTAAAGGACTTGCTAAAGCTAGACCAAGACCCGGTTCTTAGTCAAGTTACCTTCTGGCCGCCAGCAATGAACCCTGACTGGCCGATTAACCGCGTTCTCTTTGGGTTGCTTGACAGGATGGTTAGCACGTATGGTTTGGTAAGCTACAACCTCTATCCTTATCCTGCTCGTGACGCTAAGGACAGAAGTGTTGATGTCCTGCCGACACCAACGGGTACAGTGACGGGTATCATGCTGGGGCATTTGCGCAATAGAACTTATGACTTGGACTTTACCCCAGAGCAGCAAGCTAAACTTGATTCAAGAACAATCCGCTCACAGATTACAGAGTTTGGCTGGCAGCCAGGTAGCATAGCCATTTGCTATGGTCAAGATGAGACTTGGCTAGCCGTACCACTACCTCCTTTGCCACCTCAAACTTGCTCTTCTAAAGATGTTCTTAGTCATCGGTTTGAAGAGGACGTTAACTATCTGCTTACCAGTGATCAGCTACATGGTGCCGAGTCAGTGAACGTCTGGATAATGCGTGGCTGGAATCGGTACGCTGACGGCATCAACCAGGAAGGCACGCCTACAACCTGGTTCTCGCTCTACCGCAATCGCTACCAAACACCATAGAGTTTAGGGAGGGGAGTTATCAATGAGGAACCTTAGAGTAGTTGTGTTGGTTGTCATCCTTAGCAGCACATTGGTAGGTAGTAGTCTAGCCCAGACTAACCCAGTCAATCGCTACTTCGACCAGACTGGTTGCACGGTACAAGGTCAGTTCCTTGTCTACTGGGAGGAACATGGTGGCTTGGCGCAGTTCGGCTATCCCCTCACTAACCAGTTCTATGACCCGCCCAGGCTCTTTAGCAACGACCTCCCGCTAGTGCAATACTTTGAACGTGCTCGCTTTGAGTACCATCCAGAAAACCAACCACCGAATGATGTGCTACTTACTCTGCTGGGTAGTCAGCTTTACAAAGAAAAGTACCCCTTTGGAGCATCAAATCAGCAGCCCAATAACAACAATCCTTACTTCTTCGCCCAGACCGGCAAGAGCTTGGGCGGCAAGCTCCGCACCTACTGGGAGAGCCATGGTGGGCTAGCGGCGCAGGGCTACCCCATCTCCAACGAGTTCCAAGAAGTAGCCGTCGACGGCAAGAGCTACACCGTGCAATACTTCGAGCGAGCCGTCTTCGAGTACCACCCTGAGAATGTGAGTACCGCATATGAGGTGCTTCTTGCCCCGCTTGGTGTGGCTCGCTACCACCAGCTACTAGCCACGACTAATTTCTATGCGCTCGATGTAGGCAAAGACGGCATTGCTTGGGCAGGTGGTGAGTGCGGAGTGTTGCTCCAGCACAACAATGACAGATGGACTGTAACAAGTAACTTTCAAGGTGTCTCAGCTATTAAAAGTGTAAGCCTAAGTGGCAATAATGGTGTTCGCGTGCTTGACGGTGCAATCTTTTACCGAATAAATGGTGGTTGGAGCAGAGAGAGTCAGTACGGAGGCATTACTGCTTTTCAGATGAAAGACGACGGTAGTGGCTGGGCTGGTTCCAGTACAGAGCCGTCTTTGTTCATGCGTTTCGAGCAAGATAACTGGGGATTTACCAACTTCAGGAGTGAAAGTTGGCTGCAAAGCATTGATATGCTGTCCCCGCAGGAAGGTTGGGCAATTACAAACTCTGGTACCTTTCATCATTATACGAAGGGTAGTTGGATTGTGGCGCAGCGAGCGAAAGTGACCAGCGCATACCTGTCTCAAGTGAGCATGGTTTCCGTAAATGATGGCTGGGTAGCAGCAGGCGGCAAGGACAAGCTATACCACTACGATGGCACAAGCTGGCGGCCCGTCGCTACTCCCATTGACCAGCCGTTGAGCAGCATCCACATGATTGATAGCAGCGATGGCTGGTCAGTTGGTGCGAAAGGTACTATCCTGCACTACGATGGTACAAGTTGGCAGCAGCAGCCCAGCCCAACCAACAAGGACCTTAATGCTGTAAAGATGGTTTCAGCAAATGAGGGTTGGGCCGTTGGAGACGCTGGCACGATGCTGCATTACTGGGATGGCGTGTGGAGCTTGTACAGCTTCTAACAGCGAAGGAGTAGCTATGATGAGCAAGCTCAAACTCACGATCCTCCTGGTAGTGCCGACTAGCTTGTTGTGTAGAGAGGCAACCAGCATCACATGGTGAGGTGTGCTGGGCGTAGGAGTTACGTAAGGGTAAGTGCTGCCAGAGGCGGCGCGTGGAGCAGGATCGCACAAAGGAGTACAGTGATGAGGATGACAGGTAAGCTCAATACGCTGATAGTGGCTATAGTGCTGGTGGGCCTATTTGCCAGCATCCTGCTGACCAACGCACCTGCTTCTCAGGCTGGCCCCACTGCCGTAGCGATGCCGCCACAGCAGATCGATGTAGTGGCTCGGCCACAGCAGCACCAGCCCATCAGCTACTCTGGTCCCCACGTGGAGTCGGTACGTGAGCAACTCGACCCCCATGCCTCTGATCGCTACCTAGTGTGGACGGAACGAGAGCGGTCGCTCAAGCCGGAAGTCAACGATCTGTTCGACAGCTCTGACATCATGGGCCTGGACATCCAAACTGGTAAGCCAATTGCGGTCTCTAACGCCCCAGGAGCGCAATCTGAGCCTGCCATCTCTGGCTCCATGGCAGTCTGGCAGCAAACCGCAGCCGATTGTGTAATCTGTGACCGCGAGATTATGGCTAAAGATTTGACAACCGACAAGGTCTTTGCCGTTGCTGCAAACACAAGCACACGTAACTCTAATGACCAGGCTCATCCTACGGTCAGTGGCAATTATGTGGCCTGGCTCGAGATGGACGATACGAGCATCGCTGTTGTGCTCAAGAGTCTGAGCAGTGGTAAGCTCTCGAAGGTTAGGAGCGCGGGGATCAACAGCAAGGTTTCGTTCGACCGTCCTGTGTTGAGTGACCAGTACCTGGTATGGGCCGAAGCGACAGTCGGCCAGAGTGCCGGTGGTAGCCTCGCTAAGCAGCTTTACGCCTACAAACTTAGTGATGGTAAGAGCATCGGCCTAGTTGCACAGGGCGACGCGAGTACGCAGTACGCTGTTGATGGACATAACCTAGTCTGGACGGATGCTCAACTTCATCTGCGCAACTTGGAAACCAGCAACTCTCTGGTCGTTGCTCAAGGTGAGATTAAGAGTCCATTTGTCAGTAGCAACACATTGGTCTGGAGCGAGATCAACCCAGCTACCGGAGTGTTCGACCTTTGGGGTACGGGCCTCAACACGCTTAAGCCAGTGCCACTAGTCAGCGACGTTAAGAGCGAGCTGGGGGCAACAGTGGTTGGTGATCGGCTGATCTGGCAGAGCGATGGCAGCGTCAGCAAAGGAGGCGGCCTTGTTGCCAGCACCTCGCTGAGTAATGCCTTTGCTACAGCACCCAGTCGCCAGGCGGCTCTTGACGCTCAAGCTCGCCAGCGTAGCCAGAGAGAAAGTGCCAGCGTCACAGGGGAGCCTACTACTCTGGCAGGCTACCATGTGTACAAAGGCATCTTTGGCCCTAATGGTTCATGGGGTAGCGGCCATGCAGTGGTAGATGCACTCGGTGCCAGCAATCCGAACAACCAAAATCCCTACTTCGGCTCAATTCTGCTACTTAGCGGGCAACTGAACAATCCTACTCACGCCGATTTTCAGGGTGCCACCCCCGGATCAAACGACCCAGCTTGGGGGCCAGCCGCAAAGAACGTCGCTTTGCTCTTCCAAGCTAACAAGGGCAAAGTAATTGTTCGCCTTCAGCCAGGCTTCGACCATGGCTTTTTCCCCGTTCAAGTACCTGTTAGCCTACCAACTGAAGAAGAAGCTGACCTACTTTCTAAAGCCAATGCGCCAGGACCGACCGAACTGGCAAATGCAATAGCAACGTTCCTTAATCAAAAGGACTCTCAAACTCAGTTTGTAAATGGATGGATAGCCAACTTTATCGTTGGCAACGAGCCTAATAACGGTGGCGATGGTTGGCTGTCGAAACTACAGCACTGCCATCACTGCGCTTGGTGCGGAGCAAAACGCTTTTACAACTGGGATGGTCAGTCTGACATCCAACTATATGTTGCCATCAGTGCTTATTACAAGCAACTCTGGGAAAGTATGCCCAGTGATATCAAGGCCAGAATCAATGATCATAGCCTTACGCTTTGGTCGCCACCGATGGATCCTAATGGGCCAACTTATATGTATGACTACATGACGGCTATGATCAACACCTACCAAAACGTCAGCTACAACGTTTACCCTCATCCAGCCCGCAATGGCGACCCTCAAGGTGTGGACACTCTCTCACCGATCCCTGGTGCTAGTTACGGACACCTACGCAACCGAACTTTTGACATCAGCTTCGGTCCAACTCTAAAGTCGAGAATGGATGTCAGTGGCGACCTCAAGTCTCAAATCGTGGAGTTTGGCTGGGAGCCAGGAGCAATGGGCATCTGCAATAGCTACTTTACCCCAACACCCAATGGCTTTCAGTTCAATGGGCAGGATAGCACTTGGCCCACTCCTGTGAACTACCCTACACCAGACAATTGTAAATCCACCGATGGACTACCACACCGCTTTGAGCAGGATCTTGACTACTTTCTGCGCAGTAGCCAACGCCACAATGCAGAATCGGTAACTGTTTGGATTATCTATGGTAGCGGTGGGCCTTATGCAGACGGGGTGAACCAGCAAGGAACACCAACAAACTGGTTTACCTACTATCAGCAGTCAAACCCATAAACCGAAGCTAGGAGCTACTTTATGAGACTGCTCAAAATGTTGGTGGTACTCTCCCTCATTGCTGTTGCACTGAGTAGTGCTAGCTTGAAGAACGACTTTCGAGCATTTGCTGAGACTGGCTGCACGGTACAAGGTCGCTTTCTTGGCTACTGGCAAGAACATGGCGGGCTTGCTCAGTTCGGCTATCCGTTGAGCGAAGCTCTTAACGATCAATCTTCTCTAAATAGTAAGGTTTATCTTACTCAATACTTTGAGCGAGCAGTCTTTGAGCTACATCCAGAAAACCAACCACCCAATGACGTTCAACTCAGCCTATTGGGGATGCAGAGTTACCAGCAGAAGTATCCACAAGGTGCCTCCAACCAACGCACCAGCAGCGACCAGCCATACTATTTCGCTCAGAGTGGCAAGACGTTGGGTGGCAAGTTCCGTGCCTACTGGGAGGCACATGGCGGACTAGATGTGCAGGGCTACCCCATCAGTGACGAGTTCAGTGAGATAGCCGCTGATGGCAAGAGCTACCAAGTGCAATACTTCGAGCGGGCCGTGTTCGAGTACCATCCTGAATATGCTGGTAGTGGCTACGAGGTGCTACTTAGTCAGCTTGGCAGCACCCATTATGCAGCAAGAGTGGGTACCATCAACCTTCATGCTCTAGACATGGTTTCGCCTGACGAAGGTTGGGCGGTTGGCGACAAAGGTGCAATCTTGCACTACCAGGCTAAACGTTGGTTCCTGGCCGCACGAGCCGGGGGCAACCTTGACACGGTCAGCTTGGGTACAAAAGATGAAGGCTGGGCTGGAGGCAGCCTCAGCAACTTGGTACATTATCATGATGGTCAATGGCAAGAGGACAAAGATGTGCACTTCTTCACCAGCCAGGTGAAGATGATCTCAGCCAACCAAGCCTGGGCGGTAGCGATAGGCGACCGTGGCGGTCCTGCGTACTACAGCGACGGTACTTGGCAGTTCCAACACTACTATCTTGATCTGCCGATCAGTCTGGCAGGTAGAATAGATATGCTAAGCGACAACGAAGGTTGGATAGTAGATTATAGTGCTTTCAGCCACTATAGCGGCACTGGCAAGTGGACAAGAGTGCAGTCGCTTGGTCCGCGTGCGAGTGTCCTGCCCATCTTCCATGGTATCAAGCTAATATCCAATGTAGATGGTTGGGCGGTTGGGGGCAGTAACACACCTGGTACAAGTGGCAGCTACAGCGTGATTTACCATTACGACGGTAATAGCTGGCAGCCAGTGCCTGACAACTTCCCTGTGTTCCTCAATAATGTTGATGGTGTTGCAGGGGACAACCTTTGGGCAGTCGGTGGCCTGGGTGTAATCATCCACTATGACGGACAGCACTGGATGCAGTACCCCAGTCCAACTAAGAGTGCGCTTAATGGGATTAAGATGACATCCGCCAACGAAGGTTGGGCCGTTGGTGATGCAGGCACGATCCTGCACTACCAGAACGGCGTGTGGAGCGCGTACAACTTCTAACGACGAAGGAGGAGCTACCATCAGCAAGCTCAAACCAGCAATCCTGCTGGTAATGCTGACTACCTTGTTGAGTAGCAGCAGCACCCTTGCGCAACCCAGCAGCCGCTACTTTTCAGAGACTAGCTGCACCGTGCAAGGTCGCTTCCTGGCCTATTGGCAGCAACATGGTGGCTTGACCCAATTTGGCTACCCGCTGACCGAGGAATTGAGTGAGCCTTCTCCAGTGGATCAGAAGGTGTATGTCACTCAGTACTTCGCGCGGGCCATGTTCGAGTACCACTCAGAAGACCAACCACCGAACGACATACTGATCACCTTGCTCGGGGTGCAAAGCTATAAGCAGAAGTATCCTAACGGCACACCTAATCAGTACGTGAGTCAGGACAATCCTTACACGTTTGCCGCAACAGGTAAGACGTTGAGCGGCAAGTTCCGCACCTACTGAGAGCAGCATGGCGGTCTTGCTGTGCAGGGCTATGCTACCGACCTAATGAGCCAGTCAGCCGCGCTTAGGTAGCGGCTATCACCCAGTGCGCTCGTCACTACGCGCTACTAACCCCAACCACCGCCAGCTTCCAGGACATGCCAGCTGGCAGCTTTGGCTACCAGGCGATCGAGACGTTGGTACACGAGGGGATCATCAGTGGCGCAGCCTGCTCTAGGACCAGCGGGCCACTCTGCTTCCGGCCTAACGACTTCGGCAAGCGTGGCGAGTTGAGCAAGGTGGTACGACGAACCATTAGCCTGCTACCTTAAGCGGTACCCTGCTGAGGAGGTTGCAAGGTAAAGTTAACGCAGATTATCGCTATCATCTATAGGTAACGTCACCAACTCTGCGCTCTGTCGCTTAGTCGTCGGTCGGCAGAGGTACTCACTGCCCGCACTCGACTGGTTGCGGGTTGGCTTGATCATTGTGATCAGCAGCTTCTTAGCGTAGGTGCCGTAAGGCTACCCGCTGAACAAGGTTAGCTGCTGACCACATCCAAACTGCACGCCGCTTTGTCGCACTTAAGTTGTGCCACCCCAGCGACGCTGCCGCGCCGGAAGACGAGATACGTTGCTCCACATCTACGCCGCAGCACCACACATAGCTGCGACAAGCTCCAACTACACGTAGGCAGCTAAAGCCTTGAGTTGGCTTTTACGTGTCACGCAGCACCTCAGTCACGTGCTGCCGGGCCAGCCGCCGCATGAGCAGTACTACGCTGGCGGTGGCAAGTGCTATTGCCAGGAGCAATACTAGTAGGTAGCCCACTGGCAGGCTCAAGCCTTCTGGGGCGGGGTCGAATACGCCAGTCAGCACCTTGACCAGCATCTGGGCCAGCCCCAAGCCGAGCAGCAACCCTGCCAAGCCACCGCCGATGTTGAGCAGCAAGCCCTCGCTCCAGAAGAATGCTGCAATCTGCCCCTGCTTTGCCCCCAACGCCGAGAGGATGGCGGAGCTGCGCCGCCGCTCGGTCAACCCTAGAGCCAGCACCAGCCCGCTTGCCCCGACGAGCAGCAGCACCGCAAAGCTCAGTTCCAGCAGCGTCAGCCCACGCAGGTCAACCGCCGTCAGGCTCGAACTGATCGTGCGGGCGGTCTGTTCCAGGTCGCTGACCCGCACTCCCGGCAGGTTGGCGACCAGCGGACGCACGATACCAGCCAGCGTCGGCGCGTCAGCCTTCGCTCGCAGCAATACTACCTCGGCAGCAGGGTTGCCCGTTTGCTGGGCCAGGTAGCTGGCGTTGGCAACCAGGAACGAGTCCTTCGGCGCGGTCGGGAACTCGCGCACGATACCCAGGAAGTGGAAGGAGACGATGTGGTACTGCTGATCCTTCGCGCTCTGGAGCCGCAGGTTGATCTGGTCGCCGATCTGCAACTGGAAGTCCTTGACCGTCTCTGCCGCAACCAGCACGCCGTCGGGGGTAGCGGCCAGGGTCACTATCGTCGTCTTGGCGTTGCCGCTGTCGAAGTAGGCGTTGGCGAGACTGGTCACCTGCTGGATGCGCTGCGCGTCAACTCCGAACATATCTTGCAGGTCGCTGCCGACATAGGCGAAGCGGTGCATCAGCGGTTGGGCCGCCGCTACCTCTGGCAGCAGAAGCTCGCCGTCAAGCGACTTGCCAGCCACATCCCCCAGCAGCCCGGCCTCGTCCTCGGCACCGCCCGCAGCATCTACATGGCCTTGACCGAGGTCGCCTCCGACCAGCGCACCCCTACTTGCGCTCGTGCTGCTAACGCTCATCTCGCCAAACTCTCCGGCTACTCCGCTGACACCGTGCATCGCTACATCCGCGAGTTCGAGCGCATCGGCATCGTCACCACCTTGCCGGGGCGCGGCCAGTACGATCCCAATACCTATGTACTCTTGCTGCTGCCGCTACGGGGGCAAATAGCTGGCTTTGAGGCGCAGACACTACCGCTGGCCGACGCTGCTGGGCGGAGTAGGGGTGGCACCCGTGCCACCCCTCATGTGCCGCTATCTGATGGCAGGGGTGGCGCGGGTGCTGGGTCTGAACCGCTTAGGGGTGGCATCCATGCCACCAAAATACAGAACGATAGACTCAGAACTAAGAGAACAAACAAACAGGCTGGTGTTGCTGGGCTGGTTGTGGATGATCCTGCTGAAACGTTGGCCGAGCAACCAGCGACCCAACCAGCACTAGCATCCAGTACACAAATCCCCCACCCAACAACCCTTACCACTGCCCAGCAGGCCACCGCCCAGCAGCTTACCGCCATCGGCGTGCAGCGCAGGGTGGCCCAGCAGCTTGTACTTACGTACAGTGCAGAGGCGGTGAGCGGTTGGCTGAAGTACACCCGCAACGCGAAGGGGATCACCAGCCCAGCCGGATTCGTGCTGGCGAAGCTGCGGGCTGGGGACGAACCGCCGCGTGCCACTCAGCCTGCCACCAACTGGCTAGCCGAGCAGCGCAAGAGGCAAGAGGAAGAAGCACGCAGGTTGCTGACCCGCTACGGCGTAGACCAGCCGACGCTGGTGATCTGGCTGGCCGTGCTTGACCGCCTGCAAGCC
>Ga0123337_10006627_pt1 | contig 11009 bp, 13 predicted proteins | sample frozenSSSSmetaG_FD_89792 | JGI IMG/M metagenome (GOLD analysis project Ga0123337, IMG submission 89792) | Glacier valley bacterial and archeal communities from Borup Fiord, Nunavut, Canada, to study Microbial Dark Matter (Phase II) -... | ecosystem: Environmental > Aquatic > Freshwater > Ice >...
AGGTCGCGGGCGGTGTCGGCGCAGGCGTTCTGCGTGAAGTGGACGAGATAGACGGGCGAGCGGCCTTGTTCGTTGAGCTCGGCGACTTTTTCCTGGAGCTGGGTGGTGGAGTATTCGAACTCGAGCGGGACGGGGCGCTGGTCGCAGTGGACGAGGGTGGTGGGCGCTCCTGTTAGGGCGGTGAGTTGTTTGGAGAAAAACGACGAGTCGCCGAGGGTGGCGGACATCAGGAGGATTGTGGAGAAGGAAGAGTTTACCGCAAAGCCGCAAAGGGCGCGGAGGGGCGCAAGGTTTTTGAACTAAGTGAAACGCGGAGGCGGGGAGGTCGCAGAGAAGGCAAGCTTCACGACTTCATCGGAAACCTCAAAGCCCTCCTTGAAGGCAAGGGGTAATGAGGATCTGCTGGTTTGGGACGGGGCGTCAACCGAACGCGGTTTCAGCAAAGCGAAGCAAGAGGTAGGAACATTCGTAATGACTTTTCCTCGACCCGGATGAATCCGTATTTGGCGTAAAAGACGATCAGCTCTTCGTCGGCAGGATCGACAGCTAGACCAACGCCACCAACACCGCGCATGGAACCTGCGGCGATTTCACGGGCCGCGGCAAGAAGCAGCCTAGCAATTCCTCGTCCCTGCCAATCCTCCGCCACTGCCAGCCTGCCGAGCAGCACGATGGGAAGCGGCATTGCAGGGAGCCCTTTGGCGGCTCCGGGCCAGTTGGCCGCCTTTGCCAGCGTGCTGGTCAGGGTGAAATATCCGAGAATCGGCCTTGGTTTGCGGCCGATTCGCTCGATCATCACGCGAGTGATGCTCACACCCTTGGTGAGGTGTCCTTTCGCGGTTTCACGCAGATAACGGTCCAAGGATTCACTACCGCAGCGAAATCCCTTCCGGTCGTGATCATCTGACAACAGCTCAAGATCGAATTCGGACATGGGTGGCGAGATCCTTGGCGGCTTTTTTTGCGGCGGCGTTGACTAAAGGGGGCTTGATAAGCAAGCGCTGGATATTCTCCGAGGCTGCGACGCTCATGCTCCAATACTTCTCCTCCTCAAGAACGCGCTCTGCTTCCCGGGAAACCACCTCTAGGACGAAGGCCGCTACGGACTGGCCACGGATGGCCGAGGCTTCCTTGAGCCGTTTGGCCGTGCTTTCAGGAAAACGGGGATTCACGCGAACCACTTTGCCGCTGCTTTTACTGCCGAGCGTTTTCATGTGGGAATGATACCGCCATGATGGCAACGATCAATCAGAAAATGACACCGTTTTGACACCAGGAATATCATCGAGTGACGGAAAGGCGTCCGGTGTGAAAATCGTCGACTACCATTGATGACCATGAAACGAACCGCCGAACTGATCCTACTGATGAATTTCTTCGCAGAAATGCTCCGCGAAACCTTGGACGAATGGGACGTCTCACAAGCGGAAGTCTCGCGAATGACGGGCATTGCGCTCGCCTCCGCTCGCGCCATGCAGCTTGTAATTTCCTCGTCCGGAAATGGGATGGAGGAGTTCGCTAAAGCTCACTTGGCATTGCCTCGCCCCACTTGACGGACACAAAAAAAAGCCGTCGTCGCTGGACGTGGGAAAAACGGCGAAGGCTTGTAGCCGTTTTGGACAGGAGCGAACGCGACGTGCTCCGTAGGAGCGAGGGCGCGGGAGGCGTGCACGCCTCAATACGATCTGCGCCTTAGCCGCTACCTCGGGACCCCTCCCGGCTTTTGGCTGCGTCTCGAATTGGATTACGAACTGATGGGGGCCGAGCGCGAGAAGGGAGAGAGAATCAGCTGCGTGGTCACACCGCACGCGACTTGAAATATACCATGCGGACTCTATAAACCGATAGAAACAAAAGCATCCCCAAGCGCCCACCGTGGCATTTACTTCCGCGAATTTCTCGGCGGGGAAGCCATTCTTCCCAAGGTGGAAGTGCTGGCCCTTAGGCGCGTGGTCTCCCTCCAGCTCCAGCAGATTCTTGAGAAGGAGCACGTCAGCAACACCGAACTGGCCTCACGCATGAAAACCAGCCGGGCCTCGCTGGACCGGATGCTCGATCCCTCAAGCCCCTCGCTCACCGTGGCCAGCCTTGGGAAAAAGGGCGCAGCCATCGGCCGGAAGGAGGAGCTCAGGTTGGTGCCGATTTGATGACCATGAAAGGAGTCTCCCACAGGATAGGATTTTTCCTGTCACTGCCGACGGGATGGAAGCGGCCGGACGTCAAGGGAATCGCTGGTTTGGTGCGTTGAATCTTGATACTGCGCCCGGATGGCGGGATGCTCGGCGCGTGCCAGCATCGATGCCCGAATCCCCGCCCCCGGGCATTGCCTTGTTTGATCTGGACGGGACCTTGATCGCGTGGGATTGTCAGTTGTTGTTCCGGCACTTTGTTGTCCGCCGCGAGCCGTGGCGCGGGATGTTCTTGCCGGTGTTCCTCGCGTTCCTGCCCTTGGCCGGAGTGCTTGGAGCGGCGGGCATGAAGCGGGTTTTCCTCAGCTATTTGTTCGGGATGTCGCCTGAGACGCTGGACCAATACTCGCGAGAATTTGCGACTTCGCTGATGCCTGCGATCTATCAGGATCTGCGCGACTCGTTGGAGAACCATCGCCGCGAGGGCCATTTCCTCATCCTCGCCTCGGCGAGTCCGGAATTTTATGTAAAGCACATCGGCCGCGAACTCGGCTTCGATCTCACGCTCGGCACCCCCGTGGAGCTCGGGCCTTTTTTACCGGATCTGGAAAATCACAAAGGGGCGGCGAAGGTGGAGCGGCTGATGGATCTGTTGCCGGCCTCGTATTTCGAAAATGGCAAACTCCGCCATTGCCACGGCTATACGGACAGCTCCGCCGATCTTCCGATGTTAGAAATTTGCGACTCCGCGACCGTCGTCAATCCATCGGCCACGCTCACGGCGCTGGCAGGAGCGTCCGGATGGGAAATCGTGCGCCCGGCCCGCCCGTGGAAATCGCCGCTTGGCTTTGCGGTCCGCGCGCTCGCGCTGCTTGCGGGCATCGGACCGGATCCGGGCGGCATTTCGCAACCGCCCACCCGCTAACAACATGCGCCGTTCCGCCTTCCTGACTCTGTTCGCGGCCGCTGTCTGGCCCGTGCTCGCCTCGGCTCAAGCCCTGACCCGCGAACAAGCGGAAAAGTCCCGGGATCAACTCGCCCGCGGAGTTCTGGATGCTTTGAAGTCCGAGCGGGCCGCGGAGATGTCCGCCAAGTCCATCAGCCTCGGCGACAAGACCCTGCGCTGGGTTGAGCGAGAATTCGGCAGCGCACCGGCTGGCAAGCGCAGCCTGTGGATTTCCTTGCATGGCGGCGGCAACGGGCCGGCGGCAATGAACGACCAGCAATGGCAGAACCAGATCCGCCTCTATCAACCGGAGGAGGGGATCTACCTGGCACCTCGCGCTCCGACGGATGCCTGGAACATGTGGCACGAAGGCCATGTGGACCCGCTTTTCGACCGGCTGATCGATGACATGGTCGCGATCCGCGGCGTGGATCCCAACCGGGTCTATCTGATGGGTTACTCGGCCGGCGGAGACGGCGTCTGGCAGCTCGCGCCGCGCATGGCCGACCGCTTCGCCGCTGCCGCGATGATGGCGGGACACCCTAATGATGCCTCATTGCCCGGCCTGCGGAATTTACCCTTCGCCATCTTCGTGGGCGGAAATGATGCCGCTTACGACCGTAACAAAATCGTTGCGCAAAAAGCCGCCGAGCTCGACGCCCTCGAAGAGGCGGACCCGACCGGTTACAAGCATCTCGCTAAAATCTATCCGGGACTCCCCCATTGGATGGATGGGAAGGACGCCGAGTCCGTCCCTTGGATGGCAGAGCAAACGCGCAATCCATGGCCCACGAAAATCGTCTGGGTCCAGGATGACGTCATCCATGATGAATTCTACTGGCTGGAACTCCCCCATGGGATCGCCAAGGCGGGCCAGAAAATCGTGGCTTCGGTAAGGGGTCATGAGATCTCACTCGAAGGGGACGTTCCGAAAGGCCTCACGCTCCATCTGTCTGATGCCCTCGTGGATCTGGATGCGGTGCTGACCGTGAGAGTCCGCGGCACTGTGGTGTTCCAAGGCGTCGTCGAGCGCAGCACCGCGGCGATTTCCGCGGCGCTCAAGGCCCGTCTGGATGTCGCTCGTTGCCCCTTCGCCAGCTTGCGCTTGGACGAGTAATCTCACAGCTCGACCTGAAAGAAATCCCGCATGACTTCGCGGTAAAGATCGCGCTTGAACGGGGGCAGCCAGTCGAGGTCGAACTCCTCCGGCAGGATCCAGCGGTAGGCGCGGAACTCGCGCTGCTTTTGTTTCACATTCACCTGCGGCGCATCGTCCTTGAGGTGACAGAGGAAGTAAGTTTGCTCCTGGCCGTGACTGCCGTGCTTGCGCAGTTTTTTCCCCCGGGCGTCGGGCGGATAGAGGTAGCGGTAGCCCTCGCGGCGGTCAATGACGTCGTAGTGGCGGGCTTCCAGACCGATCTCCTCGCGCACCTCGCGGTAGAGCGCCTCCTCGAGCGTCTCGCCGGCATCCACTCCGCCCTGCGGAAATTGCCATGCTCCGGGGATCGTCCAGCGCTCGCAAATCAGTAGATTCCCCACTGAGTTCACGACCAATGCGGCGACATTCGGCCGGTAACGTACCATGCACCTAGAAATGCCTTTTTTGCGTGCGCTGACAATCCTTAACTTTTCCGAATCACATGGCTGGTGCTGGCCAAGTGGCGATGAAAGCGCTAGGCTGCGCCGCATGTTTAAAAAGCCTATTTTGTTAGCACTTGCCGGCCTCCTCGTCTGTTCGGTCCACCTGTGTGCCCAAGACGCGACGGATCCCACGGGCGGAACGACCACGGATAAGTCCAAAACCGGAGACACCCCCGCGCCGGGCCGCTTCTGGCAGGCGACGCTCGGCGGTGGAAACTTCATGGTGGCGCTCGACCGCATCGTGTCGGTGAGCCGCCACAAGTATGTGCTTGATGGTGCGTTGATCGTCGATGAAGTCACGGTCGATACGGTGGGCCAGGCGCTTGCCCGTTTCTATTTCATCACCCCGATCACGGATGCGGCACCTGGAAATACGGTCTCCGGACTTGCCACCCGGGGCCGCGAATTGATCGACAAGGCGGCGCAGCGGGCCGGCACCGATGTGCAAAACATGGTGATGAAAAAATATCCTGAAACCACTCACGCCAAGTCCATCGAGTACCGCGTGCTTTCCGAGGCCGAGCTCACCGCCCTTTACACCAGCGTCCGCAGTGCTTGGGAGACCGGTCGCGGTCGCCAATACAACTCCAAATAGGCCGGCGGAATAAACCGGCGCGCCCTTTGCGCTCGTAATTCTCCGGACCTCGCGGAAGATCCCCGGTGACAACCATGAGTTCATTTGAATCAAAAGTGAAAGAGGCTCTCGCGAATCCGCTCAACCAGGGCGAGCTTGCCAATGCTGACGCCGTCGGAACCGTCGGTTCGCCCGAATGCGGGGACATGCTGCGGATGTGGCTGAAATTCACGGAAAAGAACGGCAAGCGCGTGATTGACCGCGCTTCTTTCCAAGCCTTTGGCTGCCAGACCGCGATCGCCGTCGCCTCCATGGCCACCGAACTTCTGCGGGGTAAAACCGCCGATGAAGCGAAGCATCTCACCGCGCAGGAACTTACCGGCGGTCTCGGCCCCTTGCCCCCGATGAAGATCCACTGCGGCCAATTGGTGGAAGGCGCCCTGCGCAACGCCCTCGACAACGACGCGGCAGCGGCGGTCCTTCCCCTCGCGCCGGGCCCGGGAAACATGGCGCAGACGCTCGCCTCCTCGCTTCAGCGGAAAACCGGTGGCACCCTTCGCATCGTGCCGCTCGACTAAGCGGGCAGGTCCCCCGGCGGGTTATTTTCATCCCCGGCGATAAAGATGCCGATTTTACGGCGTTAGCTATTTTTCAGACCCTCTTACTCAGTGCTCGAACTTCAAGACGTCAGTTTCACCATCCGTAAAGATGGCGAGGATATCCCGTTGGTGGATCGCGTTTCGATCCGCGTTCCGAAAGGGCACTTCATGGCCATCGTCGGGCCATCGGGTTGTGGGAAAACGACGCTGCTCAAAACCATCGCCGGCCTCAATCCCGAGTCGGCGGGTGCGCTGATCTGGGATGGCCGGAATTTGTCGAAAGAAGGGGATTTCCTGCCCTCGGAAATCGGCTATGTGCCCCAGTTCTCCATCGCTTACGACCCGCTGACGGTTGACGAGTCGGTCGAGGCGGCGACTCGTCTGCGAGTCCGCTGCCGGGATACGGAAGAGCTGGACCACCGCATCGACCAGGTGCTTGAGGAAACCGGCCTCAGCCCGATCAGCGACCGCCAGGTGAAGGTGCTTTCCGGTGGGCAAAAACGCCGTCTCGGCTTGGCCATGGAGCTCGTTTCCGATCCCAAGCTCCTGCTCTGCGATGAAGTGACCTCCGGCCTTGACCCGCGTTCCGAGCGGGAAATCGTCCGCTTGCTGCACGATCTTTCCCGCAAGGACGGCCGGATCGTCCTGTCGGTGACCCATTCGTTGGCGCATCTCGAGTTGTATGATTCCATCTTGGTTCTCCATGAAGGGCGGGTCGCCTTTCACGGACCGCCTGAGCAGCTGACCCACTATTTCTCCGTCAGCGACACGGAAGAAGTGTACCCACGGCTCACGACGCAGCCATCCGAGCGCTGGCACGGATCCTGGCAGAAGCACCGTGAGTCGTTCCAGAAAATGATGGATAAAAACCGCTCGCAGGTGATCGCCAGCGGTGAGCTTCATGTCCCGACACCGCCGGTGACGGTGGAGGGAAGCGAGGCGGCGCCGGCTGAAGACGGCGTGCGGCTCCCCGGTTTTTTCAGTCAATTCGCCACCCTGTTATCGCGCCGCTGGCGGATCTTTTTCCGCGACCGCGGTCAGGTGTTTTTGCAATTGGCCATCATCATCTGCTTTCCGATCCTGGTCACGCTCTTCAGCGACAAGGCCTCGGGAAACATCCGCCGCTACTCCGATACCCGGCAAAACGAGCGGGCGGAAATCCAGGAGAAGATCCTTGTTAGTTCGGACCAAGCCAAGGTCGGCTCCGCCATTTCCGGGATCATCATGTTCCAAGTGGTCTTGCTCTCGCTGATGGGCTCGAATAACTCCGCACGCGAGATCGCGGGCGAGCGGCCCATTTACGAAAAGGAAAAATTCGGCGGACTGCGACCCTCCGCTTACCTCGCCTCCAAGGTGGCTTTCCTCGCTTGCTTGGTGATCGGCCAATCGCTGTGGATGGCATTTTTCGTGAATTTCTTCGGCACGTTCCGAGGGGATTTTTTCCTGCACGCAGGTTTTTTACTTCTCATTAATGCCTCGATGACAGCGATCTGCCTCGCGATTTCCTCACTCATGCGCACGGCCGAGCAGGCATCCTTGCTCTCGATCTACCTCGTGGGCTTCCAGCTTCCCTTGTCGGGTGCCGTGCTTGCTTTGCCGGAAAAAATCGAGGCCTTCACCCGCCCGTTCATCTCCGCATACTGGGCTTGGTCCGGCTCCGTGGAGGCGCTGCAGCCGCAAGTGCTCGACGCGGTCAAGTCGGTCATCGACACCAGTTTGTCCGCCCAGAACGCCTGTCTCTATGCCCTCGGCGCGCACATTGTGGTCGCGCTCATCGCGACCTGGGCCGGTGCCCGCAGGCCCCAATGGGATTGAGCGGATTTTAGCCCTCGATTTCAGCCGATTCCCCGCCTAGTTTCACGCCTCAAACCCCACTCCACATGGCCCGCCGCGCAAGCTCGAATCTTCATCCCGGAATCATCATCGGTGCCATCGCCGCCATCGTGGTGGCCGTCATCGCCGGAAAATCCTTCATCGGTAAGAAATCCGCCACCTTTGCCGATGTGGCCAAGCTGAGCGTGAGCGAGCTGCTGGAAAATGGCAACAGCCTGCGCGGGAACGAGTACATCATCGAGGGGCAAATCGATGAAAAGCTCCAGTGGACCACCGGCCGCGGCCAGCTGGTCAGCGTGCGGGTGGAAGCACCCGCTGGCGACGAATTCGTCGGCATCGAGATCCCGCCGGAATTCAACAAGGTCAACATCGACACCAAGCAGAAATACGCATTCCGGGTGAAATTCCGGCAAGGTGGCATCCCGGTCGCCACGGGTGTGAATCATCTCTAACCCATCTCTTTTCCCGATCCATGAAAACCCGGTTCTTGTTGCCACTCTGCCTCGCCACGCTTGCCCATGGCCAGGTCTACACCCCACCGGCCGCGCCCAAGGCCGGCCCGGCTGCCGCCCCTACCGACACGGCTCCCGCCGCAGAGAAGAAGCCGCCCGCCGCCAGCCCGCTCGGCCAGGAGATCCCGATGCTCGATCCATCCGCGGAGACCATCACCGTGGGTGGCGTGGCGATCCCGTTAGGCGACAACCGTCTGCTCAAGGCCCGCTTCGAGAAATACCTGAGCCAGCCGCCGGAGAGCGACGAAGCCGCCGCCAAATACCGCGAAACCATCGCGGTGATCCTCGGCACCATCTCCCCCTTCAAGACCGGCGGCCCGGACCTCTACTCCGCCTTCAAGCTGCTCCCCAGCGCGTCCTCCTACCCGGGCGACGCGAATCTCTGCGGCTCACTCGCCGAGTCCATCTACATGGCCATGCTCGCCAAGCAGGATGTGAACGGGTTGAAGAAACTCAACCAATCCATCGAAGAGGAAAAGAAATCCATCATCGCCGAAGGCGACTGGAAGGCCCGCCACGAGCGCGACAAGGACCTCGGAGAAAGCGCCGACGTCAAGGACAAGAAGGCCAAGCCGGCACCGGCGGCCAACCCCGGGTCTGGAGTGAATTCACTCAAGTATGTGGATACCCTCCGCCGCATTGCGGAAATCGAGGTGCTGAAGAAATCCAACATCGCGCGCACCGAAGCGGAAACCCTCCGCACCAAAGCGCAATACCAGGTCAGCATGATCCAGTGGTCCGTGCAGCGCCGCTACGAGCACGTGCTGATGGCCGCCCGCTTTTATAACCAGATCTGGAAAGACGGCGATGCCACGCTCCGCGTGGACAAGAACTCGGACGTCTCCAAGTTGTTTTCCGAATCCGTCGGTGTTAGCCCGACTGTGGCTTCCCTCGACTCGCTTTCGAACGAAGCCATCCGCGAGACCTCGAAATACATCGAAGCCTTCGATCTCATGCTCTCGCGCAACGAGCTGCACAACGCCTCGCAGCGGCTGATGGAAGCCTACGCCCTTGGTGAATACCTCGCCCCGGTAGCCACCTTGTCGTTAGAGAAAAAGCGCCGCATCTCCGAATACGTCCGGGATTTGTATGAACTCTACGGCACGCTCCAGGCCCACGACTACACCAAGACCATGGAGCTGGCGGCGCGCCTGAAGGCCAGTGCCAAGGACTTCCCGTCGTCCAAGGTGGATAGCGCGATCGCCGCATACACCCTTGCTTCCGACCTCGCGATCGAAGAGGCGAAGGCCCATCTCCTCGCCAAGGAAAGCGACAAGGCCGCCGAGAAAATCCGCGCCGCCGCCGAGATCTGGCCGACCAATCCCAAGCTCAAGGAGTTCCGGAATCTGGTGAGTAATTCCGGTGGCCTGGTGATGATCCGCAATGATTTCGATCGCTTGCTCAGCGAGGGGAATTTCCGCGAAGTCGCCCACCGGCAGTATGAAATCGCCCCGGCGATCCAAGGCGACCCCGCGCGTGAGGAGGCGTTCAAGCAGATCATGACCAATCTCACGAAAATCGAAACCGCGCTCGGCAAGGCTTCGGAGTTCAGCAAGATGGGCCAGGACTACGCCGCATGGGAACAACTCGCCAAGCTGCGCGAGGATTTCCCGGATGATCCGAAGCTTGGTCGCGAGCTGGAGCTGCTAGCCCCGAAAGTCGCCGACTTCTCCCGCGCGCTCGACAAGGCCCGCCAATTTGAAAACCGTTCCCCGAAGCAAGTCGGCTCCGCGCTCTCGTGGTACCTCAAGGCGCATAACATCTACCCGCAAAGCAACCTTGCGGAAGACGGTGCCAAGCGCCTCGCCAACGAGATCCTGCCCCCGGATGAAAGCGCTGCCGCCAAGGATTCCACGGTGAAAGACAACTGACCGCACCCGGCAGGCAGGGCGCCTGGATTCCAAGCCTTTACTTCGGGCGGAAGGTGGTGCATTGAATAGAGCGTTAAAAAACAACTACCATGAAAACCACAGCCATCCTCGCTCTCACATCCGCACTCCTCAGTTTCGCCACACCGGCGCGCGCCGCCGGGGCCACCTATCAGGCGACCGGTCCGGTCCTCGAAGTCACCGATGCTAAAATCGTGATCCAGAAGGATAAGGAAAAATGGGAAATCGCCCGCACCGCGGATACCAAGGTGACCGGCGACCTCAAGGTGGGCTCCAAGGTCACCATCCAATACACGATGACCGCCGCCACCGTCGAGGTGAAGCCTGAAAAGGGTGCCGCCAAACCGGAAAAGCCCGCCAAACCTGCGGTGGCTCCTGCGAAGAAAGCGGCTTGAGTCGGCCGGGCCCTTTCAGTTCTCCCGCTGGAGAAACTCGAGCAGGGTCGTCGCCATTTTGAGGGAAATCCCGGGGAGGCTTGCAATGTCCTCCGCGGAAGCCTTTTTCACCCGCGCGACGCTGCCGAATTTCTCCAGCAGCAGCCGCTTCTTGGTCGCGGACATGCCGGGGCAGTCGTCTAGCAGGCTCTCCTTCATCCGGCGGCGGTAGAGCAGGGCGTTGTAGCCGTTGGCGAAGCGGTGGGCCTCGTCGCGGATGCGCTGGAGGAGCTTGAGCGCGCCGCGGTCGTGTGGGATGCGGATGGACTCGCTGCGGCCGGGGATGAAAACCTCCTCGTGTTGTTTGGCGAGGCCGATGACGGGCAGGTCGTGAAGGCCGAGGGCGTTGAGCTCTCTAACCGCCATGCCGAGCTGGCCTTTGCCGCCATCGACGATGACGAGGTCCGGCAGGACGATTTTCGCTTTGCCTTCGCGGGCGAGGCGGCGCTGGG
>Ga0123337_10006634_pt1 | contig 10998 bp, 8 predicted proteins | sample frozenSSSSmetaG_FD_89792 | JGI IMG/M metagenome (GOLD analysis project Ga0123337, IMG submission 89792) | Glacier valley bacterial and archeal communities from Borup Fiord, Nunavut, Canada, to study Microbial Dark Matter (Phase II) -... | ecosystem: Environmental > Aquatic > Freshwater > Ice >...
AAGCCGCCGAAATCTATCTGATGCGGAGCGCCGTCGAGTCGTTGGCGACACGGCAGGGATTGCCAAATCTGAAAATATCGAATGTGCAGCGTTTGCACAGCTTGCATGATCAGATTGCCGAACTGACCTGTCAGGAAAATGTGGCCGAAATTCGCAAGTGCAATTACGAGTTTCACTTCATCTTCTACCAAGCTGCCGAAATGCCGCGCCTGTACGAATTGATCCAGAATCTTTGGGCACAATCCCCCTGGGACACGCTGTACGTGATCCCGAATCGCACCAAGCGCGTGGTCGAGGAACATCAGCGCATCATCAATGCGGTTGATCAAGGCAACGCCGAACTGGTGGGGCAGGCGATGCAAGCCCATCTCGAAGGTGGCATGAAAATGTTGATCGAATACCTGGCAACCCCACCGGCCCAGCCTTCATAAAATACAGGACTATTTAAGGAAAACCCACCAATGGCTCTCAAAAAACTAAGCGTTTGCGCCTACAGTTTTGAAATTCTCCCGCTCGAAGGCGCGCTGGCCGTTTGCCAATCGCTCGGCTTCAGCGGCGTTGGCTTGCCCGGCTTTGCCAATCGGGGTCGCTCCAGTTATGACCCGGATGAAGTGGGCGCCAATCCGCAAGCAGCGATCGACAATCTGCTACCGCTGCTCGACAAATACGGGTTACATCCGGTCGATTTCTTTGTCCAGTTCACCAGCGGTTTTTACGGTGGGCGCACGATGAACGAACCCGATCCGGCGGCCCGCCAGAAAAACATCAAAATGTTCGAGGGCATTGCGCATTTTTGCCAGCTTGCCAAAATCCCGGTCGTGACGGTGCTGCCCGGCATGGAACATCCCGGCAATTCGTTTGAAAAAGACCTCGACACGGCGGCCCAAACCTTGCGCGCCATCGAAAAAATCACGACGCAGGCCGGGGTAACGCTGTGCTTCGAGCCGCATATGCAATCGCTCACCAATACGCCCGAAAAAGCGCTGATGTTGGTCGAACGAGTACCAGGGTTGAAAATTGCGCTCGATTACGCCCATTTCGTTTTGCAATATGTCGAAATCGAGCGGATTCATGCGCTGCTTCCGCATACTGGCTATTTCCATCTGCGTCCGGCGCGCCCCGGCAAACTTCAAACACGCCACGCCGAAGGTACTATCGATTTTGTTGACATCAGCAAGCGTTTGGCGGCTGCCAACTATGCTGGTGACATCGCTATCGAATACGTATGCGCGCCCTGGTTCGATGCCAATCAACTCGATACGCTGACCGAAACGTTCACGACGAAAGAAGCGCTCTCAGAATATTTTACGGGCTGATGCACTTCGCGAACATCCCGGCTGGTGAAAACAGCGAACACAGCCAATGCAAAAACAATCACATGCTGACAAGGCCACATGTGATTGTTCAGGCAAGCAAACTCTTTGCTATTCCTAATCGACGTGGAAATATTCTTCCAGTTCGATCATGGTCTGGTCGGGCCGTGCGCCGCCGATCCCTTCGAAAAAAGGCGCCATGAACGCCTGCCAGCGTAAATTGATCGCCTCTTTTGCCATGCCGTCCTGTGAAACCTGCAAACTTTCAACCGCCTCGAAATAACCAAAAACAAGCCCATCCTCGCGGATAAACAGCGTGTAGTTGTGCCAGCCGGTACGGTGCAGCGCTTCTTTCATTTCCGGCCACACCGCCTCATGATGCTTTCTATATTCAGGGATTTTGTCTTGTTTAACTTTGAGCAAGAACCCGATTCGTTTCATAGTCGATGCCTTCCCTTTGGCTACTTACAACCCATGCGTGTGATGCAAACAATTTTCAATCATAAAGTGACGCGATCGTGACCGGGACGCCATCCTGCGCCGCCGAACGATACGCCGCTTCTATCAGTTCGACCGTGTACAAACCGTTGCTGTCGCCGGGGAAATAGTTTTTCGCGCCATCTTCGATGATCTCGATGAACTTCTGCGATGGTACATGGCCTGGATAGGTCGGGTTGATCGGTCCAAGCTGTTCTACGGTGCCGTCGTGAAGCCGCATCCACATCTTACCGGAGTAGCCTTCGACCAGCAGCCGCCCCTTGCTGCCATGCACATGAACCTCGATCAGCGATGGATCGCCAGGCCCAACATTGCCCGAACTCCCGACCGTCGCCACCGCTCCGTTGTTCATCTTCACCGCGAACGCATCGACCACATCGACTTGCGTGTCGAGTTTGTTCATGAAGGCGCTCACTTTTTCGGCGCGCAATCCGGGCGCGTAATAAAACATCATCGCCACCGAATGCGTGATTTGTAATTGCGCCTGCCCGCCACCCGCCACCGCCGGATCACTGTAGGTACTGCTACCCGGCGCAGTGACCGCATATTGCATGACGGGGTTGTAATTCTCTGGCTTGCCCCGATAAAACTCGATTGTCAACGATGTCATGCTGCACGTGATGTACTCGATGTCGCCAAGCAAGCCGTCGTCCACGCGCTTCTTGGCGATCTCCAACGGTTCTAAATAGGGAAATGTGTAGCCCATCAGGATTTGCAGGTGTTTCGCTGCGGCCAGATCAACCAGCGTTTTGGCTTCTTTGGCGTGCAGCACCATCGGCTTTTCCATCAGCAGATGCAAGCCGTGGTCAAGCACATCTTTACCGACGGTGTAATGGGCGGCGTGCGGCACGGCTACGATTGCGCCTTTGAGGTCAGGATGCGTGTGCAGCGCTTCATCGAGACTGGTGAAGCCCGCCTTTACATCGTACTTTTCGGCGGCGGCCTTGAGCGCTGCCGGATTTTTATCGATCAACACGATTTCGGCGCGCGGGTTTTCTTTTAACGCCGGGATGTGGGCTGTGGTTGCCCACCAGCCAGTACCGATCACTGCTATTTTTGTTTTTTCCGACATGTGTTTTTGACTCTCAAAATAAAATAAAAATCGCGACGCAATCGATTATGATCCTGGAAGCGATAAATATCAACGATTGCGATGTAATATAGTGATCGATTTTTAACAAATTTTAGTGCAAATTGATTTTGCGATGGAAAAAGGGAGCTTTTCACAAACAAATGGCTTTCAACGAACGGGTTGCGGTGGTCACCGGCGCCGCGCATGGAATTGGCGCGGCCACCGCTGATGTTTTGAGCGCGCAAAGGGCGACCGTTGCCGTGGTTGATATTGATTTGCCCGCCGCCGAACAAGTCGCGGCGGCCATAAATGCCAATGGACGCACAGCCAAAGCCTACCGATGCGATGTGTCGCGTCCGGCGGAAGTCGATCAATTGGTCAAAGATGTGGTGACCGATTTTGGCCGCCTGGATATTCTGGTCAATAACGCTGGTATTTGTCCGCGCATCTCGATCGCCGACATGACCGAAGAGTGGTTCGATCGGATCGTCAGCGTCAATATGAAGTCGGTGTTTTTTCTGACCAGAGCCGCTGCCGAAAACATGAAGCTGCGCCATTGGGGACGGGTGGTCAACATCAGTTCGACGGGCGGACGCATTGGCGGCGTTTATAATGCGACAGTTTACAGCGGAACGAAGGCGGCCATCATCGCCATTACCAAAACAATGGCGCGTGAATACGCGGCGTTTGGTATCCTGGTGAATAGTGTCGCGCCCGGCGCTGTCGATACACCCATGATGACGAAAGGCATGGCGAATCTCGACGCCTACGTACAGACCGTGCCACTGAAGCGCCTGTCGCAGCCCATCGAGATTGCACATTCGATCGCCCATTTGTGCGCCGAAGAAACCACCTGGGTCACTGGCGCGACGCTGGACGTCAACGGTGGGGTCGTCATGTATTGAAAATCGGCCATTGGGATCGGCTACATAGGCAGCGCGTATTTATGTACCACCTCTTCGATCACATCCGCGCCCAAACCGTCACCCTCCGGCGCGACGATCCAGCCATCCTGGTGCGCGACCGGATTTCGCACCAATTCGTGGTGCATGGCGCTTTCGGTTGGTTTCAACTCGAAAAGGGTCGGGAGCGCGGCGGCAAGCGAGAGATGAATACTGGCAGCGGTGTTGATGGCCGTACTCCAGCTATGTGCATCATACGCCACATTGTGCTGTGCAGCCAATTGGATCGTGCGCTGCGCCCCGGTAATGCCTTCGGCACGCCCGGTATCGATCAACACCACGTCCGGGCGTGTTTCCTCGAACAATTGGCGGTAAGCGTCCTGCGTGAAATACCGCTCACCCGTGGCGATGCGCAGTTCGGGAACAGCGGCGCGCAGACTCCGATAGCCAAGCGGATTCGTCGGCGGGAACGGGTCTTCAATCCACAGTAGGTTATAATCGCGGAAGGCCGCCGCCCGTTTGATGGCGGTCGGGATGTCCCAATGCACTTTGGCGCCCACATCCACGATAAACCCCGCTTTGGGGCCAATCGCTTCCCGCACCGTTTTGACAAACTGCACATCGCGATCATGATCCATGCCTAAATTGGCGTGGCCTTTTTTGCCAAAGCCGACCTTGACCGATTGATAGCCGCGCTGAATATGACCGGCAAGTTCGGCGGCCATATCGTCGATGGTTGCCGCTTTCGGATGCGAACTGGCGCATACAGGCAGTCGCTCTTGCCTTTTTCCGCCCAGCAGTGCATATAATGGCAGTTTGAGCAGCTTGCCTTTCAAGTCCCAGAGCGCCATGTCGAGCGCGCTGATCGCAAAGGCCGCGATCCCGCCGTTATTGCCGTACCACCAGACCTGCTCGCGCAGTGCATCCCAAATCGTTTCCGAGTCGAGCGGGTCTTTGCCCTGCACCACGTCGGCCAGGCCATATTTGAGCAGCGCGGCCACGCTGAAAGTGGCCTCGCGAAAGATGGTCACGGTTTCGCCCCAACCGACGGTGCCGTCGCTGGTTTCGAGCCGCACAATCACAACGTGCCGCTGCGAATTGTTATCGTTTGGTTCGAGGTAGCCGACCGGGAATATATCAACCGTTTTGATAAGCATAAGGTTGTCGCCCTTTTATCACAAATTAGATTTAGGCCAAAGTAAATCTGCCTGGCAAAGAACGACCCCAGCCTGAAGACTAGGGTCTATAACACGCGCTGATGGCTAAAAAGATAGGCCTCTTATTTCGCCGTGCGCAGCGCTACGAATATCATTGTCGTGCGTGCCGGGACGCTGAACGTGCCCGCCGCATCGTACTTCGCATTTTTCAGCGCTGCGTCCGCTGATTTGGCTTGCACTGGATGCAGCACAAATCCGGCATTGGCAAAATCGGCGCTGCTGAACGTTTGATCTTTCGGCGTCGCGTTGATCATTACTACGATTTGTGAGTAAGCCGGATCGATCGACGCGGCGCCCGTATCTGCCAAACGCATCACGATCAGCCCCGGCACTTGATCCGGTCCGACATTGTAAAATGTCAGACGATCCTGTACGTCCTGCGCCGTGCTCAGCCGGAACAGCGGCGAACTCTTGCGGATTTGCAGCATTTCCTCGAAGTGCGTCACCGCGAATTGAATATCGGCGGGCGACGGCTTCAACGCCGGATCAGCCAGCAGCGGTTTCATCAGCGGCCAATTGCTCTTGTTGTCGCCCGCCGATGGCAAGCCCACCCCAAAATTGTTGGTCTGATAAGTAAAATCGAGCTTGTTGAACCAGTCGCCGGAATTGTAGCTGTTGCCGTCCAGCGATTTGGAGCGCAGCATATCATCGCCCGCCAGGAAAAACGGCACGCCCTGCGAGAGCAGTACTACATCCGCGCCGAGGTTTTGCATCCGCACGCGCGTTTTGATGTCGGCAGCGGCGGGCGCTTTCATCGCGATGGCGTCGAAAAGAGTCTGGTTGTCGTGCGCCGAAACATACACGATGTTCTCTTGCGGCAGCAGCGTATAGCCTGCGGGCTGCCCGTTGTTGTAATCAATCTGCGCGCCCCTGACCGTTTTGCCGCTGGCGTCGGTGAAAGTATACGCTTGCAAGTTGCCCGCCATGCCGATGCGGATCAAATCCATTTCGTGCAGCACGGTTGCTTTTTGCTTGTCGAGCGGCATTTGATCGGTTTGATACTTGCTCGGATCGTAGAACAAGCCGGTCAGGAAGCCCTGTTCGCGCAAATCGCTGAACGGGCTGCCGCCGCGTCCGGCATCGCGTAAACGATCGTTGAACGTGCCGATGCCCGTTCCGGCGGTGTTGATCTGCGTGGCGTTCTTGCCGCGTGCATTCAGCGCTACTTCGCCAAAATCCCAACCTTCGCCGTACAGATAGATTTGCGCGCCGTTCACGCCGTCTTTCGCCACGGTCAGCGCGTGCAGCGTGTCTTGCACCTTGACCATGTTCGACAGCATGTGGTGTCCCATCAGGTCGAAACGGAAGGCATCGACTTTATAGGCGGTGGCCCATGTCACCAGCGAGTCGATCATCAGCTTTTCCATCATGACGTGTTCGGTCGCGGTATTCTGGCAGCAGGTGCTCGTCTCGAGCGCGCCTTCGGCATTGAGGCGGTGATAGTAGCCGGGCACCACTTTATCGAGTACGCTCAGCGGATCCTGACCGCTGGCCGCCGTGTGGTTGTAAACAACATCCATTGTGACGCGCAGGCCAGCCTTATTGAGCGCCTGCACCATGCGCCGAAACTCCAGAACGCGCGTCGAGCCGTCCGGGTCGGTTGCGTAAGAGCCTTCAGGCGTCGTGTAATGGTATGGATCGTAACCCCAGTTGAAACCGTCTTTATCGCGCAAGGGCAAGATCAACGCTTGCTGTTGATCGGAGTCGGGTGGCAGCGCGGCCAGTTGTGCCGGATCGGGTTCGGTACGTTTCGTGGCGTCCTCGTTGACCGACGTCATATCGAACGCGGGCATGATGTGGATATGCGTCAGGCCAGCGGCAGCCAGTTCGCGCAGATGCTTCATGCCGTTCGAGTCGCTGACGGTGAACGCCATGTATTTGCCGCGATATTTTTCCGGCACGCTTTGATCGCTGATGCTGAAATCGCGCACATGCAGTTCATAGAGCACAATATCGGTGGGCGATTTCAAATCCGGCTTGGCGAGCGCTTGCCAACCGTCCGGCATCAAACTCGGATCGGCAAAATTGATGATCTGGCTGCGCGTACTGTTCATCGACAGGCTGATCGAATAGAGGTCGGTGACCATGTTCGTTTCGAGTTTGTGCGTGCTCGGCGCGTAAACATGCACTTCGTACAGATAAAATTTGTTCGTCCAGTTTGCATCGCCCGCCGCTGACCAGATGCCCGTTTTGGCGTCGAACGTCATGCCGATCGTTTTATCGGCGGTTGTTTTCGAGTCGTCGTACAGGTGCAGCGCGACGGATTTAGCCGTCGGCGCCCACAGGCTGAGCGTGGGCGCATCTTTCGCATAGCTCACGCCGAGCGTGGCGCTGCTCGCGCTGCTGGCATACAAATCATCCAGGGCGCCCCATGCTTGTACGCTGGTGGCGTCCAGCAATTTGCCGTTGGCGTCGCTTTCGGTGATCGCGATCGGACCCTTCAAAATATCGGGCAGCTTGTCGAAATCGGCGCTGTTGATTTTGAACGCCGTATAACCGTTCAACTGCGGCGCTTTCAGCGCGATTTTGGTGTTCAGTCCGCCAAAGCCGTAGGTCAGCGGGATTTCCTGACCACCCGTGACGCCTTTGGTGGTGAGTGTCAAGCCGCCGTTCGGATCATCCGGCGCGGCGTAGTGCAGCGCGAATTTGCTGCCTTTCACGTAAGCGCCGATCTTCCAGGCGATCGTATCTTTGCTCGCCCACTGCGCCAGCGCCTTGTTCAGATTGCCATGCGGCGCGCCTTCCGGGTGAACTTCCAGCAGATGCTTATCGGCGTTGTACACGAAATAAATTTCGTCTTTGTCGTTGGCAACGGTGAACTTGAACGGCGCGCCGCCCTTTTCGCCGTTTTGCCCGTATACCTGATCGGCGCTTTCGTTGAGCGCGACGCGCGCTTCGTAATCGCCCGCCGGGATGGCGTTGGTGGTGAAAGTGTATTTGCCGATCTCCTGCGGGTCTTCGAGCCAGGTTCGCAGGCAGTCGGGTTTGTTGTCGCTGGCACAGCCGAGTTTGCTCTGAAACGTGCCGATCACGGTGGCGATCGCCGCGCTCTGATCGTTGGTCACCCAATGCGTCTTGTGATCGTAGTAAAAGTTGACGGTACCCGCTGTTTTGACCGTAAAGCTGATGTTGTCGCCGCCGCTTTTGGCTTTCGCGCCGTAGTTTTCAGTCCAACTACCGTTGATGGCCGCTTTATACTGATAATCGCCTGCTGGCAAATCCCAGTGGCCGTGCCAGATGTCGGCATCTTTTTCGTAAGTCAGGAAGGTTTTATCGCAATCCGGTTTCCAATCGGCGGCGCAGCCGACTTTGCTTTGAATCGTTCCGGCGATCGTGACGCTTTGCGGCTGCGCGGCCTGATACGCCTGCGCGGGTGACACCGCTGGCGCAAAAGCCGCCGCCGATAACAACAGTAACGCGCTGCCTGTAAGTAAAAAACGCCTGATTAAACGCATCGAAAAACTCCTAAAATGAAATTTTCCAGGTCATAAACAACTATAACGCGATCGCGAATCGGTGACGACCCATCCGACTCAGCGGCAAGCGGAGTCAAGTGCTATACTTAGCGGCTGTTCGCGGGTCGTCTGGCCGATTCGTCCGGCTGGATTGCTGCCCGACCTCATTTATTCAACCTCATTTCAAGGAATACACGCAATGGAACGTACCCTTATCATCGCCAAACCGGATGCCGTTCAACGCGGCTTGACGGGCGAAATCATCCGCCGTTTCGAGCAGCGCGGTTTGCGCATTGTCGGCCTCAAGTTCATGTCGGTGTCGCGCACATTGGCGGAACAGCACTATGATGTTCACCGTGGCAAGCCGTTTTTTGAAGGCTTAGTGACGTATATGTCGTCCAGCCCGGTTGTCGTGATGGCGCTGGAAGGCACCAACGCCATTCAAGCGGCGCGTGCTACCATCGGCGCGACCAAGCCCAACGAGGCGGCGCCCGGCAGCATCCGTGGCGACCTGGCGCTGGAGATCGGACGTAACCTGGTGCATGGCTCGGACAGCGTGGAGAACGCGCAAACCGAGTTGGCCTTGTGGTTCACGTCGGAAGAACTGATCGGCTAGGCGCGCGATACGGACGCCTGGATTTTCGAGAAGCGCTGAGCTAGACTTTGCGCATCCCCAATGATCGGATTTTGCCGATGGCGTCGGTATCAGTAAATATCGATTTAGACTTTTTACGTGTGTTGAGATCATGCCCACACGCGAAAAGTCTGATAGCTTCCTAAGAAACTTCCCCGGCAACAGGGATGGGTCTAGCCGATTTAGTAGAGCGAGACCTATCGAAAGCGGCTCATATCATGGGTCGCTGGTTTGGGGCAAGGCCAGCGTAAAGCCCAAATGTTCCGCCCGTTTACGCAAGTTAGCAATGTCACGTTCACGTTGCTTTTGGTCAAATACGGTCGCACTCATCTCGACGTAGGAGACGCGGTATCTCAATAAATGATAGACAATTCGCGCGAGTTTGTGAGCTGTCGCGACTTGGGCGAATTGGGGGCCGCCTTGTGCCCGTTTACGACGATAGTAGGCACCCAGCGTGGACGCACTACGGGCTAGTGAAGTGGCCGCTTGACGAAAAGCCTGTCCTGCTCGGTTATTCGTTGACAGGGTTCGGCTTCGTAATACACGCCCGCCCGAAATATCATTATGAGGGGCCAACCCCAGCCAAGAGGCGAAATGCTTAACGGTCGGCCATTTGGTCATGTCCGTACCAATTTCCGACAAGATAGTTTGTGCAAGTGATGGGCCAATGCCCTCTACCGCGGCAAGGTCTATACCGGTCAGGTGTAAGAGTACTTGCCGGGTCTCAGCGGGTGGTTCATTACGGCGCGGCATCTTGGCCCGTTTAGGTTCCACCATGGGCGCTGCGGCGTCTTCGACGACTTCCCAGCGCGGCTTCATGACGGCATACTGCTGTTGAATTTGGGTATCACACGCAGCGATTTGTTGGCTATAGAAGTCATATAGTTCAAGCGACTGCGTGAGCGCAAACACATGCTCGGTTTTCCAATCGCCAGTCAATGCTTTGGCAATCGTTTCCTGAGAAGACTGGCAGCGCGGATCCCGGAACTGAGCGAGTTGAATTGGATCTCGTTCACCAGCGACGATAGCGCGCAAGATGCGAATGCCTGTTTCACCTGTAATATCGCTGAGAACGTGTGGTAACTGGAGGTTCATTTGCTGTAAGGCTTTCTGCATGTGTGAAATATGGGGAGCACGATGCTGCATCAGTTGGGCGCGATGGCGCAGATAGGTACGCAGCGCGACCATTTCACCATCCGGTCTGAAAGAGGCGGTCAATAAGCCGAGGCTGTGCAGCTTTTGTATCCACTGGCAATCTTGCACATCCGATTTACGCCCAGGCACATTCTTAATATGTCGGGCATTGACCAGGTAAACATTTAGGCCGCGTGCCTCCAAAATCTCAAAGATGGGTATCCAGTAGATGCCGGTACTCTCCATGGCGACTGTATCAACCCCGCAACTGATTAACCAATCAGCCAGTGACCGTAAGTCAGGCGTGAATGTTGCAAACGGCTTCACCGTCGCTTCATCACGACCTGCAGGCACACATGCCCAAATTTCCCGTGCCCCAATATCCAACCCTGCCGCATTCGGATGAACCACAGCGGCTGCTGGCGCGGGTTTAACCTTTTTTTCCATAATCCCCTCCGCTTTTTATGAGACGTATTCCAACCTACCCCCTTGTCCCTATCTACTTTCCTAATCGGGGTCGAGCTAGACAAGCTACTCGCCGCCACTGCTGAAAACAGGTGGGAATAGGAACCATGTTTGATATAGGGCTGATGTAAATACCGCTTACCCTCGCACCAGTGCTCTCAGTGGTCTTGTTTTTGGAACACGCCTCTCTAGAGCCTGTTATGCACTTTCAAGTATCAGCTCAGGATAGGTCAAAATAGCGTTTGACTGAATGAATATTGATGAATATTGCTAGAGGAATGGCTTTTAGTGCGCTATGTTTTGCCAAA
>Ga0123337_10006637_pt1 | contig 10994 bp, 6 predicted proteins | sample frozenSSSSmetaG_FD_89792 | JGI IMG/M metagenome (GOLD analysis project Ga0123337, IMG submission 89792) | Glacier valley bacterial and archeal communities from Borup Fiord, Nunavut, Canada, to study Microbial Dark Matter (Phase II) -... | ecosystem: Environmental > Aquatic > Freshwater > Ice >...
ATAATCTCTTTTTGGATTCCCCATTTTGACACCTAACCCCGTAAGTAGTATGAACTTGCTGGCTATCGGCCAAAGGATCATGAATGGTAACGTTTATCTGATATTCCTCCAGACGTTTGACAATATCAATCACTTTTGTATTCCTTACATCCGGGCAATTTTCCTTGAATGTAAATCCCAGGATCAATACTTCGCTTCCGGCAATAGCTGTTCCTTTTGAAAGCATTGCCTTGACAAGCTGTTCAGCGACATAAGCTCCCATACCGTCATTTACCCGGCGGCCGGCCAGTATAATTTCAGGATGATAACCTACCTCCTGTGCTTTCTGTGCCAGATAATATGGGTCAACTCCAATACAATGTCCACCTACTAAGCCTGGCTTAAAATTCAGGAAATTCCATTTTGTTGATGCTGCATTTAAAACCTTGTTGGTGTCGATTCCCAGCTTATTAAAGATCATTGCCAGTTCATTAATAAAGGCAATATTGATATCCCGCTGAGCATTTTCAATAACTTTTGCGGCTTCAGCAATTTTTATTGACTCTGCTTTGTGAGTACCGGCAACAATGATCGATCTGTATAAGGAATCAACAAAATCTGCAGTGTCAGGAGTTGAACCTGAAGTGATCTTTAAAATTTTAGTCACCGTATGTTCCTTATCCCCGGGATTTATTCTTTCAGGTGAATAACCTGCAAAAAAATCAATATTATAGGCTAAACCTGATTCCTTCTCCAGTACAGGCACACATTCATCCTCAGTTACGCCGGGATAAACCGTTGATTCATAGATTACTGTGTCACCTTTCTTTAATACCCCGGCAATCATGCTGCTTACTTTTAACAAGGGACTCAGATCCGGACGATTATGCTTATCCACAGGGGTTGGAACAGTAATGATAAAAACATTACAATCTCTAATCTCATTGATATCATCAGTAAGAAACAAGCCCTTTTCACTTTCTTTATCCTTAATAAGTACGTTTGTAAGTGCTTTGGAATCAATCTCATTGGTATGATCAAATCCCCTGTTTAACTGATCTACACGTTCTCTGTTTAAATCAAAACCAAATACTTTGTAATGTTTTGCAAATTCTGATGCAAGAGGGAGCCCAACATAACCCAGGCCCACAACCGCAATAGTGACCTTTTCTAATAATAAGTTATTCATGTTCATGGGGTGTTAGATCTGAAACCGAAACTCTTGAAACCAGGGCGCAATCCAAATTATCAAACACCATCAATACTGTTTTCCCATTAACTTCGACAATATTCCCTTTCTGATTAGCCAGAATGCCATTTTTTATCCTGACACGGTCTCCTACCTTTACTCCTTTCAGACTTACTACTTCCGTGTCAGGGTTTTTCAGCAAAACATTTTTAAGCTTTTCAATCTCAGAATCCTGAACAATCGCTGGTTTACCAAGAAAGTAAATAAAATTCAACACCCCGTAAGTTTGACGCACTGTTTGCTCCTCCTTTAAATTAATGTTTACAAAAACATAGGAACTGAATAATGGGTATTCAACCATTTTTTTTCTATCAGCCCATTGATTTTCAACAGTCCTCATAGGGCAGTAAGAATTTATGCCTTGTTGTTTGAGAAGCTGATCAACCTTTTTTTCCCATCTGGCTCGGGTATAGATCACAAGCCAATTCTTTGTATTTGACGATCTTCTTCTGATTGGATTTTCCATAATATTTTCCGGATAAAGTTGAAACAAGGTTTGTCGTTGAGGCACAGCTTCGCTAACTCACTTACATGATCATTTTAAAGGATTGACGGTATTGATTGTAATTTTTGTTTTTGCTCGACTTGACAACAAAAACTATGGGTATTGAACTGTATAAACTCTTCAGAGTTTAAATTAAAAACATTCAATTTTGTTTTCTATAAAATTGATAACCAATTAGATAGAACATAAAAAACGTGCTACTGCTAAAACAACATGGGGAAGCTGCCTGAAAAACATAGAGGTAATCGGTAAAAGCTTCTGCTATCAGACACTTGTGCTTTCTGCATATTTATGCCCTGCATTACCATATCCGTATGATCTCATATTATCCTTTTTCGCATCATTAAATACGATCATAAGATTTTTAAGTTTTTTGTTCTCACAAATGTCATCAAGTACACTAAGCTGCATTCTCTCTGTGAAATTATATCTAACCAGATAGATACTTGCATCGGCATACGGAGCAATATTAAATGCATCTGCTACCTGCCCAACAGGTGATGTATCCAGGATAATATAATCGTACTTCTTCCTGAGTTCCTGGAAGAGGCCTTCCATTTTATCGGATGAAAATAATTCAGTAGGATCATCCGGAAGTTTACCACATCCTATAACAAATAAATTTGAAGATACTCCTGAAGGCTTTATGATCTGATCTATTTCAACATTCCTGTTTTCAAGGTAGTCTGCCAGACCTTTTTCATACTTCATATTGATCCCTTTCATCAGATCAGGCTTACGAAGATCAAATTCGACTATAATTACCTTCTTTCCTGCCAAAGCCAGGGTTATTCCTAAATTGATAGAGAAAAATGTTTTCCCCTCTCCCTTCATTCCTGAGGTTACCAATAGGATCTGACTTTTAGTATTATTGATAATATAACCCAAATTAGATTGGATATACCTGAATAACTCTGATATGGTTGTCCGGCTGCCCCTTTTAACCACAACAGTATTATTTTCTTCTTTATGGCTTAATTCACCAAGAATTCTTATACCACCCAAGAGCTGAACATCGGTCACATCTTTTACTTTTGTATTTAATTTATCTCTGCCACTGAAAAAGAACAGAGGAAACAAAAATCCGGTTAGCAGCGATCCTAAATATATTAATGCCTCTTTTGGTTTAGCCGGTACAGTATTATATGCTGGTCTGTCAATAATAAGAGAGGTAGGAATAGTTGCAGATAATGAAAGGGCTGTTTCCTCTCTTTTTTGTAGAAGATATTGATAGATAGCTGCTTTTACGTCCTGATCTCTGCTTAGCTGTAATAAGCCTCTTTCAACAACCGGTACGTTTCTGATCTTTGATTCAAACTGATTTGATTTATCTATAAGGTTATTCCTTTCCAGTGTTAGTCCAGCCTGGACATTTTTCAAGGTCTCCTGAAGGTATCCTCTAAGCCCGGCTAGTTGCTCATTTATATTGACTATCAATGGGTTATCCGGATTATTATTGCGTGCAAGGCGCTGCCTTTCAATTTGAAGATCATTGTATTTATTGATCAGATTATTTAAGGTCAGATCTTTTATACCAAGAGTACTTGGTACTATCTCATATTCACTATCGTTTTTACCAAGGTACTGAACTAAAGATCTGATCAGATCTAACTGTACTCCTGATGAAGACAGATTCAAATCATAATCACCGGAAGTTCTTAAATTAAGCTCCGAATCAGCACTCATATTAGTTACGCGGTTAACTTGCTTATAATTTTCAACTCCTCGTTCTAAAACTGAAAGGTCGCTGTTAAGATCTATCAATCGTTGATCAATGAAGCGGATCGTATTTTTAGCAACCATGTTTTTGGTGTTTACATTCTCTTCATTGTAAGTATCTATCAGCTTATTTAGAATATCCACTCCACGCTGAGGAACAGCATCAAGAAGGCTTAAGGAAACAGTATTTGCATCTTTAACGATAGGCACTATTGTAAGAGCAGATAAGCTGTAATGCTCCGCCATCGAATAGAGGTCCTTAAATCCAATTTTAATGGAAGGGTATGCAGATGAAAAGGAAGGGCCCTTCACAACCCTTATTTTATACCCTGGTCTGGTAATAAGCTGATCAAAACTGTATAAAACATTCTTTCCATTTGTCTGAAGAGCAAATACATCTTCATTTATTATCGAAAGATTTATTTCCTGGGAATAAGCCTGATCATTTAAATATTCAACAATCACCCGAACCGGTAATTCTTCACCATATAGTTCTTTATTATTCAATACTCCGGGAATTGCATAATTTGTTTCTAATGAAAGTTCTTTCAATGTTTTAAAGATCAAATCTCTTGATCGTAAAACTTCCATTTCATTATCAACGGTACGTGCTCCCCGAAACATATCAAGATCACTAAATGCGGTACCTTTTAAAAGGCCGTCTCCTTTAAAATCATTTTGAATCAATAATGTACTGGTAACTTTATAAAGACGGGTAGCATTGGTTAAATATAGATTTGCAAGAGCCATCGATATTAATATAGCTATTACAAAAACATACCAGTATTTGACAACTTTCGACAAAATATCATTTAGATCTCCAGCTGCAGAAGAAAGCTGTTTTTGTGAGTTTAAGGCCATGACTTGTGTTTTTTAGGTTAATTATTATTTTGATAGAAAGGCGGTAGATAATACAGCTACAGCCGAAATTGTGGCCACTACCAGTGGCATCAGGCGGTTATTAGGACTGTATTCAATAGATTTTGACTTATCAGGTTCAACGTAGATCACGTCATTCTGCTTCAGGTAGAAGTAGGGCGAATTAAGGATATCTCTGTTATTGATGTTCATACGAACTATGGACCGTTTCCCATCCATTTCTCTTATCACTAGAATGTTTTCACGTTTTCCATATGCAGTTAAATCACCTGCCATGCCGAGGGCTTCCAGAAGATTTATTTGTTCATTTGGAATATTGAATGTTGCCGGGTTGTTCACTTCTCCAATAACCGTAATTCTGAAGTTGAGAAACTGCATATTTACAATTGGATTTTTTACATAATGATTTAGCTTGCTCACCAGGTTGTGCTGCGCTTGCTCAATGGTCAAGCCCTTTAAATTAACCTTACCAACAACAGGGAAATTGATATTACCCTCTTTGTCTACACGGTAACCCTCTTTCTCAAAATAACCATTCTTGTTGATGTTATTTGAATTAACAGAAAACATCAGGTTAGATTCCGTACTGAGCGTATTAATAGTAATACTCAATAGATCATTCGACTGGATCTTCGGCTCTGTATCAGCCGTAATTACCTGACTGTCAGTAGTCTTACTGACCATGTCGCTGAAATAAACCAGATTTCGGCGAGGAGCACATGATGAACTTAATATAATTAAGAACAAGGCACAAAAAACATTAATTAGTCTCATAATTTTTACTTTTAATTAAAATGAATTAAACAATCATTTATTATTTACAATTTAAAATTAGAGACTTCTCATTATAAAAAATCGAGGTTTACAGTGATTGTAAAGCGAATCGTGAAGATTTCACAGGAATTTTTACAGGACTGTAAAAATCATTTCACACTATATTTACAATTGTTTTACTAAGGGGCATTCAGATAATGTCGGTAAAAAAATATTCCGAGGCTTGGACAGGTATTTAAGATCGATTTTAAAACTTTTGTGCTAAAACCTGTTCGGATTTTTAATCCTTAAATTTGAGAATTGATAGTATCCATTTGATCATTTCAAGTAATAAAATTTAAGAAATTCTTAAGAAGAAATGACATACACTTTGCAGGAGTATTGTGGCAATCTCTTTTAATTTGGAAATTAACTTTTTGTACTTTCTTGTCAGCAGGCTACCATTTATTTTTATAACTTACTTCTTTGATTTTTAAATAATAAATTATACCCTGCCGACCGGCGGGCATAGACACACTCTATTATCGTAAGCTAAATTATAATTTATCATTAGTATCCCAGGTAAATCTGCGTTTTGCTGAAATTACACACTCGATCAGCTAAGGGAAAACAAGAGCTGAATAGTAAAAAATTATTGATACAATAACAGCAGTTGTATATTATTGTGTAAGTTGTATGACTTATTTAATGGCCTCATAGCAAAAATCACTCTGTAATTTAACAGCTTGAATTCCCTTCACTCCAGTTTGCTCCATTTGTAAAACAATATTTTTTTTGCAATTAACCTATTTGACAATTAGACTCTTAGCGTCTTTTTGTTTCAATATGGGACATTGTAAACTCTTTATGGTTACTCGCTTCCGATTTTAATTTTTTATTTTACAGGTACCTGATTAAGAATGAAGAGCTCAAAAGAAATAATAGGAACAATGATAAAATCCCGAAGGAAAGAAAGGGATTTTACACAGAAGCAACTGGCTGATCTGCTTGAAGTTGACAGACAGTACGTCTGGCGTCTTGAAAACGGCAAAGTTAATTTCACAATGGATTATCTGGATAAAGTGATCTATAAGCTTAATTGTGATCAAAAAGATTTTATAGTTATTCCGATCGAAATATAAATGTACTTGTCTATGAAACTCTAAAATGTCTTTCAACACATACTTTACATTATTTCTTTACAAAAATGGAAAAGATGTAAGATCATGATTCTCCAAACCTCACTGATTATAAATCTAAATTTTGACTTATACACGTTCTATACACCAGTTTATAGAACATTTAAATCTCTTATTCATTTTTGGATAAGCAACTATTTTTTTATTTTTGTATAGGATTAAGTTTTAATATCAAAACCGTTATTAAACAGGTATTCAGGTAGTATTGGATGCATTAGAATTAAAGCATCAATAAGAAAAAAAAACAATCAACCAGGATTGATCTAAAGTACAGGGATTTCCGAAGGTAAAATGATTAAGAAACGCTTTACAAATATGAGAAACCGTATAAAAAGCTTTGGTGGCAAATTAAATTTGAAACCGGTATTTCGGAACGTTTATTTATTAGTCTTTCAGGTAAATTCAAACACTATAAAACAAAGTATTATTAAGACAAATACATAATTAACAAGGAGAATAAATCAAAAAGCACAATTAAAAAAATCCATTTTCAAACTCAAATTAAGGTTCTAGCCAAAATGAAAAGAAAAAATAGAGAAAATACAATTGAGGAAAATCATCCATATACTATAATAGAAAATATTTGGAATAATGTTGAAACGATCGTTTTAATCACCGATAAGGAATGCCAGATTCAAATGTTTAACCTTTATGCAGAAAAAAATCTGGGTTATTCTTCTGATGAAGTGATTGGAAAAATGTTAGCGGATGATTTTTTTGACCAGGAAGAATTGCTGCGAAAGGCAGAAAGTCAGATCGAAGACTTTAATTCCAAATACAAAAAAAAACATTGTTTGTATAAATTTATAACAGAAGTTGGAAATGGACATGAAATGGAACTTCATATGGTTCGAAAAGATGGATCAAAGTTTCCCGTTTTGTTGAATATCCTTAAAACTGCTAACAACAACGATTCTTTTTTATTAACTGCCTACGTTATTGTTGCAAAAGAAATTTCGGAGCTTAAAAAAATAGAAGAACATTTAGTTAAATTACTTGAAAAGGAAAAAAAGCTGAATGAACTCAGAACCCAATATCTCAATTTAGCATCTCATGAATTCCGTACCCCACTGAGTGTAATTCTTACTTCTGCATTTATTCTTTCAAAATTTGAAAAATCTGAAGATCAGGCCAAAAGAGAAGAACAAGTAAGGCATATTGTCACAGCAGTTAATTTACTTAGAGATATTATTAATGACTTTTTATCTTTAAGTAAAATAGAAGAAGGCAAATTAAGGCTTCATAAAACAAATTTTAACTCAAAAGCTCATATTAAGGAAACTATTGACGAATTGAGCGGACTACTAAAAAAAGGACAATCCATCATATACAGACATGTTGGAGAAACAAATTTATTTCTCGATGCTGGTATTTTCAAACATCTGCTAATTAATCTCTTATCCAATTCAATAAAATTCTCTCCTGATGACGCAAAAATATCGGTCTATAGTAAAAACATTGATCATAACTATACGCTTATAGTAAAGGACCATGGTTGCGGTATATCTAAAGAAGATCAAAAACAATTATTCAGTCCGTTTTTCAGAGGATCAAATGCCAGGCAAATACAGGGTACGGGACTTGGATTACATATTGTTCGGTACTATTTAGATAAAATGAATGGTACTATCAGGGTTAAGAGCAAGGTTGATCTTGGAACAACCATTCAAATTGAATTTAGCGATGCAATTGAAAATATAATTGAGCAAACAGCCTGATTGACCCATAAATTCCCTGATTTCTAATAAACCTGAACTTCAAAAAGTGCTGCAGGTACATTTGAAGCTGGATGCTCCAGATATAAAATTATCGCACTTGTTTTAAGTTTATTTTCAAACTTCACTTCATTTATTGTCTGATAATTTCCCGCTTTCTCATAAATAAGCTTTCCTTCTGCATCCATTATTTTATAATTATTCACTGTATGAGGTACTACCCGTTCCGGGTGTACCCTCAAGGTTGATTCCAAAGGATGATCAAAGTCAGAATCAAAAAATAAAACAATACGACTGATCTCAATTGGCTCTTTCCAGCTTAATGTTACTGATGGACTTTTATCGTTTTTATCTGCTACCCATGCATTTGTTCGGTTTGTTGGGCGGCAAATATCATTGTTCAGATTTGAAACCTTGAAGGGTTCAAGTGCCGGGCTGATCTTCAATGCCATATTCTGATGAGCGGGGCGACGAGAAGGTAGCCAGAACTCAAACGAATCTATTCCTATTCCATCCGGAGGCAATTGAACACCACTGGTTGCAACGGCTTTATTATATCTGTTCATAAGCATCATAGTGCCTGTGAGAAACATTTTACTTGTTTTGAACGATACAATTTCATTTTTAAGGATGCAGAAAAAAACATACTGATCATTTTCAATCAGTGTATTGAATTCAATTTCGATCCCATTTATTCCTTTTTCAATGCTTAATTCAAGACTTTCAAGTAGTATCTCTGGTGAATAATTGATAGGCTTCTTGCTTGTTCTGAGCTGAAAAGTAAGATTTGTATCTGCATCTGCATCCAGCTTTATACCGATCTTTATTTTATCTCCCTTACTAAGAGGCAATAACTGAGCTGTTGAATATTCAAGTTTATGCCAATCGCCATTTGATTCTAATTCAGCAAGCTTATACTCACTGCTGGCTGTTAGAATTGCATTTTTCGATAAATTAGAAATTTCAGGCTCTACTCCAGGAATAAAATGGCCCTGTTGCAGGAGCTCCTGCTGTAATTCCTTCACTTTTGAAGAATTTGCCAAACCGGAGGGCGTTATATTATTTTTAAGACAATATTCAGTTGCAAGTCCCAAAACTTGTGCAGTATAAGCAACCGTTGCCATTACTCTTGATGATCCAAAAGCAACATGGCTGGCGCTGATTATCCTACCAGCCAGCCAGAGATTCTTAATATTTTTACTGTACAGACAACGCAATGGAATCTGGTATACTCCTTTAGAATGCCACTGATTACATCCGGGCCTTTCGCTGAAAACTCCATCCGCAGGATGCAAATCCAATGACCAACCTCCATAAGAAACAGCATCTGCATGATCACGCTGCTCTACAACATCCTTCTGGGAAAGTATATAATCACCTTCAAATCTCCTGCTTTCGCGTTTACCCGGAATCTGCCCTACCCACTCTAAAGTTAAATTTTCAGCTTCAGGGTATTTTCCTGAATTCTTCACATGATCCCAAATACCATAAATTATTTTCCATAACTCCCATTTTATGTCTTCAGTTTGATGTACCGTATCCAGCCTCCCCCCGTACTCCAGCCACCATAATTTACAACCATGATCACTGAGCTCGTAGGAGCGGTATTTTACAATCGAACTCACATCTTTAAGTGCATAGGAAGGTGCTGTAAAGGTGATCGGCCTTCCCATATCCTTTGTGAAGAAATAAATGGAATGACCGAGAAGCTCGCCATATTCCTTATCAGGTGCAAAGCCTTCATCAAACTCATCCTTTGCCTCCGCTCCCATTCTGAAGGCGGCTCCGGACTGAAAAGCAACGATCCCATCCCCTGAAGCATCACAAAAATAAGGGGCTGATAAAATATATCTGGTTGAATTCTGGCTGCAGAAGGCAATAACTTTTTGTATTGTATCAGGTGAGGATTTGACAACTTCATATACCGCAGAATTTAACAGAAGCGTGATATTGCTTTCGTTTTTAACCATTTCAAGCAAAATCGTATCGAGTATTATTGCATTTCCATCCGGATTGCGATACATGTTTTCAACCAAAATTTCATTCAATACTCCACCCTCCCTTGACCAGCGGTTATTATTACCCATGCTGGAGGTTGCTCCAAGAATCCATAACCTCACTTCGCTGGATGCATTTCCACCAAGAATGGGCCTGTCCTGTACCAAAATAACTTTCAGACCTTCTCTGGCTGCTGCAATGGCGCCACAGGTTCCGGCAATTCCTCCCCCAACAAAAACAAGATCAGCATGTAAGGCCAGTTCTTTTACTGAACGTCCGGCAGAAGAAAACTCACTCTTAACCATATCTATAATATTTTAATTACAACGATAACTTAAATTAATCAGCCGAATGAACAAGGATCTTTTGTGATGCTCTCCATGGAATTACTGATAAAACAAGAATAATAAAGGCAATTGAACTCAGCAAGCCAATATTTTGACCAGTTACCACGCCTAAGACCATTAGAAGGAAGGCGGTAAACGCAAGTGCAAAAGCGGTTATTTTTAAACCGAACTTATTTTGCTTTAAAGATTCACTGACCTCTTCTTTACTCAAATTTGCTTTTTGGGCTATCCTGTTATTCTTAAGCACTTGAAAATCAAGATACTGCGGACTTATATAAGCTTTAAAATATCCGCGGATCTCATTGGCAATTAAAAGTATCAAAGGAATACCAACACCTACCAGCATTTCTTCGGCACGGCTAAGCTTAAAATCAATCATGAAAGGAAGAACGATTTTAAACAGCAAATTAATACCCAGGCTTACATAAGTAATGATAAGAGTATCTCTCCCAGTCAGTCTTTTAGAAAACAAAGCCCAAATTGGAGGTGCAAGAATCGGTCCGCCGGTAATTGCACCTACACTGATCGTAACATTCACCAGGCCACCAATGAATGGCACAAGCAAAGCTATGAGGATCATCCCAATACCGATCAACCAGGATGATAACCTGGCGATCTTCATTAATTTGCGGTCGCTGGCTTCAGGGTTTA
>Ga0123337_10006638_pt1 | contig 10994 bp, 11 predicted proteins | sample frozenSSSSmetaG_FD_89792 | JGI IMG/M metagenome (GOLD analysis project Ga0123337, IMG submission 89792) | Glacier valley bacterial and archeal communities from Borup Fiord, Nunavut, Canada, to study Microbial Dark Matter (Phase II) -... | ecosystem: Environmental > Aquatic > Freshwater > Ice >...
TGGAACCTCAAGAAGGAAATCAGCGGCGAGATGGCCAAGGTCCGTGAGTGGGGCGGCAGGTTCGTCGTGCCCATTCCGGAGGTCCAGGTCCTCGACTAAGCTTTGTTAGCGGAAAACAATTCCCCCCCGATGATTTTCCACGAAACCAAACTCAAAGGCGCTTTCATTGTCGAGCTCGACAGGAAAGAGGACGAGCGCGGATTTTTCGCCCGGGCTTTCTGCGCGAAGGAGTTCGAGGAGCACGGAATTTGTGCGAATGTCGTGCAGGCGAACATTTCCTACAATCACAGGAAGGGAACCTTGCGCGGGATGCACTATCAGCTTCCACCCGCCAGCGAGCCGAAGTTCATCCGCTGCATCAGCGGCGCGGTCTGGGACGTCATCATCGACATGCGTCCCGAATCGCCGACCTACATGGAGCATCTCGGAGTCGAACTCAGCGTGGAGAACCGGCGTGCCATCTACGTGCCGGACATGTTCGCCCACGGCAACCAGGCCCTCACGGACGGCGCGGAGCTGCTCTATCTGATGGGCGAGTATTACACGCCGGGCTGCGCGGTGGGTTTGCGTTACGACGATCCCGCGTTCGGCATCGAGTGGCCGCTACCGGTCACTGTCATCAACGACAACGACAGGGCTTGGCCCCTGATGGAGGTCGTGAAATGAAGCGCAGATTCCTCCATGCGGTTACACACGCGCTGGTGCCTCCGTTCTGCCAGAAGTATCCGCCGTCGAAGGACGTCGCGATCCTCATTCCGCTTTCGAACCGTTCGGATCTCACCGAGGAGGAGAAGATCTCGATGCGGCAGTTACAGCACCATCTGGGCGATTACGACAAGTTCCTGATCGCTCCGGACGGACTGGAGTTGAATTTCGAAGGGTTCCGGATCAAACGTTTCCAGAAGAAGTACTTCGGCTCCGCGGCGGCCCACGGCAGGTTGTTGAATCATCCGTCGTTCTACCGCGAGTTCGACGACTACAAGTTCGTCTTTTTCTATCACCTCGACAGCCTGGCGTTCTCCGACCAGTTGCAGGAATGGTGCCGCACGGATCTCGATTATGTCGGCCCGCCGTGGATCAAGTGCGAGGATTCCCCCTGGGTGGATCGACCGCGGGTGGGCAACGGCGGATTCACGTTGCTGCGCGTCGAAAGCGCCCTGAAAGTTTTCAACATCCGCTACCGGCGCATGCCGATCACATTCTGGCTCGACGTCTTCACCCGCCACGCGCCGATGTGGTCGATCCGACTGCTGGAGAAGTTCCAGTCGAGATTCCAGGATTTCGAACTGGTGAACTCGCTGATGACCGAGTGGAGGGAGATCAACGATCCGTCGCCTAACAATAGAAACAACGACATCTTCTGGTCGGATCTTGCGAACTACTACATGCCGGAATTCAAGGTGGCGACCGTGGAGGAAGGCCTGCGTTTCGCGTTCGAGGTTTCTCCGAAGACTTGCCTCGAACTGAACGGCGGCAAGATGCCGTTCGGCTGCCACGCATGGGCGAGATACGACCGTAAATTCTGGGAACCGTTCATCGTCCCGTCGGAAACCAACGAAGGAGTGCGTTGCTGAAACCTCGCCGACACACGATCATGAAACTTTGCACAATCGAAGATCTTCCGAAGTCGCCGTCCGGCAGCCGCGGCTGGCCGTGGGATCAGGCACCGCCGCCGTTGCCGGATAGAATGCCGGACGGGAAGGCGTGGCCGCTCATCAGCCTCATCATCCCTAGCTACAACCAAGGCCAGTACATCGAGGAAACGATCCGCTCGATCCTGCTCCAGGGCTATCCGAACCTTGAATTCCATATCATCGACGGCGGCAGCAAGGACAACACGGTGGAGATCATCCGCAACTACGAGCCGTGGATCACCAGTTGGGTGAGCGAGAAGGATGCCGGACAGTCGGACGCGATCAACAAGGGATTTGCGAAGTGCACGGGTGAGATTTTCAACTGGGTCTGCAGTGACGATTTTCTGACGGAAGGTGCGCTACTGAAAGTGGCGACGCTCTTCACTGAGAAACCGATCGACGTCGTGGCGGGCGCCTGTTTCTGCCAGTATGACGACGAACCCGAAAAGAATATCGCCCGCAAGGTCGATTGGAACGGATGGGAGCGGACGCCCTACATCGCGGCGATCTGGCAGCCGAGCTGCTTTTTTCGACGGAGCCTCGCGGCGCGTCAGGATCTGGTGAGCCGGGACCTGCACTACTGCATGGACCGCGAGCTGTGGGCCTATCTTTGTTCGAGGAACGCCCGTTGGGAATGGGAGGACGAGGTGCTCAGCGTCTATCGGTTCACCGGGGCGAACAAGTCGGTGGTCGGCAGGGAAAAGATCATTGAAGAGCTGGATACCATCTATCAGTCCTATGTCAGTGAGTTCGTGCCGCTGCCCGACCTGTTGAGGAAGATCTGGCTGCCGCTGGTGCTTTCCAACGAACGGCATCCATCCTCCCTGGTGCGTTTTCTTTCCCTCGGGGCTTCCAAGGCTTTCGCCGGGATCCTGCTCGCGATCTATCCGAAAGAGAGGGTGCGGGCGCTGCAGAAGGAGTTTTACGTGTATTCCGTTTGGTAGGAAACTGATCGATGAACGAAGGCAGTCATAAAGCGAAAATCGCATTTGTTTCCACCATGGGAGGTGCTCCCTGGGGCGGCAGCGAGGAGCTGTGGGGCCTGAGCGCCCTTCGCTTGCGCAAGCTCGGGCATGAGATCCACGTGTCGGTTTACGATTGGCCGAACCGCCCGTCCCGGATGAAGGAACTCGCCGCGGCGGGAGCCGTCATCAACAGCCGTCCGATCAAACCACGGTTGGTCGGAAGAACCTTGGAGAAACTCCGCCAGACGCTTTCTCCAAGTCCGCTCGATCACGCCAGCATGGAGTGGTTGCGGAAGATCAAGCCGGACCTGTTGGTCGTTTCACAAGGATTTCCCTGGGAGGGCCTTGAATGGCAGTTGGCCTGTCGCGAACTGGGGATTTCCTATTGTCCGATCATCCAGGCGCACAGCGAGATCTGGTGGCCATCGGACGAGGATCTGCCGTCTATCAGAAAAACTCTGACAGATGCCGCGCGGATTTTCTTTGTTTCCCGTCCGAATCTTGAACTGATGGAGCTGCAATGCGGCATGCGCTTGCCGAATGCCGAGGTCGCCTCGAATCCCTGGAAGGTCGATGTGAGCGAACCGCTTCCGTGGCCGGAAGAAACCGGCGGGTTTGAGTTCGCCTGCGTCGGCCGGCTTGATCCCAAAGCCAAGGGACAGGACGTGCTATTCCAGGTTCTGGCATTGCCAAAATGGCGCGAACGGCCGGTCCGATTGAGCCTCTACGGTGACGGACCGTGCAAGGACTCGCTTCAGGCGCTCATCGGGCTGCTGGATTTGAAAAGCGTTTCTTTCGGCGGCCAGCTCTCCGACGTGAACTGCATCTGGGCGAAAAGCCACGCGCTCGTCCTGCCGTCGAGATTCGAGGGGCTCCCCTTGGTGATCGTCGAAGCCATGCTCTGCGGGCGGATGGTGATCACCACCAATGTCGCGGGCAACGCGGAGTATCTCAGCGAGGGTGTCAACGGATTCATCGCGGAAGCGCCGACGGTCAAGCTATTGGACGAAGCGATGGAACGCGCATGGTCGCGGCGGAACGATTGGCGGGAAATGGGCGTGAAGGCGCGCGATCATGTACTTGTGGTGACCCCCCCGGATCCGATAGAACAATTCTCTCAAAAACTGCTGACGCTCGGTAGTGGCCATTCCCCCCCCGGATTTTGAAATCGATGGATGCATCAATCATCATAGTGACGCGCAATCGCGCGGCGGATCTGAAGCAAACGCTCCAGGCCATGAGATGTGTCGTGCCCCCGGACGGTCTCAAGGCGGAAGTGCTCGTCGTGGACAACGGATCCACGGACGAAACCGCCGAAGTGGCGAAAAGCTCCGGAACCGGCGGCATTCCTGTCCGCTATGCGTGCGAGCCGCGCACGGGCCAAACCCTCGGCCGGAACCGCGGGCTCGCGGAAACTTCCGGAAAATGGATATTTTTCACCGATGATGACGTCCGCCCTCCTGCGAATTGGCTGGCTGCCATGTGCGAGCCGATGGCCGAGGGTAAGGCTGAAGCTGTGAGCGGGGGGGTGAGACTTGCTCCGTCACTGGAACGGCCGTGGATGACCTCGATGCACCGCTCTTGGCTGGCAGCCACCGATTGGATCACGAAAGGCGCGCCACAGAGCATGGTGGGCGCGAACATGGCGTTTTCACGTGAGGTTTTGGGAAAGGTGCCTGGTTTCGATCCGGAACTGGGGCCGGGCGCTTCGGGGTTCAGTGATGACCATCTCTTCGCCATGCAGATCGTCACCGCCGGCTATCGAATCATTGATCGGACCGATCTGCAGATCGAACATCATTTCGATCCCTCCCGCCTGACACGTGGATCCTGGCTGAGCGCCGCCGAAAAACGCGGAGCTTCACACGCCTATGTTGGTCATCATTGGGAGCATTGGGGCTATCGCTTGGGCAAGTCTCGCCTGTTTCTCGCCAACCGCAGGCTTGCCGCGTGGCGCGCCGCGCACCCGGATGAAATCCGCGAAGAAGGTTGCAGCGGAGAGGAACTCGCTCTGGTCTATGACTGTGCGTTGATCAAGGGCCACATCAAGGAGCACAAACGCCCTCGAAAATATACAAAACACGGTCTCGTCAAACTCGGCGCGGCCATGCAGGAGGTGCCGTCATAGGATGGAAACGATCAGTGTCATCATACCCACCTACAATCGGGAATCTCAAGTCCCCGATGCGGTCCGTAGCGCCCTCGAACAAACACTGAAACCTTTTGAAATCATCGTGATCGACGATGGCTCCACGGACCGAACGGCAGACGCTTTGGCAGCGTTTGGCAGCGCCATCCGCTATATCAGAACCGAAAACGGCGGAGTGAGCGCCGCCCGCAACCGCGGCATCCGTGAGGCGAACGGTGAATGGATCGCTTTCCTAGACTCCGACGATACGTGGCATCCGTCCAAGCTGGAACGACAGCTCGGTTGCGCGGGCGGGACTTCCGCGAAGGTATGCTTTTGCGTGAGCAGGGATGAGACCGGTGATGCGATCGACGACATCAATCTGATGGATCCGGATCTGTCCGCCGGATCGGAGCGGTATTATCCGGCTGGCGACTGCAGGTTGTTCAAGCATCCGCGGCATCCGTTTCTTCAATCCATGTTGGTGGAAAAGAGCGCGCTGCTGCGTGCGGGCATTTTCGACGAATCGCTCAAGGTCGCCGAGGACACCAAACTGATCTACGGCCTGGCGCTCGATTTCGGATATTCCGTTGTGAACGAGCGCCATGTGAACATATGCCGCGAACGCGAAGGTCCCGGGCTCTCGGACACGATGGATCCGGCGAGCGCCTACAAGCGATATCTATGTTATATCAGGGTCCAGTCGGAAGCTTTCTGGCGCGTGCTGGAAATCGATGGCGAGGCCGCGTCCATCGTGAGGCAGAACCTACTGTATTTTGTATCAAGACAGGCCGAGCTCGCCTGCGCCTTGCGGAAACCGATCATTGCGAAACGATACGCCCGCTCCGGACTCGCCCTTGGCGGTGATCTGAAATCGCTGATGAGAAACCTCTTCATTCTTGCCGCATACCCATTCGCCGAAAGGGCGTTCAAGAAAAAATGGGGAGTCACGGGAAGTCAGAACACAGGCGCATCACCACAGCCAGGCGTCCCAGTTTTGACTTCCAATTCAACTCCAACGGATTAACCTGCATACTCAACTTTCTGATCATGTCCCCCCCAGTCACTCCTATTGAAAGAAAGAGAATTGTCGTTGTCGGCTCGGCAGGCCGGCTCGGCAGCGCTCTTGTGGAGGGGCTTGGAAGCGAACACACGGTCATTGGTCTAACACGTTCGCGGATGGATCTCGCGTCGGAGCGGTCGATCACGGAAGCGCTCGAACCTCTGGAATACGATCTTTTGATCCTTCCCGCGGCTCTAACTGCGGTGGACTACTGCGAGACCCATGAGGAAGAGGCGTTCGCGGTGAATGCGGGTGCCCCCCGCACGATTGCGGAGATCTCCGCGGCGAAGGGAGCGCATGTCACCTATGTCAGCACGGACTTCGTCTTCAATGGGAACAAACAGGAACCTTATCTTGAATCAGACACACCCGATCCTGTCAGTGTTTATGGCGCGTCAAAGCTCAAGGGCGAGGAGCATGTGCTGAATGTTTCCGCAGCAAACCTGGTCGTCCGGGTTTCATGGCTTTTCGGTCCGGGCAAACCCGCGTTTCCGGAGTGGATTGTGGAAAAGTCCTGCAGCGACTCCGATCTAACGCTTCCGGGCAACAAGACCGGCAGCCCGACCTACAGCCTCGATCTCGTCGATTATCTGAATGCCCTGTTGTTCGGAACCGATGATAGCTCTGGCGTTTTCCATCTCTGCAATTCCCAGCCATGCACCTGGCGGGACTGGGGCCAGTTCTGCATCGACACCGCGCGGGACGCCGGACTTCCCGTGAAGGCGGGGCGGATTGATGGAGTGCCGGTGGATTCGGTTCCCGCATTCGTGGCGAAGCGTCCCGTGAACAGCGCCATGAGCACGGAAAAATTCACCGGCGTCACCGGCATCCGTCCCCGTGGCTGGCAGGACTCGGTCAGGGAGCACCTGCTCCGGAGCGACTGTTTCAAAAAACATCAACAACTCGAAGACGCGGGATGATTCCACACGGAGTCCCGCTTTCCTGAAAATTTCAAATCCTACTCGAAATCATGAGAATATTAGTTACCGGCGGAGCCGGATTCATCGGTTCAAACCTTGTGCACTATCTGTTGGGCGGGGCCTCGGACGAACTCGGCGTCGACATCGACCTGGTGGTCACCCTCGACAATCTCACCTATGCGGGAAACCGTTCCAGCCTCGCCGATCTCGACGGTGATCCGCGCCATGTGTTCGCAGAAGGCGACATCGGTGATGCGGCTTACGTCGGCGGCCTGTTGCGCGATCACAACATCGACGCGGTCATGCACCTCGCTGCGGAATCCCATGTGGACCGCTCGATCGATAGTCCGGAAGAGTTCATCATGACCAACTTCGTCGGTACTTACCGGCTGTTGGAAACCTTCCGCCGCTATCTGATCGAAACCGGCCGCGGTGCGGCGCAGCCCGGCGCCAAGTCCCTCGCGGACGGCGGCAAGACGGCTTTCCTCCATGTCTCGACCGACGAGGTCTACGGCTCCCTGGGTGCGGACGATCCGGCATTCTGTGAGACGACGCCCTATGCGCCGAACAGCCCCTACAGTGCCTCGAAGGCCGGCAGCGACCACCTGGTGCGCGCCTACCACCACACCTACGGCATGCCGGTGGTCACCACCAACTGCTCCAACAACTATGGCCCCTATCAGTTCCCGGAAAAGCTCCTGCCGCTGATGATCCGGAAGACCCTGCGCGGCGAGTCCCTCCCGGTTTACGGCGACGGCAGCAACGTGCGCGACTGGCTCTATGTCGAGGATCACTGCCGCGGTCTGGCCATGGCGCTGTTGCGCGGCACCTTCGGCGAGACCTATGTCATCGGTGGCAAGTGCGAGATGAAGAATATCGACGTCGTCCACGCCATCATCGAAACCGTGCGCGAACTTGCGCCGGACAAGGGCGTGAAGTCCGCGGAGGAACTCATCACCTACGTGAAGGACCGCCCCGGTCATGACCGCCGCTATGCCATCGATCCCTCGCGGATCGAGCGCGAGCTCGGTTGGTCGCCTCGGGAAAATTTTGCTTCGGGCCTCCGCCGCACGGTGCAATGGTATCTGGACAATGAAGAGTGGATCCAAACGATCGAGGACGGCAGCTATCGCGGCCAACGGCTCGGAACCCTCGCCTAACCGAAAACATGAGTAAAAAAGAATCAAGCCACCTGACCCTGCCTTCAGAAGAGCTCGCGTTGCGCAAGGGAATCATCCTCGCCGGCGGAACCGGCAGCCGCCTTTTCCCGATGACCCACTCGGTCAGCAAGCAGCTCATTCCGGTTTATGACAAGCCGATGATCTACTATCCGCTGACGGTGCTGATGCTGGCCGGCGTGCGCGACATCCTGCTGATCTCGACACCGCGCGACCTGCCGAGTTTCGAGCATCTGCTGGGAGATGGCTCGCAATGGGGGCTGAATATTTCCTACGCGGAGCAGCCGAAGCCGGAAGGTCTCGCGCAGGCATTTCTGATCGGCGAGGAGTTCATCGATGGCGAGCCCGTCTGCCTCGTTCTGGGTGACAACCTTTTCTACGGCCACAATCTCGGTGAATCCTTGTTAGCCGCATCGAGGCGCAAGGATGGTGCCACGGTTTTCGGTTATCACACCAACGAGCCCGAGCAGTATGGCGTGGTCGAATTCGACGAGGACTGGAACGTCGTTTCCCTCGAAGAAAAGCCCAAGCAGCCGAAGTCCAACTACGCGGTTCCCGGAATCTACTTCTACGACAACCAGGTGGTGGAAATTACCAAGGGCTTGAAACCGTCGTCACGCGGCGAGCTTGAGATCACCGACCTCAACCGCCTCTATCTGGAAATGGGCAGCCTGCGCGTCGAGATCCTCGGCCGCGGCACGACTTGGCTCGACACCGGCACGCCCGACTCGCTCGCGGATGCGACCCAGTTCGTCCAGGTCATCCAACAGCGTCAGGGCCTGAAGATCGCCTGCCCTGAGGAGATCGCCTTCCTGCAAGGCCGGATCGACCGCGCGAAGCTCAATGAGTCGATCGCCAAATACGCGAAAACCCCGTATGGAGAATACCTCGCGGCCATCTAACGAAATTTCACGATGAGCACTTCCGCAGAGGATCCATGGAGAGGATTGAAAGCATCCGCGAGGCAGCGGTTGGAAACCCGTGACTACTCGAAGGGCACGCTCGCCGCGCGAATCAGTTCCAGCGGCGTGGGCGGCGGGGAAGCCGTGACCGGCCGCGCCGATCTGGCGAAAGTCTGGATTCCCGGCGTCGAGATTTTCCCGAGACGCGTTTTCCAACAGAAGGGCCGCGGTTACTTCGGGGAACTCACGCGCCTGAACGAAGGAATTCTCAAGGAGATCGGGATCGTTCCCCAGCAGTGGGCTTCGGCTCTGATGCACCGGGATAGCGCGAAAGGCTTCCACATCCATCCACCGCACATTCCGGCCGGGGTTTCTCCGGAGGATTGGTTCAGGAAGCTTTTCATCGAGTCCGCAACTGACTACAGCCTCCGCCCGTACGACCGCGAGCAGTGGGATGTGATGTTTTTCCTCACCGGAATCTGTGAGATGATCCTCACCGACGAGCGCGAGGGGATGCCGCAGCGGGTCATGCGATTCACGATCGCAGGGGACAGCCGGCCGGGGGTAGACAATGTTGCCCTGGTGATCCCGCCGGGGGTGGGGCACGCGCTGCGGAGCATTGGCAATGAGGACCTGATCATGGTTTATGGCACGAGCACCTCGTTCAATCCCGATTGGGAAGGCAGGATGGAAAGCGGCATCGAGAACGCGCCACTGCCACCGGATTGGGCGGCCTACCTCGCGGACATTGAATGATAGAACCTATTGAAAGAGAGATCGTGACATGAGAAGCCAAAAAGCCCAGTATGCGCCCATATCAGGAATGGCATGCCGGAACCGATGATTTGCGAAACAGGTCGGTATAACACAAACAATCAACACAGCAGAAAAAATGAGAACGGTAATGATGGAAAACACAGTTGGGGCGAAGTCCGGTCAGCGATCCGGCCTGAGTCATGGATGGCAGCGGCTCCAGGCGGGTCTCGCAGGCCTGATTGCGATGGTGCTGGTCTTCTCGTCCGTCGGATGCGTGGACAACCAGCAGGGTTCCTATGTTCCTGCCGAGGCGTCCGCCTCCAGGCCGAGCGGGGTGCTTGCCGCGGGAGACGAGATCAACGTCGCGTTCTCCGGCGCTCCCGAGCTGAACCTGAAGCAGAAAATCCAGGCGAACGGCAAGGTCAGCCTTCCGACCATCGGCGATGTTTCCGCTGCCGGAAAGAGCATCACCAGCTTCCAGGCCCAGCTGACTTCTCTCTATCAGTCACACCTGCAGGATCCGACGGTGATCGTCTCGCTGGAGGCCGCCGCCGCCGGCGTCTATGTTTCCGGTGAGGTGCTCCGCCCCGGCAAGATCCCGCTGGACCGTCCGATGACGGCGCTTGAGGCCGTGATGGAAGCCGGTGGCTTCACCAAGTTCGCGAATCCGAAGCAGGTCATCGTTGTCCGCAACCAGGGTGGCAAGAACCAGCGCTACGTAATCAATATGAACGATGCGCTGGCCGGTGCGGACAGCAGCCCGTTCTACGTGCGGACCTACGACGTGATCTACGTCAAACAGAGCAACTGGTAACCGATTTCAAATTCGCAAAAGGGCAGGTGATCCGTTCACCCGCCCTTTTTGTTTTCCCGCTCAATCGTGCAGGTGCTGCTCGATCGCCTTGAGGATGCCGACGCGGCCGTCACGCGTTTTTGAAGAGCTGACGATCACGGGTGGAGTTCCACTGACAAATTCCGAGATGCTCTGCATGAAAGCGGCGATGCTTGCCTGGGTTTTTCCAGCCGATTGTTTGTCGGCCTTGGTGAAGGTCAGGACAAACGGCACCGCGCAGCCGGCGAGCCAGTTGATGAAATCCAAGTCAATCTGCTGCGGCGGCAGCCGGGAATCGATCAGGACGAATACCAGCCGCAGGTTTTCCCGCTGCTCGATGTAGTCGCCGACGGACTCGTTGAAATTGATTTTTTCGCTCTTGGCGACCTTGGCGTAGCCGTATCCGGGAAGGTCCACGAGGCTCCATGTTTCGTTGATCACGAAAAAATTGAGGAGCTGCGTCTTGCCGGGGGTGGCGGAAACCTTGGCGAGCGCGTCTTTGTTCGTGAGCATGTTGATCATCGACGACTTGCCGACGTTCGACCGGCCGATGAAGGCGAACTCGGGCCGGTTCCAATCCGGGCAGGCCGGGAGGTCGCGGGCGCTCATGTTGAAA
>Ga0123337_10006639_pt1 | contig 10993 bp, 5 predicted proteins | sample frozenSSSSmetaG_FD_89792 | JGI IMG/M metagenome (GOLD analysis project Ga0123337, IMG submission 89792) | Glacier valley bacterial and archeal communities from Borup Fiord, Nunavut, Canada, to study Microbial Dark Matter (Phase II) -... | ecosystem: Environmental > Aquatic > Freshwater > Ice >...
GCTGTGACCGTCATAGTTGTTGGAATGAACTCAGCAAGGTAAATGGGGAAGTGCTTGGTCAAGTTACCGAGCGTGCGTACAGTGGTGGTGATGAAGTCGTGCAGAGGCTGTCGTTATCAGTACCGTCGGGCCGCCGGGCGTGGCTCTGCCGAACGCACGTCCTTCCTGAACGCTGCGCACGGTCGAATGTGCGGCACAGGAGCGCGCCTGCCTTTACATCAAGTATCGGGTTATGGACCTGCTTGGTTCAGTAGATTAATCTCGAAAACGAATGGAAAAGGAACTAATATTGTCGCTTGGGCAGCTCCAGGGTGGCGGTATCCTGGCGAAAGATACTCTCATTGGACTTGACCCATTTTTCGACGGGCTTACCATTGGACAGATTCAATGCGGTCTCGAAGAACTGCGGTCCGAGCAACGGGCTGCACTCAATAGTTGTATTCAGCTTGCCAGCAATCATCGCCTCAAAGGCGGCGCGCTCTGCGTCAATAGAGACGATTTTGATGTCAACGCCGGGCTTGAGGCCCTCCTCTTCGATCGCTTCAATCGCGCCAAGTGCCATGTCGTCGTTCTGCGCGAACAGAGCGTTGAACTGCTGGCCGTGCTCGCGCAGGAGAGTCTTCATTACCTCCTTACCGCGCGCCCGGATAAAATCGCCGGACTGCCGAATGGTCACATGTATGCCTGGGTAATCCTTCAAGCACTGCTCAAAGCCGGTGCGGCGGTCGATCTGTGGGCTAGAACCCACCGTGCCCTCCAATTCAACGATATTACCCTGGCCATTCAGCAGCCTCGCCATCTCTGCACAGGCGCGCTGACCCTCCTGAACGAAGTCCGACCCGATGAACGCACTAAAAAGATCGTTGGGTACATCGGCGCCGCGGTCGAGCATGATCAAGGGGATGCCAGCCTTCTTCGCTTCGGCGAACACCGTGTCCCAGCCGGTCTTGACTACTGGCGAGACACCAATCACATCTACCCGCTGCGCAATGAACGAGCGGATGGCCTTAATCTGGTTCTCCTGCTGTTGCTGGGCATCGGCGAATTTCAGCTCGACACCCAGGCGCTTCGCTGTCTCTTGAATCGAACGGGTGTTGGCCGTGCGCCACTCGCTCTCGGCCCCAATCTGAGCAAATCCCACCACCAGGTTCTGGTAGGTTTTCTTTTGTCCATCGGCGGGAACGGCAGACGATTTTGGGGCACCAGGCGCGCCATCACAGGACACGAGTAAAGGCAGCACAGCCAGCAGCATACCGCACCAGCGTAACGCTCGGATATTCATTGAGTGGTACCTCCTTTACAGTCTGTACAAACCCGCAATGTGCGTTTTACCCGCGTGTCAACCTTCATACGAGCGGTTAACGACAGCATGAGATCCTGGTGTCTGTGTGTCTATTTCTACGGCAGCCCCTTACCCACCGCCCAGGGCCTCACGAAAGCTCGGCGCACGTTGCAGGGGAATGACGACCGACACGCAGGCCCCATGCATGTACTCGCTCTCAATCGTCAGACCATAGGCTTTCCCATAATATAGCTTGATACGCTGATTGACATTGTTGACACCGTAGCCGTTCTCGCTAATAACTTCGTCGCCCGATTCGCCCTCTAGCAGGGCCCGGATCTGCGTGAGCCGTTCCTGCGTTATGCCTATACCGTTATCCTCAATCTGGATCTGCAGCAGATTGTCGTCGAACTGCTGAACGCGCACTATGATCGTCCCGCCGTTGCGTTTGTTCTTGATCCCGTGGTACAGCGCATTCTCAACGAGCGGTTGCAGCGTCAGCTTGAGTATCTCGCCATCACGCAAATTGTCTGGCACGTCAATCTGGTAGTCGAGGATATCGCGGTAGCGCACCTTCTGAATAGCCAGGTAGCTCTCAACATGCTCGATCTCCTCGCGCACGGTGATCCAGTCCTTGCCTTTGCTGAGAGTGATACGGAAGAATCGCGACAGCACGCGCACGAGTTCTACGACCTGTTCGACCTTTTTGGCCTCGGCCATCCAGATAATCGCGTCGAGGGTGTTGTAAAGAAAGTGCGGGTTGATCTGAGCCTGGAGGGCGCGCAGCTCGGCCTTCTTGAGATTTTCATGTTCTTTGATCTTGGCATCCAGTAGCTCCTTGATCTTGCCAACCATTACGTTGAAGCTCATCCCCAATTCGGCGATCTCGTCGCTATTATCAGTCCTCACGAGCATCTCCAGGTCCTGACGGGCGATGGTGGTGGTGACATCGTGAAGTTTCTTGATCGGCAAATAGATACTTTTTGTAATCCTCCAGGTGGCTACGATTGAGAACAGGATCGCTGCGATGAGCATCCCAATACCGCCGAACGCCAAGCTCGTAAAGCCTGTCTGCATGGCCTGATACTGCTGCTGCGTCCGGTTGACCTCAAACAGGGCGTACTCCTGAACAGCGTCCTCAATCAGTTGTGTGACAGTCCGAATTTGCTCTACTAGCACCAGGTTCTCTTCAAACGTTTTGTGCGCTGCGATCTGGATTCCGACCTGATCGATTTCCCCCCGCAGTGTTCCCAGCGTCCTCTTGATGACATTGAGCTTGACCCGGCCTTTCTCCGAGTTGGTGTTGACGATCATCTGGTCTACGCGCTGATCGACATCATCCAGAACCGCATACTGGCTCCCCTGGCTGAACGGCTTCTTCCCAGCGATAATCTCCCACATCTCAGCGTCGATCGAGGGCTTTATATAACCATTGATGCTGTTTGCGGTTGTGATATTCTGAATGATCGTATCGTACTGAGCCTTGTATTCCATGCCTGGAATGCTTAGGAAGACGTACGGCACGCTCATGAGCAACACCACCATCAGAAGGGCCAGCAAAATCTTGCCGCGAATCGAAAGTTTGAGGCGAAGCGGCCACTGTCTGGCGGGGTGTCGGATTAGAGCGCCCAGGCATGTGCCTGCTGTATGGGCACGGCTCGTGATGCGCCCGAGAATCGATAAATGCTCGTCCATAAAGTCCCCTGTTATGCGGTAAAGTACCCAGGAGTGCCTGATAGTAGGATCAAATTGAGCGTACACAGAGCTTGCATAGGTTCGCGCTGGGAAGGTGCGGAGGAGCTAAGTCGTAGCGCTGGCCGACAAACCGCGAGATATTGTGCAAACTCTGAATTGTCCCCTGTAAGCTACGCACCTCGACGAAACTCGGTCGGCGGCTGCCCCACAACCTTACGAAAGACCGAGTAAAAATAGCGCGGGTTCTGGTAGCCGATCTGGTAGCCGATCTCGCTGGATGTCAGCGAAGTAGAGCGCAGCAGAGCGCAGCAGTTCGATCGCCTTGCGGATGCGTACGCTGGTAAGGTACTCGATAAAGGTTTCGCCGACCTCGCGTCCGAAAACGACGCTGAAATACGTCGGACTCAGCAGAACCTGAGCGGCCACCTGGCTCAACGAAATATCAGGGTCGGCATAGTGGGTGTCGATATAGGAGCGCGCTTTCGCTATCAGAGGGGCACCGTGGCACTGCTCCAACTGTTGATACTCGGCTGGGGCCTGGACTTCAGCCGACTTATGGTGCTCACCGGTGCTGATTTGTGCGAGGGCCTGAGCAAACGACAACGAGATCGTACCCAGCCGTTCGGTCGCCCTGCCAGCCCCGACCACAGCCATGCAGCTAGTCCGCTCGGCCACCTGCCGCTGGATCAGATCACTCAGAGTTTGAGCTTCGCGCGCCAGGATATCGGGAGTTGCCCCCTTCAGGATCAGGATAGTCTCCTTCAAGCCCTGCCTGAACGATATGACCGAGCCCTCTTGGCCGATGATCTCGGCCAAGACCGCGTCGATCTGCCTACACACCGCGTACAGCGGCGTTTCAGGCGCACCGGGGGGCGGCACGGCCCGAACAACCATCACCTGATACCAGGGCGCGAGCAGGTCAATCCCCAGGTTTCGCGCCTGCTTAATGAAATCGGCGGGGCAGATGTTGCCCACAACCAGGTCGAGTAGGCAGCGTTCACGGAGCAGGGGCCGGTGGCTAGCCATTTGTGCCTGCAATGCCTCAATGTGGGCACTCACCTGGTGCTCTTCGTCGACCTGCCGGGCGATTTTGCGTAGCGCGGCGACCAAATCTTGCGGAGACACAGGCTTCAGGAGATACTCAGTTACACCGATCTGGATCGCTTCCTGCGCGTACCTGAATTCATCGTGGCCACTGAGGATAATAATCTTGGTTAACGGTAAGGTCTCCCGCAAGATGCGGCAGAGCTGCAAGCCGTCCATGAATGGCATCTTGATGTCGGTGATCACCGTATCGGGTCGCCGCTCACGGATCAGTGGGAGGGCGATCTCGCCGTCGGGTGCTTCGCCACAGAACTGATATCCAGCCGCCGCCCAATCAACAGCATCGCGGATACCCTCGCGCGTCGCGATTTCGTCTTCGACCAGAAATACTCTGTAGGTCATACGCAGCCCCCTTGATGCGTTCTTGTTTCTGCTGTTGGCTTCATACCGCGCAGTTATTACCGAATTGGAAGAGTCATGAATGGGCTCATTCCATCCTGGGCGTGCTCGTGCGGATGACCAGTTCGGTTGGTAGCGTGATCATATTGCCCAAAATCGGCATTGCAGTGCCGCCGATCTGGGACAGCAGGGTCTGTACTGCCAGAATCCCCAGCTCGCGCAGCGGCTGCCTGACGGTCGTAAGGGCGGGAGAAAAATACGCCGCCTCCGCTATATCATCGAAGCCCGCCAATGCCAGATCTTCTGGTACTCGTAGACCATGGGCATTGGCGTAATGGAGAGCACCCAGTGCCATCTGGTCATTGCTGGCGAACACGGCGTCCATCTCCGGGAACTTCTGCATTAGCTCGGCGAACGCCGCCTCGCCACTTGCAGACGACCAATCTCCAGAAGACCACTGGCGATCGGACACGGGCCATCCCCCACTCGTCAGCGCATCTTCCCAGGCTTGCCGGCGCTGGCGCGCCTCCAGCCACTCTAGTGGACCGCTAATCAGGCCGATCTTATGCCTGCCGAGCGAGAGCAAATACTCGACCGCAGCGCGTGCGCCGCTGTAGTTGTCGATGCTGATGGTCGTATATTTGGGGTTGGGTTGACTCTTCAAGAAGACGATAGGCGGGCACGCTGCAGGCAGCTGCGACTGGGCGGTGCTGATATTGCCGTTGACCTCGGGAGCCGCGAAGACTATACCTTCGACCTGGTGGGCAATCAACGTTTCGATGACCGGCACAAGATCGGAGGTGTCGAAGCGGGGCAGCTCTTTAATCATCAGCGCGTAGTTGGACTCCTCGCACTGCTCGGTGATCCCGTTCAGTGTCTGCGAGACCCCGATGTAGCGCAGCCCGGCGATAATGAGGCCAAGCGTATAGCTGTGCTGTTGGACAAGGCCACGCGCCAGCGCGCTGGGTTGATAGCGCACCAGGTCTATCGCCTCTTCGACCGCTTTGCGGGTTTTATCCGCTACATCCGGTCGGTTGTTGATCACACGGGAGACTGTCTGCGTCGAAACATTGCACATTCGCGCAATGTCTCGAATCGTAATTTTCTGTACGCGTTGGGTTGTCATAGCGCTCCTTTAGTGTCACGTCGCAGGGGTCTTCCGCGTCTCTCCTCCCAGGTGCTGTTGAAGCGAATCGGCCTCTTTACGAATCTCATTATACACGATGAGACCTTATTGTCAACGTTCCCGGGAACGATAACAATACCAGGAGGTTCTGTCACATTTCAGACAACAAGCTGATTTTGACTAAATTATTCCCCACTTAAGAGCAAAATTTGGCTATTGCAAACCAGGTTTATGGCCCTTTATCCTTTTATTTTAAGACTCTTTCCACTTTCTACTAAACCAAACTGTCTGTGGTCTGAAATCTGACAGAACCCGTAACCTCCCTCCTACTCAAACTACTTTTCACTACACTTATTTCAGAAATTACCAAGTTTGTGTATGTGGAGGATAGCAAATTGCTCGATTGTGAAGAAAAACAACACGCTGACCGTGCCAATCGTCGACTCCTTAAACGTGATTATCCCGATTGGACCCTCGCCCAACTCGCCACGCTCTTTCCCGTTCCATCACCTGGATCAAAAAATGGCTAAAGCGTCTCAGCCTTGCCACCCCTGCTGATCTTTAAGTACTGTTTAGCCTAAAACGTGGCCCTAAACTCCTGCGCCTCCCCCAAATCCTTGACTGTCAAAAACTGATCACTCCGCGTTCAGCCAAAGTCCGTGTCATTACCACAAATTGGCGACTCATCAAACCAGCACTTTCTTCAGAACGGCGTTGACAGGTTTTTAGACAAGGAAACTTATCAACTAATGGAATTGCCTCTTGCTAAGTATGTCTATACTTCAATTAAATGCATTACAAGATTGAGGTCAAATAAGTGTCAAAAAACCGCGGAAGCGAAATTTTGTCGATACTTCGCTTCCGCGATAACAAAAAAGACCACTATATAGTGGTCTTTCGAGTATCTACTACAACATGTTGTGGTCTGGGTTGTAAAGTCGTAAGTACGGAAGCGACGGGCATTGCACCGTTATCTGCGACATTTTCAAAATTACACGCTCGGCAAGAAATCCTGGATCCCATTATGATTATTACCGAAAAATTAACCTCCGAACCTTCTAACTTTACTCAGAAGGCAAACTTAACCATACCTGTTGAGAAGTGGAGCGAGATTGCAATGCGACATGCCAACCACGAAAGCTTACGTCAATTAGCTCACGAATTTGGAGTTTCCCACGAGACAATACGACAGGTGTTGATAAAGGTGAGTTAATAAGCCAAAATCGGCTACTATCTTACTTTTTCAGGGTTTCAATCCTATGACATAACCGCTGAAATGAAACGGGATCATCTGAAGCATTATAAAGTGGTTCAGTCACCGATGATTTACTGGAGCGGCTCTTTTCGCAGGTTGGTATGCCTGATTAAGAGAGATTAGGACTTTGATTCCTCTTTTTTGTTCTAATTTGAACCTAAAATTGTAGAACAAATCCCGATTTTACCAAAATAATTAAAATAGTCAGTGGGACAAGCTAAGTACCAAAATCGGCTAAAATAGCTTCACTTTTTGGTGGATTGATATGGTAGAGTAAGGCATTACCGAAGCTCTTCTATCCTCAACTATACCAAAATAGGGAGTTTTCTGCCAATATTTAGGGCTGAGGCTATTCACTCGGCTGAATCCGTGATTGTTATTTGTTATCTTGGCTAAGTTATGGATCAGGAAAATTGCTGTAATCAATTAGTCCATGGGGCCAATAAGTATGCCCGATTTTTCTAAACGAGCTCCATCTGTTTGATAGAAGGAAAGGGCCGAGCCTGACACAACCGACTTATGAAGGCAAATATGAATGTCATAGTTTTTTGGGTGATAAGTTTTGCAGGATTTTGAGAATTGAAAACGTGAAGTGGGAGTTGGGAGCAATTCATGCTTTGGTGGGACAACTGGAAAATCGGTTTATGGCTATGAGACGAGGTAAATAGTGGTGGCGGTTCATGTTTTTGTAACCCAGAGCGCAGGAATACCAGTTGAATAAGATGGGGTAATAAAGGACCACTGCAACTCTGTTGTAGCACGCCGTGGTCTTTTATTACGAAAATAATCTAACAGCGTGAGTTAGCCATACAAACCCTTTTAGAAAGCTTATATGGATAACCCAAAGCAACTTATTAGCTAAAACAGAGTTATTGGAAGGACCGAGATAAAGATTGTTTACCAGTTGCATTTGTTATACCAGTATCCACTGCTATCTGCTAATTTTAGAATGCCTGGCACCTCGATAACTCAGAAGTATTTCCGTTGTTATCGGTGGCCGTAGCACTAACATAATGTCCAATTGGAAGGGGGTTGGTTAGGCTAAAGAAAGCATTGCCACTACCATCGGTTGTCACCTGAGCTGAACCCAGATATACCTGACCCTCTCCATACCCCGAAGGATTGCAAGCGTTGTTGGCATAAAAGTCCAGAGTTAGGGTAGTGTTAGCAACACTATTAAGAGTGCCACTTATTACCAGGTTTCCTCCGGTGACCAGAACTGAGGTTAAGACCGGGTTGTTTTGGAGGTTGTTTACACCGCTATCAACATCGCCAAGATCATTTTGATTGACTCCGTTATTTCCGAGATCAATTCCTAAGCCACCATTGCTGAAAATTGAGTTCCCCCTCATTTTGTTGCCCGTTGCCACACAATTAGCACCCTGCGTACAGGTTATAGATATACCGGCCAATGAATTGAAACCGATATTATTGGCTTCGTTCGACCCCACACCACCTAAAATGTTGTTGGAAGCACTGTCTACTAGAATGCCAAATCCTTGATTTCCTAGAGTAGTTGTGCCGTTGAGGTCAGTGCCAATAAAATTGCCTAGCACCTGGTTGCCAATAGCTCCACTCCCTTTGATTAAAACACCGTTGTTTTTATTGCCTGAGATCAGGTTACGAGACCCCGCAGTTATCCCTCCAATAATACTATTAGAAACACCATTTACCTCAATACCATTTCCCAGATTTGGCAAGGAAATGCTACCATTGAAGTCAGTACCAATCCGGTTACCAAGTACCTGATTGCCAGTAGCCCCAATTCCTATAATAAAGATGCCATTATAGCTATTGCCAGAAATCAGATTGCGAGATCCGGCGGTTGTTCCTCCAATAATATTATTGGGAGCACTATCCAAAAGAATGCCAGTTGCGCCATTTGGCACAGCAGCGGAACCGCTGGCATTGGTGCCGATGAAATTTCCCAGCACCTGATTAGTACTGGCATTATTACCATTGATGTATACTCCATTGTTCTTATTGCCCGAAATCAGGTTAGTGGCGGCGGCAGTATCTCCTCCGATAATATTGTTGGGAGCACCCGCTAACTCAATGCCAAAGCCTTGATTCGCTAAAGCAGTAGTTCCAGAGAAGTCAGTGCCAATAAAATTACCTAACACCTGATTGCCAGTCGCTCCACTCCCATTAATGTAGATACCATAAGAGTTATTGCCTGAAATCAGGTTGCGTGACCCCGCAGTTGTTCCTCCAATAATGTTGTTAGGCAGACCATTTATTTGAATACCATTCGCGCCATTGGGCAAGGTCGCAGTACCGTTGGCATTAGTACCGATGAAATTCCCCAGCACTTGATTGTTCCCGGTTCCACCGAAACCGATGAAAATCCCAGAATTGCTGTTACCTGAGATGAGATTACCGGATCCAGCAACTACTCCACCAATCGTGTTTGCACCAGCAGCATACATGAAAATCCCGTAGCTATTATTCAAAGGAGCAGTACCACTGGTATTAGTACCAATGTAATTCCCCGATACTATATTGTTGTTTGCGCCAGTGCCGATGATAAAAACACCATAACGGGCATTTCCTGCGATCAGATTTCGAGAAGTCGGGCTGGTACCACCGATAATGTTACCGGGAGCACCGTCTATTACAACCCCGTCCCCTAAATTGGGTAGGATAGCGGTACCAGTCACATTCGTCCCGATGAAATTCCCCCACACCTGGTTGCCAGTAGCACCTATACCGCTAATGTAGACACCACTAGTGCTATTACCCGAAATAAGATTACTAGACCCGGTAGTTATGCCTCCGATAATGTTGTTGGGAATGCCATTTACACTAATTCCACTTAATCCATTAGCCAGAGCTGCAGAACCACCTGCATTGGTCCCGATGTAATTACCCTGAATAGTGTTGCCTCCAGTGGTAGTGATCTTGATTCCATTGCCTGGGCAGCGGTTGATGACCAACCCTCGGATGGTGCTGTTTCCCCCGCTCAGAACAATACAATCTTGATTAACACTCAGATTAGCACCATTCAACTCAATTAAAGGTATCTCAGCAAACCCTGGTTGGGAAGTCCCATCCAAGATTAAGGGAGCTGTAATAGCTGGTAGTTGAGTAAGCGGTACAATTGTTACAACCTGACCGGGATTGGTGGGTATGTTAAAAACTATTTTGCTAAAATCTAGGTTTGAGTTTGCCTGAGTAAGAGCATCCCTTAAGGAGCCTTGCCCATCATTTTGGTTATTTGTAACTCGGAAAATAGATCCAACTGTGTCTACTTCAGCTTGCCAGTAGTTTGGATCGCTATTGGTAAGGTCGTCCCAGGCGTTTAGCCATTTCCAGCCAGGGGCATGGGGGTCATTGGTCACAGGGTCGTTATTAAGGGTAGGGGTTACATAAACCCAACCGGCATGATGCTGTTTGCTAAGCTGGACCACATTTTGCATTTCGTTAGTACCGGTTGGGGCAGTGTGGATTAAATGCCAGAACCGATTGGGCGCGTAATTAGCTACCCAGGCTGGATTAGCACAGCAACTATCAAAGCCATTTACATAATCGTTGTAAGAACCCTCAAAATTAACCAGAATATCTGAGGCTGTCATAAAACACTCAGGTGGTTGAATACCTGGATTAAGAGCCACGATGTTCGCAGCACCACCTTTAGCCTTTACATAGTTATAAATTCGCTGATAGGAAGGAGCCATCCAGGGGTCGTTTGGACTGTTATCCTGGGTAACACTGGTGCAATCAGGAGTATTATTAGTTTTAGTAATAACAGCATCATCAACAAAAATGCCATCAACGTTGTACCAGGCGAAATAGTTATCAATATCCTGTTTGATGCCGATGTCGGCCAGCCGGGTTCCAACATAATATGGATTCCAGCTTCTACTGTGTTTATTTGTCCATGTGTAACCAAGCACCGTAACCCCTCGAGCTTTGGCGAGATCTACCCGATCTTTAAGCTCCTGGTTAAAACCACCATTAGCAGGGTTCCAGGGATCAACCGTACCATCATAGGGATTTATTACTATAAGTTTGGTAGTATCATAACCTTGCTCCAGCGCATCCCAGTTGTTTCGAGCAGTCTGGTCCCAATGTAAATGATCTGGAAAATAGGCTGGAACGGCTATATTCTGAGTAAAGGCAGGATTTCCCGCCCGACTAACCGACAAATTAATTGTTAAAACTAGAACTACTGCGAAAATCTGGCTAAGAA
>Ga0123337_10006644_pt1 | contig 10988 bp, 9 predicted proteins | sample frozenSSSSmetaG_FD_89792 | JGI IMG/M metagenome (GOLD analysis project Ga0123337, IMG submission 89792) | Glacier valley bacterial and archeal communities from Borup Fiord, Nunavut, Canada, to study Microbial Dark Matter (Phase II) -... | ecosystem: Environmental > Aquatic > Freshwater > Ice >...
ATATACCCCGGCAATAAATGATGCCAGCAATTGAAAGATGCCTGTAATTAAAAATCCCAAAAAAACATTGAGCCAAAATACAGAGTTGTAATGCTGGTTGCTTACTTCATCTTTTTGAATGAGTGCGGCACCAAATCCAAAATTTTTCAAAATGTCTGCCAGACCAGAAAACACAACGACCATACCTAACAAACCAAAATCTTCCGGACTTAGTATCCTGGCTAATACAACCTGGAAAATCAACTGAAAAAACTGTCGTAAGAATTTAGCAGCCGTACTCCACCCAATTCCGCTGATTGCTTTTTGAGAAAACGAAACTGTTGGTGTAGCATCCATTGATTATTGTCTTTATTAATGGACTGTTATTTTTTGGTAAAATATTTATTCTTTAAAATATCTACATCATACAAATCTTTTAGCGGCACATCGTTGTACACCAAAACCGGATTTCTAAATGCTTTTTGTTGAATGGCATCATTCAAATAATCGAGACTTTTTTTTGTGGTAACATTATGCCGGATGTTAATGATCGATAAGTCGCAATATTTTTCAAGCGCCAAAGGTTCTGAAAAAATCCGGTAGGGCAGGCTATTTAGAATTATGATTTCATAATTATTTTTAAGAAAGCCAAATAAATCTTCCAGATTTCTAAACTCACTTCCGTCTGCTTCATTTTTTGCACCAGCATTCGAAATAATATGGAGGTTAGTGTGTTTTACGTATGGAACTGCCAATTGCCAGGGATCATTAAGGGTGCCTGAGAGATATTCATTAAAGCGATTGTTTTCAGCTTGTTCATATATGGAATGAATTTTTGGAAAAGTAAAATCAAAATCAATCAAAACTGTTTTCTTTTGAATCATCGCAAAACTTAATGCCAGGTTAGAGGCTACAAAAGTTTTCCCTTCGGCATTTAAGCTGGAGGTAACTAAAATTGTTTGAGCGGTTTTATTGGATTGTAATCTTTCAATTTGGGTTCTTATTCGTCTCAGTTGTTCTGCATAAATATTTTTGTTCTTTCCGGCAACAAGGTATTCAAATTTTTTCATCGTTGCAATCTCTCCAATCAGCGGTACATCTAGTTTATCCGTTATCATTTTTCTGCTAATAACTTTATTACTAAAACTACTTAACAGATTAATGACTAAAGCCGGGAACAATAATGCCGCCAGCAATGCGGTAAGGAATACAACAATTTTATTTGGCTTTACAGGTTTTATGCTACTATATGGATTATCGATGATGCGCATTTTTGAAAAAACAGCCGCATCTGCAATCGATGCTTCCTCTCTTTTTTGAAGCAGGTACAGATAGATACTCTCACGGATAGACTTCTCCCGCACAATGCTCAGCAACTTTCTTTCACTGGCAGGAACAGATCCGATATTGGCATCAACTGATCGCTTATTGGTCATCAATTGACTGATGGTTGCATTCAGATTGCTCTTTTGTAATTCCAGGTTTTGAGAGATGCTGCGTTTAACTTCATTTATTTGCGCCAGCTTTGTAAGCACCAGGGGATTTTGATTGCCGGTAGTTTTTGAGAGCGTTTCTTTTTCTAATTGAAGTTGATTTAATTTATTAACCATACTCAGCAGGTAAGGATCGTTGATGCCGGGATTTGGAGGCGCAACTGATGTTGCTGTATTATTAACGTATCCGCTTAATGTAGATAATATTTCCAGTTGAATTTTTGTTTCGCTGATGTTTTTATCATTCTCTTTCACTTTGTCGAGAAACATCCTGGAATCATCGCTAAGCGTGGTGATCCCTTTGTTAGATTTAAAAGTCTCTTCGGATGATTCTGCTGCACCTAATTGAAGCGAAACACTGCTTATTCTGCCTTCTATTAACTTTAACAGTGAATCAGTCTGCTTCTTTTTTTCTTCAATATTTGATTGATTGTACTCCTTCAATATTTCAAATAATATCCTGCTTCCGGCTTCTCTTGACGGATGAAGCATAGAGATATTAATTACCGATGAGTTTTTTGAAGGGGTACTAACGAGGATGTTTTTTTTAATATTTTGGGTAACTAGATCCTTTGCGGAAATGGTTATTCGAAGTTTGTCGGTGACTGTAAAATATTTCGTTGCCAGCAGAACAATATTCCCTCCTTCAGCTTTAACGGTATCGCCAAATTTATAGTTTGTCGGGCTACCTGCTAACTGGTAGTGAATCTTTGAAAGTATCTTAATATCAATTGGTGGAGCATCTGTAGTATAGCTGCCAATTGTCTTCAACTCAACAGGTGAATGGTTAAACAGCGGCGTGCTTTTAAAAATGTTATGTTTAACAGCATAAGATTTATCCAGCGATAGGCGCTCTACTATGGAACCAATGATGGTAGCTGATTTTATTATTTCAGCCTCATTGTCTACTATCTTTTGTTCATCTAAAAAATCAAGTTCTTTCAGCGTTTCACTGTTTGATTCTCCTTTTTTTTCATCTTTAATAACCAGAGTAGATTGAATCTGGTATAGGGGAGTTTTAAGCCACAGGTAGGCAAAGGTAAGCGCAACTGAAATTACTATCGAAAAAATAAAAAATAATTTTTTACGAAAATATTTTTCTAAATAGTTGCGTGCACTAAAGTCGTCTGTAAAAGCGGGGCCATTATTTGTCATTATTATTGCTTTACCCGTGTCGGTCGTTCGTTTTATTTCACTCTTAAAATCAGTACAGTCACCAATGAAAGGGTTGTTACAACAAAGGTCAATGCCTGCCATGTCCTGGTATCTGCCTGGGCAATTTTTGCTTTTGAAGGTTCTACATAAACAATGTCATTCGACTCTAAATAATAGTATGGAGAAGTGAAAAGATCAGCTTTCTTTAAATCAATTTTCGAATAGGTACGAGTGCCATTTTTTTCCCTTATAATGGTAACATTATTGCGTTTACCTGTAATAGTTAAATCGCCGGCCAGGCTCAATGCTTCAGGTAGCGAAACCCTTTCATTCACAATTTGAAAGGTGCCGGGTTTTGCAACATCGCCCATCACAGAAATTGTGAAATTCATCAATTTAATACTGATCACGGGATCTTTTAAAAAGGGAGCCAGCTTTTCTTTTAGCGCATCACGGGCACTGCTGGTTGAATATCCTTTTATTTTAAACAAGCCCAGATAAGGGATATCAATATGGCCGCTGCTATCTACCAAATACCCTGTTTGAGAACTGTTATCTAATTTAAAACCACTTTTGGTAAACGCCCGGTCGGCTTCCTCATTCATTGTAATTACATTCAATTGCAAAATATCGCCGGGTACTATTACATGTCCTTTCAAAGCTGTAATCGAATCGATTTTTTTAATATCCAGGTTTTGAAAATAAACGATTTCTTTTGATGATTTGCAAGACTGTATTGATAAAATAAACACTACTATCAAACTCCAGCATAAGCACTCTCTCAATAATATCTTCATAAAACGTTTGTATGTTTACTTTACTGTTACCCCAATTATTATGACGCTGCGAAGGAAATGTGTTTTATTGTTTTTATCGGACTTAAACCCGTTATTAAATCATTAAGTTTAAAAGGTTAATATTAAATTAACGCCCCTTCTTTTTGCTTCTGTTACTTTCACCATCCTACCTAAAAATTTGGTGATGTGTACTAGACTATTTTATTTTCCCTATTCATTTTTAGTTTTCTTTTTGCTAAAGACTACTGTGCTTTTCAGCCAGAATAAAAATGATCAATTTATTACACTAGAGCAATTTGGAGTAGCCGCCAATGGCAAAGATGAAACAACGGCTATTCTAAAAGCATTTCAATATGCTAAGATGAACAAGAAAGCCATTCATTTATTGAACGAAAAAATTTACATTTTTTCGCCTGACTACACAGTTGATATTACCGGTATTCCGGCAATTTTGGGTAAAGGAACGTTTGATTTAAGCAAAACCGGAAAGAATGCAGGTAATCCTTCGATGACTTCTATCTTCCAGGTTACCGGTTCAAAAAAATTGCTTCAGCGAAGCGTGACTGGTATTCGGCAAAATGAAAGCAAGTTAAAATTAGCCGCAGGATTGAAACTGGCTAAAGGCGATATTTTGTTTTTTTCCAGTACAGAAAAATTAGCCAATACAAAGCGGGCATATTATGCAAAAGGGCAACGGGCGGTTGTGAAAAGTTATGATGCAGCGAATGGTATGTTGATGATTGAAGATGTTTTTTTTTACAATATACAGCAGGCATTTGTTTGGCTGAATAATGAAATGCCAAAGATTCAAATTGGCACTGGTGTCGGCTTTATTACTTCACCCATGAATTTTATGGCTTGTTTTAAACTACAGTATGCTGAAGGCGATATCTCGGGTTATTACAGAAATTTTGCGCTTTCTGCAATCATGTTTAGTTCTTCGCAAGGGGTGGTTAACAATATGGAAGCAGATCTTCCGGTTACGGACAACAATGGATATAGTTATTGTATAGTTGCAAATGATATGTCAGATATAACTATAAAGAATTGTTCGCTGACTGGCGGCAGGCATGTGATTTCGGGTGGTGGCGGCGGGCTTTGGAAGCTGGAGGAAAGCCATGGTGGTGGCGGAAATGTAGCATACCCATCAATCATATCCATCGATGGCGGATTGTATAAAGGCAGTAAAAATGTTTTAAACATTAATGCAGATAATGCCACGATTGATTCACATGGGGTTGTTGAAAAAATGGTGATTAAAAACTGCACAATATATGGCGGTGTTAACTTGGGGGCCAATTTTGTGGAGGTAGAAAATGTGACAGTATACGCCGATAGTAAAAGAGCTTTTAATGTAGGCAGTGATGTATTGCCCGGATCGGATTGGGGTACTTATAAAATTTCCAATGTGAAGATAATATGGGACAAAGCTAACAAAAACAGCATGTTTTTGAGTAAGGCAGATGTAAGAGAGATCGCTTTGGATAATGTTTTTATTAGTAATATTTCAACTGAAACTTTGCTTATGGATTTCGCATTAGAAGCGCCAAAAAAAATATTCATCAATCGATTATTTACGGGGTTGGTTGCTCCTGTAAAAGCAATGCGGATTAATAAAAGCGGCCATCTTGTAATCTCCAATTCACAAATTTCCAAAGAAAGTGTTCAAAGAACAGGGCAATAAGTTTTTTGTGATATCCTTCAAGCTTCTAATGACATTATCACGCCATTGTCTGTTTACCCGGTTTTGACATTTGGTTAAATAAGTCTTGCTTAAAAAAATAGTTTTTTCCTGAACTGTTATTTTTATTTACCCGGGGTTTCATTAAATGATTAAAACTTAAAGTTGAATTAACAATTTCAATACATAGGTATTCTACTTTTAATTTAATAAATCAGAAAAAAGTTGCACCAGGTTCATCTTCAGTTTTCTCCGGAAATCCCGAATTGTAATTCGAATATAAATGCTCGAAGCGCTTTTTCACATCATTGGAATCACATGCTGGCCGAACTAATATTAACGAGTGAAATGCAAAATAAATACGTCGATTCTACAAAGCAGTTGAAGGTTGTAACCACCAATTGTAATGAAGAGATTAAAGACCTGAAAGGTAATAATCAACAGATTGTTTTAAAACCGGCTATCAATAGTATTCGTTTCGTAAATAAGTTTTTTGGAGAAATTAACGCCAGTCTTGACAATGAAGGTGTTTTTATCGGAGCTGCAGAAACTGCGGAGATGCGTAAGAAACGGATATTCAATAATAACAGATCGGTAGTGAATTATTTGATTTATTTTTTTGATTTTGTATTTCACAGGTTGATGCCAAAATTTTCCAAACCAACAAGGTATTTATATTTCAGCATTACAAAAGGGAAATGCAGGGTGATGCCTAAGGCCGAAATCTTGGGCAGACTATGTGCCTGTGGCTTTCAAATACTTGATTATACAGAAGAACAGAATAAACTCACATTTCTTGCAAAAAAAATCGGTCTTCCGGATTTTAATAGTAGTCCGTCTTATGGTCCGTTTTTTAAAATGAAGCGCCTCGGGAAAAATGGTTTGATGATAAACGTACATAAGGTGAGAACAATGCACGCTTATTCAGAATACCTGCAGGCATACATCAACGATACCAATGGCCTTGATGAAGGTGGTAAGTTTAAAAATGATTTCCGGGTTTCATCTTACGGCCGTTTTTTTAGAAAGTTCTGGATCGATGAACTACCAATGATTGTAAATCTGGTGTATGGGGATATCAAATTGGTGGGAGTGAGACCCATTAGCAAACATTATTTCAATCTGTTTTCCGATGAGCTAAAACAACTCAGGCAAAATCATAAACCGGGATTAATTCCACCTTTCTATGTTGATTTGCCCAAGACATTTGAGGAAATCATGGAATCGGAAAAAAAGTATTTATTGGCCTACAATAAGAATCCGCTGCAAACGGATGTCAGCTATCTTAAAAAATCGGTTACCAATATTTTATTTAAACGGGCAAGAAGCAAATAATGTATAGAAAAGGGGAGGGGTTTAAAAATGTCGGCAGTTAATCCTCTTACTTGATTTGTCAACTTTTTTGAAAACTGGTGTTGGGGAATATACTTTTTTAAATCCGTCTTAAAATTACAGTGATTGTTTACAGTTATGATAACTCATTTACTGATTGTTAAGTTATCCATTCGTTTCAAAAAGCCATTCCTAAACTTCGCCATCATCAGGATCATTTACAGTGCCCCTGAATTTAAAACTATTTTTTTTTAGTATTCTTGTCGAGGCGTTTTCTTCCGGAAGTGTTCTTGCGGTGATTTTTATAGACGGGTCAGCTTAAGGGATAAATTGACCAGGTGTTTACAAATTGTTGTACCCATTCCTTGTTTTCTGTTCGTTTCAAATGTTTCGTATACAATTTCTACAGTCCCATTAAATGGCGGGCCTTTGAAGCCTGCCGCTCCAACTAAGTAGCCATTATCTTCAGCATAATAGCCAATCCATGGTTGTATAAATCCGACTTTTTCGTAGAATGCAATTGTCATTTGGATGGTGTCCTGGCATAGTGGATTACGCATAAAAACTTCATTATCTTAAAGTTTTTCCTTTATTGGTAGTAGCTGCATATATTTTGTCGGTTAAATGTTTTGTTTCAATTTAAGTGTTGGTATACCATTGCCACCAAAATTTAAGTTTATGATATAATATGCTTATGCTTAAAAAAATACTTTGCAATTAAAAATCAAATCTTTGATGCTGCTTACGAGTATTTCAACCAATGATTATTATTCCAAATTGCATTAAATGAAACAAAAGTGTACCTGGTTAAAATGGACCAGAAACCGGTTGTTGATTCAATCAACGGGGGCGCTGCTCCCTGTTCCTACTTTATTTTTGTAAAATACATATACCAATTCCATTCCCAGGTTTTACCGTTGTCACTTGAAGAAGCCTGGCTCCATACCGGGTTGTTTTTGTCCCTTGTGTCCCAGCGAAAAACAACAAGTATCGGCTTATCATTAAAAGTGTCTTTGGTGAAAAAATGTCCAACGTTGTTTTCAAAGGAACCTACAACCGGAGGATCTAATTTCCCTTCGTTAGAGTCTGCCCAATAAATACTCCACAATTTTGTTTTAGGATTGAAAAGTCTTACAGTCATTCCTTCAAATGGCTGGCCATTAAATTCGGCGAGGAAATTGTCAATATTTCCAATCCCATTAAGCACCTTATACATTTCTTGAGTTGATTCAAATTCAATCCAATCAGCGCAATGATTTAATCTGGATTTAAGTTTTTTATTATGAAGTTTCCATTTGCCTGCAAAAAAGTCAAAGTCATGTTTTGATGAAGTCGCAGATGGTACAATTACTAAATTTCCGTTTGTGTCAAAGTTTACTTTCGGGATTTCTAAATGGTCATTGTTGCTCATAATTTTTTTGAAATTGAAGGGTGTTTTACAATCATTGTTAACCCGAAATTTATATAATTCTCCCCAAAAATGTTAGGTGAAAATGAATCGGTTAATCTTATTGAATTCCGTTGGTTATACCGCGCCGTCTTTTTTCGTCAAGACTCGTTGGAAATCTTTGTTACCAAACCATTCTTCGTCGTTGTTGTTTGTCTGTGAAAGTGCCCACTTGGCAAAATGCTTTGCTATCTCAGAATTTTTATTTTCAAAGATGACTGTCACTGCCCATGCAAATTTGGTCAAGATATTAAATTCTTATTGCTGTTAAGACAAGCGATCGATACCGAATCATCATTTTGTAAAATCCTTGTCGAATACAGATAGCTAAGCGTCACTAAAACAAAGTTACTTAATTGCACCCGCTGGTGGTTATCAAAAATAATAACCTTAAGCCACCATCAACAGCTTTAAAATGTGTGGCTTTTTCGTGGGGACTTGCGACTATTCTTCTTGATGTTTTATATTGCTTTAATTCGGTCTCAATTCAAAGGTTTCTTTCTTAACAGGTATAAGCCACCCTTGTAATCGATGGTATCAAATAAATTACTTCGAAAGCTACTCCTGTCAAGGGAAATATCTTTTGGTGACAATAGCTCATAGTAAAATCCTTCATTTTTTGAAATTGAATCCCGATAAGTTACAAAGACACTATTGCTAATTAACTCAAATGAATTGATACTGTTCATCTCTAAAAAACTTATATTTTTAAGTCCAATAGAATCGTTAGTGAAGATGGAATCAAACCGGATATAGTTACCAGATAGTAAATCTTTGAATGCTATTGTTCTGCCTTCAATCCATAATGGCCACTTTTTTACATTGAGAACTGATTTTAGTTCAATTATTGAATTGTTTATTTCATTGATTGGACTTATAAAGTTTATGTGTGTATATTCTGGATGCTTTTTTAGCTTTTGAGAATATAAATAGTCGTCACAAAGTCCGTAAATCCCAATGGCAAAGACTATTATAAAAGGAAAGACTGCAGTCAGAATTCTTTGTCGCTTATTATTGTGTCTGCTAAATATGTATAAAACAACAAACACATAAATTATAATGATTATTAAAAATAAAATTATACCTCCCCTCATAATATTGCTTTATAAATACGTGACAATTCTTTATCACCCGATAAGATGCTAAGTCTTAAAAATAACCAAAAAATATGTGCGCCGCTGGAATAAATTCTGCCACCAATATCGCCTGAAGTAGTTTGGACATTGTAAGAAGAATATTACCCGTTAATTCTGATTTAATATTGGCAGATAGCATATGATAATCCAATAAAATTCCCAGAGTAAAACCATTCCCACCTATAGCAAATTATTTCTTAACCAAAAGATAATAACCACAACTGCGGATGCTGCTTTTTGTTTCAGAAATTCACCGGCAACCAGTTAAATCGATATGAAGTGCTATCTGCTTTGTTTATCAGTTTTGTTGATCTCCTGTTCCAGGGATACCGACTCCATCAAAATAAAGGGATCTGATACCGAGGTAAACCTGGCCGTTCAATTGGCAGAGTCTTTTCAAACAATTAATTCCGGCATTTTTGTTTCCATTTCCGGTGGTGGCTCTGGCCTGGGTATCGCATCATTATTGAATGCAACTGCCGATGTAGCCAATTCGTCCCGGAGCATCAAGAGCGAAGAAATTGAGCTGTTTCAAAAAAGAGGAGCACAGATAGATTCCTTTGTTTTTGCCCAGGATGCCATTGCATTTGTGGTGTCTGATGATCTTCCGATAGATTCCATCAACGTGGAAGGGCTGACAAATATATTGAGTGGAAAATACAAAAACTGGTTGAAGTTTACCAACAAAAATATGCCCATCAATATTTATGGCAGGCAAAGCAATTCGGGCACGCATGATTTTATCAAAAAGAAATTAGGTATAGAGTTTACTCCTTATGCAAAACAAATGAATGGCAATGCGCAAATATTGGAAGCCATTAAAGCCGATCATTCTGGTATTGGATATGTTGGTGCAGGCTATGTTGCCAATGGTAACAACAATGGCATTAAAGTACTACTGATTTATTCAGGCCAGCATGAGCCGGCCATTTCGCCCCTGGATGCAGCGATGATTGCTGCCGGCAAATATTATTTTCAGCGCCCGTTGTTTCAATATTTTAAGACAGCTTCCTACAATAAGATAAAGCCGTTTATAGACTTTGAAAAAAGCAGCGAAGGAAAAAAAATCATTCAGTCAGCCGGGTATTATCCCGTAAATAAGTAACCATGACAATCAAAAGGCGTGAGCAAACAGACTGGTTGCTGAAACAGGTTTTTAAAGCAACGGGCCTCATCAGTATCGCATTGCTCGGTGGAATTTTTTTTATGCTGGCTTACAATAGCGTTGCCTTTTTTCTTGAAGTGAAACCGCTCGATTTTTTAACCGGTTCTCAATGGAACCCGGAAAGTGCCACCGGCAAATATGGAATAGCGCCCTTGCTGGTTAGCACCGGCCTCGTTACATTAGGTGCCATGCTGATTGCCGTTCCATTGGGGATATTTACCGCCACTTTTTTATCAGAGATGGCGCATCCAAAATTAAAAAGCATTTTAAAACCATTGATTGAAATGCTGGCGGCCATTCCTTCCGTAGCCATCGGTTTTTTGGGCATTGTACTGGTAGGTCCGGGCATAGCAAAAATATTTGGTATTGCAAACGGATTGAATGCGCTGAATGGGGCTGTGTTATTATCAGTGATGGCATTGCCTACTATCATCACCATTAGCGAGGATGCTATCAATGCGGTGCCGCAAAGCCACCGGGAAGCTTCACTGGCCTTGGGTGCCAATAAATGGCAAACCATTTTTAAAGTAACACTGCCTGCTGCATTGCCCGGTTTAATTGCTGCTGTAATGCTGGGGCTTGGCAGGGCATTGGGCGAAACAATGACCGTATTGATGGCAACCGGAAATGCATCTGTTTTGCCGAGAGGATTTTTAGATGCAGTACGAACCATCACCGCCACCATTGCCATTGAGATGGGCGAAGTGCCTTATCAAACCACTCATTACTTTGCATTGTTTGCCATTGCAGTAGTCTTATTCCTCATTACACTTTTTATCAATTTACTGGGCGAGTATTTTGCC
>Ga0123337_10006645_pt1 | contig 10987 bp, 9 predicted proteins | sample frozenSSSSmetaG_FD_89792 | JGI IMG/M metagenome (GOLD analysis project Ga0123337, IMG submission 89792) | Glacier valley bacterial and archeal communities from Borup Fiord, Nunavut, Canada, to study Microbial Dark Matter (Phase II) -... | ecosystem: Environmental > Aquatic > Freshwater > Ice >...
ATAACCTTTACTATCAAATTGACCAACCACGACGCGGCGATGCCCTGCCCCTCCCCTTACACTCCTTTCCGCTCTATCATGATCTCCAGGCTGCACTCCAAACTCGTGGCTTCATGGATTCCGGGGGCATCCTTGGTTTCTATTGCAATCACGCTTATCCACACGCCAATAAGAAGCTAGGGCTGGAGCTGCCCATGGCGCTGAAAGGGGTAGACCTGCTTGTCTACGCCGTTTGTCGGTCTCTTGGCCTCGAGACCAAGGCAAGACCTATTCTTGATCCTAAACACCAATATGACGAGGATAATTGGTTTGACATGGATAGCTATCGGATAGAAGAGGTCATTGAGGCCCACAACCAGGCTAGAGGGCGGCTTGCTGATTTTCAGAAGCTCGGCTTTCATATCCCTCCCTACAACCACGAAAATATGAACGAGGGGAGTGCAGGGGAGGAGAGTCCAGATCCCATTCAGGCAAATTTTCGAAACACAAGCGATGATCCTGCACAACATCCTCTGGCGCAGCATGACCTCACCTTGGAGTACCGCAACCTGGGCCGTGAGATACATATGCAGCAGTTCTACTATGCACCAACTGAGCCAGATGGGAGAATGGAGTACCTGAAGTCGACGCTTGAGGTCTCAGGTCTTGCTCCTCCCCCTGTGGCAAAGGCAGTCCGAGTCGGCTCTGCATTTCATGGAATGGATGTCCATGGTCGCGTTGAAGAGGAATGGGTACTTTGCTCCCTCCCTCCCTTTGTCTCTCACTCTGGCGGCCCCCGTGCTACCACTAACACTGTGATCTTACGCACAGGAGTTCAAGCGCCTTTGGCCCAGCGACTGGGTTTCGAACATTCATTGGGTCACCGAGACCAAGCACTTGGAACTTGCTGCTACATACCTGACGGTAAGCTTGTCCCACCACTCCTCTCTTTGCATCTCTCAAACTCACTTTTCTGGCAGTATGGCAACGAGACCTCGGCATCATGCAAGTCTTCTGCCGCTGCTATTCTTGTGGTTGTCCCACCCTGGAGTCCAGAGCGTGGAGAAGGCGGCGATGGGACGCCTACTTTCTCAGATGGTGCTGCCTCGGAAGGTGCCGCCTCGGATGAGGCCGGTGCAGATGATGCGGATGCATGTGATGACGGCGGAGACCACGACGGCGGAGACGATGCCGTTATGCACGATCCAGGTGCAAATGATGACGGCGGAGATGAGCACGGCCTAGGTGGTGATGTCGTCTCCGCGGAGTCTATCTGAGATGGCAGCCAGTTTCAACATTTTCTCGCGCTCTCGAGAACGAGTGGAATTGGACAGCGGGTGCGCCAGACTTTGTCGTGTCCACCCTCATGGAGGACGAGCAAGGACAACGAGCAAGCGAGCAAGCAGGCAAGCCGGAGCACTGCTTTGGTTTTCTCCGAGCAACCGCAAGCCTAGACGAACTCCACAGTCATTCCAGTCTTCAAAAATGCCCAAACTATGTCAGGCGCTCACCACCTCCATCTCTTTCTTGTTCTTGTTCTTCTCCCCTCGCCTCGCACTGCTCGATTACTCAACGCTGAAGCGAAAACCCCAAGGGAAACCCACAAGGGAAAACCCGGGCAATTTTTGCCATCCCGTTCCATCCCATCCCATTTTCATACCCATCGTAACTACGACCAATCCATTCCCCGCTCTCCTTCATTCGCTTTCTTCCCCCCCCATCCTCTCCCTCCCCTTCCCCTTCGCACATATTCTGTATCCGCATCCACATCCACACCCATATCCACATCCCCCCCCCCCGGCCCCCTCTCGTGTCGGCAAGCAAATCACCGTTTATCAACAACGGACGTGGAGTAGTTAGAGGGGGTATAGCATCCCTCGTCAACCCCTTCTGCTGCATTGTCAGGGTCAGCATCAGCCTCAGTATTCATGATAGTGATGGAGATGGAGATGGAGATGGAGATGGAGATGGATCAACCCAGCTAGTACTCAGCCTCATGTGCTCCATGTCTTGATTTCAAATCTGTTGCTGTTGCCTCCGTGCTGGACGAGGGAGGCTATGTGGGACTATAATCTACAGAATCCTTTTCCTATAAAAGCTTTAAAAGTCACTTGTTCACTTTAAAAAACTCATGGGATGGATAGCGAGTACTAACTACTAGTTACTATACGAGTTGATTCTCAGAACGACATTGCCCGGTGCTGAGTTTTCAGGAGTGAAGAAAGCGGGTTGCTGTTATTGGATTGATGCTGCTTGCTTCTGTGGAGACGGGTGCTGATTTATTGGGGAGTTGAGGAATCGAACTAACATGTTACTGGCGAAGTGTAGCTAGCTGACTGGTGCGTTTGCGGTCGGTAGCTACCTACCATTCAAGAAGAATGAGCTAGGCTGCATTTCATTTTCCCTGTCCTGTCCTGTCCTGTCCTGTCCCGTCCCGTCCCGCCCCGTCCTATCCTATCCTATCCTATCCATACTCATCCCAGCAGACAAGACAAAGATCCATCAACCCAGCATCATCTATCCCGTCATCCCCCTTACTCATTCTTTCCCTCACTCCCTACCAACCCACAGCCATGCCTCTCCCATCCATCACAACTCACCACTCCCAGCCCCATCACTCACCGAATCATCCACCACCCAGGGCTCCAACGCGGCGACAAACTCCTCCAACTCCATGCCCTCAGCGCTCACACCCATACCACCGGGCGTCTTGGGCGGGATCAGCACGTTGGGTACAACGTGGATGACGCCATCGGCGGCGATTCCGTCGGGGACGATGACGCGGGTGAAGCCGTTGATGCGGATGGTGACGAAGCGGCCGTAGCGGGCCACGTCGATGCTGAGGTAGCGGTCAGCAAGTAGGGTGGGAAGGTCGACGTGGAGGACGCTCTTGGGGATGTTGAAGCCGAGGGCGTGGTCCGAGGTGGATGTGGCTGGTGCCGCTTGGTCCTGGTGGGAAGAGCAGGAGGAGGAGCCCTTGTAAAAGGCGTCCGAGTAGAGGGTGGCGTTGGCGACGACGTGGTATTCGAGCAGGGCCTTTAGGTATTTGGTACCGTATTTGCTGAAGAGGAAGCCGTTGATGCGGGGGCCGAGGCGCTGGAAGGCGAGGTTGGAGGGCGCGAAGAGGGTGCCGCCAATGCGGGCGCTGGTGTCGTTGAGGGGCTCCAAGAGGCCTGTCTTGACTAGGCCGAGTTCGAGTGTGCTGAAATCGCCCGGTAGGAAGGAGATGATGTCTACGGCCTTGGGAGGAGGGAGGAGGATGGAGTCGATTCCGTGGATGACGCCGTTGGTGGCGAAGTGGTCGAGTGCAATGATGCGGGCGTAGAAGTTGAGGGTTAGGCCTTTGAGGGAGATCTGGTTGCTGAGGCGCTGAGGCGCGCCTCCCAGGTACTCGCCATCGAGGGCGGTGGGAATCGTGCGAGAGACGAGAACGCGGCCGGCAGGATAGAAGTCGGGGGATACGTGATAGGTGAGAAGTTTCTTGATGAATTCCTTGGATGGTTCCTTGTGATGTTCAGGGATCTTGTCAAATGCCGCGTCAATGGGAGCGAAGACGGTGAAGTTGGCTGTTGTGCCGTTGAGAAGCATGACAAGGTCGTCGTCATCATTGATCAATTTGGCGAGCTTAGTGGTATACTTATTCTCGTTGATCAGCTCATATACCGTCCTGTTGGGTTTGCAGTGGTGAGGCGGGTGACGGGGCCCATGGGGACCATGAGGGCGGTGGTGTGGTGGATGGTCAAAAAGATCAGTATCATAGTCAGCCGACTCGAGCCAGGACTCGCCAGCAAAGGCTTCTTGGAAATTGTCTTTGATGTTGACAGCGAAATCTCCAGCACGGTTCACAGCGTTGTCCCATGTATTTTGGGCAGTTTCCCAGGCATCATGCGGTTTTGGTAGGCTATCAAGCCAGCTTTCAGACTGTGGTTTTCTATCTTCGATGGCCAAGGATGAGAAGACCTCTGGGTCAGGGATGACAAAGGCAGTGCCGAGGGCGGCGAGTGGCAGTAGCTGAGAGAACCTCATGATGGTGAAGCTTCGAGAGGATGCTGGTATCAGAGAGGCGTCAGCCTGAGAAGATGAGGTACCAGAACCAATGAAAGAAACAGGAGAGAGCAACAGCAGCAGCAACTAGAAGGCAGCAGACAGCTCTATGACGCGGACTTACAGCACTTGAGCAGCAGTACGAGTAGGTCTCAGGTTCTATGACCAAGATATGCTGTGATGATGACGGTCTGAGTGCCTTTGGCAAAAGCGAATGCCTCTTCGTTCGGGAGGTAGGTGTAGCTGATAGAAGTAGAGCTTTCTGAGAGGGATCGGGACTAGGCGGCTGCGTTGCGCGTCTTTCTTGACCCCCGCCGCATTTGTAGTTACCCTGCTGGAGGAGTAATAGCCCATAGATGAGTGATGACTGACGAAGCTGTTGGTAGTGACGTTTCCATCCCGCCCGGCAGGCAGCGGAGGAGAAACTGCCCGAGGCCGGCGCCAATCGCCAATCACCAGTGGCCATCGCCAGTGACCAATCACCACGCTCCAGGCATCCTCCGATCGCCCGAAGCACCCACACTCCATCTCCTCCTTGCATTTTTTTGACTCTTGAGCACCAGCGACCTGCCCATTCCTGAGCCGTGGCATCGCTAGACAGGGCCAGGTCGCCACCACTAGAAGAGCTGCTGATATTGGGCTTGAAATCCACCGTCGCAGAGCTTTTTTGTTCCTTCCTCATTTCTGATGCTGCTGATTGACGCGTTGACGCGTTGATGCGTTGTCCTTGATACTGATCAGCAGTGATATAGGCAACGGATAGTAAGATGTCTTCTAGTCACCGTGGTAGGCTCATTGTGGCAGAGAATCTGACTCTAATGCGGCACGATGGAGGCGCAGAGGAATGCCATCCAGGTTGATAGTTGAAGGCATGCTTGGTTGATGTCCTTCTGTGCTGCTTTGGACACTTCACGCCCCTTGAAAGCCTGATGTGGTACTCTGATATCGTGGAATATGACCGTGAATGTGTTCCCGCCGTTGGTTTGAGGTGAACAGTAAGTTGAGGTGGAAGGTGTCATGGCTTGCAATGTTCTTGCAGCTTTCCATCTCCTTGTGCATTATCCCTCTGCCAGTCCCTTCACCCTCATCCACCACCCTCCATCCCTCTCCCCCCTTGTCGCTTTCTGGCTGGTGCTGGCCTGAACCGATCTCCTCTGGTGGATGTGGCTTTTGGACATTTGTTTTGGATCTGGCCTAGAACAGTTTTGGAGCGGCAGAGGCAGAGGCAGAGACTGGAGAGAGCAGTGGTGATTGGCTGCATTCCTCAATCACTTACAAAATTTGCCTGGATATAGCAACCTGGAGATTCCGCCAGCCAGCCGGGTCACAACAAACAGTGTCCCTCAAGTTCCAGACTCTTGTGTTGTAGCAGATGCGAGAGTGCGGTGACAGGTTGACCTGATGATGCCCCCGCTGTCTCTCCGCGCACACATTGCACCTCCGAACCAATAACCAATATCTGGGCATTGTTTGTGTTGGACTTTGCTTGGAAGACACTTGCAGTATCCGGACATCAACACCGCATATCAACACCGCACATCAACACAACACTGTGGCTCGGCATTGCAAGCTGAGCTCACCAGCACAAAACCACACAACCATACCACCACAGTCTTCACCGTTCTTCTGCAGAATCTAGCAAGACAATCAAAGCTCACCACCTTCTTCCTGCAGTCCTGCAGCTGCGCCATCCGCCATCTCACCCGCTCGTCACTTCTTGCTGGTGGCGTCGCAGAAAAGTCACTTTGCTCTCACACTTTTTCTTCTGATCCATGACTTTAATCGTGAGAATAGTGAGCAACCTGCATGCTGTATCCCACTAACAGACAGATCTCTTCACCTGGCATAGGCCGTGATTGACCGCCAACAGAAACAACACCGTTCCAGCAGCCATGGCCAGCGATCCACCCGCACATCATCATCATCTTTATCCACAGTCGAAGCGCCCTGCACTCTCAGAAAGACAACCAAAAGCTGCTCCAACTCAACCACCTGTTGGTCTGCTGACAGCCACTTCTCCGAAGATACCGCACCATGAATCTTTAGAGCCCGCTGGCAACCCAAGTACCGGACAACAACTCCAACAAAAGCAGGAGCAGCAGGAGCAGCAGGAGCAGCAGCAGCAAGAGAACCAAAAAATACAACTGCCAACCTCACCAAAGCTTGCCACTCCTGCTCCTGGTGTAACTGCTGCGAACAAGCGCATATCCGCCATCGTCAATGATGCCCCTCCAAATCCAAACCGTAACTCAGCCATCTCGACCGCCTCTGCCGCATCTGGAAAGTCAAGGAGAAAGACTCACGTTGGTCCTTGGCAGCTGGGCAGAACTCTTGGAAAGGGAGCCACTGGGCGGGTCAGGCTGGCAAAGCATGCAGTGACTGGACAGGTTGCTGCAGTCAAGATAGTGTCCAAGAAGTCGGCATTTATGGCGCAGAGTGCGAGCATGCTTCAGATGACTAAAATATCCAAGGAGGACCCAAACATGCCTTCGTCAGCTGGCTTCCGGATGATGCCCTTTAATATTGAAAGAGAAGTGGTGATCATGAAGCTGATTCAGCATCCAAATATTGTCAACCTCTATGATGTATGGGAGAACAGAGGAGAACTGTCAGTTGCTTGCTTTCGTTGATCTGAGATGTGTGCTTACTTGTGCAACTAGATACTTGGTGATCGAATATGTGCAAGGCGGCGAGCTCTTTGAATATGTGTCCACCTATGGGGCACTTCCTGAAGAGGAAGCCGTTCGATTATTCCGCCAGATCATCGCTGGCCTATCGTACTGTCACCGCTTCAACATCTGCCATCGTGATCTGAAGCCCGAAAACATCTTGGTAGATGCATCACACAACATCAAGATTGCAGACTTTGGCATGGCTGCTCTTCAACCTGCCGACCGATGGCTCCATACCGCGTGCGGCAGTCCCCATTACGCTGCTCCAGAAGTTGTCGCAGGCAAGAAGTACCGAGGCGACAAAGCCGACATCTGGAGCATAGGAATCATTCTCTACGCCATGTTGAATGGTTTCCTGCCGTTCGACGGTGGAGATATAGATGCCACCTTAAGCTTAGTGAGGAAGGGCAATTACTATATTTCTGATGCACTGAGTGCCGAAGCAGCAGACTTGATCCAGCGCATGCTCCAAAAGGTACCTGGGGACAGGATCTTAATGGACGCAATCTGGGCTCACCCCTTGATCAGAAAATATGAGAAACTCCATGAGATCATGGAGCCGAGCGGAGACTACATTGGACCTCCTCCACCCTTGAGTGCCAGTGATTGTGGGTCTCCTATTGCCAAGCGCAGTGATGTCGAGCCAGAATTGTTGCGAAACTTGCAAACTCTCTGGCACGGCGCCAGACAAGAAGTCTTGGTGGAACAGCTCATGAGCAAGGAGTACGTATGGCCTCTTTCCGGCCAGCTATGATCTTGAAAATAAATCTTAGCCATCTGGAGCATGAGTAGGGTACATGCTAACCAAGTATCCTAGGCCCAACTACGAGAAGCTTTTCTACAATGCATTGCTCAGATTCCGGACAGATCAGTCGGAGAATTATCCTGGTTTCCCTCTTGGATACTCAGCTAGCGATTACCACCACGCCGCCAGACCAGTTCCGAAACCGTCAGCTAAGCAGACAGCAGCGCTGCAATCTCGGAACCACAATCGGCGGCGATCTCAGTTCTCCATTGTCAGCGAGGAGGGTGGCAAGCGAGACAGCTACTACAAAGACCCGGTGACTGCAACGAGTACCACCACAAAGGGAAGTTATGACCCCTATCGTTCGTCACGTACGCCTATCGTCAGCAGCCATGTAGACCATGCCACCGTCGTTGTACGCCAGAGTTCAGGAGCTTCAAGCGCCCGAAAAGCCAGCCACGCCACCAGCTTACGCCATGCCGCTCCCAACAGACTTCATCCACAAGCCTACGCTAATTCTATCGTGTCATCGAGGGAATATGTTCAAGCCGCTCAGCAGAGGGCACATTCAAGCGGCACCGGCCACTCTAGAAGCTCTCTGGCCAGTAGCCGACGCAGCGAGTCAAACATGCGCAAATCAGTCAGCTACAAGAGACAAGTCAGCTTTCAGCATATGGGCCGAAGAGGGTCTGTCAATTCATCGAGAAGAGGCCCTGTTCGTCTGGTTTCTTCGGACACGGAATCTTGCAAAGGCAACACTTCGAGGCAAGCGCTTCCAGAAAGTCAGAGCAGCCCAAGCCTTCCCACGCCTCCGCGCTTGAATAGACAGAAGAAGCCACTTTCTGACTTTGATATAAAGAAGGCCCGAGCTGTAAATTCTCATTGGAAAGATGAAACCAGAAAGGTGAGTTCGGAGCTGGAGAAGATGTGCGAGGCGGCCTTCAATAGTTCGTCGGTCTCGTCCAGCAACGTGAGCCAAAACAACCGCGAGTCACCAGCCACTTCAGTGTCTGTTCATGGAGAGAACGTTGCGATGCCGCTTAGCAACCAGCTCAAAAATCGGCCGCTGCCACAGCCGCCGCCAGAATCATCGCATTCGTACACCATGCGTGAGCTCACAGAAACACGTAGGAGGCTTCTGGAGCATTGCCAAACTGCTGGATCTGACGTTTTGCCATTATATCTGAGCGAAGTGATTGCTCATCTGGACAGGTTGATGCAGCCAGCCATGTCATCAGAAAATGAGGGCAAACGCTCGGCATCGGATCCCTACCCAGCGTCTACAAGAAAACCTTCTCATCTTGCGGCTATTCACGAGGAGAACCAGATAGCCAACATGCCTCAAGAGGCGCAATCTAGCCGTTCGGCCTCCGACCCATTGAAGCCGACGAAGCAGGGCCCTTTCCACGATCCGAGCAGGACTATCCGGCTCGTCTCTCCTGAACTTGCGCCCCATCCACAGCTACCCCCTATTCAGCCACTGAACATCCGCAAGAAGAGCCTGACGCCAGTGAACTCACTTCGAGCAGCTTCGACAGAACCACTGCGTGGCACGATGGATAGATCTGGTTACGATCCTAGGCTGTATGGCGGCGGCCTTGATACTATCGAGGAATATCCCAAAGCAGCGAAGAACAAAGATCTTCCCGGTAGCCCTGGAGGTGCTAGAAAATGGTCTTGGTTCAAACGCCAAAGTGAAGTCGTCGACGACCGCCCTCCCCCCCCTCCACTGAAGAACTCACCACCTAAGGCTAAGAAACCTCCCATGCATGCAGCAAGTGCAAGCCACGCCAGCTCCAATGACTCAAGGGCCATGACGAACTCGACAGAGGAAAAAGGCCGGACTGTGGAAATGGTGCCAACTGTTCACACCAAGAAGAAATGGTTTGCCAAGATGTTTGGTAAGGTCAACAAAAACACCGGTGTGGCTGCGATAGAACACGTGATTGTGCAGGACGCTGCATCCGAGACCGATTCCGCTGCCACCTCCACTGACGATCTCCTAGCTGAGCCACGCGGGAACAAGATGGACGGTAACACTTCCGAGACAAGCAACCAAGCACTCGACGAGACGGAGACGATGCCTGCGACTTTGGATAATTCTGGCAGCAATCGTGATGTTTACATCACCCAGAATTGGTTCGCCAGATTTTTCCACATCAAGCCAGCGAGCCGGGTGATTTGCCTGTCCATGAGCAAAGCCAAAGCAAGAAAAGAGATTTTGAAGATACTGAGGGAGTGGAAGAAGTATGGGCTCAGAGACGTGGCCTGCGAACGCAGTGGTGGAGCAGACACAATCAGCGGCAGGGTCGGCTCGATGAACTGTAAGAGATCTGCCTCGCTCATTTGGCTGTGGAGATGCTTGCTAACAATCTACTAGATCTACACCTGAAGCCCGTCAACTTCCACGCGCGTCTCTTCACGGTCCTTGAGCGAGGCCGGAGATGTAATCTCAGCGTGATCCGATTGACCCAAGAACGAGGCGCAGCCAGCAGCTTCTACAAGGTGGTGGACACTCTCGAGATGGTGCTGAAGGAGCGGGACTTGCTCGTGGCAGACTCCAAGAGGAGAAAGGGGATTGAGCAGAGCATGAAAGAATCTGGCCTTTGAACCAGTTTCCGCTCTGCCCGCGAGCCTCCAAGGCGTTGCCTGGGATGGACCGGGGGAGGTGGTCTTTGCTTCTGGATTTCGACCTGGGCTTTGAGAGTGCGCATACTCCCACAACCGCAAATCCTGTTTAGTTGGCTTGTGCTTCATTGTCAGACTCGTACATAGCGGAATACCCCTTGATTAGGATGAGCTTTGAGCTTGCTGATACAATCGATTGCTCTCACACAGAATTGTACTCAATGCAGGCGACCGGGTAGTATGTACCTGGTTCGCGTGCATACTGCCGACTTTTGTGCACCCATGCAGTATCTATCTGCCTATACTAATTGCTAACGTACATACTCGCCCAATATCTCCGGTATTCCACCAGCTAGAACTCGTGTTCGGTAAGCAGAGGCCTTGACGGAACATGGTCCAATCTAAAATAATGAATAATATGTCTCCGCAGGTGCTGCTTTGAGGAGGAGACCATCTATGATCCAAACGTGGCCCCAGGCATCAACGAGAAATGTCTCCGATTTTCTGCCCACAATAGCTCCGAGAAGCAAAAAGGCAGGGCCAGACTCGTCCAGACAAATGTATATAAATGCATTGAAATTCCACATACAACTACATCTCATCTATGATCTAATACCTACTTGCAACAATTCTCCCTTCTCTTTTTCCTTTTTCATATTGACTTGAATATCTACCTATCTGATTGGAAATCGCCATGGGCTCCCATCAACATCATCATGGTCATCATGGCCACCACCACGACCACCACCATGATGGATCCGATGAGTCTTCCACCCACGCCGACACATTCACCGACCTAAACCGAAAGCACTGGGAGTAAGTCCCACCCTCCCCAACCCCCCCGGGAGCCGCAAACCCCACTATCTAGTATCTAGTACATAGTTATTTCGACCACCACAGCGCTGACATTTACCCCCCC
>Ga0123337_10006646_pt1 | contig 10984 bp, 12 predicted proteins | sample frozenSSSSmetaG_FD_89792 | JGI IMG/M metagenome (GOLD analysis project Ga0123337, IMG submission 89792) | Glacier valley bacterial and archeal communities from Borup Fiord, Nunavut, Canada, to study Microbial Dark Matter (Phase II) -... | ecosystem: Environmental > Aquatic > Freshwater > Ice >...
CAGCATTTGGCAGGCTGATGGTGGCGGTGGGATCCTCGCCGCGGGCGGCGAGTGTCATCAGGCAGAGGGCGGCAATGGTTTTTAACATCCGCACGTAACGTCCGGCGGGCATCGAGGTCTTTCGGGTTTTGGAAAATCCGCGGCGCAGTTGTTGGCGACTTGGGGCTTCAATGCGCGGGTAATAAAGCATAGCGTCCGGCATGACGCTTGAAGTCTCGACGCCCGCATTGCTGTTTCCCGCCATCAGTTTGCTGTTTCTTTCCTACACCAACCGCTTCCTCCACCTCTCGGCCCTGATCCGCGATCTCCACCGCGATTGGTTGAGTAATGGTGATGCCACGTTGCGCGCCCAGATCGACAACCTCAGGCGGCGGCTGACGTTGATCCGGACCATGCAGTTGTTTGGTGCGATCAGCCTGTTTCTCTGCGTCGTATCGATGTTAGGGGTGATTGGTGGATTCAGCACCGCGGCGATCTCGGCGTTCCTGTCGGCGCTGTTGCTGATGGGGATTTCGCTGGCTTGCCTGGTTTATGAAGTGTGGATCTCCGGCGGGGCGCTGCGGATCCTGCTGAATGCGGTCGACGGCAAGAAATGATTCCGGGCGGGATTTGATTTCGGAAATTGGCACGCGTGGTGCTTTTCTCCTGATGTCGCGACACCAATAGGCGGTCCGATTGAGATGCCTCCAGGTTAATGGGTTTTCCTGGTGGATGATCAATCGGGCCGCTTCTTTTTTTGGCAAATGCCGGATCGGGCGGTTCGTCCCGGATGGTTCGGGAACGAAATGGGAAAGCGGGGAATCCTTGGTTTTTCAGGAATTGGAGGGCATTCGGGTGTTGGCGAATGGATCACTTCGAAAATATTTTCACTTTTTGGAAGTTAGTTCTTGTCGTCCGGGGACGGTCCGTGGTAGGTTCTGCCCGTCGCAAGACAAGGCGGTCCGACTGAGATGCCTCCCGGGTTAATGGGTTTTTCCTAGGGGGATGATCAGCCGGGCCGCTTCTTTTTTGTCCGGAAATCAGTTTTAATCCGGAACTTTCGGATTTTTAAGCTCCGGCAATTTTGCTAACGTCCGCCGCATGAAATTGATCCGATTCGGTGATGAGGGGCGCGAGGAACCAGGGGTCATCTTACCGGACGGTCGCAGGATTGACGCCAGCGGGGAATTCATCGATTACGACGAAGGCTTCTTCGCAATGGGCGGGCTGGAAGCGCTTGCGGAATGGGTGGCCGACGGTTGCCCGGGCGGAGTGGAGGTGGATCCGCTGATCCGGCTGGGTCCACCGGTGGATCGACCTTCCAAGATTGTCTGTATCGGAAAAAACTATCTTGAGCACGCCATCGAACTCGATGAGGGAATTCCCAGCGAACCTGCGATTTTCATGAAAGCGACGAGTGCTTGGAGCGGTCCGTTTGATGACGTGATCATTCCGCGCGGCTCGACGAAATTGGACTATGAGGTCGAACTGGCGATCGTGATCGGCCGGACCGCCTCGTATGTGGACGAGCTGGAATCCTTGAACTACGTCGCGGGGTATTCGTCATTTTGTGATTTTTCCGAGCGGGCCTTTCAAAAAGACATGGGCGGCCAGTGGACGAAAGGGAAAAGCGCGGATAGCTTCGCGCCAATGGGACCCTGGCTGAGCACGGTGGATGAAATCGACGACCCGCAGAAACTGCGCCTGTGGAGCAAGGTCAACGGCGAGCTGCGCCAGAACAGCTGGACCGGAGACATGCTTTTCTCCGTGCGCCAATTGGTCTGCTACGTGAGTCGTTTCATGACGCTGCTGCCTGGCGACGTGGTGGCCACCGGCACTCCGAGCGGCGTGGCGATGGGCATGAATCCGCCGCGCTACCTGCAGGCGGGGGATTTTGTGGAATGTGGTGTGGAAGGACTGGGTGAACTCGCGCAACGGGTGGTGGCGAATCGGAAATGATCAAGCCCTTCTCCAGATCCAAAAGGGCGCTGCATCCTTGGCCGAAACCGCCGGGCGGCCCGCACTATTCGGTTTGTCATTTCTGCGACACGCTTCACGAGTCGGAACCGGTGCCGGAGGGTACGGCCGCGCGCTGCAAACGCTGCGGTGCGCTCCTCTATCAGAATCGTCCGGCCTCGCTGGTGCGGGCCACCGCGTTTTCCATGACATCGCTGATCCTGATGGGGGTGGTGCATTACTTTCCCTTCCTGATCATGGACGCGGACGGTGGCTTCCGAGCCACCCTGAATCTGACCTCCGCCGCGAGGGCGCTGTTTGAGGAGGGCAGCCCGATCCTGGCCGTGGGGTTGGCGCTTTTCACCATCATCGCGCCGATCAGCATGGCGGCCGGATTGATTTACGTCTGTGGTCCGCTGATGTTCGGGCGTGTCGCTCCTGGAGCGTTTTTTGTCGCGAAATGGCTCAACAAGACGGAACCGTGGAACATGGTGGAGGTGTTTTTACTGGGCGTGCTGGTCAGTCTGCTGAAGCTGGCGAAGGTGGCGGAAGTGCACTTCGGTGCGGGCTTCTGGGCCTTCGGGCTGCTGATGTTCTGCATGGCGGCGGCGATCGCCTCGATCGACCGCGACGAACTCTGGGACCGGCTGGAGGTGGCGAAATCATGAGACATCCGCTGCCACGGGCGGTCCACCACGGACTCGCGGGTTGTCACACCTGCGGCAAGGTTTCGCCGGTGGTGGAACGGGTGTGTCCGCGCTGTGGTTCGCACCTGCATCTGCGGAAGGCGCACAGCATCAGCCGCACGGTGGCACTGATGCTGGCGGCGGCGGCGCTTTATATTCCGGCTAACATCCTACCGGTGATGACGGTGACCGAGCTGGGAGACGTGGACGCCACGACCATCACCCAGGGCATGATCCGCTTCTGGAGGACCGGTGCCTATCCGATCGCGCTCGTGATTTTCACGGCGTCGATCATGATCCCGCTTTTGAAAATCGTCGCGCTGAGCTGGCTCTGCCTGGCCGCGTCCGGGAAGCTCCATCCCTCGCCGTCGATGCTCGGCCGCGTTTACTGGTTCACCGAACTGCTCGGCCGCTGGTCGATGATCGACATCTTCGTCGTCGGAATTTTGGTGGCGCTGGTGCAGCTTGGCAACTACATGACCATCACGCCCGGCCCGGGAGCGCTTGTATTTGCCGGGGTGGTCGTGCTTACGATGTTCGCAGCGATGAGCTTCGACCCCCGCCTCCTCTGGGACCGGCTCGAAATGCTCGGGCTGGATCCACCCTCACCTCCTAAATCTTCAGACACTTGAGCGACCCTACCCCAACACCCGCCGCCGTACCTGAATATCGCGCCGCACAACGCTGGAACATCGTTTGGGTGGTTCCGGTCATCGCGCTGCTGATCGGCGGTTGGATGATCTATCAAAATTTCAGCTCGAAGGGCCCGGTCGCGCGCGTCGGATTCGATACCGCGGACGGCATCGCTGCCAGAAAAACCGAAGTCCGCTGCCGCTCGGTGAAGGTGGGTGTGGTGAAGACGGTGAAGCTGACCGATGACCTGCAAACCGTGGTCGTCACCTTGGAGCTCGACCCCGATTCGGACCGGCTACTGCGCAATGGAACGCAATTCTGGGTGGTCCGCCCGCGGGTCTCCACCACGGACATTTCCGGCCTCGGCACGCTTCTCACCGGAGCCTACATCGAGCTCGATCCGGGCCCCGACAACGGCGTGGAAATCAACGATTTCAAAGGTCTCGAAACCCCGCCCGCCACCAACCGCAACATTCCCGGAAGGCGGCTGGTGCTCACGGCTGATGAGGCCGGCTCGCTGGTTGCCGGCGCACCGATCTACTACCGCGGCCTCGAAGTCGGACGGATCGAGAGCCGGAAACTCGAAGAAGACGGCAACACCGTCACCTACGATGCCTTCATCCGCGAGGAATACAGCAACCTCGTCAAAACGAACAGCCGCTTCTGGAACACCAGCGGCATCAACATCAACGCCGGTGCCGATGGCTTCAAAATCCGCACGCCCTCGTTCCAGGCGATGGTTTCCGGTGGTGCTTCCTTCAGTGTGCCTGAGGGCGTGCAGCCCGCCAAACCCGCTGAGGATGGCATGAAATTCACACTCTTCGCGGACGAGGACGAGGCAAACGGCTCGACCTTCAATCCGACGATGAAATTCCTCCTGCTGTTCGAGCAGTCCGTGCGCGGACTTACCCGTTCCGCCCCCGTGGAATTCCGCGGCATCGTCATCGGCCGCGTGGCGGACATTTCCCTCGATTACCTGAAAAGCGCCGAGGACTCGCGCATTCCGGTGCTCATCGAGATCGATCCCTCCCTCCTGCGCCGCGAAAATGCCGAGAAGATCATGAACCCGGATTCAGAGTTCCTCAAATCCGCCGTGCAGCAGGGCCTCCGCGCCTCCTTGAAAACCGGCAACCTCCTCACCGGGGCACTGTTTGTGGACCTCGATTACTACAAGGAAGCGGCTCCGGCCGAACTTTCCAAAGTCGAAGATCTCGTCACCCTGCCGACCGTCTCCTCCGGCCTTGCCCAGCTTGAAGCGAAGGTCACCGCCATCCTCGATAAGATTCAGGCCGTGGACATCGATGGCACCGTGAAAAAATTCGGTGCCACCGCCGACGAAGCCGCCATCGCCCTCAAGGAGATCAAGGAAACCGCCGCTTCCCTACGCAAGACCCTCGATTCCGCCGAGTTCGCCCAGCTCCCGGCCGACCTCCGTGCCGCCCTTGCTTCCGTTGACAAATCCGTCTCCAGCGTGGGACCGGACGGCCCGATCCAAGGCGATCTCCTCCGCACGCTGGAGGAACTCCGCGCCGCGCTCCGGGCCTTGAAAGCGGTCTCCACCACCGTCGATGAAAAGCCGAACTCGCTGCTCTTCGGCCGCGATTCCTCCGGCAACCCGATTCCGAAAGCGCCATCCGGCAAACGCTGACCCTTCCTTCTTCCGATGAAACGAATTTTCCTTCTCCTGAGCGCGCTGCTGATCGCCGGCTGTTCGCAGCCGACAAAAACCTACTACCTCCTCACGCCGGAAGGCCCGCCGCCATCGGGCGGCGGAGTCGGCATCGGCATCGGGCCGGTGGCCGTGGCGGAATACCTCGACCGCCCCAATCTCGTCGTCCAACAGACCTCCAACCAGCTCGGCGTCGCGGAAAGCCACCGCTGGGCCGGCGACCTGACCCAGGGCATCTCCCGTGTCATGGCCGCCAACATCGGCCGTCAGGCGAAATCGGGAAACGTCCGCGTCTATCCATGGCAGCGTGACGACGAGATCAGCTATCAGGTCACGCTCGACGTCCGCCAGTTCCACAGCGGCGAGGACGGCTACGCGGTCATCGAGGCCGGCTGGCGCGTTTACAGTTTCCCGGACAAGCGCCTCAAGGTTTCGAAAACCTTCGTCGATCGCGAGCCCCTCGAATCCAGCGGATACGGCCCGATGGTTGCCGCCGAGTCCCGCTTGTTAGCCCGGCTCGCCAAGGACATCTCCGCCAGCCTGCGTTGAAACCCAAGGAGCCGCTCACGGAATCAGATAGAACGGATTCGGCAGCTTGAAGGTGCGCTCGGCGTAGCCGCCGTCGAGGTCGGACTGCTGGTCGCCGATGTTGGCGATGATGGTGTAGCCCTGCTCCGTGATTTTTTTGCGCTCGGCGGCCTTGAATGGACCGACGGGCACTTTTGATTCGTCCGAGCGGACCAGCAGTGCTTCGAAGTCACCCATGCCCTGCGTCCGCAGATTGCGGGCGGTGGCTTCCTTTTCGCTCTGGCGGCGGCCGGTGATGAAAAATACGGTCACATTGTTAGCCTGCGCGGTTTGGTAAACCTCGCGCAGCGGCGGAATGGCGGGTGCCTTGCTGGTCATCACCCACTTGCTCCACGCTTCCGGCTGATAGCCCCAGTCGAACTGCTGCATGTGGTCGAGATTCGAGAGAGTCGTCTCATCAATGTCGAAAACGATGGCGGGCTTGGCGGCTCCGCTGCGGGCGCGGGCGGCGACCCAATCATTGGCGGATGCGGCGACTGTGGCGAGATCCGCGTCGTATTGTTTGGTGACGACGTATTCCTTCACCTCGGACTTCAGCGTCGAGAGATTTTTCGGCTCGCGCGAAACCGGCGCGGCACAACTCCCGAGCAAGACAGCCAGAACGACGGAGAGCGGGAGATGCAGGGAAAACTTCATGAAACTTGATGAGCAGATGTAGGCCGAGAGGCTTGGTTTCGGGAAATCGGCCACTTCAAGGCTCGAAGATTACCACGTCAGATGAAGCCTCCTTGAGAAGTGATGTCTGAATTTCAGCCACTGCGTCGCGCCGTTTGATCGTTTCGAGGGCGGCGAGGATTTCGGGTTTGGCTTGTTCGAAGGTACGTAGCTCTACTGGTTTGCGGGCGGTGACTTCCGCGAGGTGCCAGCCGAGGCGACTGCGGATGAGCGTGGGCTTGTTGATTTCTAATGAAAACAGCGGAGCGGCGAAATCGACGGGCAGACGGTCGTAGCTCATCCAGCCGAGAGCGCCGCCGCTGCCCTTGGTGGCGGGATCCTCACTGAGTTCCTTCGCGAGGGTGGCGAAGTCCTTTTTCTTTTCGGTGAGAGCGAGGAGCGCTTCATCGAGCTTCTGCTTCGCCTCTTCCGGCGGATGGTCGAGGGTGGGGATGAAAATGTGGCGGACCTCGACGCGTGCCGGATTGGCGAGGTCCTCGCGGTTTTCCTCAAACCATTTGCGGGCTTCCTCGTCGGTGACGATGATCTGTGGGGCGATGCGCCATTCGATGAATTTCTCCTGCTGGATGCGCGCTGCCAGGCGGTTTTTCAAATCGTCCTCGCTGTGGATGCCCTGCGATTTCATGGCGGTCTCCAGCGCGCCCTTGGTCTCGAACCTGCCTAGCAGCCTGCGCAGGCGTTCGTTGGTTTCCTCCGGACTAACAAGCGGTGGCTTTTCCTCCGCCTTGATCCTCGCGCGGAGGATTTCGTGGCAAATGAGTTCGTCGAGTGCAGCCTTGCGATCGGCAGGTGTGAGTTCCTTGGCGGTCTTTCCTTCAAGCCAGAGTTTTTCCTCAAGCGCGCGGTCGAGCTGGCTGCGGGTGATCGTTTGGCCGAACACATTGGCGACGACGCCGTTGGACTTCGCGCGGGCGATGGAGGCCGCACTCGCCGGATCGAGAAGCTCGATCTGATGGCGGATCGGGCCGTGGAAAATCATCAAATCGCCTGCCAGATAGATGGCGGCAATTCCGCAGAGCGCGAGGCGGATCGGGAACCTGCCGGTGGCACTCATGGGAGATCAGCGGATCTCCACGGTGGTGCCGGGGCGGATCAGGGAGGGCAGGCGGACAGCATCCCAGTTGGCGAGGCGGATGCAGCCGGCGCTGCGGGCGCGGCCGATGGTTTCCGGATCGGAAGTGCCGTGAAGGCCGATGCCCGGCTTGCTGAGGCCGCACCAGAAGACGCCAACTGGGCTGTTAGGTCCGGGCGGGATGTTGAGGGCTTGCGAGTCGCTGCTGCGTTTGCCGGTGTCGAGGAGCTTCTGGTCGTAGCGCCAGTGCGGGAGTTCCACGGAGTTTCTCACTTCCCAGGTGCCGAACTTGATGAACTGCGGCTTGCCGGGTGTGATCGGGAACGAGGCGATGAGGCCGCGGTTCGGGCGGCTGACCGGAGTGACCGAGACGCTGCCGGGCTCCGCGATGACGAGCGCGGCGGGTGCGGCCTCGAAGATGCGGACCTGGTTGATTTTCGTATCCACCACGGCGTGGCGCTGGCTCATCGCTTCGTCCGCCTTGTAGCCGGCTCCGGTGAGACGCTCGATGGTGAACGGCTGGACGTTTGGCACGATGATGCTGTCGTGCGGCTTGAGGTTGTTGATTTTCGAGCTGCCGTTGAGGATGGTGAGATATTCGAGGGCGCAGTGGTAGCGCTCGGACATGAACTCGGCATAGCTGCGGTAGGTCATGCGCTTGCGTTTGGCCTGGAGCGCTTTTTTGGTCGGCAGGCTGGAGTCCACCCAGGTCGCGGCGATGTCAGGGACGATGGCGATGGCGAGCGGGTTCTTCACTCCGTTGCGGGCGGCGGTGTTGACGGCGACCCAGTCGTTGATCGGATAGCCGTTCACTTCGTTCCAAGATTGCACGGCGAGTTCGGTGAATTGGCCGGGCTTTCCATCGATCACACCGGGGCCGAATTTCGCTTCATCGAGGAAAACCTGAAGGCGCACCGCGTCGTCGCCGGTGGGCTTCACGTCGAGCGGTGATGGCGGGGAAACGGTCACGATCGGAGTGGCTTGGACGATCGGCGGCGGTGCCGGAACGACAGGTGCCACGGGCTTTTCCGGAACGATCGCTTCGCCACCGTCGAGCGGTTTGGAAGTGATGTCATCATCGCCACCGATCGGCAGCGCCTTGAGGACGGGGCGGGTGGCGGGTGGCGTGGGAGAAATTTCCTGTTGGGCCTGGGCGAACACGGCCAAGGCAAGGAAGACGGGTGAAACGAGACGGAGCATGGGATGGAATCGGATGAAATTAAGCGGGGACGGCGGCAAAGGGTTCGAGTCTTCCGGCGATGGCTGCGGGAACGACGGCGGAGACGAGGATATCATCCGCTTCATATTCCGTCGAGAGCACCTTCGCTTCGCGGTGGAGCAGGCTGACGAGATCGGCGCGGTTCTGGGGTATGCGGTAATCCTGCCGGCGGACCCGCGCGGCGAGGACCTGGGAGCACTGGCGGAGCAATTCCTCCAGACCGAGGCCGGTGACGGCAGACACGTGCAGGGCATCCGGGAATTTCCGGGTGATCGCGGCCAGTTCTTCGGGATCGGTGACGCGGTCGATCTTGTTGAGGACGGTGATGGTGGGTTTGTCGGCGGCTCCGAGTTCGGCGAGGACTTCGAGCGTCGTATCGTGCAGGCGTTCGACTTCCGGCGAAGTGGCATCCACGACGTGGACGAGGAAATCAGCGAGAGCGGCTTCTTCGAGAGTTGCCTTGAACGCCTCGACCAAGCGGTGAGGGAGATTTCTAACGAATCCGACGGTATCGGTGATGAGCAGCGGCTGGCCGTCCGGCAGTTCGATGCGGCGGGTGGTGGTGTCGAGCGTGGCGAAGAGCATGTCCTTCGCCATCACGTCCGCGCCGCTGAGCTTGTTGAGCAGGGTGGATTTCCCGGCATTCGTGTAGCCGACGATGGCGGCGTGGGGTGTTTCGAATTTCTCGCGCTCCTTGCGCTGGGTCTTCCGCTGCTTGCGGACGAGTTCGATTTCCCGCTTCGCGCGGTCGATGATCTGGTAGGCGAGGCGGCGGTCCACTTCGATTTGTTTCTCACCCATGCCGCGTGACGCGCCGCCACCGGCACCGCCGCCAGAGCCTGCGGATTCGCGGTCAAGGTGGCCCCACATGCGGGCGAGGCGGGGAAGGGCATACTGCATCCGGGCGAGCTCGACCTGGAGCCGGGCTTCCCTCGTTTGGGCGCGCTTGGCGAAAATATCGAGGATGACCTCCTCGCGGTCGATCACGCACAGATCAGCGAGTTTTTCCCACTCGCGTTGCTGGGACGGGGCGAGGCCGTTGTCGATGACGATGACATCGCACTCGTGGGCGCGCGCCAGTTCGACCATTTCAGCCGCCTTACCGGTGCCGCAGAGGAATTTTTTGTGCTTTTCGCGGCTGCGGCACAGCACCGACTCCATCACCTCGATGCCGAGTGTTTTGACCAGTTCCCCGAGCTCTTCCAGCAGCGATTCCGATTCCGTCGCTTCGCGTGGTTCGAAGTAAAAGCGCACCAGCAAGGCGCGCTCGACCATGTCGGGCTTTTCTCTGATTTCAAACATCCGGGGGACTGTTACCACCGATGTCGCGGTCCGACTATGCGAAATTTTTCCGTCGCGCGGGCTTCAGAGGGATTCCTCGCTCAGCCAGCGCTCGTGGCCCCAGAGTCCCCAGACGATTCCGGCGAGTCCCAAGGTCAGCAGCAGCGGCGGCACGGCGATCGTCAGGCTGATGCCGATCGGACCGATCATGTGGAGGATGCTGTCGTCGATGATATGGGGTGAAACCAGCAGGTAAAGGCGGGCCAGCAACAGGGCGATCGCGCCGACCGACATCATCGTGCCGCCCCAGGACTGGTCGCGGCGGGCGAGTTTGATGGCGGCGAGCCCGAGCAAGCCGAGGCCGATCACGCCGACAGCGTCAAGCAGCAGGCCGTTTTTCAGAACGATTTCAAGCAGCAGATTCATTGGAAACAAAAGTGGAGGGATTGGTGGCGCGGCGGGGGGCAGGAGCGCTGAGAAGTTTCGCGTGGAGGGCAACGCCAAGGCCGAAAAAGAGCCAGCCGCAGTTCATGGATAGCAGTTTGACTGCCTGCCAGGCGAGCGCCGTCGCAGCGGTGCCGTGATAGTGGGTGCGGCCCGGTGCGTAACGCTCGATGACACCTGCTTCATAAAGCGGCATCACGATTGCGTAGCCGAAGCCGAGCAGTAGGGCACCTGCCACGATCATCCGCGCGGCCCAGCCGGTGGCAATTTTCGAAAGTCTCCAAGCGATCACCATCAGGAAAATTCCCATGATGATGAGGAAAACAGGGCGCACGGCTTCAATCGAAGCGAGAGGCAAAGGGGGGATCTGCATCATTTGTTGATACTTACCTCATGCTATAAGTCGTTGAGCAATAATAATCAACGTAAGATGGATTGGAAGTGAACCACTCCGAAAATCCCTGAATCTTTGATAAACCCGTATAGGTTGAAACTTTGGTTTTCCGAAAATCCCGCCCGCAAATCCCCGCCGTTGTTAGCTTTCTCAAACCCGATGAAGTCTCGAAAATCATTGAAAATAAAGGATCCCAAAGCGGTTTTCGGTAAAATTCCCTATCAGCTCCGGAGAAATTATTTTCACCGGAATGAGAATTATCGCCCCGAATCCGTTTCAACTCTTGCGAGTCACCCCGCCGCCGCCTAAGCCCCTCCCCGACATGAGTGACGCCGCCACACCGACGCAGCCCCAATCCACCGAAGCCGAACTGATCGCCGTCCGCCGG